>Ga0207706_10000702_pt1 | contig 35016 bp, 28 predicted proteins | sample KBSC53metaG_FD_184318 | JGI IMG/M metagenome (GOLD analysis project Ga0207706, IMG submission 184318) | Corn rhizosphere microbial communities from Kellogg Biological Station, Michigan, USA - KBS C5-3 metaG (SPAdes) (version 2) | ecosystem: Host-associated > Plants > Roots > Rhizosphere > Soil ... | reverse complement strand
TCATTTACGGCTTCGTGGCGTTCGCGCTCGCAATCGTTGGCGGCGTCCTGCAAGCCCAGCCGCAAAGTGTAGCCGTTGCCCAATTCTTCTACGTCTTCATCAGCGTCCTCAGCCTGTTCCTTGTCTCCGTTTTTTGGAGCTTCCTGGTTGAGCTTTTCGATTCCGGACAAGCGAAGCGACTTTTCCCGGTGATCGCGGCGGGTGGAACCGCGGGCGCTCTCGTCGGACCGTTGTTCACCGATTTTACCGCGCGGACCATCGGGAACGCCGGCATCCTCTTCGTTGGAGCGGCGCTGTTTGTTTTGGCGGTCGTCTTGCAGGCCATCCTTATCCGCATCTGGAAAAGTGGTCCTGAACCTCGGCGGGACGGCGGCGCAGCTGATCATCAAACGCGGGATCGCGCGCTGGGCGGAAATCCTTTTGCTGGAATCACACTTGTCCTGCGCTCACCGTACCTGTTGGGCATTGCCGCGTATGTCGCTCTACTGGCGACTGCGAACACCTTTTTGTATTTCGAACAATTGCGGCTGGTCGCGACTACGTTCGCCGATGTGCAGACCCGCACGAGCGTGTTTGCACGGATCGACTGGATTGTGCAAAGCCTCACGATCTTGGCGCAGCTTTTCATCACCGGCAGGGTCGCTTCGCGTTTGGGTTTGGTGGTTCTTCTTACGATTATTCCGGTAGCGATTTTCTTCGGGTTCGTGGCGCTGGCGATATGGAACACGTTCGCGGTCCTCGCAGTCGTGATAGTTCTGCGTCGCAGCGGCGAATACGCCTTTGTTCGTCCCGGCCGGGAGATGCTATGGACACCGATGAGCAAGGAGACGAAGTACAAAGCGAAGAATTTTGTCGATGTCCCGGTTTATCGCGGGGCAGACGCGGCGGTCGCGCAACTGCAACGCGCGATCGAGGGCGCGGGCTTCGGCGCGCAAACGCTGGCTTTGTTTGGAGCGCTGGGCGCAGTTCTTTGGGCGGTAAACGGCTGGTGGCTCGGGAAGCGTTATGACGCAGCCGCTGGGAAATAGAAGGCCAGAGGCTGACGTCATTCCGCTGGTCTCTTTTCCGTTCAGACGCTCGGTGGTTGCGGCTTGCGCGCAAACAGCGCGCTTTAGCGGACGCACAAGCAAAGCGGGATCGGTCCTCACCCCTCACCGACATTGCCGCCTTTGAGCTGGCGTGAGTTGCGCCTGCGCTGATCCGGCGCGAAGCGTTTTAGCCAAACATAAACTGAAGGAGGCAAACAGTGTCAACACGAACTGATTGTTGCGATCCCGGTGATGGATGGGCGCCTCGCGCTCAGTTCGTGGTTCGGATGCAAACAGATCGGCATAGAGCATGAACGCAGAGATAGCTGACAAATTTCATGTCCGTTTGGCGACGATTGATGACGCGGACATTATCGCCTGGCATCGTGTCCGAATGTTTCAGGACATGGGCGATCTTCAGCCGCATTTGCTCGAAGCTTTCCGGATGAAATCTTGTGAGCAGCTACGCGAAGTGATCGCCCGTGGCGAATACGTCGGCTGGCTCACAAGTTTGAAAGTCGCGCCTGATACAGTCATTGCCGGTGCAGGCGTCCATCTTCGGCGCGTCCTGCCGCATCCGGCCGAAAACGGGGCTGCATTTGCCGAAGGCCGCCACGCGGTCGTTGTCAATGTTTTTACAGAACCGGAATGGCGCCGGCAAGGTCTGGCCGCGATGCTTCTCAATCGAATTATCCATTGGGCGCGCGAGCAAAACCTCGACGAACTGATTCTTCACTCCTCGACGGAGGGACGCTGGCTGTATGAACGCCTCGGCTTTGTACCGACGACCGAAATGAGATTCGCTGGCAGGCACTCCGTTTCGAAAAAGTAAGCCTCCAGTGGGTTGCGGAATTCAAGGAGACGCGGCATCGTCTTCGATTATGGCAACACGAACTGGATCGGCTGTTTGGGAAGGCACACTGAAACAGGGCAGGGGAACCATGAAACTCGGTAGCGGTGCGTTTGAAGGCCCTTATTCATTTTCATCGCGCTTCGAGGAAGGGAAGGGGACCAATCCGGAGGAACTCATCGGCGCGGCCGAAGCGGGCTGTTACTCAATGGCGCTCTCGGCGAATCTGGAAAAGGCGGGTCATCCGGCGAAGCGAATCGGCACAACCGCGACCGTGAAACTGGAAATGGTCGGCGGCGGTCCAAAGATCACGACGATCGATCTCAAGACTGAAGCGGAGGTACCGGGGATAGACGAAGCAAAATTTCGCGAACAGGCCGAGCACACAAAGAAAACGTGCCCGGTATCGGTCGTTTTGGCAGGCGCAGAGATTAATCTCGAAGCGAAATTGGTGCGCTAAGCGGATCTATTTCGCCAGTTCGTAGAGATATTCGACGAACGACATTACTGCGCCGTCGAATCCCTGGATTTTCGGATTCGCTGATTCAATGATGTAATATTCGTCCGGCGCGTGCGCGCCGCTACCGTGACCTAGCCCGAAATGTCCAGCAGCGAGCTTCAGCGGTTCGCCGGTGAAAACGTAGCCCGGATACGAACCGGCATTGCGTGGCCAGAGTAACGCGTCGATTCCGAACTTCTTGTAGGTTGCCAATTGCGCCTGGATTAATGCCGAATCTTTCGACGTGGCCGTCGGATCGTACCCGCCGGTCATGTTCACTTCGATGTCGCCGAAGCCGCGCTTCGCCAGATGGGCCTTCAACGCGGCAAGCGCGTCCGCCGCTTTCATATCGGGCACGAGCCGCATGTCGATTTTCGCGACGGCGCGATGCGGCAGAATCGTTTTGCCGCCGGGACCCGTATAGCCGCCGACGAGTCCTTCGATGTTTACAGTCGGCTGCGATTCGAGCCTTTCGTTCGCCTGCTCCCACGGCAGATCATTGATCCAATGCTGCACGCTGAATTGCTTTTTCGCCAGCGCTTCGCTCCGCAGCTTCGACACTTTTTCGATCATCCTTTTTTGTTCAGCAGTTAGCGGAAGAGGCTTCGGATAATTGTCGATCATGACGACGTTACCGTCGTCGGACACGAGCGTGTCGAGCGCTTTGACCAAATGCCAGGCCGGGCTGTCCACCATGGCCTTGAGCGAGGAGTGAATGTCTTTGGCCGGCCCGCGTCCCCACTTTTCGCCGCTCGAGACCAGCTCAAGTTCGATGACTCCTTTCGAGCCGAGGTTCACCGCAACGATGCCGTCGAGGTCCTGCGCCGCAAACGGCATGAATACACCGACGCACTTCTTCAGCGCGTCGAGCACTTCCGGTCGTCTGACGAGCTGCGGAATGTGAGGGGAACCGATCTCCTCCTCGCCTTCCGCTACCATCACTAAATTTACCGGCATTTTCTTGCCCGCGCCGCGAATCGCATGCAGCGCCGCGAGGAACGCCGCTTCCGGTCCCTTCTGATTCACGGCGCCGCGACCGATCATGAATTTGCCCAGTTGCGACTTGTCCACGATACGCGCTTCAGTCGGCGGCGACGTCCATTCCGCGGCATCAAACTGTTTTACATCATACATGAAATACAGCCCGACGGTTTTCGGTGCGCCTGCGTCGAGCCTCGCGAACACGCCAGGCTTGCCATCTGTATTGATCACCGTCGCCTGCTGAAATCCGGCATCGCGCGCGAGCTTCGCCATGTACTCCGCGCCTTCGGGATACCCGCGATTCTCGGCCGCGATCGACACCTGGCCAATCCAATCCTGCAACCGCTTCACCGCCTCATCGTGGCGCTTGGTGATTTCGGCTTTGATACCGGCGACATCAGCATCCGCTGAGTAACAAACTGAGTTCGCTGTCCAAAGCAGCGCGAAAGCAAGACTAGCCCGAGAGAAAAATCGCATTTGTTTCATGCGACTTGAATGTGACACGGCTGCCTTGGTTTCAACCAAAAACTGATTGCAGCCGCAGACAAATGAGCTAAGGCGGCGCTGTTACCTCACGGTCACCGTGCGTGTGGCTTGACCACCGAAGCTGCTCTTCACCGTGATGGTCTGCGGATTGACTGGCCAAGAAAACTGACCGCGGAATCTTCCGCCGCCATTGTTAGCAAGCGTTCCGATCAGTTGATTGGTGGAGGTGACAAACACCTGCAAGGTTGCGGTTGAATTCGTGCTCGTCGCCTCAACGCGCAGTCTGCGGTTGCCCGTCTGGTATTCGGCTTTCGTGATCGTGACCGTGTCGGTGCCGGCTCCGCCGGTCGTGTTGGTCAAGACGTCAGTCGTCGGCGTACCAGCACCCCCTTCTACAAAAGCGATGTCCGGTTTAGCATCGCCATTCCAATCGCCAGCGAGGATCATGATGCCGCCCCTACTGGGTGGGGGGACCAGGTAACGGACCGGTGCCTGAAAAGAGCCGTCGCCATTGCCGTTCATGATCTGCAGCAAGCCAAACGTGCCGTCACCCATCGTGCGAGCAATATCGAGTAAGCCGTCGCGGTTGTAATCGGCCACGGCCACGTGCAGCGGAGCGAAAGTCTCATCGATCTGAATGCGCGATGTTACCTGGAACGTGCCGTTCCCGTTGCCGATGAGGATGGCGTTTCCGTGGCCGTTACCCAGCGGCACGACCAAATCCTGCTTGCCATCGCGATTCAGGTCGCCAACACCAACATCATTGCAGGCGGAAAAAGGATCGCCGCCCGTCACCAAGGTGACAACAGGTTGCTGCACAAACGTTCCATCGCCCACGCCAAGCAAAATGGAGAGCTCGGTATTCCCGCCGCCGATCGCCACATCCTTGAGTCCATCGCCGTTCAAATCCAACACCGCCATGGCAACAGGGCCAGTTCCCACATCAACCTCGCTCGGCGTTTGAAAGGTGCCATTCCCATTGCCGAGCAGGATGGTAATACTGTCCGCGGCCGTGCACGGCGGTGTGTAACAACCGATGTTATGCATCACCACCAGGTCGAGCTTGCCGTCGCTATTGAGATCCGTCGCCGCGATGGCGGGCGAATCAAATCCGGAAGTGTTTGGAAAATAAATCGGTGGGTTAAAGGTTCCCGTGCCGGTGCCGGTAAGCAGCGCAAGGCTCAACTGAGGATCGTTCAGTGTAGCCATCAGATCCACCTTGCCATCGCTATTGAAATCACCCGCGGCCACCGCCTGCGGGGCGGCTGCGACAGGAAAATCGGTTTTCGCGCCGAACGTCCCATCGCCATTCCCTAACATGACCGACACCACATTTGCGCCGGACCCGGCGAGGTCGACTTTGCCGTCCCCGTTGAGATCAGCGGCGGTGTGAGTATTGCCGAGCAGCGGGTACTTCTGAGTCGTGAATGTCGCGACCTGTGCCGAAACTTCGCTAAGTGTCATTGCGCACGCTGCGGCGAAAACAAACAGAGCAATCGCCGGATGCGAACCTTTCCCTCTCCCCATTGTGACCTTCTTCATACGCGGTGCAATGAATGCAATGCAGATGCGACGTGACAACCGCGGAAAGGTTACCTATCTGTTACTTTTCTCCCAAACGTGAGGCTCGCTTGGCGATTTTTCCGGTGCACAATGGCCGCTGGCGTGCCAGAGCCCTGCCGCACGTAGCCAAACTTCGCGTCTATTATCCGCGGCTAAAGAGCCAAGCTAGCCTGCTTCACATCTGATGCAGTCGCATCAGTGAGGCCGCTGAATTTCTTCACTAGTTCATCGAGCTTTGCGACGTAGTAATCGACGTTTTCGTCGCGATTTTCGGGATCGAATTCGCTCGCCAGTTTGGCGGCTTCGTAGGCCGGGACTTTTTTCGGCGTCGCCTTGACGTAGTAGCTAATTTGTTCGCCCGGTTTGTAGTTGCGGCCGCTCGCCAGGGCAAGTTCATAGGCTGCTGCCCGGTTGCGGGCGGAGCCCGCAATCTTCGCTCGGTACTTATCAAGCGAATCCTGGAGCGTGTCGGTCTTCATCAGCATGTCGATGTTCCATTCGCGGTTGCGAATTCTTTCCTCGAATTCGTTCCGCAGATCGCCTACTGCCTCCGGTTTTCCCTGCATAATTAGCTTGATCATTTCTTCGAGAAAAACGCGCTGGAATTTTTCGAGTCCGCGCGACTTCAGCGCGCCGCCTTTGATGATCACGTCGCCGCCTTTTGTGAGCAGCGCATAATTTTTCGCTTTGTAGCTAAACATCGCGTCGAACTGCTCGTCGAACTCAACGTCGATGCCAGGCGGCAATTCCTTCGCGAGATCTCTCCGCAAATCGTCAATATCGATGGTTTCAGGCGGAACGAAATAAATTCCGTCCGTGTCGACCTCGATGACCTGCGCGCCGTGTGCATTGAGCCACTCGATCATTTTCTTGAGCAGATCGCGCCCGATTTGTGTGACGCGTGCGGCAGCGTCGAAATCGGCGAAGTGTCCTTGTGCGAAGCCAAGGTAACCGTAAAAGCTGTTTAGCAGAATTTTGAACGTGTTTTGCAGCGCTTGAAGGTGATGTTGCCTGGCGGGATCCTTTTCGGCGCGCGTTTTCGCCTTTGCTTCCAAGCGGAACGTGCGGAGATCGGTCAGCAAATGCCGAAAGATTTGGAGTTGGTCCGTTGCGGGAAAACACTCGAACTGCAACATCACCGACGGATAAAGCGAGGCGATGTCGCAGTGCCAGACGTTGCGCGCCACGCCGGTGAAGAAAATGTCGGTGTAACCCCCTTCGAACGCGCGCGGCATCGTCAATTCAGCAATAGAATGGCGCTGCCGAAAATACTCGCGCAGAAAAAGCGCATTGATGCGCGTGGCGTTCCCCCGCACAATCACGTCTTGGTAATTATACGGGAAAATTTGCGCTTGGATGAAGTAGCTCGGGCTTAGCAGGTCTGATAATGCGCGTGTCTCCCGAACGCCGCACAGGGCGCGCCGTGGGAAGGCTTCTGAATTTTCCAGATACGCACGGTGCAACTCCTTACCGGTGAGCGCAGAAATTTGTTCGCTGGCGCAGAGATCAAAATGCCGCGCGACATCGGTTCGCTCGAAACCTGCCAGGGAACGCATTCCGACGTCGTAGAATTGCGCGAGCAAAAACGTATCAACGAAGTGGCGGCCATCGACTGTGAACTTTGGGTAATCGATGGTTTTCTCTGCGATTTGGAGTCGCGACGGACGGGAGCGAAGAAAACCGGCGCTGCGTCCCCAATCGAGTTTGGTTTTCAGCTTCTTGGCGCGACCGACGAGATACGGTAGATCGAACCGAAACAAATTGTGGCCTTCGATCACGTCGGGATCGTGTTCTTTGATAAGTGCGGTGAGCCGTTTGAGCGTGTTTCTCTCGGATTCCTCGACGTTGTTTGGATCGACAACGATCAATTCCTCCCAGCCCGTATTGTCCGAGAGAGCGACGCTCATCACGTGATTGTCATCGCCTTCGAAAGGCAGCACTTCGAGCTGGATTCGGTTCAATTCTTCAAACGGAAGACCTTTAAACAATGTGCGGCCCGTGGCGGTGAGGTAATGCTGCACCGGGTCGGTGAACGCGAAGAAATCGCGCCCGGCAGTCTTCAATCCGTTACGCAAGGCGATTAGTTCCTTCCAGCTATCGACGGTAATGAGCCAGCCATACTGGAGATCGCCGTCAAGTTTTTCGGTTTCGATGCCCAGATCGACAACGTCGCTGTCAGCCCATAGGAATGGATGGAACGGCTCGACATCGGCAACGGTCGAGCCATCCTTTTCCCGGCGATAAACATTGACTGTGCCGGTCTCGCCCAACGCGATGGCAACAATGCCCCGCGTCGAATCTGCGCCAAACAGCATCGTGTTTTTCTCGAATTCCATTTCTTCACAAAGCTTCTGTCATTCCGAGCGAAGTCGAGGAATCTCTTACTGTTTCTCGAACTGAATTACATTGAGAGATGCTTCGACCCATTCGACTTGCGCTCAGGACAGGCTTTTGCTCAGCATGACAAGCATGAAGATCCGTTCCTTCTCGACCTTATTGTTACCGATCTTGGTTCCGGCGCTCGTCCTTGCGCAGCAAACGCCGCAATCACTCGCTGACGCTGAGCTTCCCTCATTGCTCGCGATTTACAAAGACATCCACAGCCATCCAGAACTATCCGGGCATGAGGAGCGCACGGCGACGCTCGTCGCCAAGGAATTGCGCGCCACGGGCTGCGAGGTCACGGAGAACTTTGGCAAATACAACGATCCGAAACTTAAGAGCTATGGAGTAATCGGCGTTATGAAGAATGGCGATGGGCCAACCGTGCTGATCCGCACCGACATGGATGCGTTGCCGGTGGAAGAGGAAACAGGTTTACCCTATGCGAGCAAAGTCACGACCAAGAATGACGAAGGCAAAGATGTCCACGTGATGCACGCCTGTGGGCACGATTCACATATTGCGGCGTTCATCGGCACGGCGCGCGCGCTCGCGAAGCTGAAAGATCAATGGCACGGCACGATTCTGTTTGTGGCCCAGCCGGCCGAAGAATTGGGCACGGGCGCGCGAGCCTTGCTCAAAGCCGGACTTTACGATCGCTTCGGCAAACCGGATTTCGCGCTTGGTTTTCATGACAAGGCTGATCTGGAAACCGGCCACATTGGCGTAACCGAAGGTTATACGTCCGCAAATGTCGATTCAGTCGATGTCACAGTCCGGGGCGTGGGCGGACACGGCGCCTATCCCCACAAGACGAAGGATCCGATCGTCCTCGCAGCGGAAATCATCAATGCGTGGCAGACGATTGTAAGCCGTGAAAATAATCCGCTCGATCCGGTCGTTATCACGGTGGGCTCAATTCACGGAGGAACCAAGCACAACATTATTCCGGATGAAGTGAAGATGCAGATTACGGTGCGCACATATAAATCCGAAGTGCGGGAACATGTGCTGGCGGCTATTGAGAGAATCGCCAAAGGCATCGCAGCGGCCGGTGGAATGCCACCAGAGCGAGCGCCGATTGTCAGCATTTCGAAAGATCAATTTTGCCCGGCGACTTACAACAATCCTGAACTCACGAAGCGGCTTGTTGCTGTTTGGAAAAAGTCGTTAGGCGACGAAAACGTCGAGATCGTCGATCCCGTGATGGGTGGTGAAGATTTTTCCGAATACAGCCTGCCGGACCACTCCATTCCGGCGGTTAATTTTCACTTCGGCGCAGTCGATCCAGCGAAGATCGCGGAGTTCAAACAGGCGGGTAAGGAATTGCCCACCCTGCATTCGAGCAAGTTCGCACCCGTTCCCGAACCAACGATCCGCCTTGGCATTGTGGGCATGATAGCAGCCGTGCTGGAGTTGATGAAGAAGTGATTGTAGCGAGTCATTCGGAGCGAAGTCGAGGAATACGTAGCGATACTTTTCGGTAACTCCGTGGGATCCCCCGACTCCGTTTGGCTCCGCTCGGGATGACCTGACGGTCACTTTACCTTGACGTTCTTCCGCAGATAGGTCGGCACGTCGAGATCTTCGCCCTCGACGATCGTTGGCTCACTTTTTTCAAATCGTCCGCGAGTGACGGGCTCGAATTGCAAAGTTTCCTGTTTCGCCTGCACAGATTTTTCAGCGGATGGCTTTTCTTCGATTACTGGTGTTTTGTGCGGCATGCTGACGATCGGCTCAGGTTTGCTGAGAACGGGTTCCACTGCCGGCGGTGGTGCGGTTCCGACCGGGGTCGGTTCCTCAAACGGAATCATGTCCGCAGGCTCGGAAACTTCCATGAGGGTCGGCTCCGGTTCGATCTCGATCTTGGGCGAGATCTCGTGTGGTTGCTCCCAGACTGGCAGCTTCGCGGGCGCGTTGCTCACGGTCCCGGAGTCGCGGGACTGCGGAATCAAATCTTCATCGGCCGTGAGCGAACTGATGATGGTAACGGCCAAGCGATCTCCCAAGCGTCCGTCCACGGCAGCACCGAAGAGAATCTGTGTTTGCTCGCTAACGTGACGGCCAAGCTCCTGCATGAGGATTTCGACTTCAGACAGCGTCATGCCGGGCCCACCCGCCACCTGAACCAACACGCGACCCGCCTCCTCTAGCATGCGACCACGGTCCATCAACGGATTTTTCAGCGCCTGCGTGAGCGCTTCGTGGGCACGGTTGTCCGAATCGGATTCGCCAAAGCCAAATAAGCAACGGCCGTTACGGCTGCGCAATGCGGCAAGCAAATCATCGAACCCGATGTGGATGAGTCCCGGCCGCTGAATCAGGTTTACAATCGAACGAACACTTTGACTAATCGTGCTATCGGCAACGGCAAAGGCCTGATGAATACCAGCCTGCGGCGGCACAATGTCGCCCATCTTGTCATTCTCGAAGCAGATTACCGCGTTCGTCACTTCGTTGAACCGAGCAAGCGCCTCCCGCGCTTGGGTGTTGCGGCGTTTGCCCTCGAATGAAAATGGAAGAGTGGCGAACGCAACCACAAGCGCGCCGGCTTCACGGGCAAGCTGCGCGATATAGGGCGCGGCGCCCGACCCGGTTCCGCCACCAAGTCCCGCACAAATGAAAATCATTCGCGCGTCGGCCAGCGCCTCGCGGATTTCGTCGGCTGATTCTACGGCCGCTTGATAGCCCAGTTCTGGATCGCCGCCCGCGCCCAAACCGCGAGTCATAGAGCGACCAAGCTGTACTTTATGTGGTGCCACAGAACTGGCGAGCGACTGCACGTCGGTGTTAATCGCAACCACGTCGGCTCTCTCCAAGCCATCGAGCACGATTCGATCGAGTGCGTTTAAACCCGCCCCGCCAACACTTAGAATTTTGATCGGAATAAATTCCGACGCGCTATCGGGAAGACTGTAATTCTTGCTGAGTTGAATCATATTAGTAGGGACAGACCGCCGGGCTGTCTGAGATCAAGCGTTTGCGGCGCGCCGGCGGTCGCGCCTTACCAGAGAATGAAATCGTTCTCATCGCCTGCCAGCGAAAATCTTGCCGAAAATGCCGCGGATTCCCCGTCGCGGTCGATCCGTTTGCACCGCTTGCGCGTACTTGATCAGCCCAATTGCAGTTGAGAACTGTGGATTCTCCACCGCAGACGTCACACCGGAGGCGGTTTGTGCATGTGCGACGTGTGCGGGCATATCGAAAATTTCTTCAGCCAGATGATCGATGCCGCTGAGAAGACTGCATCCGCCGGTGATAAAAATGCCGCCGCCCAAGTAACCGATAAACGGTTCCTCATCGAGCCTGCGTTTGAGGAGCTCGAAAGTTTCTCGCAAGCGGAAGTGAATGATCGTATTCAGCGTCTCGCGCTCAATCTCCTTCCCGGCAAAACCGGAGTCGTCCTTTAGTGAAATCATTTCGCCGGGAAGACAATTGCCGAGGATGCAACTCCCTTCGTCGGTCTTTAATTTCTCGGCACGCGCCATCGGGATGCGCAATCCCATCGAAATATCATTTGTGATATGGTCGCCGCCGATCGCCAGGCACCCGCTTTGCTTCACTGCGCCCTCAGCATATAAAATATAATCGGTCGTCCCGCCGCCGATATCGATCATCAGCGCGCCGACCTCTTTTTGTTGCTGAGTGAGAACCACCTGGGCAGAAGCAAACCCGCTGAAGACAACGTCCTCGACGTCGAGGGGCAACTCTTTCACGCACCGGATCGTGTTTTGAATGCGCGTCCGCACGCCGTGGATGATGTGGAAATCGGCCTCCAATTTTTGCCCAAGCATCCCGATCGGGTTCAGCACCCCGTCCTGTCCGTCGACGTGATAATGGTGAATGACGGAATGCAGGAAAGCGTTTTGCGCAGGAAGGCTCACCTCGCGCGCGCTGATTCTTACATCCTCGACATCTTGTTCGTCAATCTCATCGCGGTCCTCCGGCAGCATCACACACCCGCGATTATTGAAACTTTGAAGGTGGGACCCGGCTACGGCCACGTAAACGCTTCGGATCATGACATCGCTTTTTTGTTCGGCATCAATCACTGCTTCGTGAACGCATTTCATTGCGGTTTCAAAATCGACGATCTCGCCTTTGCGGATGCCGCGCGATGGCGTCTGACCGACGCCCAGGATCTTGACCGTGCCATCCGGCCGGCTTTCCCCGACGACAACACAAATTTTGGAGGTGCCAATCTCCAGGCCGATAATCAAATTATTGCTTGCCATCGTTTGTTAGTCCTTCTTCTGCCGCCGGGTCGAAGTGGCTTTGGCAATGGGCGTTGCGTCGGCGTGTGCTTTCGACGCCGATGCACCTTTTGTCGGGGAATGCACCGGAATTGCTTTCAAAATGCGTTGCTCGACGGGAGGCTCGATTGTGGCGTTGATGACTTCGGTCGGAGTATCGGTGAACGTCACGGGAATATTCCGTTGCACGAGCAGGTTCAGCGTCTCCAGCTCCTGCTTTGAATTATCACAATAGACAAGAAATTGTTCCAGCTTCTGTAATTGCGTCTCGAGATCATTCAGTCCAAACGTGACGCGTGTGCGATTTTTGTCCGTCACGACCAGACGATAGCTTTCGGAGACATCAATCTCTCGAATCTGAAAGCGCATTTGCATGAAACTGCGTGTGCTCAAGCGCAAAAGCTCCAGCGCCGTTTTCGCTTCGGGCGATTCGACGACTTTCCCTGCCTCGAGTGACTCGCTCGAGCATCCTAAAATGAGCGGCAATCCCAGATATTCTGGCAACAACTTCTTTTGTTTCATCAAAACACCCCGCGCGTCCACAAGAAAAGCGGCATCTGAGACAAATGGATCGGAAATTTCTTTGTCACTTGTAAGCCACGCGACCGGCTTTCGTTCCACAACGCGGATGTCAATCTCGCCGGGCATCTTGCGTATTACCTCCACATCATCGATTTGGGGGAGATCTTGAATTCGATCACGCACGCGCGCCAGGTTCACGCTGAAAATGTTTTCGCCCTCACGCAGATCCGCCGCTTTCAAAACCTGCTCCCTCTGCAGGGTGCCGTCGGTCTGCAGTTCAATTGTCTTGAGCTGATAATCTGGATTCTCGAAGAACAGGCGCCTGGCGGCTTCGCGCGCCCCTACATAAACAGCACCGCAGACCAGTGCCACCAAGGTCACTCGGGAGAAAACAGCCAGAACATTCCGGATGCGATTTTGCGTCGCTCGGCGGGAGCGGACCTTCACGTCGAGTAGATGTTGCTGGCGCCGGCGGCGTGGATTGGGCGTGCGCTGATTGCGCGAGCTGGAGCTCTTTCGGACGAAGTTCATCTTCAGTTCGCCCCCCCGATTCTGGCGCGAGACAGCGCGATAATGCGCCGGCACAGATCGACATAGCTGATGCCCGCAACCGCCGCAGCCTCGGGCAGGAGGCTCGCCTCGGTCATTCCTGGAATGGTGTTAACCTCCAATACAAACGGCTCGCCGGTCTGCGATAAAATCACGTCGACGCGGGAATAAACGCGAAGACCGAGGGCGCGAAACGCACCCAATGCCAATTCTTGAATCTCTTTCGTCTGTTTGGGCTCGATTCTGGCCGGGCAAATGTGCTGTGCGGCGCCGCCAGCCTGTGGATTGAGAAAGGGATACTTATTTGTGAAATCGTAGAAGCCACCCTTTGGGATTATTTCGAGAATCGGCAAGGCTTGGTCACCGAGAATACCAATCGTCAATTCCCGCCCAGACACAAATTTTTCTACGAGCAATTCATAGTCATACTTCGCCGCGTCGGCGATCGCCGGCTCCAGTTCCTCCGTCTTTTTTACGATGTAAACGCCGACCGTGGATCCCTGTCGCGGTGCCTTAACCACAATAGGCAATTGCATTCCAGGACGCTCGTGCGCTCCAATGGTTTCCCATTCCGGAGTCCTTACGCCGTGCTCGCGGAATTTCTCCTTCGATCGGATTTTATCGAAAGCCAGTCGGCTCTCTTTGACTCCTTCGCCCGTGTAAGCGACACCACGCTCTTCCAGAATCTGTTGGACTTGGCCGTCTTCGCCAAAGGTTCCGTGCAACGCAATGAATGCAAACTCGACATCGCGCGGCAACTCAAACGTCGCGTCGCGCACATCGACATCGACGACGTCCGCGCCGAGTGAACGCAGCGCTTTGGATATCCCGCGACCTGTCGCCACCGAAACTTCGCGCTCCGCGCTCGGGCCGCCCATTAGGACTGCGATTTTTTTTGGAATAGTAGCGTTTCTTTTCACGCTGGTTCTCCCACAATTTGTACTTCTGTTTCCAATTCGATGCCGCGCTTGGCACGGGCCACGCCTTTGATCTTCTCAATCAACTCAAGCATGTCCGCTGCCGTCGCACCGCCGTCGTTGACAATGAAATTACCGTGCACTTCTGACACACGCGCCATTCCCACGCGCGAATTCTTTAGGCCCAATTCGTCAACCAGCTTTCCTGCCGGGCACGAATCGGGATTCTTGAAAATGCAGCCTGCACTCTTGGCCGCTGGTTGAGACCTTCGGCGCTTCTGCTGCGACGCCTCCAAATTGCGAACGATCTCGTCAGTTGGCGCAGGTTGTCCACGGAAGACGGCTGAGACCGCAAAATTGTTCTCGAGCAACGGGAAATTCCGGTAATGGACCTCCAGATCATCCCGCCCTTTGACGTGCAGATTTCCATCGGGATCCAGATAACGAACACGCACGACGTTTTCAAAAGTTTGTGCGCCCATCGCCCCAGCGTTCATGCGCAGGCCACCGCCGACCGCGCCCGGGATTCCCTCCATCCACTCAAGTCCACCGAGACCAGCTGTCTTACCGGCGTAGGCGACCTCTCTTAGTTTCGCGCCGACTCCCGCGGTAATTTCGTTGCCGTTGACTTCGATCTTGTCGAAATCGCCTCCACTGGGATGCACCACAATCCCACGGATGCCACCGTCCCGTACAAGCAAATTGGAGCCGCGCCCGAGAACGAAAAGTGAAAGAATTTCGCGCCGGCAAAAGCGAATCAATTCTGCAAATGCGCTTTCGCTGCGGGGCTCCACCCAAAATTGCGCCGGGCCGCCCACGCGCAAGGTGGTGTGCTTCGAGAGCGGCTCGTAGAGCCGGACGTCGCCCTGCTCACCAACGATCCCTTTTAATTTCTCAGCAATCACAAGATCGGCGGCCAGGACCGATAATTGCTCATGGATATTGCCCGCGCCCAGGCTCAGAACCAAGTCGCCCGAATCCAGCACGTTGCCCACATCCCGATGAAGCCATTCCAAACGTGGCTGATAAATCACCCCGCGATGACCATGCATCGCGATTTCGTTCGAAACTGTTTCACCGCTGATTCCCGGAATCGGCGTTTCGCTGGCCGGATAAACATCAGTCACCACCACGCGATCGGCATCATCGAAAGCGCGACCAAACTCGCCGAGTAGCGCTTTTGTGCGCGAATACCGGTGCGGTTGAAACATGGTCAGCACGCGTTTGCGACCGATCGATCTCGCCGTTCTCAATGTCGCGCGGATTTCGGTCGGGTGATGAGCATAGTCGTCAACCAGCAGAAAACGATCGCTCTGATACTTGATTTCAAAACGGCGGCGCGCGTGCTCAAACTTGCGCAGTGACGCCGCGATCTTCTCGAACGAAATACCCAACTCGGTGGCGAGGGCGATCACACCAACGGCATTCTGGACGTTGTGCTGTCCGGGAACATTCAGAACCGCTTCGCCAAGTTGCGCGCCGCGCCGACAAACACAAAAGACCGAAGCAAAATCACGCAGCTCGATATCGACGGCGCGATAGTCGGCTTTTTCAGAAAGGCCGAACGAGATCGCGCCTCTCTGCTTTGCGCACAACCGCGCGGCATTCACGTCGTCGATATTGTAAAAAATCTTTCGACTGGTTTGTTCGATAAGTCGCGCAAAGACTTTTTCGATGGCGGCGAGATCAACATAGAAATCGAGATGCTCCTCCTCGATATTTAGAATGACGGAATGCTCGGGATGAAAGCAGCTTAGTGTGCCATCGCTTTCATCGCCTTCCGCGACGAAATATTCGCCGCGCGAATCCCAGTGCGCGTTCGTGCCGAGAATCGGAATCTCGGCGCCGACGTAATGCGATGGCTGTAGTCCACCTTCGCGCAAGACATGTGCCGTCATTGCCGACGTCGTCGTCTTGCCATGCATTCCCGCGATGATGATGCCGCGTTTGGCGCGCATGATCGCCGCCAAGGCTTCCGCGCGGCGGACGGCGGGTTTTCCGGCGTCGCGCGCACTGACCAAAATGGGATTGTCGATCTTAATTGCCGAGGAAAAAATGATGAGCTCTGCGTCCCTCGCGTCCTCGGCGCGATGTTGCGGGAAAAAACGAAGCCCGCGCCGCTGCAATCGGTCCGTTTCCAGTGTGCTGACCTTGTCAGAGCCAGTCACCGCATGCCCGAGCGCGAGCAAGAGCGCGGCAATACCGCTCATGCCGCTCCCTGCTACGCCGATAAGGTGGATCTTGTGCTGCTCGCAAGTGAGTAACTTTGGCAGGTCGAGCTCAGAGACGGGCTTCATAAGTCGTATATTTTTCCATGGTCGTAACCACGGATCCGGCTGCGTCTTTCGGGCCAAGCCGCGAACAATTAATAGACATCCGCTCGATCAGCTCCGGATTCTCGATTAATTCCCGAATCTTGCGGGCGAGCAGTTCGCCAGAGAGCTCCGATTCTTTGAGGAGAATTGCTGCCTGAGCGCGAACATAAATTTCCGCGTTTCGTGTCTGATGATCATCGGCCGCATAGGGAAACGGAATCAGAATCCCTGGCAATGAAAAAGCGGCGAACTCAGCGAGGCTCGCCGCCCCGGCGCGCGCAACCACGAAACTGGCAGCGCTGTAAACTTCCTCCATCCGATGGTGAAAAGGCGCCACGTAAGCAGAGATATTTTCACGGCGATAGTTATCTGCTACCAGCCGCTCATCCCGTGCCCCGGAAAGATGAATTACCTGTAAAGCGATACTTTGAAAAAATGCGAGCGCTTTGATCATGGCCTGGTTGATTCCGCTGGCCCCCTGGCTCCCTCCCATCACGAGCAACGTCGTGAGATCATCCCGCAGTCCGAGCTTTTGAAGCGCAACCTGTCGATCCAAACGTTTCAGTTCGGTTCGGATGGGCGTGCCGGTAATTTCAGTATGCGCTTTTGGAAAGAACGGGGCGCATTCCTTGAACCCGAGCATGACTGCGCGCACGATTCGTGCCGTCAACCGGTTTGCCTTGCCGGGCACAGCGTTCGATTCGTGAATGAAGGTGGAAATGCCGCGCATCTTTCCGGCCAGGACCGGCGCAGTGGAAGTGAACCCACCCATGCCAAGAACTACCTGTGGTTTAAATTTGCGGTAGATCGAACGACAAAGCGACAAGCTCTCGTAAAAACGGCGTATGAATCCAAGAATTGTTGGCGAAAACGGCGAAGGCAGTCCGATGGTTGGCAGTTTCTCGAACCGGAAACTTCGGTGGCTGGAAAGAGCGAGCGCGTCAATGTCTTTTTCGGAAATAAGCAACATGACTTCGTGGCCGCGGTCGCGCAGCACTTCGGCCACAGCGATTCCGGGAAAAAGGTGTCCACCGGTCCCGCCACATGCGATGACCGTATTCACAAGAGCTGGCTTCCCATTTTCGGTTGATCTATAGAACTTAAAGGACTCATCAGTCGCATCTAAATCCGTGGTGTCATCCGCGCGTGTATGGCGACCCGTTTCTTTTCCGGTGGTTCAAAAATGCCCTGCCGATAAATATTCAGCAGTAAGCCGACCCCGAACATACAGGCGGCGAGATTTGAACCTCCATAACTGATAAAGGGCAGTGGCAGACCTTTGTTTGGCAGGAGCGAAGTGGTGACGCCAATGTTCACTGCCGCCTGCAAAGCCAATAGGGAAACAACGCCACAGCCGAGAAGCAGGCCAAAACGGTCTTTCGCGTGCAGCGCGATCATGATCCCGCAAACAATGATGACCACGAACAGGAAGACCACCAGCAAACTCACCCGCAAACCGAGCTCTTCGCCGATGATCGGAAATATGAAATCGGTGTGCGCGTAAGGCAGGTAAAGCATCTTCTGGCGACCATTGCCGAGGCCAAGGCCTTCGATCCCGCCGCTGCCCCAGGCGATCAACGCCTGCATTTGCTGCAACCCGGCATCGTCCTTGAAATTTTGCGGATGAAGAAAGGCAGTGAGCCGACCCATTCGCTCCGAGATTTGGGTAGCAACAATGAGAAGACCACCGAGGCTGGCGAACGACACAATCCCAAGCCATAGCGCGTTTGTGCCGGCAATGAACATGATCACGAACGCAGTTAGTCCGAGCAAAGCCGTAGTCCCAAGATCGACTTCGCCCAGAACAAGTCCGGCCAGCACACCCACTATTGCGAGCGGAAGCACAAATCCGAGGAGCAGATTGCCGACCGATTTTTCGTATCGAGTAAACCAGGCGGCGAGAAAAAAGATTGCGGCCAGTTTTGCCATCTCGGAAGGCTGAAAAGCAACCGGCCCCACTGCGACCCAACGGCGCGAACCGTTGATGCGCATTCCGATGTGCGGAACGTAGCAGAGCGCCAGGACGATCGCCGCCAGTACAAACCAAAGCCACCATGTCCGTTGCCAGAAGTGATAGTCGATGAGCGCAGCCAAAGTGCAGACGAAGAGTCCAATCCCAAACCAAATCGCCTGCCGCTTTATAAAGAAATAGACGTCTCCGTGGCTGCTGCGGGCAAACGCGCTCGTGCTGAAAAGCATCACGATGCCGATGACGAGCAGTCCCAGCACAGTCAGGAAGAGGATGTAGGCGCTTTTACGATGCATGGCTAGATCGGGCACAGACATCCCCCCTGCTGGGCCGGCCGGCATCTTGCCTGCCAGGCAATGACTCGCAGACGACACGCCCACTCGCCCCCCAGACAGAAACTGCCGCAATTTCTCTCATTTTGGGTTCTTTTTCGGCTTCGTTGTTTTGGGAATCAAAAGCTTTTGACCTATCCGCAACTTACGCGGGTCCGTGATGTGGTTGAGTGCGATTAGATCGGCGTAAGGGACTTTTAGTTTTTTTGCGATCGTCACCGGGCTATCGCCTCTCACGACCGTATAAATTTTCCCAGATGACGCGGGCGCTTTCTCGTCTTCGCTTGATTTCGGGCCCTCGTCCCTCGCAATGGGTTTTGAAGGCGAACGCGAGGTTTTCGCCTCACTTCGCAGCGCGACTGCCGCTGTCGGATTCGAAGCGTCAGGGCTAATTGCCGATCCCACGCTTCCAGTAGTGAGATTATCTTCCGCATTCCCCGGCGATGCCGGTGTAAAGGAGCTCTGTCGCGTCTTAATCGCGTTGAATGCGATGATTCCGGACACAGCAACCACGTGGAGAAGCAAAACAATCAGCAACGCCCGGGACAACTTCATGTTCGGCTCCGACATGTCTCCATAATCCATTTCGGCTGAGCCGCTGGCGGAGCGGCGCGCTGTTGCGGCCCGAAGTTTTTTGCGCTTGAGGACGAGCCTGGGGATTTTCACTTTCATTTGGGGAGAGCTTGCACAAGCGCGCGAAATTGGTCGCCGCGATCGGCGTAGCTTTTGAACATGTCGAAAGACGATGTGCCCGGGGAAAAAAGGACGACTTCGCCTGCTTCGGCGGCCGCGTGTGCGCGCTCAACTGCATCCGCGAGCGAGTTCGCGATTTCCGATTTGGCCGCGCCGTTCCAGGATTGCCTGATGCTCCGGGCCATTTCGCCAAGCAAAATTGCCGATTTGACCTTTTCTTTCACGAGAGATCGAAGCGGATCAAATGTAAAACCCTTGTCCTTGCCTCCAGCGATCAGAATGATCGGTTTGGTCTGGGCACGGAGCGCCTTTTCAAGCGCATCGATGTTTGTCGCCTTTGAATCGTTGATGTAGCCGACGCCAGCGACTTCGCGCACAAATTCGCACCGGTGCGGTTGCGGCGTATATTCGCGGAGCGGCGGCACCATTTCTGGAAACGACAATCCGCGAGCCATCCCGGCGGCAAGCGTCGCCATCAGATTCTCGATGTTGTGTAAGCCGCGTAGCTTCGTATCTGACAACCGGAGCACAGCTTGTTCGTCGTACATGATCGTGCCTTCCGAAAGGCGAAAGTCCGCTCGATCGGTATAAGCGCTGAAGGTGATCGTGCGGGCCCGAATCGCGGGAATTTTTTCAATCGCATTTACGACTGCGATATCGTCGGCAGTTTGATTTTCAAAAATTCGCAGCTTGGCCACGCGATAGTCGGCAACAGAACGATACCGGTCGAGATGGTCGGGAGCGAAATTAAGCCAGAGACTGATTGACGGCCGAAAGCTTTGGATCGTCTCGAGTTGGAACGAGCTCGCCTCGACCGTGAGAACATCGAACGGTTGCCTCTCACGCGCCACTTCCGAAAGCGGTTTGCCGATATTGCCGCAAGCGATTGTCTTTTGCCCGCATGCATTCAACATCTGGGCGAGCAATTCCGTCGTCGTCGTTTTACCATTCGTGCCGGTAACGGCAATGAGTGGAATTTCGCAGGATCGCCACCCGAGTTCGAGTTCACCGATCGTCTCAATCTTGCGGGAGGAAAAATTGCACGCGAGTCGCGAAGCCGGATCGATTCCGGGACTTAAAACCGCCATCTGATAGCTGGATGAATCCTCATCCGCCGCCGTCCCGCAGATCACTTGCACGCCTTGGGTTCGCAGATTGTCGAGCGTCGATTTCAGCAGATTCTTTTCCTCAGCGGCATCGAGCACCGTGACGCGCGCACCCTCGGAGTGGAGCAACAGGGCCGCGGCAGTCCCGCTCAAACCTGCTCCAAGAACGGCGATATTTTGATCCTTGTAGCGCAACTTGTTACCTCAATTTCAGTGTCGCCAAACCAAGAAGGGCAAAGATGATCGAAAGAATCCAAAACCGGACGATAACGATATTTTCCTTCCAACCAGTCAGCTCGAAATGGTGATGGAGCGGGGACATGACGAAAATCCGGCGGCCCGTCATTTTGAAACTGATCACTTGCAAAATCACCGACACGGCTTCGATCACAAAAACGCCGCCCACGACGACCAGAAGAAGTTCCTGCTTGCAACAGATTGCGACGACGCCAAGCATGCCGCCGATGGCGAGCGATCCGGTGTCCCCCATGAAAACCTTGGCGGGGTGACAGTTGAACCAGAGAAAGCCAAGACCGGCGCCAACTAATGCGGAGCAGACAACGGTTAGCTCTCCCGCAAACGGATAAAACGGAACCTGTAAGTACTCGGCTATACGGAAATTTCCCGCTGCATATGAAAGCAATGCATAGTCAAACGCGACCGTGATGGTGCAGCCAATCGCGAGACCATCCAGCCCGTCAGTGAGGTTGACCGCATTCGATGAGCCGACAATGACAAGCGCAAGAAATACGAAGGTAAACCAGCCCATGTTGGCAACGACCGGCGCCTTAAAAAACGGGACATAGAGCGAGCGGGCTTGCACTTCGAGCAACGGGCTGCTGAGAAAAACGGACGTGACAATAGCCGCCAGAGCGAGCTGGAAAACAAGTTTGAGTCGGCCGCTAATGCCGTCGGACTTTTTCTTTGTGACCTTGAGGTAATCGTCGACGAATCCGAGCCCGCCGAGATAAATCATGCTGAACAAGACCAGCCAAACGAACCGATTGTCCGGACGAGCCCAAATCAGGCTCGAGACAAAGACGGATCCGATGACAAGCACGCCTCCCATGGTTGGTGTGCCCTGTTTGACGCCATGCAGTTCGGCGAGGCGATGTACTTCTGCCGCCCCGCGAATTGGCTGCCCCAGCTTCAGCGCGGTCAGTTTTCGAATAATAAAATTTCCAAAAATCAACGTGACCAGGAAAGCCGTCACGGCAGCGCCAATGGCGCGGAAGGTGACATAGAGGAAAACATGGAAACCAATGAACTTTTCGCTCAGGTGATGGAGATAGTACATCATACTGAAACCTCGGTCGCTGAATAACGGAGCTGGAATTGCTCGATGACTTCCTCTGTCCTCGCAGCCCGGCTTCCCTTGATCAGCACGAGGTCCCCGGGCGCCGCGATCTCAGTCAGAAGTTCTGCGGCCTCCGATGTTGTTCCTACAGCCACGCTTCTTTTCAGACCGGCGTGTTCCGCAGCCCTGGCGATTGTCGCGGCTACGTTTCCAATTGTAATCAAATGATCGACTTTTAACGCAGCCGCGGTTTCGCCGACTTCACGATGGCCGTGCTCCGATTCGGGACCAAGTTCCCTCATCTCTCCCAAGACAGCGATGCGTTTCCCATCGGCGTCTAGTTCAACCAGTGTGCGCAAGGCCGCTTTCATGGAATCGGGGTTTGCGTTGTAGCTGTCGTCGAGAAAATGCACGCCCTGAATTTCTTTGATTTGCAAACGCGCTTTAGTAAGCGGTGCAGCGACGAGGCCGGCGGCACAATCCTCGAGGGAAAGACCGAAGACACGTCCGGCGGCGACCGCGAGCAGCGCGTTTTGCACCATGTGCAAACCGGGCACCGGCAGTTGTGCGCGGCACCGGTGCGCTTCCTCTAGTATCGTAAAGTCTGTTCCGCTTTCGCTCTGGTTGATTTCGCCGGCGCGGATCGTTCCCGCAGTGGTGCCAGCCAAGAGCACTTTGGCCCGGGTCCGCGCAGCGATGTTCTTCGTAAACGGATCATCCGCATTTAGAATGACTGTTCCCTCACCGCCGACAGCTTCGGCCAGTGCGCCTTTCTCCGCCGCAATCGCCTCGCGCGATCCCATAAACTCGATGTGCGCGACACCAATGTTTGTAATGATGGCAACATCCGGCATGGCCAGTCGCGCCAAAGTCGCAATTTCGCCAGGATGATTCATCCCAATTTCCCAGACAGCGACTTCATCGCCCGACGTCCCCTCCAGGATTGTTCGAGGAAGTCCAACATGATTATTAAAGTTTCCTTCTGTTTTTGTGACTCGAAAACGGCGGGCAAGAACGGCCGAGGCAAAATCTTTCGTGCTGGTCTTGCCATTGCTTCCGGTTATCGCGACGACTTTGAGCGAGAGCCTCCTCCTGTAGCTGGCGGCGAGCTCCTGATACGCCTGCAAAGTATCTCGGGCCCTAATGAGGGCGAAGGTGTCCGGAAATTTGCCGTTCGAATTGGATTCCACGATCGCCCCGGCCGCCCCCGCCTCCGCGGCGGCTTCAACGAAATTGTGTCCGTCGAAGTTTTCGCCGCGCAAAGCCAAAAATAATTCGCCGCGTTTGAGCGTTCGCGAATCGGTGCTGATCTTCCTGATCACAGCAGTTCCGTCTCCACAGGAAAGAAAAGCTCCGGCAAGTTTCGCAATTTCCGAAATTGGAAGCGGATTCATGGCGGGAGGATCAGCAACTAAAACTCCATTGGATGGTCCTCGATCGCGCGCCGCGCGACTTGAATGTCGTCGAACGGGACGGTGTGATCCGCGAACTCCTGATAATTTTCGTGCCCCTTGCCCGCGATCAAGACAATGTCGCGCGGCTGTGCAAGGCTTATGGCGCGACCAATTGCTTCTGTTCGATCGATCATTTTTTCATAGCGATTTGAGCGAACGCCTTTTTCAATCTCACAAATTATGGCGTCCGGATCCTCTTTGCGCGGATTATCCGAAGTGATAATCGCGTAATCGGCATTCCGGTCCACGATCTCGCCCATCAACGGACGCTTTTGCCGGTCGCGATTGCCGCCGCAGCCAAAAACGACAATTAAGCGGCTCGGTTCCAGTTCGCGCAGAGTCTTGAGAACGTTCTGAAGCGCATCCGGCGTGTGCGCATAATCAACGAAAACTTGAAATTGGCGCCTCGCCGGGACGATTTCCAAGCGGCCCGGTACTTGTGGCGATTTACTGAGACTGAGAACTGCGTCACGCATACTGATTCCCAAAGCATTGGCGGCCGCCAGGGCAGCAACTGAGTTTGCCACATTAAAGCGGCCGATCAGCGGAACGCGGACCAGATAGCTCTTGCCACCGGCGTCGAGTTGATAGGAAGTGCCGCTAAACTCCACCCGATAGTTCGAAGCGCGAAAATCCGCGCGCGCGCTCATGCCGCAAGTTACCACCGCGACGCGCTTGTCGATCTTGTTAAGCATTTGTTCGCCATAGCGGTCGTCGATGTTTACAATTGCGACGGGCTTCGGCTTTTTTTCCTGCCTCCCGAGTTGTACGAAGAGTTTCGCCTTCGAATCGAAGTAGCTCTCCATCGTCCCATGAAAATCTAGGTGGTCCTGGGTGAGGTTGGTAAAGACGGCAATATCCCATTCGAGGCCGCGCGTGCGGTCCTGGGCAAGGGCGTGCGACGAAACTTCCATCGCCGCCGCTCGGCAACCCACGTTGGCGATTTGCGCGAGCAGTTCCTGCAAATCGAGTGATTCGGGTGTTGTGCGAATGGCCGGTAAAATACGTTCGCCAATTTCGTAGCGTACCGTTCCAATCAATCCGCAACGGAGACCGGCTTTTTCGCAGATGTGTTTGATGAGAAACGTGGTCGTGGTCTTTCCGTTAGTGCCGGTCACCGCTGCCAGTTTTAGTCTCCGCGCGGGATACCCGTAAAAGGTTGCGGAGAGATCAGCGAGCGCAGCGCGCGTATTTTCGACAACGAGACAGGTGGCGCGCGGAGTTTTTTCCTCGCGTTCCGTAACGATCACTGATGCGCCTTTTTCGATGGCTTGGCTGATGAATTCGTGTCCATCGTTTTTTTCACCCCGCAATGCCACGAACATGCCATTCCTTTGCATTCGCCGCGAGTCATACGCGATGCTTTCCACCGGGCGATCAAGTGTCCCGATGACCTGGCGAATTGGAATCGCGGCGGCCAGAGTTTCGAGCTGCATGGAGTCTCAACACCTTCGCCCGCCGTACGGCGGGACGGAGTCGCTGCGGCGGAGCGAGGCAAGGCGTTCAAGGGCGCGGGTCATTGGTTAAGGCGACTCGGTCGACCGGCCCAGTCTTACGGACTCGCTCCGCCGGTACAGCTTTTTCAACTCGTTCCACGGGAATCGCTTTGCGAATCTGTTCTTGGGGCCGAAGATCGAGATATTGGGCAGCCTTTTCGGCGACGCGTGAAAAGATCGGTCCGGCAATGAGCCCGCCGTAATTCAACTCTGGTTTGCTCGTATGCGCATCGTCGAGCACCACCAGACCGACAAACTCAGGATGCTCGGCTGGCAAATAGCCTGCGAAAGAAACGACGTACTTGCCATGTTCATATCCGCCCTTTGGATCGACCTTCTGCGCGGTCCCGGTCTTGCCGGCAATCGTAAAACCAGGAACGGCCGCCGCGGCGGCAGTGCCGCGGTCGCTCACGACACCTCGGAGCGCGTCACCAATTTCTCGAGCCGTTTGCGGAGAAATTACCTGACGCAACATCACCGGGGAAAGTGAGCTAACGGTTTTGCCATCCGAACTGGTAATCGATTTCACAATGCGTGGCGTCATCAATTTGCCGCCGTTGGCAATGGTCGCCATTGCCACTGTCATTTGTAATGGGGTGACTCCGATTTCGTGCCCCATGGGAATCCGCGTGATCGAGATTTTGCTCCAGGATTGCGGAGGACGAATGAGCCCGTTGATTTCACCCGGGAGTTCGATTCCCGTGCGCTCGCCGAATCCAAATCGGCGGACGTATTCGTAAAACTTTTGCTCCCCCACGTTGAGCGCGAGCTTGGCAGCGCCGATATTGCTCGATTTGATGAGAATATCGCGCACGCTCAGATAGGAAAAGGCCCGATGATCGTGAAGGGCCGTACCATTGAAATTCCAGAGGCCATTTTCACAGAAGACGGTTGAATCAGGTTGAAGCTTGCGTTCGTTGAGCGCCGCGGCGGCTGCCACGATCTTGAAAGTGGAACCCGGTTCCATCATGTCGATGATTGCCCGGTTTTTCATCTCTTCGGGCTTTGCTTCCGAGCGAAGGTTTAAATCGAAACTCGGCCGATTAGCCATCGCAAGGATTTCTCCCGTCTGCGGCCGCATCAGAATAATAGTGGCTTTCTGAGGGGAGTACTCCTTCATTGCGGCGTCGATCTCGTTCTCAACTATGTTCTGTAAGCTGAGATCGACGGTGAGATGGACCTGGCAGCCGTCACGGGGCGCGTGTTCCTGGCCTCTATACGGTACGATCTCATCGCCGGCACGATTGTGCTCGATGAAGCGATAACCGTCCTGTCCATGAAGGTATTCCTCCATCGAGGCTTCCACGCCTTGAATGCCATGATGTTCGAAATCGGTAAATCCGATTACGTGGCAGAGCATGAACCCATTCGGGTAGATGCGACTGGAGTCATGTTCGAAATAAATTCCATGCAAATTTTTCGCGCGAAGTTTTTCGCGCAGCGAGCGGCTGGCCGGTTCGGGCACTTCACGCTTGATCACGATGTATCGGCGCTCGCTGCGTAACTTTTCCGCAAGCTGCCCGGCCGGAAGCCCCAGTTCGCTGCTGACAAGTTCTACGACCGCCTCCCGATCGTTGATATGGCTGGCATCAGCTACTATCGTCTCGACAGGAATGTTGTGCGCGAGAACTTCATTGTTCGCGTCTAGAATCGAGCCGCGTTCCGCGTAAATGATTTGTTTGTAAACGTGCTTCTCAGCGGCCAGAGCGGAGTACTCGTCGTGCTTGACAATTTGCAGATAAATCAGACGAAACGAAAAGACGCTGAAGAGCCCGATAAATGCGGAACAAACCAGCACACATCGGCGATGGCTCTTCCGGTTCATCTGGTGCCAGCCTGGTTTACCACGGGTCGAATTGTGTCTTCGTCAGGTTGACGCGCAGGAATTGTAAGCCGCACGATGTTCGTCTCGGCGATCGGGATCATTTTCAGATAACCCTCCTTTAATCGGCGCTGCAAAGCAGAGCGCGATGTCAGAGCGGCGATTTGCGCGCTGGCAACATCATTCTGTGTGCGCAGACTGACCAGCTCGTTCTCAATCGCTTTTTTGCGATCACCCAAATGATAGAGTTGCAGCGTCAAATAAACGTAGCTTAAACCGGCAAGGGCGAGAAACGCAGTCATAACGATCCAGCGGGCGAGTGAGGCCGCATTTATCGCATTGCGATTTTTTCGATGGGAACGGTTCATTAAATTTTCTCGGCCACCCGCAACTTTGCGCTCCGCGAACGCGGATTGGCGCGTTGTTCCTCTTCACTCGGCTCCACCGGTTTCGCGGTAACTATCTTGAGGTCGTAATCGGGGTTGCGCCGTGGCTCGGGCCACTCCGGCCGGTCGAGCCATTCCCGGCTGCGGTCGCGAAAAAAGTTTTTCACGATTCGGTCCTCCAAAGAATGAAAAGCGATAACGGCGATGCGCGCGCCGGATTCGAGTCGCAGCGTTAAAATGCGCAACCCCTCTTCGAGGGCGCCAAGTTCATCATTCACTTCCATCCGCAGCGCTTGAAAAACTTGTGTGGCCGGATGACGTCGACCGTACCGGCCGACAACTTTTTCGATCGCGCGGGCCAACTGAATAGTCTCGCGGAACTGGGTTGTCTTCCGCATCTTTACGATCAAGCCAGCGATACGCCGCGCAGCCGGTTCCTCCCCCAGTTCGCGGAACAACTGGGTCAATTGCTCTGCGCTGTACTCATTCACGATTGTGGCAGCAGTCAGCCGATTCCGTGGATCCATGCGCATGTCGAGCGGGCCGTTGTGCACGAGACTAAAACCGCGCTTCGCATTTTCGAGCTGCCACGAGGAGACACCGAGATCGAGAAGCGCACCGCCAATGGTCTTAATTCCCAGCTGATCGAGAGCTTTATTCGCTTGCCGGAAATTCGCTTGTAGCACCGCGACGCGCCGGCCGAAGTGTGCCAGTTGCTCGCTCACATACTGGACAGCATCAGGGTCCTGATCCAAGGCTAGGACGTCCGCGCCGGCCCTCAAAAGTCCTTCCGTGTGGCCGCCGCCACCGCAGGTGCCGTCGACAACGAGCAAACCGGGCTTAGGCGCGAGCAGCTCCATCACTTCCCTCTCAAGCACAGGACGATGATAAACGAAGTTCTTCATATCGTGGGCCTCCCCTTCGATAAACAGCGGGTCAGTCGCGAACCAGACGGGCCGCTCAAGCGGAAATGTCTTCATAGCGTTGAATCGAATTATCCGGTTACAAACCAATTACATTCGCGACGTGCTGGTACGTCGGAGTTTCCTCCTCATGAGCTCGTTTCCAACGTTGCAAATTCCAAATTTCAAAACGTCCGCGGCCGCCGACGAGGGCGACCTCGCCTTTCAATCCGACCTTTCTGCAAAGCTCGTCAGGCAAAACGAGGCGTCCTTGTCGATCCGCGGCCGCGTGCTGCGCGCGAGAGTGCAACTGGCGGAGGAAAATCCGGCGATCGCGTGCGGAAACATTATCGGTTGATTCTGCCGCCGAGCTCATCCGGGCAAACTCTTTCGGAGACATGACAAGCAAAAATTGCTGACTCGCCTCCGGCAAAAGAATGAAGTCTTCGGCCTTGTCGCGCCGCCAACGGGACGGAATTGTGATTCGATTTTTCTCGTCGATTGAATGGCGGAATTCTCCGGCGTAGAAGCGCTCAGGTGGAGAAGACAAGTCCATATATCGTGGTGGGAATTCAGCCATTATGCCCCACTCGCCCCCACTGTTAACCACTTCGCACCTCCGCGGTCAATAAAAATTTTATCGGCATTTGCAGCACCTCCTCTCAAACGTAAGCTCCTCAAATCATGAAGCTTTTTCAGATCGGGTCCGCGATAGTTTTCTCGGCTCTGGTCTGCAACGCCAAAATCGCATTTGGCCAGTCTCCAGAGAAAACCGAGATTAACGCTGCCCGAGTGACCGTGTCGATGAACGCCGATGGCTCACGCACCGTTTATCAATTCGATGATGCGCTGCACAAGGCTATCGCCACAACTACCAGCCAGGATGGCAAACTCCGTCAGGCCATTCGTTATGAGTTGGATGACGCCGGCCGTTTCTCCAGCGGCCGAATTTTCGGACCCGACGGCCGCCTTCGGTTCAAGAGCCGGTACACTTATGACAGTGCGGGTCGTCTCCAGGAAGAGGCCCAAAGCGCCGAGAACGATGCCCTCTTGCACAAAATCGTTTACAGTTACGATGAAAACGGCAAACAGACCGGCTATTCCATTTTCGACGCGTCAGGAAAATTGCTAGGCCGCACGACTCCTCTCGCCACCGCTCCGTCGCCCTCGCCAAAATCGCGCGCGAAAAGTTCACGATAGGCTGATATTCACGAGCACGCCCCGCTCCTAGTAAGCTCCGGGCTTGCCACAATTACCAAAGAAGATTAGAAAACGGACGTGATTGATTACATCCAAAAAGGCGGATTATTAATGTGGCCTATTCTGGTCTGTAGCATTATTTCGATCGCCATTTTTGCCGAGCGCCTTCTCTACCTGCATCGAGCGACGATCCACGTCGGCGAATTCTTGAAAGGGCTTTCCAATCTTATCCGCCGCCGGAATTTCGCCGAAGCATTACACGAATCGGCTGGGACACCGGGGCCGGTGGCTCGCGTAATTCATTCCGCCATCATCCAGCACGATGCGCCCCGCGCAGAATTGCGCGACATCGTGCAGGAAGCCGCCCAGCTCGAGGTACCCAAGCTGGAGCGATTTCTGGGAGTGCTGGCCACGATCGCCTTCCTTGCGCCGCTGCTGGGGTTCCTTGGCACAGTTGCCGGAATGATCGACGCATTTGGCACCATCGCGTCCAGCGGCGGTTATGCAACGGTGACTGAACTTTCCAGCGGCGTTTACAAGAGTTTGCTGACGACCGCGGCCGGACTCGTGGTGGCCACGCCAACGTTTGTCGCATACAGCTACCTCTCTTCGCGTGTGAGCAACATGATGCACGACATGGAGCGCGCCGGGATTGAGATCGTCCACATGTTAACCGAGAGCCGACCTGTTAGTGGCATCATCAGTTTCCAGCCGCGTGACGAGACGGCCCAATCCGGCGCAGGTATCGAGTCCTAAACCGACGATTCTGTAAACCGACAAGTATTTCGCACGAATGAAGCTCAGCCGGACGAAGGAATATGACTTCGGATGGCTTGTCCTTGTAGCGCTGGTGGACGTTGCTTTCCTTCTCGTTTTTTTTCTGTTGCTGAGTTCGAATTTTATCTTGCAACAAGGGGTTTCCATTTCACTGCCGTTCTCGCGTTTTACCCTAGGACCGCTGACGAACCAGCAAATCATCAGCATCACCGGCGGCGCGGTCCCGGCGATTTATTTCCAGGATCAGAGAGTCACCATGGAGCAACTCGGGCCGTTGTTGGATGCCGCCAAAAGCAAGGACCAATCGATCATCATCAAAGCCGACCGTTACACTCCCTACGAAACCGTCGCCGAAGTGACAAACGCCGCGCTTGAACACGGTATCACTTCCGTCGCACTGGCTGCAAGTCCGCCGCGATGAACAGCCTCATGCCTGAGCTTGCGACCGAACGCCTTCTCTTTAGCTGGGATTCACCTCGGCGCCTCAAAGCAGGGATTACAGCTTTTGTGGCGCTTTCTTTGATCGCGCATGCCCTGTGTTTCTACATTTTTCAAATTATTTATCCACCAACGGTCGCGCTCCTGCCACCGCCCGCCCGCATCACTTTAATCACACCGGCTTCCGACGAAGGACGGACGCTGCTCCGCTGGATCGATGCGGAAGATCCGGCGCTTGCATTCACAACCCATCGGCCATCCGAAGCAAGGCTCCGCGCCCTGCCGAAGGTTGAGCATGTGCCGTCTTATCTCGCCGTGGAGCCAACTTTGAAGGGGTTTCCACCTGCGGAAGTCGATTTGGGCATTCCGAGTTCCCTTCCACCTGGCGCGGTACGGTTTGCTCGCCAGAAAACCGCACCCGCCAATGGTCCGACAAGAACGTCTGTTTCGTTTTCAAATGAGCTCCATGCGTTTGGCATTCCGACCTACCCGGAGCCGAGCTTCGCGGCATCCAACGACGAAACACCCGAAACGATTAGCTTTCGCGTCGCCGTGAACCTGGTTGGAGAAATTCGGTATTGCTTCCCGCTTAGTTCCTCCGGTGACCCCGCATTGGACGAACAGGCGCGCTCTTATATTACGCGTTGCCGTTTTCCTCCAAGTAGCACAGGCACTGACAAAGCCGACTCATTTCTGGCCTGGGGGATCGCGATACTCGAATGGGGCAGCGACATCGCGCGCTCGCAGCCAGCCTCGGCAGCTAGCGCCACCCCATGATTCGCGTCAGCCTCGCCATCCTCGTCACGATTTATTTACTGCTTTTTCTTGCGGCGGTTTTTCTCTTCTGGATAGTGGGAGAGTGGAATCGCCGGCGGCGGGAACGACGCGCTCTACAGCACCGGTTGCGCTGCGTGATTTGCGCGTTCGAATTTGAAGACCAAACGGACGCACTGCTTCCCCGATGCCCGCGCTGTGGAAGTTTAAACGAACGATTTAGAATGGAGCAAATTTAAGATGGGAATGTGGATTGGCCGCAATCGCAAGGCGCGCGTCACCTATGGGTTCGATGAAATCGCGCTTGTCCCAGGCCGGGTGACGATTAATCCAAATGAAGTGGACATCACCTTCCGTTTGTCGCGGAATGGAGCGGAGCCACTCGCACTCAAGATCCCTATCCTCGCCAGCGCAATGGATGGAGTGGTCGACGTCCATTTTGCCATCGCCATGAGCCAACTGGGCGGGCTAGCCGTTCTGAATCTCGAAGGAGTCCAAACCCGTTACAAAAATCCGCAGGAAGTGCTGCAAAAAATTGTCGAAGCGGATAGATCCGACATTACGGGGTTGTTGCAAAGAATTTACCAGGAACCCGTGCAGGAAGATTTGATCGCCGCGCGCGTGCGCCAGATTAAAGACGGCGGCGCCCTGGCTGCAGTTAGCTCTATCCCCCAGCGCGCGGCTGAATTCGGCAGGATCGCACAGGAAGCAGGGGCGGACGTTTTCGTCGTGCAAAGCACGGTCTCCACCGTCAGGCACATTTCGTCAGAGTATAAGTCGCTCGATCTGGAAAAATTTTGCCGCGAGATGCGAATTCCGGTCATCGTCGGAAACACGGTCGGCTACGATGTGACCTTCGAGATCATGGAGTGCGGGCCGGCTGCGGTTTTGATCGGCGTGGGACCCGGAGCTGCTTGCACTTCGCGCGGCGTGCTTGGGCTCGGTGTCCCGCAAGTGACAGCGACCGTTGATTGCGCGGCGGCGCGCGATGCTTACTTCAAAAAAACGTCGCGTTACGTGCCGATCATTACGGATGGCGGGATGAGTAGAGGCGGCGACGTTTGCAAAGCACTGGCATGCGGCGCAGACGCGGTGATGGTCGGCAGCGCCTTTGCCAAAGCAGAGGAAGCGCCCGGTTGCGGATACCATTGGGGGATGGCCACTCCTCATGCAAATCTCCCACGGGGGACACGGATCAAAGTGGGTACCACAGGGTCACTGAAACAAATCCTCTTCGGACCGGCTGAAGTTGACGATGGCAGCCAAAATTTGGTCGGCGCAATCACCACCTGCATGGGTAACGTTGGCGCTCGGAATATTGCCGAATTTCAGCAAACAGAGGTTATCATCGCACCTTCTATCAAGACCGAAGGAAAACTTTTCCAGACCGTGCAAAGCGTCGGGATGGGAACAAGCTAGAATTCTTTAGCGATTTACATCCTCAATCGTTAAATCGCTAAATCTCTAAATGAACAACGTGAACAATGATCGCAGAGTTGTCATCACTGGCTTGGGCGCCATCACGCCACTTGGCAACGACGTGGAGACGTTCTGGCAGAATCTAAAGAACGGCGTCAGCGGTATTCACAAGATAGAAGCATTCGATACCGCCGCTTATGACTGCAAAATCGGTGGCGAAGTACGCGGCTTTGATCCGAAAGCATTCTTTAAAAATCCGAAGGATGTCCGGCGTGCGGACCGATTTGCGCACCTCGCGTTGGCCGCGGCCAAAATGGCTCTCGAAGATAGCGGGATTGAGGTAGAGAAAGTGAAGCGCCGAGATCGCTTTGGTGTGTTGGTAAGCAGCGGAATCGGCGGGCTGAAAACGCTGCAGGATCAGTTGATGATCCTCTTGACGAAAGGACCATCACGCACTTCGCCGTTCACGATTCCGATGTTGATCAGCAACATGGCCAGCGGACTTATCTCGATGGAATACGACCTCAGAGGACCTAACATGAGCATTGTTACCGCCTGCGCGACATCAAATAATGCAATCGGTGAATCCTGGCGGATGATTAAGTTTGGCGATGCCGACATTTTCCTGGCTGGTGGTTCGGAAGCGTCGATCGTGGCAATTGGCCTTGCGGGATTTTCGGCTATGAAAGCCCTTAGCATGCGCAACGATGAACCTGAACGCGCATCGCGGCCGTTCGATCGCGACCGCGACGGATTTGTCATGAGCGAAGGCGCGGGGATCCTAGTAGTGGAGGAACTGGAACACGCCAAAGCGCGTGGAGCAAAGATTTACTGCGAAATCACAGGATACGGTCTTTCTGCCGATGCTTATCATATGACGGCTCCGCCACCGGACGGCGAAGGTGCAGCCCGCGCCATGCAACTCGCCCTCGAGCACGCCCGTATACCTCCTGATCAGGTCGATTACATCAATGCACATGCCACTTCCACCGATATCGGTGACATTTGCGAGACCCGCGCGATCAAACAGGTGTTCGGGGGCTACGCTTACAAGCTCGCTATCAGTTCCACAAAATCGATGACCGGACACTTGTTAGGCGGCGCCGGTGGAGTCGAGATGGCCGCGTGCGCGCTCGCCATCCGCGATTCTGTGATCCCGCCAACGATCAATCTCGAAAACCCAGGAGAGGGATGCGATCTCGATTACACGCCAAATGTCGCTCGCGAAAAGAAAGTGCGAGTTGCCCTGAATAACTCCTTCGGTTTTGGCGGCCACAACGCCACCCTCGTCGCGACTGCGTTCGAAGGGTAGCGTACGCTTCCAGCACGCTGCGTTCGGCATCCTGTCGGGCGCTTTTGCACGCCCCGATTGGTGCCTCAGCAAGATCCCGAACCCTGCCGGGTTGGAAGCCGACACTCCTAAATTCTCCCGTCATCATCGCCCAAAAGTGGCTGGTTAATTTTGACTACTCACCATTCGCGGATCACTATTTACTCGCGAACGCTTTCGGAGGTCACTTATCGTGCGGGCATAGCTTAATGGTAAAGTTCCAGCCTTCCAAGCTGGCCATGCGGGTTCGATTCCCGTTGCCCGCTTTCTTCCTATCCGAGTGACCAGCTCTGCGCTTCTAGGACAGCACCGTCACGAACGGCCACCGACACCGTCATCACCCCTTGGAAGTCTCGGCTCGCTGCGTCTCGTCCATTATTTGGCCTGAGTGTGTGGGCTGTTGAAATTGTGGAATCGCGCTAAGTCATGGAGTTCAAGTCTGATTTTGTCCAAATTTGTCTCCCGCCTGAGTCGCAGCGGAAATTAGCGAAACTGTTTCGCACGCCCCGCAACCCTTCGAGCATATCGAAGGCAACTATTCAACCGATACCGTTGTTAATTTGTGTTCGTGCGCGGCACTTGTGCGGGATAACTTAGTAGCCTCACGGTCAAGATCGCGTTGTTACTGATCACGCTTCCCGCAAGATTACTTACCGTCACGGCGAAGAGCGCACCGTTGTCACCTGCTGTTGTCGGTGGAGTTGTATATGAGGCCTTAGTCGCTCCAGTAATGTTCACGCCGTTCTTCGTCCACTGATAGAGCAATGGCGGTGTGCCTGTCGCCGTCACGCTGAATTTGGCTCTCTGTCCTGCTCTGACCGTCTTATCGGCTGGCTGTGTCGTGATTGTCGGCGGTGTCCTTACGGTTAAGGTGGCATTATTGCTGGTCACGCTTCCACCGCTGTTGCTCACGACGACGGAGAAGAGACTGCCGTTATCGGCCGCGACCGTCGCTGGGGTGGTGTACGAAGAATTGGTGGCTCCCAAGATGTTCGCGCCGTTTTTGCGCCATTGATACTGCAAAGGGGGAGTGCCGGTCGCGGTTACGCTAAACCTGGCTGTCTCTCCGACATTGACTGTCTTATTGGCAGGCTGAGTTGTGATCGACGGCGGGGCAGGTGTAGCCGTGGGCGTTGGCGTAGGAGTCGGCGTTGTGGTCGGGGTTGGTGTTGGCGTCGGAGTCGAGGTCGGGGTCGGCGTCGGCGTAGGAGGTGGAGTTGGGGTAGGTGTCTCGGTTGGAGATGGCGTTGGTGTAGGCGTTTCCGTTGGGGCTGGC
>Ga0207706_10000698_pt1 | contig 35074 bp, 39 predicted proteins | sample KBSC53metaG_FD_184318 | JGI IMG/M metagenome (GOLD analysis project Ga0207706, IMG submission 184318) | Corn rhizosphere microbial communities from Kellogg Biological Station, Michigan, USA - KBS C5-3 metaG (SPAdes) (version 2) | ecosystem: Host-associated > Plants > Roots > Rhizosphere > Soil ... | reverse complement strand
CTGAAGACCGACGACTGACGACTGCTCTACAAACATGCTCTACAAACGTTGACCCGCGCCAGACGACCGCGCGGGTCCGATTTTCACTTCAGGAATCAGGTCTTGGCTGACGACCGACGACTGAAGACCGACGACGGTTTCAATACGTCTGAGTCTCGACCTGCGGCACGTCCTCGTCCGCGGTTTCGCCCGCGGCTGCAGGCTGCTTGCGCACGCCCTTGCCCAGGACGTCTTCCATGCTGATGTCCTCGGAGCCGGATTCCGGAGCGCCGGCGGCGGCCAGTTCCTCGGCAGCCTCTGCCGCCGGAACCGCCTCAGGTTCGGTATAGACGGCTGCGGCCAGATCAGCCGCCTGCTTGTCCGTCATCAGTTGCGCGCCTTCGGCCACCGAATCGGAAATCTTCGAAGCAAACAGACGGATCGCGCGCAGCGCGTCATCGTTGCCCGGGATCACGTAATCCACTTCGCTGGGGTCGCAGTTGGTGTCCACCACAGCTACCACGGGGATGCCCAGCTTGCGGGCCTCACGCACCGCGATCTGTTCCTTGTTGGAATCGATCACGAATATCGCGTCCGGCAGCCGGTTCATGTTCTTGATGCCGGCCAGGTTGGCTTGCAGGTGCTTGCGCTCGCGTTCCAGCTTGATGACTTCTTTCTTGGGCAGCAACTCGTAGCGGCCATCCGTGGCCATCTCGTCGAGTTCCTTCAGCCGTTTGACCGACTTCTGCACGGTCACCCAATTGGTGAGCAGTCCGCCCAGCCAGCGCTGATTCACGTAGAAGCCGCCACATTTCGTGGCTTCTTCGGCGATCGCGTCCTGGGCCTGGCGCTTGGTGCCCACAAACAACACAATTTTGCCCGCCGCAGCCAGGTCGGCCACGAACTTCGACGCTTCCTTGAACATCTTCAGCGTCTTCTGCAGGTCGATGATGTAAATTCCGTTGCGCTCTCCGAAGATGTATTCCTTCATCTTGGGATTCCAGCGCTTGGTCTGATGCCCGAAGTGGACTCCTGCTTCGAGCAACTCCTTCATGGTGATGTTAGCCAATCAACCTCCTCGTTTGGTCTGCATCCGGCCGAACATCAGTTTCTAGTTTCGTGTTTCTGGTTTCGAAACCAGAAACTGGAAACAGCTCTTCCGGATTGCCATTCCCGCCCCGCACCGCGAGGCGCAGGATGAATTGAACACCTTGAACTACAGTTGCTGGTTTCAAGTTTCCGGTTTAAAGCCGCCGGCTTGTCGCCTTTGAAACAAGAAACCAGAAACTCGAAACTGCTTCCCGAAACTATCTCTTCGAGTACTGAAACCGCTTGCGGGCGCCCTTCTGCCCGTACTTCTTGCGTTCTTTCGAACGCGAATCGCGGCTGACCAGGCCTTCCGCCTTGAGCTTTTTGCGCAATTCGATGTTGAACAGCATCAGGGCGCGGGCGATACCCAGCTTGACCGCGTCGGCCTGTCCGTTCACTCCGCCGCCGCTGACCCGGGCCAGAACATTGAAAGTGGCCGCGGTCTCGGTCGAAAGCAAAGGCTGCTTCGCGCTGGAGCGTTGCGATTCAGTCACGAAATATTGCTCGAAAGGACGTCCGTTAACCTTGAAATCGCCACTACCCGGACGCAGATAGACGCGCGCGATCGCCGATTTGCGGCGTCCCGTACCGTAATATTGCACTGACTCTGCCATGGTTTAGCTTCTAGCTCCTGGCTTCTAGCTCCTGGCCAATCCGGCTGGGAGAGAATCCGGCTATCGAACCTTTCAAAGAATTCAGATCTCGCGTACTTAGTCTCGAAACTGCTTTTGAAACAAGAAACCGGAAACTGTTCTTATGCTCTGGTCTCCAGCGTCCGCACTTCCGGCTTCTGGGCCTCGTGCGGATGCTTGTCGCCGCGATACACCTGCAGCTTGGAAATCATGTGCCCGCCCATCTTGGTCTTGGGCAGCATGCGCTTGATCGCCTCTTCGACGATCAACTCGGGCTTACGATCGAAACGCTTGCGGAATTCTTCCGTGCGCAGCCCGCCCGGATAACCGGTGTAATGCTGATACACCTTTTGCTCCGACTTCATTCCGGTGGTCTTCACCTTTTCGGCGTTAATCACGATGACGTGATCCCCGGTGTCGATGAATGGCGTGTAGCGCGGATTTTCCTTACCCATGAGGATGCGGGCGACTTGTGAAGCCAGCCGGCCGAGCGTCTGCCCCGAGGCATCCACGACGTACCACTTGCGCACAATTTCCCCCGCTTTGGGGAAATAGGTTGACATTACGAGTCTCCCTGAAAGTAAAAAAGCTAAAGAAGACCGCTGAGTATCCACTTCAACGCCGAAGGCGCAGGGTACCAGGCGGGCAACCGCAGGACTGCTAAAGACTTAAAGATAACGTACGCTAGCGGATATTGTCAACGCGGAACGCAGGCGTCGGACCTCGCTGGCTCATACTCCCTGTCAGGCTGAGCGGAGAATGATGGGCCGCTTGCGGCCCATCATTCGCAGTCGAAGCACCCCTATTCCCTTCTCCAACGCCAGTTGCCATCGGTTCATCTGTGTCGCGAAATGAAGTCGGTAAATCAAGGCTCGCACTTGGCTGGTTCCGTTCTAGGCATAGTGGTCCTTCGACTTTCCGCTTCTTCGCAAGCGAAGAAGCGGCTTCGCTCGGATGACATTTCCAGTTTTGAATGTCGAGGTCGGATGGCTGAGGTCCGAGGTCTGAAGTCCGACGTCCGAAGGCCTACTCGTAGGCCAGGGCCTCGATGGGGTCCTTCTGGGCCGCTTTATAGGCGGGATACAACGCTCCCAGGATGGCCCCAATGATAGCGATCACGGTAGAGATTAAAATCCACTTGCCGGTCACGACCACGGGCAGCGTAGGCAGGCGGTACCGGATGCCGGCTTTCGCTGCCAGGCTGAAGATAACGCCGACCACAATGCCCCCAACCGCCAGCAGCACCGTCTCCCGCAGGATCACGTTCACGATGTAGAGTTTCGAAGCCCCGATTGATTTAAGGATCCCGATTTCCCGGGTGCGCTCCATGACCGCGGTGTACATGGCCTGGAAGATCACGATGAATCCGATCACCACGGAGATACCGATCACTACGTTGATGAACGTGGACAGCCCGGGATAGCTGCTGGTGGTCATCATGGAAAGGTATTCGCGCATGGATCGCACGGAATAGTCCTGCAACCCCGAAACGCTCTTCACTTCCTGGACCACGGCGTCCGCATTCGCGGGGTCGTCCAGCTTGACGTAGAACACCGAGGCCTTGCCTTCGCTGCCGATCAACTCCTGCAGCGTGCTCATGGGCAAAAATTTGCGCGCTCCCCGGCCATGCTCCACAATGCCCGCCACCCGGAAGGAATGGTTGAGAATCTCGAGCGTGTCGCCCACTCTCACGTGCTGCGACTGGGCAAAATAATCGTCCACCAGGCAGTCATTCGGTCCCTGGAAAGGACCGCCGTGCAGGAAGTGGAAAGGGACCAGCGCTTCGAACGTCTTGAGATCAATGCCGTAGATGACTTCCAGGTTCTTGGTGGTAGTGAGTTGCCAGATCACTGGCGAGACGGTTTTGACATGGGGCAATTGGGCCAGCACGCCCCCGATCTTGATCGACATGGGCGCGTTGCTGACGCCGGCCATGAAAGAAGTGTTGGGCGGCTGCACGATCACGTCGGCGCCGATGCCGGCCTGGCGCTGCCGGGCATCATTCAGCATGCCGACGGAGAGTCCTACAATCAGCAGAATCAGTGTCACCTCGAGAGCAATCGCCACAATACTGATCAGCGACCGGATGGGCCGGTGCACCAGGTTGGCGACAATCATCTTGTTCATCATGGAAGCAGCTTCTGGCTACTAGCTAATGCTGCGTTTTGAAGGCTCCGGCTCACTTCGGGCCGGCAACGTTCATCAAACTTGACTGCGGCTGGTCCAAATGCACCACCTGGGCGCCGGCCGGCTGCTCCAGCGCAAACTTGTCATCAGCGAGCTGTTCGTTCAACTGCAGTTTCAGGATGGTCAGGGTGATGTCATATTCTTCCTGCGGCCTCCAGATTTCAATCTGCAGGGGAAAGTTCAGCCCGTCGTAATCTTTGTAGCCTTCATAGTGCGAATCTGTGGCCAGGTTTCCGTCCTGGTCGTAAATCAGCTGGCGATGCGGCAGCAGGTCCGTCCGGCTGAAGATGATCTTGCGGGAAAGATACCAGCCGCGCTCCCCTTTTCGGATGACTTCAATTTCGTAGTCCGCCTGCTGCACCTGGTGATGCTTGGCATCGGTCACGATTTCGAAGCTGTTCTGCATGACCGCGATTTCGTTCGCGGGATCGATCTCTCGCAGTATGAGCGAGTCGTAAATCTGTTGCGGACGCAGGTTCTCCATGGGCTGATCCGGATTGTGAGACTCGATATCGTTGCGTCCCATCACGAAGCGGTTCTTGGGCGGGATCCACAGCTTGAAGTCGCGGCCGTCGCTCACCATGTCAAAGGCCTTGTTGCGCACAATGGGCAGCAGGCCGATCATCCGCAACATGGACGGCTTGCGCGCAAGTATGTAGCCCCGGATCTGCTGGTAGTCGATGACCTTGCCCTTCTTGACCCCGCCCACGGAAGTGTCAATATCGACGGTCGCCTGAAGACTCTTGATCTTGGCCGCCTGAGAGTTGATGTAATCGATCAACTCCGCCTGGGTGGCCGACTTCAGCGGGGCGGTGCTGATCTGCCTCTCCACCCGCCGCGAGCGGAACAGACACCCGGTCAGCGGAAGGACCACTAACAGAAAGCCCAGGACCCGGAAACGGGAAAGAGTACGCATCTAAAGTGGATTGGATTCCTCAGGACTCAGTTGGGTTCATCAGTAAGTCAAGTATATGCGATTAAACCACGGACATACGGCCCTGGGGGTTGTCAGATCAGCATCTGGCACGCCCCCCACCTGTTAGAAGATGCTACTTCCCCTGCACCGCCTGCCGGAGTTTGGCCACATTCTGATTGTGTTCTTCGAGGCTGCGGGAGAAGCGGTGGTGTCCATTGCCGTCGCTGACAAAATAAAAATAGTCGGTCTGGGCCGGATGCATGGCGGCTTCGAGAGAAGTGCGGCCGGGATTCCCGATGGGCCCGGGAGGGAGGCCAGGATGAGCATAGGTGTTGTAAGCGGACTGAAACCCCATGTCAGCATGATGCAGACTTCCGGAGTAATTCCCGTTTAGCATTTCGGCGTAGATCACGCTGGGATCGGCCTGCAGCGCAATTTTGCGCGCCAGCCGGTTGTAGTAAACGCTGGCCACAACGGCGCGCTCCTCGGGGACGGCAGTTTCTTTTTCGATAATGGATGCCATGGTGACCGTCTTCTGTACATCCATCCCTTGGCCGCTTGGGGTGGGACCGTTGGGGATCAGGCCGATCGTCGTCAGACTGTTCGGGGTCGCGCCGGTAGGCGTCAGTCCAATCTGGGCCGCTACCTGGCGGAACTGCCTGACCATGACAGCCGCAATGTCCCTCATACTCTGAGTGCGAGTGAACTCGTAGGTATTGGGGAAGAGGTAACCTTCGAGACTCCTGGCGTCGGGGGCCAGGTCGGAAATCAGTTCGCGGTCGGATTGCGCCACGGCAAGAAAATCCTGGCTTGATCCCAGGCCGGCATCCTGAATGGCCTGCGCGATATCGAACATGGTGAAGCCTTCGGGGATCACGACCGTGTGCACATAGATGTCGCCCCGGACCAGGCGGTCGTTGACCTCCGACATTCTCGCCGTCTTGTCGAACAGGTATTCGCCGGCTTTCAGCGACTGCCGGCGGTGGAAGCGATGCCAGAGGATAAAGGCAAAGCGGCTCTTGATCACTCCTGCAGCCTGGAGTTCGACCGCTATCCTTCGGGTGGAATAGCCCGGCCGCAACATCACGAACTTCTGCCCCGCCGGCGTAACGGGCAACCACAGCGCCCACGCCAGCCAGCCGCCAATTCCGAAGACGGCAAGCAGCAGAATGGCCAGAAACTTTCGCAAGTTAGTAATAGTTTAGATGAAGATGGGACGCCAGTCGTTGGCCTTTGGTCGTTGGCCTTTGGTCGTTGGCTCTGGGCAAAATCCGGCCACGGATTTGCACGGATTTACACGGACAAGGCAAGACCGCAATTGACGCGCGTGCGGAAAATTATGGCCCCATGCTTTTGCTGACGACCGATGACTGACGACCGACGACTGACTGGCCGCTAGCTCCCCGCCCTGGCGTCCATCCAGGACTGCAGAATCAGGACTGCCGCCATCTGGTCCACCACCTGGCCACGGCGCTTGATCGACATATCGGTTTCGCGCAGTAGGCGGTTGGCTTGGACCGAGGTGAGGCGCTCGTCCCAGAGGTGGACGGGCAGGTGAAAGCGGCGGCGGATTTCTTCAGCGAAGGCTTGCATCTTCTCAGCCTGGGTCCCCTCGGCGCCGGTCATGCGCAGGGGCAGGCCGACCACGATCTCCGCCACCCCATACTCGCGAACGACCTGCTCCAAGTGGGTGAAATCCAATCGTTTGTTTTGCCGCTGGAGGGTTTCCAGTCCCTGCGCCGTGATGCCCAGCGGGTCGGAAATGGCGAGCCCGATCCGCCTCGAGCCTACATCCAGGCCCAGGACTCGCGGGCGACGCGGGGTGGAAGCATCGGTTTGGTGGGAAGGCACCTGCCGATTATATGTCGCATACACTTTTTTGCTGTTAGGCTACGATACCCGTATGGCCATTGACGAGGCCGAAATCGACCGGCCTGAAGCGCCCATCCTTCCCGCGCCAGTCGTTTCTGCGCCGGCGCCACCGCCCAAGCCGCAGAAGCCGCACTGGGCGTTTCAGGCCATTGGAATCGCCACCATTCTGGGCCTTTGTTATTGGGGCGAACTGGTGCTGGCGGTAATGCTGGTGTCGGTTTTGCTGGCCTTCATTCTGGCCCCGGTGATGGACTTTTTCATTTTGCTTCACCTGCCCCGCGGCCTGGCTGCGGCGGTGGCCGTGATCTTGCTCTTCACACTGTTAACCGGTCTGGTGTACTACTCCTCGAACCAGGCCATAATTTTTGTTCAGGATTTGTCCCACTACACGGAAACCATTCGCCAGGGAATTACCCAGGTCCGGCTACGGGCGGAATCGCTGGGCTCCACGGAACCGGCGGGGCAGATCAAGGCAGAGCCCCGTTCCAGCACCAATTGGGAGGAAATCCTGACCCGGGGCTTCGGCTCGGTTTCGCAGGCCCTGCTGGCTGCGTCGTTCGTGCCATTTCTGGTGTACTTCATGCTGAGCTGGCAGCATCACGTCCGCTCCGCGACGGTAATGCTTTTCTCCCTGGAGAACCGCAACACGGCGTACATCACGCTGGGCCTGATTTCCGCAATGATTCGCAGCTTCATGGTGGGAAATCTCCTGATCGGCCTCTTTCTCGGGACGGTGAGCAGCATCGCGTTTGCGATTCTGCATGTGCCGTTCTTTTATTTCGTTGGTTTCATCAGCGGATTCCTGAGCCTGGTTCCCTACCTCGGAGTTGTGCTGGCCATGGGCCCGCCGATCTTCGTCAGCCTGGGACACATGAGTTCCGGAGATGCGGTCGTCATCATGATGACCGTGCTGGGCCTGCACCTGGTCGCGCTCAACGTGCTCTATCCCAAGTTCCTGGGCAACCGGCTGCAATTGAACCCGCTGGCGGTAACCATGGCTCTGCTCGTCTGGGGATGGCTGTGGGGCGCGATGGGCCTGGTTCTTGCGGTCCCCATCACCGCCGCCATGAAAATCGTCTTCGACCACGTTGAGTCGCTGAAGCCGTACGGCGCCTGGATGGGGGAATAGCAGTCGTCGGTCTTCAGTCGTCAGTCTTCAGCGAATCAAAACCTCACCCAGCAAGCTTTCCCAACCATTCCGTTTGTTCATCGGTCACAGACATAGCCACACCCAACCTGCTACAAGCGTACGGCGGGGAGGGGACTGAAATGAGCGGCTCCTATCGCGAGATCAAGGTTTGGCAAAAAGCTATCGAACTGGTGGTGGACATCTATTCCTGTACTCGCAGCTTCCCCAGAGAGGAGTTGTACGGCTTGGCTGGTCAGCTGAGGCGCGCTGCGGTGTCGATTGCGAGCAATATCGCCGAAGGCAAAGGCCGTCGTACTGACAGGGAGTTCTTGCAATTTCTGCACCACGCTCGCGGATCTGTTTTTGAGGTCGAGACCCAGCTCACCATCGCCAGCCGGCTCGGTTACATGCCAGAAGCTGAAGTGCTCCGCCTGGGGCATTCCGCGAGTGAAATCGCCCGGATGCTTAACGGTCTGATCAAGGCGATAACCTCGATCACAGATAAACAAGTTGCGTAGGGTTCTGGATTTGGCTTGTCCTGACGACTGAAGACTGACGACCGACAACTGGCCTAGGCCACAAAATCCGAGGCTTCCGGAAAGCGCAGCTTGCTCTTGGAAAGGGCTTTGGAGAGCATCTCTTCGATGAGGACTTCTTCGCAGTTTTTGGCCATGGCCAGTTCGCTGACCAGTAGGTAGCGGGCGCGTTCCAGCATCTTCTTTTCGCGGAAGGACAGCGGCTTTGACTGGTTCAGCAGGAGCAGGCCCTTCAGGACCGCGGACACTTCCAGCAGCGAGCCGGTACGCATCCGTTCCGAGTTTTCCTTGAAGCGGTATTTCCAGTCAGCGTTGTTGTCACACTCGCCATCTGTAAGAAAATCGACGATTTTTTGGATTTCGCCGTTTTTAACTACCCGCCGCAGGCCGACGGTGTTTACGTTATGAAACGGCACCATCACTTTCAGGCTGCTGGCTTTGATCTTCAGCAGATAGAATTTTTCCACAGTTTCGCCGATAGTGCGGCTGCTGATTTGTTCGATAACTCCAACGCCATGATTGGGATAGACGACTTTATCGCCTATGTGGAAATTACCATCGGCGCTGATCATGAGGGAACACCCACGAGGACAGGCCACCTGAGGAACTGCACCTCCTTAGTCTATCGCAGGCAGGGCCGAAAGGCAATCCAGAAGCGGACGTCAGACCTCGGACCTCGGACCTCGGACGTCAGACTTCGGACCTCGGCCATCAGGCCAGCTGGAAGCCTGAGGTCTGGGGGCCGAAGTCCGACGTCCGAGGTCCGAAGTCCGGGTTTATAATCCTCAAGCGCATGACTGAACAGATCAAGAGGAAGTTGCAGGAAGAGATGAACGTGCTCGAACACGAACTGGTTCATGAGCTTCCCAAGGAAATCAAAAAAGCGGCCGCGCTGGGCGATCTCAGTGAAAACGCTGAGTATCACATGGCCAAGCAGCGGCAGGAGTTCGTCAAGGCGCGGCTGCGGCAACTGGGCGCGCGCATGGCCGAGCTGGCTCTTATCAATATGGATAATATCCCGAAAGATAAGGTCGGGCTGGGCTCCACCGTCCGGGTGTATGACAACTCCAAGAACTCCGAGGTGGAATACAAACTGGTGACCAGTGAAGAGTCGGATGTGACTGCGGGCAAAATCTCCACCAGCTCTCCCATTGGGCGCGCCCTGCTGAACAAAAAGGTGGGAGACAGCGCGGTCGTGGTTACGCCCAACGGTAATCGCGAGATGGAAATACTGAGCCTGACCACCATCCACGAGCAGACCGAAGCCAAATGACCAGCCACATGACAGGGTTGCATGACGGGGTTGCATGACTTGGACTAGCGCTTTCGGACGCGGCTGCGGCGTGCTGCTGGACGCAATCGTGCGCTGGCTCGCTCTGGCGCGGATCAATCCCAACGTGCTCACCTTCCTCGGCCTGGTGGTGAACACCATCGCAGCCTTCCTGTTCGGCTACGCCAACAGCGACAATCAGGCGCGGATGTTCCGCTACGCCGGGCTGGTCATCATCGGCTCCGGTTTTTTTGACCTGGTGGATGGACGTGTGGCCCGGGCCAGCGGCCAGGTGACCCGCTTCGGCGGCTTCTTCGACTCCGTCATTGACCGCTACAGCGATGCCTCCCAGTTTTTTGGATTGCTGGTGTTCTTCGCCCGCGGCGATCGCTTCTTCTACGTTGTGCTGACCGCCTTCGTCATGGTCAGTGCCATCATGGTCAGCTACACTCGCGCCCGCGCAGAATCGCTGATCGGTTCCTGCCGAGTGGGCTTCATGGAACGTCCCGAACGATTGGTGCTGGTGATCATCGGTGCCCTGTTCAACCGCATGGCGCCGGTGCTGTGGCTGATCGCAGTGCTGTCCACCATCACGGTAATCCATCGCATCCGCTATACCTACACGCGGACGGAAGGCGCAGACGCATTGCCGCAAAAAGCCGGCCAGGCGGCGTAAATTTGCTCCCTTCGACCTCGCTCAGGGCAGGCTCTGTCCGACGCTTTGATGTAGCGCCGGCATCTTGCCGGCTGTCTCCGAGGGCGTCTCGCCCTCGGCGCGGCGGGCGTGACGCCCGCCGGACAGCCGCCGGGACGGCGGCGCTACAGAGGCTTACAGCAATAGACCAAAGACGGCACCAAAACCAAATCAAAGTCAAAAGCGTTGAACAGAGCCTGCCCTGAGCGAAGTCGAAGGGAGTGCCCGACCCACACATTCTCTTTCCTGCTATCCTGATTACCTGAGGACAACCCTTCTTGCACGATCCTGTTCTAGTCATTCATGGCGGTGCCTGGGCCATCCCCGATGACATGGTGGAAGCTCACCTCAACGGCGTGCGCAACGCCATGGCGGCGGGCTGGCGGGTACTGGAACGCGGCGGGCCGGCGCTCGATGCGGTCGAGGAAGCGGTCGTCATCATGGAAGACGACGAGACTTTCGACGCCGGCCGCGGCAGCTTTCTCAATCGCGACGGCAAAGTGCAACTCGATGCCTTCATCATGGACGGCGCCACCCTGCGCGGCGGAGGCGTGGGCTGCGTAGAGCGCATTGCCAATCCCGTTCGCGCGGCGCGCAAGATCCTTAGCGACAGCCCGCACGTGTACTTCGTGGCAGAAGGGGCCGAACGTTTCGCGGCCGAGCATGGCATCCCTCTGTGCCGCAACCAAGACCTGATCATTCCGCGGGAGGTCGAGCGTCTGCGGGAATTCCAGGCACGGGCTGCCGACGCCAGAATTGATCTGTTTGCACCCACGATTTCTCACGACACCGTGGGCGCGGTGGCGCTCGATGGCGACGGCAACATCGCGGCCGCTACTTCGACCGGCGGCACGCTGAACAAAGCTCCCGGACGCCTGGGCGATTCCTCGCTCATCGGATGCGGCTGCTACGCCGACAACCAGACCGCGGCCGCCTCGACCACGGGATGGGGTGAGCCGATCATGAAGCTGGTGCTGGCCAAGTGGGCGGCGGACCGGGTCGCAACCGGCAGCCTGCCGGAGTGGGTGGCCGCCGAAGCCATCAACTATCTCAAGGACCGGGTGGACGGGCATGGCGGCATGATTCTGCTCGACGCCCGCGGGCGTTTCGGCATCGCCCACAACACGCCACGCATGGCTTGGGCGCTTAAGACATCAAAGCATGAGAGTTACGGGATCGAGCGAAAGAATTAACTTCAGTTCCCGGTTATCAGTTGACAGGTGCCAGTTGTTGTCAGGCTAACTAAGCCGATTCCGGTCAGTAATTTAGCTTGATTTCGGGACCCTACCTGATGTAAAAACCGTGCGGCGTTTGCGGGTCTTAAAACGTGCTGGTTCAATTCCTGCCTACGAAGGGTGATCGCTGCCGGCAGCGAGAACTCAGGGTTCTTCCTTTCACGGAGATGACTTCTATGGTTGTACGAAAGCTGGTCTCGGTTGCGTGTCTGATTGTCATGCTCGCTGCTCTGGGCTTCGCTCAGGGAGCCTCAACCGGCGACCTGCATATCACCATCAGGGACCCCAAGGGGAGCCTGGTGACCAACGCCACGGTCACGGCCCGGGACGAGGCCAAGGGACTGGAGCGCGCCACCAGCGAGAACACCGACGGCCAATATCACATTCTGTTGCTGCCTCCGGCCCAGTACACGGTCACGGCCGAGGCGCCGGGTTTCGCCCGGGCCACGGTACCGAACGTAGTCATCACCGTGGGACAGATGGCGGAGCTTCCCATTGTCTTGTCGGTCGCGGGAAGCCAGGAAGTGATCAATGTGAGTTCGGCGGCGGAACTGGTGGAAACGCAACGCACCTCATCCACCGACACTATTGACCAGCGCCGCATCGACAACCTTCCGATCAATGGACGCAACTACATCAACTTTGCGCTGACCGATTCGCGCCTGGCGCGCGACACCGCTCCCAGCATCGGGGCCGCGCCCACTTCCGGGCTCAACATGAGCGGGCAGCGCGCCCGGGCCAACCTGGTCAACGTGGACGGCGCCGACGCGGTGGACAATTCCACCAACGGCATTCGCTCTACGATTTCACAAGAGGGCGTGCAGGAGTTTCAGATCATCACCAACGGATATGCAGCCGAGTACGGCCGTGCTTCCGGTGGAGTGGTGAATATCATCACGCGCTCCGGATCGAATGATCTGCACGGTTCGCTCTTCGGCTATTTGCGGAATCGCAACTTCCAGGCGGTCAATCCCTTCAGCACGGTCCCCGATCCGGCGTACACGCGAGTGCAGGCGGGAGCGGCCATCGGCGGGGCGATCAAGAAGGACAAGACTTTCTACTACTTCTCTTACGAAGGCACCTGGCGGCAGGAGACCGGGTTCTCTTCGATCGGGGCCAACAATTTCGGGTTGGTGCCGTTTGACACAACGACGGTCGGCCAACCCTTCGGAACGGTTTTGCTTACGCCGCAGCAAGTCGGGTTCCTGACCAATCCGGCGGTGTTGCAGCAGGAGTTTCTCAATCCCCTCTTTGGACAGGAAGTGGGACAGTACACGGCCCTGGCGGCATCGTCTTCGGGCATGGCGTTGAAGGGGGCGTGGCCGGCGAGTCTGGGAGGATTCAGCGGCTTCCCCACGTCGTGTCCGCCACCCACTTCGACCTGCTTTGTACCGGCTTCTTTCGTGCCCTTGAACAGCCTGATCGGCAACTTTCCGGTCTCGCAGCGCACCGATCTGTACTCGCTTCGCCTGGACCACAACCTGACCAACAATAACCGCCTCACGCTGCGGGCGGGCGTGAGTCCAAGCGACCAGACCGGCATTCAGGTGCAGGCGCAGGGCCCGCAGAATTTCGGGCAAAATTCATTTTCGCGCACTTCGCTGGAGAACTATCACGACTGGAACATCGCCGGGCAGGACCAGTGGACCATCGGCACGAACAAGATTAACGAACTGCGCTTCCAATACGCCCGCCGGGGCTTGCTCTACAACTTCTCGCGTGCCGCCGGCGGTAGCAATGTGGCGGTCAACATTCCGGGGTTCGCGTTCTTTGGCCGCGAGCCCTTCTCTTTCGTCAACCGAACCGAGGAGCGCTACCAATTTACCGACAACTTCTCCTGGTCGAAGGGTACACACAACATCAAGTTTGGCGTGGACAGCAACTTCATCCCGCTGCAGGCCGATTTCACGGTGAATTTCGGCGGTATCTACAACTTCGGCCAGCAGAGCTTGGGATTCGACAACCCGGCCATCGCGCCTCCGCCGGGCGTGCCTTTTCCGGCATTCAACCCGGTGCAGGCCTACGGCGCGGGAATCCCGTCGAATTTCATACAGGGCGTGGGCAATCCTCGCGACTCCTTCAGCAACACCACGGCAGCTGGTTTCGTGCAGGATAGCTGGCGCATGTTGCCTAACCTGACGCTGAACTATGGCGTGCGCTACGACGTGGAATTCACTCCCACGTTCAGGGCGATCAACGCGCTTTCGCAAGCGGCGGAAAACTCGATCGGCATCACCCAGGGAATTCCGCGCGACTTCAACAATTTTGCGCCGCGCATTGGTCTGGCCTGGGACCCGCACAAAGACGGAAAGAGCGTGGTCCGGGCTTCGTACGGCATGTTCTACGACCATCCGCTGCTAGGGCTGGCTTTCGATTCCGACGTGGCCGATGGATCCCAGGCACCCCAACTGGTTCTGACTCCGGGAGCACCCGGCGGATGCAACGCGACCCTTTCAAACCTGAATGCCACGAATGCTTTTCAGGGATTGCTGGGCTGCCTGCCGGCGCCGTTCAACTACCTGGCCAACCAGCAGCGTTTCAATCCCACGCCGAACGCGCCCTCTATCTTTGTGGGACAGGCGTTCTTGAATCCCGCCGCGCCCGTACCGCTGTCATTTTTGCCTTTCAGTTTTCCCACGGCGAAGAACTTTCAATACGCCGTATCGCACCAAGCCAATCTGACCTTTGAGCAAGACCTCGGTCATGACCTTTCATTCAGCCTGGCTTACAACTTCAATGGCGGACGTCACCTGAACCGGCCGATCAACGCCAACGCGGTGAAGCCAGGGCCGCTGTTGGCCAACTGGCAGGTCGCGCTGGGTGATCCCACATCAGGCGCTTCCACTTTGGGTCCGGAAGGGGTGGGCGCGGCGGGAAATCCTTGCGGATTCAACGGCAGCGGGCAACCCTGGGTGGCGGCGGCGCTGGCAAATTTCTTTCGTCCTTCGGGACTGAATCCCGCGCTGGGCCAGGCTTTGCTGCTCTCACCCGCGGCTGGTTGCGTGGGACTGGCGCAGCAGATCATCGCGGCCGATGGTCTGAGCGCGGCGTGCGATCCCACCACGCTGAGCGGCTGCGTACCCTTCAGCGATACGCCGGCTAATTTTTCCAGCGGCAGCTCGGTGTATCACGGCCTGACCGCCAACCTGCGCAAGCGTTTCGGGCAGCACTACGAATTTCTCGCCTCTTATACCTGGTCGCATACCATCGACGACTCCACCGATCTGCAATCCCCGCTCGAACCCCAGAACAACTACAACCTGGCGGCCGAGCGTTCGAACTCAGCCTTTGACCAGCGGCACCGCTTTGTGTTGAGCGGTATGTATCAGAGCGGGAACCTCGGCGGCAGTGGTTTCGCCAGCAAGTTTTTCTCCGGCTGGACGATTGCGCCCATTTTTGAGATGGCCTCGGGGCGTCCGTTCAACATCATCACCGGAGACGATCGTAACTTTGACTTCAGCACGCCTACGGACCGGCCGAACACGGCGGCGGCAGGCGCCACGAACAGCTGCGGCGATACCGCGGCCCCGTCAAAATTCTCCCCCACGGGATACCTGATACCGGCATGCTTTCTGAATGGCACGCTCGACGGCAACCTCGGCCGGAATGCCGGCACCAGGCCTTACAACGTCTTCACCGATATGCGGATCTCCAAGCGGATTCCCATCGGTGACCGCATCGCGCTCGAAGGCATTGTGGATGCCTTCAACTACATCAACCGCTTCAACGTTGCGGATGTGAACCCGCTGTGGAACAGCGGACAGACGGCCACGGCTGCATTCGATCCGCGGCAACTGCAGTTCGCTCTGAAGCTGACCTGGTAAGAACACGTGGGGACAGCCGCCCTCGGCCGTCCGGTCGAGCGGAGCTCGACAGATTTTTTTCGTCGGACATAGCGGAGCTTCGCTCCGCCGGACAGCCGAGGACGGCTGTCCCCACGTACCCTCTGCTACACTAATTTTCTATTCTTGGCGTTTGCCGGAGACTCCTTTACATGTCTGAAACTCATGCACCCACGGCGCGCACTCGTGTGGTCCGCGAGGCCCATCGTGGGATTTACGAGCGCGCGGCGGCTTACGAAATTCTGGATGAAGGCTTTATCTGCCACGTCGGCTTTGTGCTGGACGGCCAGCCGTTCGTGATTCCGACTGCCTACGGACGATCGGGTGACAACCTCTACATCCACGGCTCGGCAGCCAGCCGGATGCTGCGCAATCTCGACAAGGGCGTGGCGGTGTGCATCACGGTCACTTTGCTCGAAGGGCTGGTGCTGGCGCGATCGATCTTCAATCACTCGATGAATTACCGGTCGGTGGTGGTGCTGGGCACGGCGGTAGCGGTACGGGATGCAAGAGAAAAGCTGGAAGCATTGCGCCTGCTATCGGAGCATATTTTGCCCGGGCGGTGGGCAGAGTCACGTCCGCCCAACGAAAAAGAACTCAAGCAGACGCTGGTGCTGCGGCTGCCGATCGAAGAATTCTCGGCAAAAGTGCGCCAGGGCCCGCCGATTGATGACGAGGAAGATTACTCGTTTCCGACCTGGGCCGGCGTGATTCCGTTGGCCATGGTCCCGGGCGCGCCGATCAATGACCCCAGGCTGGACCCGAAGACGCCGGTACCGGAGTATGCGCGGAAGTATTCGCGGAAAAGATAGCGTCGTTGGCCATTGGCCGTTGGCAAGACAACATCAGCCACGGATTTCACGGATTTCCACGGATAAGGGAACCAGAAAAAAAGATCTTGATCCGTGAAAATCCGTGATATCCGTGGCCCGTTTTGATCTTGGCCAACCACCAATGGCCAACGACCAACGACGCTTCTTACTTTCCATTCAACCAATCGGCGTATGCCTGGAACGAATACGGGCGTCCCAGAAAGTCGCGCACCAGGTCCGCGGCTGGTTTGGTACCGCTGGCACCCAGAACCGTCGTGCGGTATTTGCCCGCGACCTCGGGATTGAGCAATCCGTCTTTCTTAAATTCCGTAAACATGTCTTTCGCAATCACCAGCGACCACATGTAGGTGTAGTAAACCGCGGAGTAGTTGTTGAGGTGGCCAAACGCCGTATGCATGTGCGTGCCTTCCACATACTTGAAGGGCGTATAGCGCTCCTGCAACTGGGCCACCAGTTTGTCGGTATCGAGTCCTTGCGGGTCGCGGTTATAGAAGTCGAGGCTGATGGCGGCGTAGAACATCTGGGTGCGCACGTTGAGGGCGCGGCCGAAGTCATCGGCGGCCCGCGCCTTCTCCGCCAGTGCCGCGGGAATGGGTTCGTTGGTTTTGTAGTGGCGGGCGAAGAGTTTCAAAATTGCGGGGTCTTTCGGCCATTCTTCGAACATCTGTGACGGGGCTTCGATGAAATCATTTTCCAGGTCACCCATGGCCCATTTCGTGTTTCCTTTCATGATGCCGTGGATCAGGTGTCCGAACTCGTGGAAGAAAGTGATGACGTCGTCGCGCTCCATGAGCCCGGGTCCGCCGGTGGCTTTGGGAAAATTGCAGACCAGAACGTATTCCGGCAGGCGGAATCCATTCTTACCGGTGGCCAGGGTGAAGGTCGCATAGTGCTTGTATTTGTTTTCCCGGGGAAACATGTCGAAGTAAATTCGGCCGATCAGTTTGCTCTGGTCGTAAACGTCATACACCGTGACTTCGGGATGCCAGACCTGCGCCGACGTCACCGGTTTGTAGGTGATTCCGTACATGCGGCTGCTGATGTCGAGAATGCCCTGCAGCACCCGTGAATACTCGAAATACGGACGGATAACTTCGGAGTCGTACCCGAACCTATCAATCTTCGCTCCGCGCACCAGGTGAGCCACATCCCAGGCATTGACGCTTTCCGCCTTCGGGTCTTCGTGCTTCTTGTAGGCCAGCAATTCGTCGTAATCGCGCCTGGAGCCGGCCTGCGCCGCAGTGGTGATTTTTTCGATAAAGTCGGCGGCATTCTGTTCCGTGCCGACCATCTTGTCTTCCGTGATGTAGGCGGCCCAGTCGGGATATCCAAGCACATTGGCGAGTTCGTGGCGCTTCTGGAGGAGCTGCCCCAGCACATCGATGTTCTTGGGATAGGCGCGCTGCCGGTAGAGGACAAAGAACTCTTTCCGCGCTGCCTCGCTTTTGGCGTAGTCCATGAATGGAAAATAGTCGGTGTTGTCGGTGGTCAGCGTGACCTTGCCGGAGGAGTCGGGAGGGTGGGAGCGCTTGAAATCTTCGGGAAGTCCATCGAGGTCGGAAGCGTTGACCTGGAACTTGCGGACATCGGCGGCAATATTTTGATCAAACTGCTGCCCGATTTTTACCAGTTCGTCCTGCAGCGCCCGTATTTTCTCTCGGGTGGGATCGTCGCGGTCAACTCCGGCGCGATGGTAGTCGCGCAATGTGGTCCGCAGGTAATAGCTGCCGGCAGAATCCAGCCGGGCGCCATCGAGTGACGCCAGCACCTTGTACATGTCCTTATCGAGCGAGATGTCGGTGAGCACGCGGCTGACTTCCTGTTCGCAAGTCTGGGCAACATCGCGGAAAGGCTTCGAAGGATGCACTTGCTCGGCCAGTCCGGCGCGATTTTCGGCGTCCGCGACGACCACCAGGGCGGTGTCAAAGGCCTGCAAGGTGGCCATGGCATCGCGCGGCGGCGAGCTGGCCTTGAGCGCGGCAATGCGCTTCTTGCCGTCCTCCACATCGCTGCGGCACGAGGCCAGGAAGGATTCTGCAGTGCCGGCCAGGTAACTGGAAGCCCCCGGCGCCGGCTCCTGAGCGGTGGACACGAGGCGTGCCCCGGCGAAGACAAAAATAAACAACAATCCGATGAATTTGCGGCCCATGATTCTCCTGGTCGATTCTATAGACGAGGATTAGACGTGCGAAAACCAGTCAGGTTATACAGACCGCATACATCGGTCAAGGAAGGGGAGCCGCGTTGGTGTTGGTCGGACAGTCGTGTCCGACGCCTTTGACTTGGACTCTGGTGTTGCGAAGCACAATGGTCTCGTTCCGGAGTCTGCTTGTGCCCAAAAACAACTTCAAAAGCGGCGGGCGACGGCGCCCGCCCCACACAAGCCTACCCACACAAGCTACTCACACATAAGGTTAGTTGGTCGGACGGGTTTCGTATTTGGCGGTCGCAAAGTCGGGAGCGTCCTGGTCGCACTGGCGAATTTCCAGAATGCGCGAGGTCACGATTGGAGTGCGATAGGAGGGATGGCGGAATTCCAGGTGCATGCCACGGCCAACAAATCCGATCTTCAGCATGGAGCCTCCCCAGGACGAACCTTCAATCCTGACCAGTACGGGCTCGGGACAGAACGCGGGATGGCCCCAGATCCAAGCCTCGCCCCTTCCCCGATGCACCACCGTGTACCAGCGGTGCTGGGTCTGGATCTGCAGCATCGTACGGGCGGGAAGGTCCTCGAGAAATGCGCCGCCTTCGATCTCCGACTCCACGATGTTGCGATTCACGCCATCGTCGAGATTGGGGTGACAGCGAAAGAATTGGGGGCAGGTGTTCACCAGGGCTCCCTATAACCTGGGACGAGTATAACCCTGCGGCGCAAGATCGAAACCGTCATTGGTACTAGTGGGCGATTCCCCGAAGTCACAAATCCCTGGGTGGCGGGGGTGCGAGAATCTTGATTGACATGCCCCCAAAGTAATGGGGGGCGTCTGATTACGGATTGACCCCGCAAATTGAGGGAGAGTACGATTCTAGCCTGAGCCCTGCGCCTGGCATGAGGCGGCTGCACCGTGGGCAGCGCAAGTCATAGAACTAGTTATAGATAGCCCAAGTTATCGATAAACATGGGGATCAGCAATCTCAAGCTGTTGAGCGCACCGGTGCTGGTCATGGTTCTGGCGGGCACCGCCTGCCACACCGATCAGCGCCAGGGAAAGCTGCCGGCAGCGCAAGCCAACGCGCCTACTCTGGCTGGAGCTCGAGGGGTAGTTCCTCAATCGGATCCAGCGCCAATTCCTCCCGAACCAGCCCAAATTGCAGCTCGACCCAATCCCGACCCGGTGGCTGACCTGATCGTAAACGCCGAGAAGGAATACCAGGCGGGAGAGGAAAAGTTCAAGGCCGGGGACCTGGAAGCGGCCAAGCGCAGCTTCGACAGCGCGGTCGATATGTTGTCGCAAAGTCCGGCCGAGATCAGGTCGGACGAGCGTATCGAACATGAGCTGGACCGGGTGCTTGATGGCGTAAACCGTCCGGAGCTGGCTGCCCTGCAGTCAGACACACCAGATCCGAAGCAGAAAGCTGAACCAGCGCCTATCGATGAAGTCAACGATGAGAACCCCTCGGTTGACCCCAACGTCAAAGCGCGAGCCGAGGCTGAGGTCCAGGCCACGCGTTCGGAGCTGCCTCTCATGCTTACCGATCAGGTGGCGGGCTTCATCAATTATTTTTCCACGACCCGCGGACACGAAACTTTGCAGCATGCCCTGGAACGCGGCGGGCGTTATCGCGAGATGATCGAGAGCACACTGCGGGAACAAGGCGTTCCCCAGGAGCTGATTTACCTGGCCCAGGCGGAGTCAGGCTTCCATCCCCTGGCGCTGTCGAGGGTGGGGGCCCGCGGCATGTGGCAGTTCATGGCCAGCCGCGCCCGGGGCTATGGCCTACAGCACAACTTGTGGGTGGATGAGCGTCAGGACCCGGAAAAGTCCACTCGGGCGGCCGCCCATCATCTCAAAGATCTTTATAACCAGTTCGGTGACTGGTATCTGGCCATGGCCGCTTACAACTCCGGGCCAGGCACGGTGCAGAGCGCAGTCAAGCGCACCGGATATGCCGATTTCTGGGAACTCTACCGGCGCAACGTGCTGCCCAAGGAAACGCGCAACTACGTGCCCATCATTCTGGCTGTGACCATTATGGCCAAAAATCCCAGCCAGTACGGGCTGGACAATATTGTTCCCGAGCAACCGGTCCCATACGACGCAGTGAAGATTGATTATTCGGTTGACCTTCGTCTGGTGGCGCAGTGCATCGATGTGACGCCGGCAACCCTGCAGGACCTGAATCCCAGCCTGCTGCGCCTGACCACTCCCAAAGATCAGAGCTTTGAGCTGCGCCTGCCAGCCGGAACCAAAGAGCGTTACCTGGCGGCGATCGGGCCCATTCCGCCGCAGATGCGGGTGTGGTGGCGGTATCACGAAGTGGCGGAGGGCGACACGCTGGCCTCGATTGCCCGAACCTATCGCACCAGTGTGAAGGCCATCGAGCAGGAGAACCATATCGTGTCTAGTGATGACGTGAAGCCGGAGAGCAGGCTGATCATCCCGATCCCGCCGGGCAAGCATGCGGCCACCGAAGACGGCGCCACCTACGCCCGGCACACTACCCGCTACCGGGTGCGCCGGGGAGACACGGTGCAGACTGTCGCGGATAATTTCAGCCTTCCGCCCACGATGATTCGCCGCTGGAATCATCTGCGGGGAGACAGCTTGCGTGGACGCCGCATCGTTTATGTCCATCTGCCGGTGACCCCAACCAGCCTTCCCAAGGAAGGATTAGAAGCGCCTAAATCAAATATTCATAGGGAGTTACACCCATCCTCCCCAAAGATCGTTCAGCATCATAAAGTGCAGCCGGGAGAGACCCTGACCTCGATTGCCACAACTCATCACACCACGGTCGAAGCCCTGAAGCGGGATAACGGCAATCTGCCGATGCTGCGGCCTGGAATGGTTATTCTGATCAGAAGCGTGAGATAAAGCAGCTGCTGGCTTCTAGCTTCTGGCTTCTGGCTTCTTAAGTCGTTCCTGTAATTCTTTGCCTCAATGGAACGGCTTGTCATCCCAACCGCGCAAAATACTCTGCCCCTTCTACTCGACTTTGGCCTCTCGGTGTAATATGCAACCTGCAGGACGGCGGCAAACCGTTCTCGAGCGGTCGCGCGAAAACGCTGTGCTATAATCGCGCCCCGTTCAGCCAAAACGTTAGTCTTTCAGTTGTCTTTATTAATTCCCTAGTACCCGCAGCGCTGGCGGAGCGGCCCGCGCCCGGCGCGGTCCAAAAACCAGGAGGAAAAATGAGCTTTGATGACGCCCTCTACGCACGAGATGACGAGATGGATGAATTTGGCGACAGCGGCGCCTACGGCGATTCGCTAGAGGAAGATTACGAAGAAGAAGAGGAAGAGGAAGAAGCCGAAGTGCCGGGCATGATCGAGCCGCAACCCGCGCCCGCCACGCCAGCTCCAGCCGCGCCTCGACCGTCAGGTGGCGGAGGGTCGTCCAAGCCCCCGCGCAAGCCGGCAGCGAAAAAAGCAGCCAAGAAAAAACCGGCCAAAACAGTTGTCAGGAAGAAGGCGGCGAAAAAGAAGAAGGCGGCACGCAAGCCAGCCCGGAAAAAGGCCGCCAAGCGGCGTCCGGCACGCAAGGCCGCAAAGAAGGCGGCACGTCGCAAAGGCAAACGCGGCCGCCGGTAAAAGCAAGCCCGGTCCTCGTTCTGATCGGAAGAGTCCGGACAGACGAGGATCGGTCCCACCTTCAAAATCAAAAGCGTCGGACAGAGCCTGCCCTGAGCGAAGTCGAAGGGAGTGTCCTACCCATACCTTCTTCCGGCTCACACTTCGCAGAAGTTACGCGGCCTTGGGCAGCGTGGTGGGTTCGGTCAGCCGGCGCACCGCCAGCGACATCATCACGCGGGTGACTCCGCTCATGATCATGCTTACGCCCACCAGCGTGCCAATCGCCCAGGCTGAACTGGACGGCCAGTGCAATCCGATGAATAGCGCCAGCAGCAGGGTAACCAGACCGTCAAAAAGGACCCAGCCGGCGCCCCGCCCGGGACGCAGCTTGAAATAGAGCACCACGTCCAGCACGCCCTCGAGAAAAAAGAGCGACGCCAGCAGCAGCGTCAATGATGCCACTCCCAGCAGAGGATGCCACAGCAAGTATCCGCCGATGAAGATGTAAGCCAGGCCCACCAGAAGCTTCCAGATCAGGCTTCCCGCGCCGTGAGCGTGAAAGGCCACAGCCACATGCACCACCCCGGCGAAAATGATGAGCCAGGCGATGAGCGCGTTGACGGCAACGGCGGCCAGAAGCGGCGAGCCTATGGCCACGATTCCAAACGCGATAAGCAAGACTCCCCAGACGATCGACCACCCGGAAGCCTGCCGTAACAACGAGGTCGGTTGCGCAACCATGATGTGCCTCCCCGGTCGAACTTTACGGGGCCATTCTGCTCCCAAGGGAAGGTTTTCGCAAGGCGGAGAAAGAAGTTCGAAATCGACCGCGACGTCAACTGCGCCGGACAGAGCCTGCCCTGAGCGAAGTCGAAGGGAGTGTCCGACCCGCACTTGTTCTACTTCTTGCCGGCAACCGTCTGCAGGCACTTGCTATAGAGATCGAGCAGATGTCCGGCATATTCTTCCGGCTTGGCGGCCGCCCCCGTGCCCTGGAACCCGACTCCTGACGAAGTGGTCCGGCCGTATCCCGTGGTCATGGCGACAAATTTCATGAGGTCCAGCGCGATGTCTTCGTTGCGACGCGATCCCGATACTCCGCCCGGTACTTCTTCCATGAATTCCTCCCGTATGATCGATGATGGTAACAGATGATTATGTGGGGTGAAACAGTCGTCGGTCGTCAGTCGTCAGTCTTCCGCAAGGTCCTGGTTTCCTCGCCTTTCTGACGACTGAAGACCGACGACTGACGGTGTCCGCCGCACACTTACGTCAGTTCACATCTTGCAGCAGGGTGTAGGAAAATCCGCCGGACTGGCTATTCGTCCCCACCAGCGTCCTGACCTGGCCGGAGCTGAGCGAAATCGAACCGGTGTCGATGGCTTTCAGCTTTTGACCAGCCGCGGTGAGCGCAACCTCGTAGCTCCCCGCAGCCATAGACTGGTAGCCGGCGGCCGAACCAAAAGCCAGATTGCTCAAGGTGGGACTGACGGTGTTCAGATCAGTGCCTGGGGTAACAATATAGACATCGGCAGGACCGAGATTGGGCGACGCATTAACGATGCGGATCTTGAAATCACCCGAGGCCGGCGCTGAGTTGTCATCGGTCAGCACCATGCCAGCTGCGCTTTGAGAGAAGTTGTAGAAGATGACAGTCGTGTCCGCACCGGACGCAAACGTGATGGACTGTTGCAGCAGCGCCGTACTCGAGCCGGAAGCCTCGATTGCAACTTGATGGGATCCGGATTGTGCAGACTGGTATCCCGTGCTCGTGCCATAAGCGAGGTTGCTCGACAACGCGGTGCTGTCCACGAGCACTTCCAGGTTGGACTCGTCAGGGACGGCATTCATGAACCGGGAGCGGGTGCTTCCTCCCCCTCCACCGCATCCCGCAAGAAACAGGACTGTTCCAAAACACAGAATGCCGGCACACCACGACGTCAAGCGCAAGATTCGGCCCACGAGGTCACCTCTTTTTGGTTGCGAGAATTTGGAGTTACAGCAGTAAAAACCGACTGATGCGAGGGCTTCGATTGGGAGTTGCCGAACTTGCGTAAAGAGTGCGTCAAGCTGGGTAAAGACTTGTAAAACAATCGTCAGTCATCAGTCATCAGTTGTCAGTCTTCCGTCAGGCAGCGTGGACAGCGGTTCGACTGAAGACTGATGACTGGCGACTGCGCCCTGCTTTACGAATTTTTACGTTGCTTTACCAAGTCTTTACTCCGCTGCGGATTACCCGGTGTTCTAACTACAGAGAGATATTTCTCCGGGGGCAGATAGCTTCCGATGTCACAGCAGTCAGAATTGGAGAGTACAAACATGTGGAAATCGACAGTCCCCAAGGGATCCAAATTCACAGGAGGCAACCGCAGCTCTTTGGTTGCTACGGCTGTTCTAGCGGCCTTGCTTAGTCTCGGCTTCGCTGCCGGCACCGCCTTTGGCCAGGACGAACCGGCGCCTCCGGCGCCACCTCAGGCGGGTCAACAGCCCGACCAGCAACCCGCCCCAGGCATGGGAAGGCATATGGGCCGCCATCACATGCCGACGGTGGACGATCAACTGAAGCATCTGAGCAAGAAGCTGAACCTGAGTGATGACCAGCAGGCGAAACTGAAACCCATCCTCGAGGACCAGCGCAAGCAGATGGACGGGATTCGCAGTGATTCGTCGCTGTCTCGCGAAGACCGGTTCAGCAAGATGCGGGAGATTCGGCAAAGCTCCGACACTCAGATCAAGAGCGTGCTGAACGACGACCAGCAGAAGGATTTCGACAAGATGCGCGAAGAGCAGGCCGACCGGATGAAGCGATGGCACAGGGGAGGCGATAACGCTCCTCCGGCCGGGGCTGCTCCGGACAGTCAGCAGTAAACGGCGTCGGACCCCGGACTTCGGCCAGTCGAGGCGGATCCAAGGTCTGAAGTCGGATTTTCTCCCCGAAGCCTCTGGGCTGGGTAATTCTTTTGCGTCGCCCGCAAGAGTTGCCTGGTTCAGGGGCTCTCTTTTTGTCCCATGTGGGCGCGAGCGTCCCGCTCGTGCAGAACCGGAAACCGCGTGGAGACAGTCCCCTTCGGCCGTTGGGCCAGGCTCGACCGATACTGATCACCGTCAGAAAAGCGGAGCGCTGCTCCGCCGAGCAACCGGGGGCGGCTGTCCCCACTAGACTCCTGCACGAGCGGGACGCTCGCGCCCACATTTATCCTGCCTGTGGCATCTCGCACATGAGCGCCAGCAGATTCCGTTCAGAGTCGCGGAAGAACGTCATCCATAGATCGTGGGTGGGCATTTTTGCGATCAGGTGCGGCGCGTCTTCGAAGTGCACGCCATGATTCAGCATTTGCCGGTGGGCGCCGGCGATGTCGGGTACAGTAAAGTACAGAATTGAGCTGGGGTGGTCGAACTCCGGCTTCTCGGGGCGGCTGAGCATGAGGCGGACGCCGCCGCAATCGAAGAAGGCGAGGCCGCCGGCGCTGAACAACAGCGGCAGGGCGAGAACGTCCCGGTAAAATGCAGTGGCGCGGTCCAGGTCATGTACATTGATCGCGATCTGGCCGAGTCGCGAAATTCCGATGGGCAGGGTGGCGGAAGTCATGGGAGTCAGCCTCCAGGCGTAATTGTTAGTATAGCTAACTATATTCCATGGCCGGACGCAAGCAAAAAAATCCGCCCTCTCTCCCGGACGCGGCCGCCATCGCTGACCGGCTGCATTCCGCGGCCATCCACGTTTTGCGCCGGGTGCGCAAGCAGGATGCCGCCTCGGGCGAAGGCCCGGCACGGCTCTCAGCCTTATCCGTGCTCGTCTTCGGTGGGCCGATGACGCTGGGCCAGCTGGCGGTGGCCGAACAGGTGAAGCCTCCAACCATGAGCCGCATCGTCACCGGGTTGGTGAACAGCCGCCTGGCGCAGCGTTTGACCGACTCCAAAGACGCGCGCCGGGTGCAGATCCGCGCGACTCCGAGCGGCGAGCGCCTGCTGCGTGAGGGCAGACGGCGCAGGATCGAATATCTGGGACGACATCTCGACCTGCTCACCCGGCAAGAGCTGGACACCCTCGATGTAGCGATCAAATTGCTGGAAAGAGTCCTGCGGGAGTGGCCGCTGGAGAAATAAAACAATAGCGGGCTAGGTCTCGATGCCCACGTAGCAGATGCGCCCGATCAGGTAGTCATGAACCTTCTTGCCCGGCTCCATGGCCATGACTTCGACCGGATAAGCCTGATTATGAGGACGCAGGACCAGGTGATTGCCGGCAACCTCCACATATTTCACGGTGCAGCCCCCGTCGCGGGCCACCGCGTACATGTTCGATTCGCCCTTACGATAGGGCTTGAGGGAATTGTAGTGGCGGTCAATCAGGACGGTGGCGCCGGGCAGAAGGCGGGGATACATGCTCATGCCTTCGCGGCCATCGGCGCGGATGATCACGAAGCGCTCCCAGCGCTCGCGGTCGCCTTCCATTTCGGAGCGCAGGCGGCGCAGAAACGTTTTCTTGAATTTCAGAATGTCCTTTACCTTCATGCTCATGATCAAGGGCTGGCGCGCCGCGACCGCCCCCTGCACCAGGAGGACATTTTCAAACTGGTCGTCGCTGGGAGGGGTGATGCTGGCGCGCTTGTTGATCTCACCAGGATCGAGCAGGTCGAGGATTGACAGGTGCTGGACGTTCAATACTTTGTCCATGCCCTCGACGCTGAGACCCCGTTTGCGGTTGAGGAAGTTGGAAATGTGGGCCTGCTTGAAGCCGGTTTCACGGGCCAGGCGCAGGCCGGTCAACTCGCCTTCTTCGATGCGCTCCCAGAGAGCTTTGCGCAGGTTCTCCTGCAGGGCCCGGAACTTCATGGCCCCAAGTATAGCATCTCGCGTATAGCGTACGGCTATTCATAAAATAGTTAGAACATCCAAAAGACAATATCTTCTTGACTTGGGAAATTAGGAGCTATACGATCAGCGCCTTGTATAGCTATTTATGCATGAGGGGGAATTTAATAACCAAGAGCAGAACAGGTCATGGTGAGCCAAACACAATCCGGGAGCGAGGAAAACAACTTCGTGGAATTCCGCCGCAAGGTGCAAGCCGCGGAGATGCTTTCTTCCGCCATGGAGCGGCTGTTGCGGGAGCTCCATTTTACGGGCCGGCTCAGCGTCGTGGTGCAGAATGGCCGCGTGCTGAAATCCGGCTATGAGGAGGGCTATTTCCGGCAGCCAACGGTCTATTAAATACGGTTGGCCAATAGTTCCCCATTCGAGCACGACAACGTACTCATAATTAAATAATTCCAACAGGTCATCGTAAGAGAAACGAGCCCTGTGACCGAGCAATCGGCACAGGGCTTTTTTATTTTGCTCGCAGAAGGGAAACACATGGAGGCAATCATGGAAAGCGAAGATCCAGAAGTAATCCAGCTGGAGTTGAAATATTGTGAACGCTGTGGGGCCCTGTGGTTGCGACTCCGGGGAGCGCAGCAAATTTACTGCGCTCCGTGCGACCTGGAGATGCTGGACCTGCCCTCTCCGCGCAGAACCACAAGCCGGCCGCGTTTGCCCGGGAACCACAAGATCGAGATCAAGGCGCAGGCGGGCGAAATGGCGGTCTATTGCGGAAAAGGAGGAACGGCATGACCATCCCTTCGTGCAGTCTCTCACACCGGCCAGCCCGCCGGGGACCCGGTGAAGCTGCGCATCCATCCCCTTTGCACCGGGCGGGTACCGGACCCGGACCGCGGTCGTGCCCTGGGGCAGATTATGTGAGCGGCCCCGATCCCGATTTATGGCTCTACCGGGAGCGGACGCTGGGCATACTCAGGCGTTATCAACGGCTGTCGGTGGAGGTGGGACGACTGCCGTCTTTGTTGGGGCGGGAATTCTTCCGCACCCGGGTAACGTCCTATCACGCCGGGACATTTGAAGATGCGGTGATTTTTGTGCACGATGTGGGACGCGGGCTGGAGCAACTGGGCGAGTTCGAGCGTAAATTGATTGCCAGGATCGCGCTCCAGGACTACACGCAGAACGAAGCTGCACGCATGCTCGGCTGCTGGAGGCGCACCGTAGGACGGCGGTTCCCGGAGGCCCTCGATCGGGTGACAGGAATCTTTCTGGATTCCGGCCTATTGATTCGCTTGCCCGCCAGTGATGTGGCCCGGGCGAAAAACTGTCAAGAGGGGAGCGGCAGAGAAATTTCTGCAAGTGCTTCTGCACAGAGGGAATAAATTTCAGGAGTGCATGTCCCATTCTCCCCAATTGATTTGTTATTCTGGATTTAGAGATTGAGAAAGAACAGAGTCGGTGGGCGCGCATGAGAGCGCGCCCTTTTTTTGGGCGACGAATATCGGGGACACAGACGCAGCATGAAGAAAGCGAAAGTGCGAACGGGAACAACCAGAGCGAGGGTGGCGCCGCCGGTGAAATCGGCCGGAGGCGAAGCACCGGACCTGGGGGAGATCCGCCGGCACATTGCCGACATGGTGGGAAACGGCGCCATAGGCATGGTCGAGACAACGATCGATCAGGTGGGCAAGGGTCATTATCTGGGAATGAAGTACCTTTTCGAGATGATTGGGCTTTATCCCGCGACATCGACGAATGACTCAGCCGAAGAAGATTCGCTGGCCGGGGTGCTGCTGCGGAGACTGGGACTTCCCGAACAGCCAAGGCCGGAAACGAAAGTTACCGAAGATTCCGGGGCCGCCTCTGGGCCCGCTGAGGATAGCTTAGAATGAAAGCCGACAGTTGGGCGACGGCAACCAGTCGTTGGGTGCGGGCGGCAGACCGTTTATCGGCGACGTTCAGCCCCCATACGACGAGGCATCCAGGGTTGTCGGTGGCGTACCAGCCTTTACTGCACGGGGCTTTCAGAATGGACATGACGTGGGTGACGGGCCGGATTGCGGTCGGTGGCGGAATCTGGACGGCGGAGAACATGGCGGCGGTGTCGCGTGCGGGCATCACGCACGTCATCGATATGCAGATCGAATTTGACGACACCAATCTGGCGGCGCCGCATGGCATCGAAGTGCTGTGGAACCCGGTCGACGATGATTTTCAACCCAAACCGCCCGAGGTATTTGAGCGCGGCGTGGAATTCGCGACCCAGGCGCTCAGCCAGGACGACACCAAGCTGTTCATTCACTGCGCGGCCGGGGTCCACCGGGCGCCGATGATGACACTGGCGGTTTTGTGCTCGATGGGTTGGACACCGGATGCGGCCCAGGACCTGATCGAGAAAGAACGCCCGGTGGTGGATTTTGCGGATGTGTATGTGCGCAGCGTGGAGAGGTTTCTCGACCAACAGGTGAAAGCGGAAAAGTAAGAAGCCAGTCTTCAGTTGCCGGTTCCCAGTTGTCAGCTAACAACCAATCCTAAACATTTTATCGAGGCGCGTTTCCCTTGCGGGTTGAGGGGAGAGTCTGCCTCGCGCGTGAAACTCGGCAAGGGAGGAAACATGTTCGACGAGCACCGCCGCCCCTGGGGGCGGCTTTTCTACTTGCTGGCGTTTGTAGGGGTGGGGCTGACGGCATCGTGGGCGCAAACCCCCTCCACCACTACGATCAGCGAAGTGCGATGGACCGACTTCGGCTGGGGGCAGGATAACGACCGCAACCTGGCTGGCCGCTTCTCCACCCAGACCTTCACCCTGACGCGGCTGGCCGCGGTGCAAAACTATTACCTGCGGCAGTTCGACAACTCGACGCCGCCAAAATATTCGCGGTACACGACCGCCTTGCACCTCAAGTATCCATTATGAAAGACCGCGAGGACGACATCTCGGCCAATTACGCCCACCCGGGGAGCGCGGGCAGGCAGTCGCTGGTGATGCGAGTGACGGACAGCGATTTTCAGGGAGAGGTGCTGGAAAAACTGGGCCGGCTGGAAGCCAAAATGGACATGCTGGTCGGGAGCGGGCAGCCGGGCCGGGTAAAGCTGGTGGAAGACCGGGTGACGCAACTCGAAAAAAGCGAAATTCGGCGCTCAGTTTATGACCGGATTGTGAACGCGGCCATCACGGCGGCGATCAGCGCGGCCATTGCCCTGCATGATCACTGGTGGTTCAGGTAACGGCACTCCGATTTCTAATTCAGTTCCCAGTTCCGGGCTTTAAGTTCCCAGATCAAACCAATCATTTATATATTTAAGGAGAAACCCATGGACTTTCTGTCCAAGCTGCTGCAGGGGATCGCATTTGTGCCTTCGATTGTGACCGGCATAGAAGGACTGTTTGCCAGCCGTTCCGGAGTTGAAAAGAAAAACGCCGCGATGTCGTTCGTGTCAGCCGCTTTGCAACTGACCGATGCCGTGACGTCTCGGCATATCGTGGATCCGGAAAAATTTAAACAGGGCTTGAGCGCAGTGATCGATGGCACGGTTTTGTGCCTGAACGCTTCCACATGGGCAAAACCGACCCAGCCCTAGCTATCCGATTTCTTCGCTCCAGTTCTCGAGCGCTTTCTTGACCTCAGCCATGAACTGGTCGGCGACTGCGCCGTCGATGATACGGTGGTCGTAGCCAAGAGTCAGATGAACGAGGGAGCGGATGGCGATGGAGTCGTTGCCGCTGTCATCCGTCACCACAACCGGCGCCTTGGTAATTCCGCCCACACCCATTATTGCGGAGTTGGGCTGGTTGATGATGGGCAATCCGAAGACGGCGCCAAACTGGCCTGGGTTGGTGATGGTAAAGGTAGAACCTTCAACTTCCTCCGGTTTGAGTTTCTTGCTGCGGGCGCGCTCGCCCAGATCACTGATGCCGCGCTGCAGGCCGAGGAAGTTGAGTTCGTCTGCATTTTTCAGTACCGGAACGATGAGGCCCCAGTCGAGCGCGACCGCAATGCCGACATTGACGTGACGATGGTAGCGGAGGCTTTCGCCCTCGATCGACGCATTCACGATGGGAAACTGCTGCAGCGCAATGATGGCGGCGCGGGTGAAAAACGGCATGAAGGTGAGGCGGGCGCCATTGCGTTTTTCGAAAGCGGACTTGGTCTTGTTCCGCAACTGAACGATGCGGGTCAGGTCAACCTCGAACATGCAGTGCACATGGGCGCTGGTGCGGCGCGACTCGATCATGCGGTGGGCGATGATCTTGCGAATATGGCTCATGGGCACCAGGTCGCCGGGAATGGCCACCGGGGCTGGAGTGCCGGCATCGGGCTTGGCGGAAGGAACCGTCGCGGCGGGAGCGTCGGGGGCAGGCGCGCCTTCCAGAAATGCGGTGATGTCCTGCTTGGTGATGCGCCCGCCCAATCCGGTTCCCGGTACCTGCGCCAGATCGATGTTGTGCTCGCGCGCGATTTTGCGGACCAGCGGAGAGGAGCGCGCATGGTCGTCTTCTTCGCGGGAGGCCTCGGGTTGTGAGACTGGGGCGACGGGCTTCGGTTCAGCCACCGAGGCAGCCGTCCGGGCTGGAGCGACTTCCTTTTTTGCGGGAGCGGACGGGGCGGCGGGCGCGGGCTTGGCAGCAGCACCATCGCCGTCAGAAATCGTGCCGACTACGGTGTTCACCTGCACGGTGGCGCCTTCGGCGACCTTGATGTCCTGCAGGACGCCCGAAGCCGGCGCCGGGATTTCGGCGTCCACCTTGTCGGTCGAAATCTCGAACAGCGGCTCGTCGCGCTGCACCTTGTCACCCGGCTTTTTCAGCCATTTGGTGATGGTCCCTTCAAAGATCGATTCGCCCATCTGGGGCATGACGATATCAGTCGGCATAATTCCCTTCTCTATTGCGGCTCCGTTTCGGGCGCGCGCAATCCTTCATTATATATATTCAGCCCAGCGTGCTCGGTTGCAGCACGCGGCGTTTCTAATCGTGATGCCCGTTCTCTTCCCCTTTGGGGTCAACGGGGGGCGGCGCGACCCCGGTGGATTTTTTCCAATAGTCCTGCACGGGAGAAGGCAGTTTTTCGATGCGCGAGAGGAAGGCAGTGACTTTCCACATGTCCTGGTCGCTCAGGGCCTTGTTCCATGCGGGCATACCGGTGTAGCGGATGCCGGTGCGGACGGCGTAGTAGATATGCCACTCGGGATCATCCAGGGGATGAATAATCAACTGGGGAGGCGGCGGGTAGAAGGAACCATCGAGCGGACTGGGTTTGTTGTCGAGGCCTCCGTGACACAGGGCGCAGTTCATGGTGTAGATTTTCATTCCATCGATCAGGTTTTCGTCAGTCGGGGGCACGGGATTGGTCAGGCGCGGGGCATGGCGCTCCATGGAGGCATCCATGGCGGACATGGCGATGCGGCGTTCCATCTTCGGCGGAACGGAGTCGGCATTCGTGGGCAGGAATCCAAGCGTGGCGATGGCCAGCCCTCCCAAGAGGAGCAAGAGCAAGGTAACGACGACGCCGAGAGTGAAATTGCGCATTCTTGCCTCCTGTCGATGGTGGACTGAGCGTTAAGAGGACGCGCTACGGATTATCCAGCGGTGCCGTGTGATGCAGAATGGCACGGGCGTCCTGCGCTTCCGATTCTCTCACCTGCAGCTTGATTCCGCCGAGTATATGGGAATGCCAGCCACCGATGCGAAGCATGTTTTCATCATACGCGAAGCACTCGATGTCGGCAGATTCCAGGCGGGTGCGGGCCAGCAGGAATTCCGGCTGGCTATGAAAGACCGCGATGGTGACGAGATTTTCCTGCATTTAAATTCTCTTGCCGAGCTGCGCTCGGCCGGACAGCCGGGGGCGGCTGTCCCAACGTGGTTCAGTATGCTTTCAACCGCCGGGCTTCCCGCAGCACATCGCTGACCTGGGGCAGAAAGTACTCCTCCTGCGGCGGCGAGAACGGTACCGGAGAATCCTGGGCGGCGATGCGCACGATGGGGCCGTCGAGATGGTCGAAAGCGTCTTCATTAATGATGGAAGCAATTTCGCCGGCCAGGCCTCCGGTGCGGGAGTGTTCGTGCAGTACGATTACATTGCTGGTCTTGCGCACGGTAGCGGCAATCGCCTCGCGATCCAGCGGCGAGATGGTCCGCAAGTCAACGATTTCGATCTCGGTCCCTTCTGCGCTTAACGTTTCGGCGGCTTCCAGTGCGATGTGCACCATGGCGGCATAAGTAATGATACTCAGGTCACGGCCTTCGCGGACGGTGCGCGCCTTGCCCAGCGGCACAATGTAATCTTCCGCGGGAACCTCTTCCTTGATGCGGCGATATAGATACTTGTGCTCAAAGAAGATGACCGGATTATTGTCGCGGATAGCCGCCTTGATCAGACCTTTGGCGTCGTACGCGCTGGCCGGACAAACCACTTTCAGGCCGGGCGCGTGCACAAACCACATTTCCGGGTTCTGGGAATGATAGGGGCCGCCGTGCACATTGCCGCCGCTGGGGCCGCGAATCACTAACGGTGCGGGTGCGCCCCAACGATAGTGAGCCTTGGCAACCATGTTGACGATTTGGTTGAAAGCGCAACCGATGAAATCCATGAACTGAAACTCGGCCACCGGACGCATCCCGGTGAGCGAGGCGCCGAAGGCGGCGCCGACGATGGCGGATTCCGCGATGGGCGTATCGATCACGCGCTCGGGTCCGAAGCGGTCAATGAAGCCGTCGGTGACTTTGAAGGCGCCGCCGTAAATACCGATGTCCTCGCCCAGGCAGAAGACGGTGGGATCGCGCTCCATTTCCTCCCAGATGCCCTGGCGGATGGCTTCGAGATAGGTGAGTTGTGGCATGGCGATCTTTTTATCCGGCAAGTCCCGTCATCTCAAATGCACTGCGGCCTCTTTGCCTCCGGCGCTGACCACCGATCCTTTCCTGGATTTAGGCATGGCGTACTTCGGTTCGATTTCGTGGCAGCCATTCTCGCAATAAACTCCGCCGGCAGCGGATTCCGGTTCCGGCATGGGGCTCGAGACTGCGAAATCGCGGTCGGCTTCCAGTTGTTGATCTACACCGGCGATCAGTTCTCGGTTCTCAGTCACCGTCAGCCACTTTTTTACGTTTAACAGGTAATTTTCGAAGCGGGTAATGCAATCCCGCTTGCGCCAATACTCGAACAGCGGTTTGGGGACGTAGTCGGCGGCGTCGTGGATGGCGTGGCCTTTCATACGCATCATCTTGGCTTCGATGAGGGTAGGGCCCTGGCCGCGGCGGGCGCGTTCGCAGGCTTCGTGAGCGGCGTCGTAAACCTGGCAGGGGTCGGTGCCGTCAACGATCACGCCCGGGATGCCATAGGCGATGGCGCGCTCGGCAAGGTCTTTCACGCGGAATTGCATGTCGGCAGGCGTGGAGTAGGCCCACAGATTATTTTCGACGAACAGGACGAGGCCGAGGTCCTGCACGGCGGCGAAGTTCAAGCCTTCGTAGGTGACGCCGGTGGACTGGCCGCCGTCGCCGATGTAAGTCATGACGGCGATATTGCGTCCCTGCAAACGCGCGCCCAGGGCCACTCCCGCGAGAACAGGAAGCAGGTCGCCTAGGGTTGAGATGGGAGAAACCACGTTGCGGTCTTTGATGTCACCGAAGTGCGACGATGCGTCGCGGCCATGGGTCGGCGAACCAGCCTTGGCCATGTACTGCATCATGATGTCGCGCGGGGAGAAACCGCGGACCAGGGTCGAACCCTGATTGCGGATCATGGGGCCGAGCCAGTCTTCTTTATGCAGGGCGTAAGCCGAGGCGCAGGAGCAGCCTTCCTGGCCCAGACCAAAGTAAACTCCTCCGACTACTTTTCCCTGCTTGTAAAGATTCTCGAGCGCAGCCTCCATCTTCCGGTTAAGCAGCATCCAGCGGTAGATTTCGATGCATTGCCTTTTGCCCAGATACTTAGAATCGCGGATGGGCGGGACTGGCGCGCTCAGGTCGCCGGTGACTTCATAGCTGACTTTGCCGGACTTGCGGACCTGGCGGATGGAGATATCGAGTTTTTCAAGGCGATGATCGGCGATGGTATAGGTGCGCTGGTTCGCGCCTGGGGATGGTGCGGACCTGGCGGCACGTTTAGCTTTTTGCTTTTTGACCATCGGCGCGCCATCCATGCTAACGCGGAGGGTTCGGTTCTGTCGCGTCCCGAGAGTTCCCTGCCACTAGGCGCGGAACGTATCTTCTTCCTTGTGCAACTGGCGCAGTTCCTCTGGCAGCTTTAGCGGTACTCCCACGGATTGCCCTAACAGCGCATCCAGACTCTCC
>Ga0207706_10000696_pt1 | contig 35110 bp, 33 predicted proteins | sample KBSC53metaG_FD_184318 | JGI IMG/M metagenome (GOLD analysis project Ga0207706, IMG submission 184318) | Corn rhizosphere microbial communities from Kellogg Biological Station, Michigan, USA - KBS C5-3 metaG (SPAdes) (version 2) | ecosystem: Host-associated > Plants > Roots > Rhizosphere > Soil ... | reverse complement strand
GACTCCGCTTTATCGCATCCGGATGGCCTTGTCCTACCTCTGGCTCTGTACCAGCTCTCCTTTTCTCGCGCTCCGCCAAAATTCGGGATGACTCATGTGGCATTGATCGGCCGGGGACAGTGCGTCGCCCCTTCCCGCATCCACACCCGCCCCGTACACTACACGCCTCCCGATCCAACCACGGCACTCAGCACGGAGAGCGGCGCTTGAAGGTGGTCACCATCGGCGGGGGGCCGGCGGGGCTGTACTTCGCACTGCTGATGAAGAAGGCCGATCCGCGGCACCAGGTGACGGTGCTGGAGCGGAACCGGCCCAGCGACACCTTCGGCTGGGGCGTGGTGTTCAGCGACCAGACGCTGGGGAACCTGCGGCTGGCCGACGAGGAAAGCTACCGCCGCATCACCGAGAGCTTCGCCCACTGGGACGACATCGACGTCCACGTGCACGGGCGCACCATCACCTCCGGCGGCCACGGCTTCAGCGGCATCGCCCGCAAGCAACTGCTGCACATCCTGCAGCAGCGCGCCGCCGAGCTGGGCGTGGACCTCCGCTTCGCCACCGAGCTCCCCTCCCCCGAAAAGCTCTCCGCCCTCGGCCTGGGCGACGCGGAGCTGGTCGTGGCCGCGGACGGGGTGAACAGCGTCACCCGGCGCACCTACGCGGGGCACTTCGGGCCCGACCTGGACGTGCGCACCGCGCGCTTCGTCTGGCTGGGGACGACGAAGCTGTTCGACGCCTTCACCTTCATCTTCGTCCAGAACGAGTTCGGCGTCTTTCAGGTGCACGCCTACCGCTTCGACCGCCAGCACAGCGCCTTCATCGTGGAAGCGGACGAGGCGAGCTGGCGCGCGGCGGGGTGCGACCGGATGGGCGAGGCCGAGACGGTGGCGTTCTGCGAGCGGATGTTCGCGCCCTGGCTGGACGGCCATCCGCTGATGAGCAACGCGGCGCACCTTGCCAGCCCCTGGCTCACCTTCACGCGCGTGGTGAACCAGCGCTGGCACTTCCAGCTCGATCCGGACGGCGCCGGGCGCGCGCCGCACGTCGTCCTGGTGGGCGACGCGGCGCACACGGCGCACTTCTCCATCGGATCGGGAACCAAGCTGGCGATGGAGGATTCCATCGTCCTGTCGCGCGAGCTGAACCAGAAGCCGTGCATCGGCGAGGCGCTGGAGGCGTACGAGGCCGAGCGGAAGCTGGACGCGGTGCGGCTGCAGAACGCCGCCCGGAACTCGATGGAGTGGTTCGAGAACGTCAAGCGCTACATCCACCTGGAGCCCGAGCAGTTCGCCTACTCGCTGCTCACGCGCAGCCAGCGGGTGAGCCACGAGAACCTGCGCCTGCGCGACAACGCCTACCTCGGTGGCGTGGAGCGCTGGTTCGCCGCGCGCTCGGGCGTGGACGCGGAGGCCGCGCCGCCGCCGATGTTCACGCCCTTCCGGCTGCGGGGGATGACGCTGGCGAACCGCATCGTCGTCTCTCCGATGGACATGTACAGCGCGGAAGACGGCACGCCCAACGACTTCCACCTGGTCCACCTGGGCGCGCGGGCGCTGGGCGGCGCGGGCTTGGTGGTCACCGAGATGGTGTGCGTGAGCCCCGAGGGCCGCATCACCCCCGGCTGCACGGGGATGTACCGGCCCGACCACGCGGAGGGGTGGCGCCGCGTCGTCGATTTCGTGCACGGCTGGAGCCCCGCGAAGGTCTGCCTCCAGCTGGGCCACTCGGGCCGCAAGGGCTCCGTCTGCATCCCCTGGGAGGGCGGCGACGTGCCGCTGCCGGACGACAACTGGGAGGTGCTCGGCCCCTCGGCGCATCCCCACGGCGAGGGGTGGCACGCGCCCCGCGAGATGACGCGCGCCGACATGGACGCCGTGCGCGATCAGTTCGTCCGCGCGACCGAGATGGGCGCCGGGTGCGGCTTCGACATGGTGGAGCTGCACTGCGCGCACGGATACCTCCTCTCGTCCTTCATCACCCCGCTGGCCAACCGGCGGACGGACGAGTACGGCGGCTCGCTGGCGAACCGCCTGCGCTACCCGCTGGAAGTCTTCGGGGCGATGCGCGCCGTCTGGCCCGAGGATCGGCCGATGTCGGTCCGTATCAGCGCCACGGACTGGGTGGACGGCGGGATCGGCGGCCCCGAGTCGGTCGAGATCGCGCGCGCCTTCGCGGACGCCGGCGCGGACGCGATCCACGTCTCCACCGGGCAGACCTCGCCGGACGCGAAGCCCGTCTACGGCCGCGCGTACCAGACGCCGTTCAGCGACCGCATCCGCAACGAGGTGGGGGTGGCGACCATCGCCGTCGGCAACATCACCGAGGCCGACCAGGTGAACGCGATCGTGGCCGCCGGGCGCGCGGACCTGTGCGCCCTGGCCCGCCCGCACCTCTCCGACCCCGCGTGGACGCTGCACGCCGCCGCCGAGCAGGGCCACGCCGCGCAGTGGTGGCCGCCGCAGTACCTCACGGGGAAGCAGCAGCTCGAACGGCTGATGCAGCGCAGGGCCGAGCTGGCCGGAGGCGGAATCTGATGAGCGACGGACGTTTCCTGGCCGGGCGGCACGCGGTGATCACCGGCGGCGGGCACGGGATCGGCGGGGCGGTCGCGGAGACGTTCGCCGTGCTGGGTGCCAGCCTGTCGCTGATGGGGCGCGACACGTGGAAGCTGGAGGCGCACGCCGCCATGCTCCGCGAGGTGGGCGCGGCGGTGGAGACCTTCGAGTGCGACGTGGCGGACGAGGAGTCGGTGGAGAGCGCCTTCGCCGCCAGCCGCGACCGGCTGGGCGACGCGCACGTGCTGGTGAACAACGCCGGCCAGGCCGAGAGCGCCGCGCTGGGCGACACCAGCCGCGAAGTGTGGGACCGGATGCTGGCCGTGAACCTGACCGGCACCTGGCTCTGCACCCGGCAGGTGCTCCCCGCCATGCTCGCGGCCAGGTCCGGCCGCATCGTGAACGTCGCTTCGACGGCGGGGCTGCGCGGCTACCCGAAGACCTCGGCGTACTGCGCGGCCAAGCACGGAGTGATCGGCCTCACCCGCTCGCTGGCGCTGGAGACGGCGAAATCGTGCGTCACCGTGAACGCCGTCTGCCCCGGCTACACGGATACGGACATGGCGCAGCGCGCGGTGGACGGCCTTTCCGCCGCGCTCGGCAAGACGCCGGACGAGGCGCGGCACATGCTCACGCGCATCAACCCGCTCGGCCGCCTGATCACCCCGCACGAGGTGGCGGCCACCGTGGCGTGGCTCTGTTCGCCGGACGCGAGCGCCATCACCGGCCAGTCCATCCCCGTCGCGGGCGGCGAGGTGATGTAAGTGACACCGCTCCTGTGGATGTGAAGAACCCAATCAGCCGAGCGCCTTATAACCCGGGATTATCAGGCACCGGCGTTGCGGACGTGATAGATCCTTCGTCGCGTCCAACCATTTGCGCCGACGCAGCTTCGGTGCGGACGCTCCTCAGGATGACATTTCGTGGGATGGCTGCGTCCGCAGTCCGCGAAGGCGGACTTTCCGCAGTTCCAGCGGCGGGTTTCAACCCGCCGAGTGGGGCGGGCGGCCCGAGCGTCATCAAACCCGCAGACCGAGACGCATGACCACCAGGATCCTGGCAGCCGACCTTCACCCCACCTCGTTCCACTGGCGCGTGGAGGGGCCGGTGGCGACCGTCACGCTCAGCCGGCCCGAGCGCAAGAACCCGCTCACCTTCGAGAGCTACGCCGAGCTGCGCGACACCTTCCGCCAGCTCAGCTTCGCGACCGACGTGAAGGTGGTGGTCCTCACCGGCGAGGGCGGCAACTTCTGCAGCGGCGGCGACGTGCACGAGATCATCGGGCCGCTGGTGAAGATGAAGGAAGAGGGGCGGATGGACGACCTGCTCGCCTTCACCCGCATGACCGGCGACCTGGTGAAGGCGATCCGCGGCTGCCCGCAGCCGGTGATCGCCGCCATCGACGGCATCTGCGTCGGCGCGGGGGCGATCCTGGCGATGGCCAGCGACCTGCGCATCGGCACGGCGCGCAGCAAGGTCGCCTTCCTCTTCACGAAAGTCGGCCTGAGCGGCGCCGACATGGGCGCGTGCGCCATGCTGCCGCGCATCATCGGCCAGGGGCGCGCCAGCGAGCTGCTGTACACCGGCCGCAACCTGGGCGGCGAAGAGGCCGAGCGCTGGGGCTTCTACAATCGTTTGGTCGAGCCAGGCGCTCTGCAGGACGAGGCGCTGGCGCTGGCGAAGCAGCTGTGCGAGGGCCCGACGTTCGCGCACGGGATGACCAAGCGCTGCCTGCACCAGGAGTGGGCGATGGGCGTGGACGAGGCGATCGAAGCCGAGGCCCAGGCCCAGGCCATCTGCATGCAGACGGAGGACTTCGCCCGCGCCTTCCGCGCGTTCGCGGCGAAGGAGAAGCCGGTGTTCCAGGGGAATTGAGGCGGGCGTCCCGGTCCTCCACACCGGCGGCTGAAGCCGCAGCAACGACTGCGAAAAGCCTCGCAAACTGCGCGAGGCTCCTGGGTGCCATGAAGAGGCTGCCGCCCGGCCGTCCGTCCACGTCGCTGAGGTGGCGCCGGGCTTCGGGTCGCGCACCGCCGTTTGGGCCGAGGAGATGCCGGTAGTCCGCGAAGGCGGACTTCGTGTGGTTGTTGCAGTGAATTCATTCGCCCTGCCGCACTTGCAGGCGCTGCGAGATACTGATGCCCGATTCCACCTTCCTCGCCTGGCCCTTCTTCGACGCGGCGCACCGCGAGCTCGCGAACGGGCTGCGCGCGTGGACGCGGGCGCACGCGGGCCTGTTCGCGCACCACGCCGGGAGCGTGGACGACGCGTGCCGCGGGCTGGTGGCGGCGCTCGCGCAGGGCGGATGGCTGCGCTACACGGTGCCCGCGCCGTACGGGGGCGCCCTCGACCGGCTGGACGTGCGCTCGCTGTGCATCGCGCGCGAGACGCTGGCGTACGCGAGCGGGCTGGCCGACTTCGCGTTCGCCATGCAGGGGCTGGGTTCGGGGCCGATCTCGCTCTTCGGGTCGGATGACCAGAAGCGGCGGTGGCTCCCCTCCGTCGCGGCGGGCGAGACCGTCGCCGCGTTCGCCATCAGCGAGGCCGACGCCGGATCGGACGTGATGGCGATGCGGACGACGGCGCGGCGCGACGGCGGCGGGTTCGTGATCGGCGGGAGCAAGACGTGGATCTCCAACGGCGGGATCGCGGACCGCTACGTGGTGTTCGCGCGCTACCCCGAGGCCGGCGAGCGCGGCTTCGTGGCGCTGGTGGTGGACGCCGACAACCCCGGCCTGCGCGTCACCGAGCGCATCGACGTCACCGCGCCGCACCCGCTGGGCACGCTGGTGTTCGACGGCTGCCGCGTGGATGGCGGCGCGCTGATCGGCGAGGTGGGCGGCGGGATGAAGGTGGCGCTCGGCACGCTCGACGTATTCCGCAGCACCGTGGGCGCGGCGGCGCTGGGGTTCGCCCGGCGAGCGCTGGACGAGGCGCTGGCCTGGTGTGGCGAGCGCCGCGTCTTCGGCCAGCCGCTCGCCGAGTACCAGCTGACGAAGGCCGCGCTGGCCGAGATGGCGTTGGACGTCGATGCGTCCGCGCTGCTGGTGTACCGCGCCGCCTGGACGCGCGACGGCGGCGCCGCCCGCATCACCCGCGAGGCCGCGATGGCCAAGCTCTACGCCACCGAGGCCGCCCAGCGCGTGGTAGACCGCGCCGTGCAGCTTCTCGGCGCCCGCGGTGTGGTGCGCGACTCGGTCGTCGAAACGCTGTACCGCGACGTGCGCGCCCTCCGCATCTACGAAGGCACCACCGAAGTGCAGAAGCTGGTGATCGCGGGGCAACTCCTTGACCAGCGCCGTGCTTCCGCTTGAAACGGAGGGGCGCCTGTTTTGCCCGTTCCTGGATGATTAGCTTAAAGGGCAACCTCCATCGGAGATGGTGAGCCGTGACGAACTACGATGTCGAAGCGGAGGCGCTGAAGCTCCCGAGCCACGAGCGTGCCCGGCTCGCCGAAGTCTTGATCGCCAGTCTGGACGAGGAGGACGAATGGGCGGATGCGTGGGCGGTGGAAGCCGATCGCCGATTTCAGGAACTCCGGTCGGGTGCGGTGAAAGGAATTCCCGCTGACGAGGTTTTCGCCGAGATCCGTGCCCGGCGCGGTGAAATCCGCTGAGTTCCACCCCGAGGCCAGGACGGAGTTGGCCGAGAGCGTCGAATTCTACGATCGCCAGAACACGAGCTCGGCGGCAAGTTCGCCGCGGTCGTGGAGATGGCGGTCCGTTTCGTGTGCACCAACCCGGAAGCAGGCGCCCCGTTCCGGCTAGGTCTCCGGCGCTGGGTGGTGCGGCGCTTTCCGTATTCGATGTTCTATCGCACGGAGGCCGAGCGGGTTTACATCCTGGCCCTGGCTCACCATCGGCGGAAACCCGGTTACTGGGAACACCGCATCTAACCAGATCCCAGCGTAGGGCGGGCGCGCCACTTGCGCTTCGTCCACCATCATCCCCATCCCCCTCGCCACCACGAGGCGGCCGCCCATGCTCGAGACCGCGTCACCCGCGACGCACGCCGCGCCCACCGCGCACGTGGACACCTTCGCGCGCGACCACCTGCCGCCGCCGGAGCTGTGGCCGGCGATGGAGCTGTCCGGCGTCCCCCACCTCGCCGCGCGCGCGTACGTCAACGCCGCCGAAGAGTTCCTGGACGCGATGGCCGCCGCCGGGCACGCGGACCGCCCCGCGCTCGTCGCCCCCGGCGTGCGGTGGACGTACGCGGAGCTGACGGAGCAGGCGAACCGCATTGCCGGCGTCCTCGTTCGCGACATGGGGCTGGTGCCGGGCGAGCGGGTGCTGCTGCGCGGCTACAACGGCCCGATGACGTTCGCCGCCTGGTTCGGCGTGCTGAAGGCCGGCGGGATCGTGGTGGCCACCATGCCGCTCCTGCGCGCCCGCGAGCTCTCCGCCATCGCCGACAAGGCGCGCATCCGCCTGGCCCTCTGCGACGCGCGGCTGGCCGACGAGCTGCGGACGGCGGCGCAGGCCTCGCCCACGCTGCAGCGCACGCTGCTCTTCGGCGGGGACGGCGGCGAGCTGGAGCGGGCGATGCGCGATGTCTCCGGTGATTTCGTGAACGTGCGGACGTCCGCCGAGGACGTGGCGATCATCGCGTTCACCAGCGGGACGACCGGGCAGCCGAAGGGGACGATGCACTTCCATCGCGACCTGCTGGCCAGCGCCGACACCTTCAGCGCGCACGTCCTGCGGCCCGAGCCCGACGACCTGTTCTGCGGGTCGCCGCCGCTGGCGTTCACCTTCGGGCTGGGCGGCTACGTCCTCTTCCCCATGCGCGTGGGCGCGGCCACGCTGATGCTGGAGCAGGCCTCGCCGCCGCAGCTGCTGCAGGGGATGCAGGACTTCCGCGCCACCGTCTGCTTCACCGCGCCCACCGCGTACCGCGCGATGGCGTCCGCGGCGAAGGACTACGACCTCTCCGCGCTGCGGAAGTGCGTGAGCGCGGGCGAGCCGCTCCCGGCCGCGACCTTCGAGGCGTGGCGCCAGGCCACGGGGATCCGGATCATCGACGGGATCGGCAGCACCGAGATGCTGCACATCTTCATCAGCTCCGCGGGTGACGACATCCGCGCGGGCTCCACCGGCCGCGCGGTGCCAGGGTATCGCGCTCGTGTCGTAGATGATGCCGGCAACGAGGTGGAGCCGGGGAAGATGGGGCGGCTGATGGTGCAGGGGCCCACCGGGTGCCGCTACCTGGACGACCCCCAGCGGCAGCAGACGTACGTGCAGGGCGGGTGGAACGTGACCGGCGACACCTACGTGATGGACGAGGACGGCTACTTCTGGTACAAGGCCCGCAACGACGACATGATCATCTCGTCGGGCTACAACATCGCCGGGCCCGAGGTGGAGAACTGCCTCCTGGAGCACCCCGCCGTGCTGGAATGCGCCGTGATCGGCGCGCCCGACCCCGAGCGCGGCCACGTGGTGAAGGCGTTCGTCGTTCTCCGCGACGGCTGGCACCCCGGCGAGGAGATGGTGAAGGCGCTGCAGGACCACGCCAAGGCGTGCATCGCCCCCTACAAGTATCCCCGCCGCGTGGACTTCGTGGATGCGCTCCCGCGCACGCAGACCGGCAAGCTGCAGCGCTTCCGCCTGCGCCAGCAGGAGGCGGGGGGATGAGGATGCGAAGGGCGAGCTCTCCGCCCGATTCGACCGGCATCACCGCGGCCGCGGCGGGCCCCCCTCCCCCGGCCCCTCCCCCCGCTGCGCGGGGGGAGGGGAGATGGATCCGCAGGTTGTCCGATGCTCGGGCGGTGCGCCGGTGAGCGGCGGGCTCCCCGAGATCCTGCAGCCGGAGGGGTGGGCGCCGGCGAAGGGGTACGCGAACGGCGTGGCGGCGGAGGGGCGGATGGTGTTCGTGGCCGGGCAGATCGGCTGGAACCCGGCCACGTGCGCGTTCGAGAGCGACGACTTCGTGGCGCAGGCCGCGCAGGCGCTGCGCAACGTGGCCGCCGTCCTGGCCGCCGCCGGCGCACGGCCGCATCACGTCGTGCGGATGACGTGGTACCTCACCGACCGCCGCGAGTACCTGGACGCCGGCCGCGAGCTGGGCGCCGCCTACCGCGAGGTGTTCGGCCGCCACTATCCCGCCATGGCCGCCGTGATCGTGGCCGGCCTCGTCGAGGAGCGCGCGAGGGTCGAGATCGAGGCGACGGCGGTGGTGCCGCGCGGCTCGTAGGAACCCTCCCAATCGTCGCGAGTTTGCGACTCTGGACCGATTCGATGGGGCGGCGGGTACGCGGGAGCGCGCCGCCACCACCTGCCGGTGCGGAAATTCCCGACGGACAGGGGCCGATCGGCCCCGTAGCTTGAACCCATGATCCAGCGCCGCGCTCCCCGCCTGCTGCTCACCCTTTCGCTGATGGTCGCCTGGACCACCGGTGGATGGGCGGCCGCGTGCGCGCAACCCGCGGCGCCCGCGTCCGAGCCGCACGCGATGGCGCACCACGCGATGCACGGCGGGATGCACCATCATCCCCGCCCCGCGCCGTCTCGCCCCGCCCCCCGCGGCGAGACGCCCGAGTGCCCGGTGATGGCGATGAACGGCGGATCGTGCCTGGGCGCCGCGCAGGTGCCGGCGATCGCCGCCGCGCCCGGTGACGCGCCGCTCGATGCGGCGGCGTACGTGCCGCTGGACACCATCCGCGACCGCCTGCTCCCCTTCTCGCACTTCCGCCCTCCCGAAGCCTGACGCGAGCGATTCGACGAACGCGTCCCGCCCGGGCATCACCGCCCGGGCGGAATCCAGGCTATCCAACCGATTCGGGAGATTCTGACGATGAGAAAGACGATCGGCGCGCTGGCGCTGGTGCTGATGGCCGCCGCTCCGGCGCGCGCGCAGCAGCACGAGCACGGCCAGATGGAGCATGGCGACATGGCGCAGATGATGATGCTGCACCACGGCGCCCACGCCGCCCTGATGCACCGGGAAGACCTTGCGCTGGACGCCGGCCAGGTGCGGCGCCTGACGGAGGTCGATTCGCTGCAGATGCGGGCGATGCGCGAGCACTGCGCCCAGGTGCGCGCCGCCGGCGGCCCCAACCAGCAGACGCACGCCGCCATGCACCCGGCGATGATGGCCAGCCTGCAGGGCTTCCAGCGGCAGGTGGAGGGGATCCTCACCGCGCCGCAGAAGGCGAAGCTCGAGAGCCTGATGGCCGCGCACCACGGCCAGATGGCGGGGATGGCCGGCCACGACAGGTCGGCCATGCATCAGCAGATGCACGGTGACGCCGCGCAGCACGACTCGATGCACGCCGCCCACCACGGCGAGGGCGACGAGCACGCGTGCATGGACGGCTGCACCGACGCCGCCTGCTGCCAGATGATGGGCTGCGACGAGCACCGGGACCACGCCGAACACGCCGGCCACACCGCCGGCTGACGCGCTCGTAGCGGCGGATCGAACGAGAGCCCGTCCTCCAGCTGGAGGGCGGGCTCTTGTCATTGCGCTGAGATTGGCGCGTCCGAAGGTGGGGCAGGGCGGTTGAAACCGCTGCAACGACTAGACGAAGTCCGCCTTCGCGGACTACTGGCGCTGTGCCGGCCGCAACGCTGGTGTACGGGGAATGGTTCTCGTCACGCGCGTGCGGACGGCGCTTCAGTTTTCGCGCGGATCTCTGCGCCCGGAGTCCGCGAAGGCGGACTTCCCGATGGTCCAGCGGCGGGTTTCAACCCGCCGGTCGCAAAGGCGTAAAACCATATCTGCGTGAGGGATGCGCGCCCGGAGGGCCGGGACGCCGCCGCGCGCGCGACGAGCCAGACGGGAACGCACCGTGGACTAGCGCGGCGGTGGCCCGGCGCGGTTGGCAACAGTCGTATCGTTGCCTACCGCGCGCGCAGCCCGGTTGCGCGTCTCGGCGCGCAACACGCCCAAACCGCCGTTCAAACCAGCCGTTACCGCTCCGGCGACACCAGCCCCGGCGACCGCCGCGAACCGTACAGGCGCCGGTACAACTCGGCGTTGCGGATCACCACCTTCACGTACTCGCGCGTCTCGGCGAAGGGGATCTGCTCGCGGAAGGCGTCTACGTCGCGGCCGTAGCCCAGGTCGCGCTTCCAGCGGTCGGCGCGGCCGGGGCCGGCGTTGTAGGCGGCCAGCGCCAGGTCACGCGCGCCGTGGTAGCGCCTGAGCTGGTCGCGCAGGTAGCGGGCGCCCATCCGCAGGTTGATCTCGGGCACCTGCAGCAGCTCGGGCGAGAAGCTGCGCACCCCCGCCCCCGGCGCCAGCCACTCGCCGGTCGACGGCATGATCTGCGACAGCCCTCGCGCGCCCACCCAGCTCTTCGCGTCGGGATCGAACGAGCTTTCCTGCCGCACCAGCCCCGCCAGCAGCCAGGGGTCGATGCCGGTGCGGTCGGCCTCGTCCATCAGCACGCCGCGGAAGGCGAGGGGGAAGACCACGCGCAGCAGCCGCTCGTCCCACTGGCCGCCGCGCTGCTCCAGCAGGCGCCGGCCCAGGCGGATGGCGGGGACGGTGTGCCCCGCGTCGCGCACGCCCTCGGCCACCAGCAGCAGCGCGTATGGCCGGTCGGCCAGCCGCCGCGTCTGCGCGTCGAGCTCGGCCTGCCACGCCTCGCCTGCCCCCACCTCGTCCAGCGCCTGCAGGCGGCGGATCACGCCGGCGGCGTCGCCCGCGTCCTCGGGGCCCGCCGGCCACGACGCGGGCTGCGCGAGCACGGCCGCCAGCGGGTCCGCGCCCAGCCGGTCGGCCGCGCGGATGGCGTGGTAGGCGCTGGGGTCGGCGGCGATGGCGGCGGCGTACATCGCCCGCGCGCGCTCGCTCCGTCCGTCGCGCTCGTGGCGGACGCCGGCCTCGTACGCCACCTGCGCCGTCTGCTCGCCGCGCGGGTAGCGGCCGACGTACTCGTCCCACGCTCTGGCGGCGCAGTCGTCGTCCCCCGCCTTCGCGCAGCGGTCTGCCAGCCGGTACAGCGCCTCGCGCGCGAAGGGCGACGATTCCACCGCGGCCGCCTTGCGGTACGCCGCGATCGCCGCGTCGCGGTCGTTCGCCGCGTCGCCCAGCAGGAACCAGGCGCTCCCCGCGGCGGCCGTCCCGCCGCGCTGCTCGGCCACGCGGCGCAGCGCGGCCACGCCGTCGTCCTCCCTCCCCAGCCGCACCAGAGCCCGCGAGGCGATCAGCTCGGCCTCGGCCTGCGCCTCGCCGCCCAGCCGGTCGGCCGCCTTGCGCGCCCAGGCGCCGGCCGGCTCGTAGTCCGCCGCGTCCCACAGCAGCCGGGCGATGCGGAGCGAGGTGGCGCCGTCCGCCTCGCGTCCGGCGGACACCGCCGCCCGCAGCGAGCGCGCGGCCAGCCCCGGCTTCTGGGCCGCCTCGTACGCCGCGGCGCGCGCCATCTCGTCGTCCGCCGAGAGCGACCCGGGCACGTCGCCCAGCAGCGCCGCCGCCCGGGCGCGGACGTCTGCGTCGGACCGCTCGTCCGCCGCCGCCGCGCGCAACCCGTCCCGCGCCTCGCGGCCACGATCCGCGCCGATGAGGATCTTCGCCCGCTCCACCCGCAGCGCCGCGGCGGCCGTGGGATCGTCGTCGGACACCGCGTTAGCCTCGCGCTCCAGCCGCGCGGCTGCGCCGGCGACGTCTCCGCGCCCCGCACGCCCGCGCGCCTCGGCCCGCGCCACCTGCGCCCGCGCCGCGGACGAGCCGCCGGGTGCCACGGACGCGACGGCCCCGCTCCGCGCGGCGGCCAGCGCATCCGCCCGCAGCGCGGCCATCCAGTCCGCCACCTCGGGGAGCGACTCCGCCGCACGGGCGAACGCCGCCGCGGCCTCGGCGTCGCGGTCCGCCCGGCGCAGCACCTGGCCCAGCCGCGCGTAGCCCACGCCGCGGTCCGCGCCCTTCGCCACGGCGGCGTAGCGGCGATACGCCGTGGCGGCGGACGCCCAGTCGCCGCTCGCCTCCTCGGCCTGGCCCAGCAGCATCAGCCCGGCGCCGCCGTCCTCCTTCGCCAGCCAGGGACGGTCCTCCAGCAGGCGGCGGACGTGGCTCCACCCGTCCCACCCCGCGGCGGACCGCGCGGCGAGCAGGGCCACGGCGGGCGGAAGCTCGCCGGCGTCGTCGTCCACGAAGTCGCGGAGGGTGTTCCAGGCGGCCCAGGGGCGGCCGTCGTCCAGCCGGTTCTGCGCGGTGTGGGCGGCCAGCAGCATGCCGGCGTGCGTAACGCTGCGGAACGGGTCCAGCTCGGCCGCCGCGGTGACGTCGGCCACCGTGGGGAGCGAGCGCACCGCCGCCGGCGAGCTGCCGATGACCAGCCCGGCCAGTATGCCTGCGAGCCCGGCGTACCGGGCCACGTGCGCGGGAACCTGCATGTACTGCATGTACGGCCGTCCTGCGGAACTGCGAGCCTGCGTCCACGCCGATGGGCGCGGTGCGCCCAATGGCTGCGTCGCCACACGTCCACGCAAGGGCACGATCCGTTCCCAACGCGTTCTACCCGTTGGATTTACGTGCACTGCCGGCCGTGTTGTGCGGGTGAGCCTGGTTCAACCCGCCACCGCTACGGATGTTCCCCGTCCCGCCCCGGGACAGGCGTTCCGCGGCGATCCATGCGAGGTGCGGTGGACGGCGGCATCGCGCAGAATCCGACGCCGATCCGGCGCGAGCCAAGTGCGGGAATGGACGGAGGATGCACGCACCGCCGGGGGTTGACAGCGGGGGTGGGTTTCGGTACTTTCAGGGCCGCTTCGGAAACGGAGCGGCGCACTGCCCGTGTAGCTCAGTCGGTTAGAGCACCTGACTGTTAATCAGGGGGTCGTAGGTTCGAGTCCTACCGCGGGCGCTAGTCTAAGTGAAGCCCCGACAGCGGTTTACGCTGTCGGGGCTTTCGCTTGCCCGAAGGGGGTGGGATAGGTTTGGTTTTACGCGGCCTCGCGATCCGGAGCGTCGGGCTCGCGGAGGAACTGCCGCATCTTCCTGCGCGTGGCCGCGGCGCGGGCACGCACCCGCTCGTTCTGCTTCTCCTGGTAGATCCGCTCGCGCGTGGCACTGTCCGTGTGGCCGGGCAGCGTGTTCAGGACGCGCGCATCGGCCTCAAACTCGGGCGCGAGGTCCGTCGCCTGTCGGCGAAGGCCGTAGAACGCGCGGCCTTCCTGGTGCTCCACGCCCGCCTTTCACTCCACGTCCACGAACATCTTGCGGATCGCAGTCTTGTCCAGCGGCTGCCTCGTCGCGCGTTCGACGGGCACGATCCCGCGTCGGAGCTTGCCCGCCGGGAACAGGAAGTAGTCCTCGATCTCGCCCCGGCCGTACGCCGCCTCCACCTCAACCAGGTACCCGGTGGACAGCACCCCGTCCACGAGCGCGCGCAGCTCGGGATGGAGGTCTACCACCTCGCCGTGCTTCTTCCCGGCCCCATGAACGACGAAGCGGCCCAAACCGAAGCCGCCCGTCCTGCCCAGATCGAGATCTGAGCGTTTCCCTCGGACCGCCTGCCCCGCGCGGAGTTCGGCGGCGAGCTCTATCAGCAGTCGGAGGCGCGGATCGCCGTGGGGTAGCGCAGCGAAGATCGCCGCCACCTCCTCCACGCTGTGCCGGGGGCGGTGGGTCTCCACCCGCCGGCCGGTGATCGCGCGCCACTCCTCCTTCACCTTTGCCTTCCATCCACGGCTCGGAACGGCCGCCGATTCGGGGATCAGCTGCTCCTGCCGGAGCCACGCCGCCACTGCGTACAGCACCACGCACGTGTACTCGGCCGAGCGTGCGCCCGTCCCGTCGGTGCTGCTCCTTGCCAGCGTGCGGACCAGATAGAGGATCTTGCCGGGTGTCAGCTCGGCCCACGTGAGCTTCTTCCCGAGCACCTTGACGGCGCGCTCCGCCAGTGTCTTGGAATCCCTGGTGTGGCGGGTCGCGCGGGGGTATATCCCGCGTTCGAGGTCGAACGCGCGTGTGATCCCTTCCGCGAGCGTCAGCGGCTCGTCGGATTTCTCCGGCTCTGGCAGCACCGCCACGACGGCACCGCCCCCTATCACGCCCGCCATCGCATCCGGGTGACCGGATGACTGTGTAGTGCGGACGGAGACGGGGATGTTGCCGTACGGAAACGAAAGTGGCGCGAGTGGTGACTTGGAGGTATTCTGTCGGGATAAGATTCTCGCTCCTCGCCCGAATCGATTCGTTATGGCTCGTCCGAAGAATAGAGGTAGGAGCGAGCGCACACCGCGACTGCGAATCCCGCCGCCACCGCCTTCCTGGCTAGATGATCGCGAGAAGGGATTTTTCGGCCTATCGACCATCAGCAGGCTGCCCCCTCGTTGATCTTCCTGGCTCAGGGCGCGCGTGCCCTGCGACGGTGGACGCGGGCGGAACGACACGCACAGGAGGCGATCGCTGCCGCCGTTCGAATGAAGCAGCCTCGATATGAACACGACGCCCGCGCCCTGTTGGTCGAAATCCAGGAACAACGGCCGATGAGTCTCGCGGACGTTGAGATGGTTGAGGTATATCCGCTCACGCGCCACTTCCAGATCCGGTTGCGGCGATGGAAGCCGCCGCGCGAGAACGACGACCGAGGAACCGGCGGAAATCGGGCGAGTGGCTAGAGTGTAGCGGGTTATTACATCCTTGAGAGCCGGTGACCACGGAACGGAACCCTTCCCGCCCATCATGCGATGAATTCCACGAGATGGAGCTCCTTCGATGAGCTTCGAACGGAACTTGGAATTTCCGAGAACCTCCGCGAGCCAGGGCAAATCCGGAAACACGTCCGGAGCGCTCTCCGTGAACTGCATCCAGACAGAACTGGCGGAGAATTCCTGAGCGAGGAGCAACGCGGCAGGTATCTTTTGCTCCTCGACGCTTTGGAGTTTCTCGATCGTAACGAACCGGCGGGGCGCTGGACCGATGTAATCCACGTTCCCGGAGGAATACGGCCCGTCGCGCACGTGGACGCGAGCCAGACTTCCACTCCTCGCGACCCCGCCGTTCAATCGCTGCGGGTGGTCCGGCGAAGGTACCTGCTGCCCAAGGTGACGAGCGGAATCCTCGCAACACTCTGCACGATTCTGTACTCGCTGCTTGGCAATCTGGAGAACCATCCGCTTTATCGCGACGTCGCGAAGGTGTTCTCTCACAAGGCCGAAATCGACTCGGTCATGCTGCGGCGGACGGTGGCTCTTTCCAATACCGGCGATTTCGTGCTCCTCGTCTACGCGAACAACTCGGACGGAGTCTTTCCAGTTCCCGAATTCCGCCACGCTCCGGTCACGGACATCAACAGTTTCTTGGCACTAGAAGACTCATTTGCGCAGACGATCCAGACGTTCGCGCGACGGCAGATCGTGTCCCCATCGCAAGTCCAGCTCAGACGGCGCAGAGCGAATCCGGAGCCGAAGTACCATTATTACGGAGTGGCGAACGATAGCCTCGACATGATGCAGGACTGGCTGCAGGTTGAGGACGAAGCGCGGCTCTACCAGAAGAAAGTGCATGCCCTGGCCGACGACTACGCTGTGGCGCTCGCCGACGACCGGGCAGCGGTCAGGCAGAAGATCAGCCGCATCGTTGCTAGCTTGACAGGGTTGCTGGCGCTGGCCTGCGTCGCCGTCTGGCTGAGGGAGCGTTCTGACCAAGATTGGATCGATTTCGTCGGCACCGACGAGGGGCTCGTCGTCGTCTTCGTACGTCTGCGCGCTATGCTCGAAGGAAAGGAGAATCAGACGCGTGATCGCTTCTCACTCGTGGATCTGGCGGAGCTGATCGCAACCAAGGCACATTCCCCCTTTACATCCGTGCTGCTCGGTAGCAGAGTCGGCGCCCAAGCGGCACAGCAGCTTGCGCCGAACATTGTCGAGCGCCTGATCGCGCGCGGTGTGGTTTCGCGCCACCCCGGCAAGGACGTTCAGGCATGGTACCGGATCGATCCCGAGTTGGTCGGCGGCTCGCGATAGGCGATCAGGGGCCTGCCTACGGAGCATGCAACAGCGTCACTAGTTAGTTCACTTCGCTAGTTACCCGACCTGTACGTGTAACCACCACGCGACGTGGTGTCTGATCCGGCCACTGCCTGTGCGGTGGCCGTCGTCGTTGGGGAGGGCGGCACCGCCACCGCGTTGCCGGAGCCATATGTGTAACCTGTGAAGCGCGCGTGCGCGGTGACGGCCTCAGGCGCCACGGGAGCAGAGTTGCACGCAGCGAGCACGATCCCGGCGAGAACGGCGATCCCGGCGGATGAACGACGCATTGGCCTTCTCCGGTTGAAGAAAAGGTATGGAAATCCAGTAACTTCTCGAATGTATGCCGCTCCACCAATTCCCGCCACAACGCACCACCATCACGTCCCGCCAGCAGGCACCACTCACAAAATCCGCCCATACTCCGCACCGACAATATCAGTCAGGACGGGAACATCAGGCTCCATCTGACAACATCGGTAACGTTTGCCACAGACAGCCGGCGGGGCAATTCCGCCAAGTCTTCCTTTGTGTGGATTTTCACGCGAGCCCCGTTGCATGAGCATCAATGGCGAACGTGTGTCGGAAGCAGGCCGCAAGGCGGTGCTGCTGGAGTGCCAGGTGCCCCGTGAGGGCGGCTACGAGCCGGGCGGGTCTACGTGACCCTCCCGGCTCGTCGCTCGCCCGCCGACCGGCGGCGGGAGCGGGCGTTGACGTTCCTCGGGCAACTGGCGGTGCGGTGGTCGGGCTACAGGGTGCGGGGTGTTCGGGGGTGGGCGCACGCGGACGACCTGCACGCAGCGAATTTCGGCCCATCCCCGTCTTGCTCGCTCCGGGTGTTCCTCAGATGATACCCCACGACCGGGGATGAGAGACGACGGGAGAGTTTGGCGGCACGGCACGCGTCGGTGGGGCAGCAGGGTGCGGCAGGCATTCTGACGAAGGAGGAAGAGCTGGTGCTGGGAGAACGCTGCGGGCGTTTGGATGGAAGATGCGGGGAAACCGGTTCGTGGTCGAAGAGGGCTTCGTCCGCGGGTAGCCGATCGCCCGGGCGTCCTGATGAGGCAGTCGGGTGTCTCGCGGCCCTCGCATACCAGTATGCGCTCCTATCGGGCCGGATGCGCAGTGTGGACCATCGGAAATGTGATTGCTACTGTGTTCCAGTTACGAGTTCTGACCGCTTCTGAAGCTGGTTGGCTGGCGGTGAGCTCCCGTTAGAAGCACAGTTAGCGTTGGGCTGGCACTTGCCGGGCCGAAAAGGTGCGGCCTCTTTCCTTGAAAAGAATCTCATGGCCCGACGCAACAAAACTCGGCGAAAGATCCTGCCTCCGGCTCCAGTCACGCCTCGCATGGACGCTGACGTGGCCACGGAAGTTGGGGGTGCCGTAGGGTTGGTGCTGTGGCTCCGGCTGCGCGATGTTGTTTTGTGGGCTCGTGTGCCCGAGGGCGAGCGCAAGGACCTTTTCGGCACCGTGGCACCCGAGCATCAGGAGTGGGAACTGGAGGCGGCAAGCGTCGATGCGCTCACCACAGCCGTGCGGACGCTTTCAGCGCTCGCGCGCTACCCCGAGTTGGTCAGGGGAGCAGACGTCGCGAACGCTTGTTCCGAAATCAGCACGTGGGCGATGGCGACTGAAAAGCGTGAGACGGGCCTTCACTTCGCTGAGGCAGCCGCCTTGGCCGACCCGTTGAATGCTCGTCTCTGCGCTGAAGCAGGTTCGGCGTGCGTCCTGGCAGCGGCAGCCACCCCCTCGAACGGCGACGTGGACGTGCGGACCAGATCGGCAGACGCAGATCGACGGGCTGTCATCTGGTTCGAGCGAGGGCTCAGGATCGGTCGATGGACCGAGCAGTGGGAATGGTACATACGGTGCCGCATCAGGGCAGGGATGCATGCTTATGAATTGGGGGATTTCCGACGTGCCGAGCGGGCGTACCGCAGTGCGCACTCGACCGCCGTGTGGAGGGGTTTCCCTGATCTCGCGGGAAAAGCACATCATGACATGATGCTGATCGAATGCGCCGTTGGTACGTATGACCGGGCCGAGTCACATCTGTATGGAGCTCTATCCAACTATCCCGTTCACTACCAGAGACTCCCGCATCTGGCACATGATGCAGCGTACATGTTTGTGTGCTGGGGCGCATTCAAACCTGCGCTCGCGTTGTTGGATGCCGTTCATCCTCTGATTGAGAAGTCCACGGAGCGGATCGCGGTGTTGGGTACGATCGCCCGCGCCGCCGCCGGCGTCCGCGACCGTCCGCGACATCGTGACGCGGTCGCCGACGTTCTACTCTACGCGGCACTGTGCGAGATCAACGCGGCGGCGGCGCTTGTTCTGGCAGCTGAGGGTGCGTTGGATTTTCAGGATTGGTCTCGCAGCGCCGAACTTGCCTCGTACGGCCTTCGGCTGGCGGAGAAGCGATGTGAACGCGAACCTCAGCGACGCGCACAAAGAGTGCTCGTGTATGCAGCGGACCAGAAAGTTCCTGAATATCCTTCGATCCAGGCTGAGCGCATTCAGCGCACCAAGGTGATGGTTCTGGATCGACTGTCGAAGTTCCGTGCCCCGACGGACCCCGACGAGGCACGGGCGCCGATTCGTAGCGAGCTAACCAAATTTACAATGTCGGCGAGGTAGGGCAGGGATCCTCCTTCCCGCCCGATCCCAGTCCAAAGCCTCCACTCGATGCGCAGGTCGTCGTTGAACTCGTAGTGCCGCCGTTCGGAGGCGGAGTTGTAAATCCTCCAGAACCGAGTCCGAATCCGCCATCGTGCTGGATGCTGCCGGGTGCGCGAACATGCGCGTCCGGCAGCATTGTTTCGCTGCCGCAAGCCGACGTAATCGCGATGGCAGCCAGCAGCAGAATGGGACGTGTTCGTACTCTCGTCGTCATCTCGGGCCTTCCGGTGGAGGTGGACGCTGTGTGGGCGAATGTGCCAAAGCGCAATTTGCCCGGACCGCACTCATTGCGCCAGTTGCACAGGGTGGTTGAGGCGTTTCCTGCCGTGAGCGGTCCGTGTCATCTGCCGGCGCAGATGCTAGAACGATTCTGCGCTCGGGCTCGCCCGTGTCCACAGTGCGCCATCAAAAGACCAGTTCGCGCCGGTTGGCAGGGCTGATTGCTCATGGGTAGCCTTTTTCGAGCGGCTGGGCAGAAGCATGAACTCAGCACACTACCGAGAATGGCTACCGACGACCGAATCATCTCGGACCACTACCTCGCGGCGGCCGCGCGATACTTGGCCCGCCTGGCGATGCTCGACGGGGGCTACACGCACCCCGGCGTCAGTGGGTGGGCTCACCGACACCAAGTAGAAAGGGGAACCCGCGACCGTCAGGACGGGCTGCTCCCGCGCCTGCATGCGCTCGGTTTCGCGGATCGGGTGACTGCCAGACTGGGCAGCTCAGAAGCTTGGATCTGCCGGATCACACATGCAGGCGCAGGTGCGTCCGACAAGAAGTGGGGGGCGGTACTGCTGTCGTGGCGTGCACCCCGGAGTGCGGACGACGGCGAGCCGGGCGGGTCCGTGTGACCCTCTCGGCTCGTCGCTCACCCGCCGGGCGGCGGCGTGAGCGGGCGTTGACGTTCCTCGCGCAACTGGCGGTGCGGTGGTCGGGCTACAAGGTGCGGGGCGTTCGCGGGTGGGCGCACGCGGACGACCTGCACAGGCTGACGGGGTGGGACGGGTGGCCGGGCGTGCTGGTGGAGATGACGCAGTCTGGGTCGGTGGATGAGCACGTGGCGAGCCTACCGTGCGCGTGGGAAGCCGCGCGGGTGCACCGGATCACACAGGCGGGGATGAACGAGGTTGCGGCGCTGCTGCGCGAGGAAGCGCCCGCCGTGCGGGCGCCGTGCGCGTACGACGAAACGGGGGCTGTGTACGCGTCGACGGACGCGCGGTGGGCGCTGGAAGCCCTGCGGGAGAGGCCGGGCGAGTGGATGAGCGCCGAAACGGTGGCGGAACCGTCGCAGAGGTGGAACCGGACGGTAAACCGACACGGGACGATGCCCTACCGGCACGTGTGGCGGGTTCACCTGGACGAGCTCGTCGCGGCGGGGCTGGTGGAGGGGTGCACGCGGGAGCAGAAGGGAAAGCGCGGGCCGGAACGGATACAGACGGTCTATCGGGCAACGGCGTGCGGGCTGACGGCGCCGCTGCTGGAGTGGATAGGGAGCGATCCGGAGCACCCGATCTACACGGAGCTTGACTACGGGTACGTGCTGCGCGAGCCGGGGTTGAGCGGGAATGTCTTCGGCGGAAGCGGGATGTGACTGCGGGAGAAATGCCTGTTTGGGGGCACTGACACACCCATGGGGCGAACGGGAATGGCCTCGCCGAAAGACTACACGGCCGAAGATCTGGACCGGTTCCGGATCGCGCTGGAAAGCGAGATCGAGCGGACGACCTTACGCGCGGTCGCGCGCAAGGTGGGCATGTCGCCCACCGGGTTGACGAAGTTCCTCGACGGCGGGCAGCCGTACGGCCCGACGATGGCTCGTCTGCGGAGGTGGTACTACAGTGAGGCGGGCGTGCACCAGACGCCGCCGGATGTGATCGCGGCGGAACTACGGCGATACGTGGTTACGCTCCCGCAACCGGATGGCGGCGTTGCGAAGCTGCTGGCGGCGGTGGACGCGTCGTATCAGGAAGCGGGGATGTTTCCGCCCGAATGGGTGGGCGCCGTGCGGAAGCTGGTCGCATGAGCGAGGCGAATCGGTGACGATGCCAAGCCAGATCGCGCGCAGCATCTCCGCCGTCTCCCCGGCGCGGATTGACAGCCTCCACGCCGCGGGCTACGCTTGCCGGAACAGCGCCGCACGCGCGGCGCAGCCGGTGCCGAGGGGCGCTGCGACGGACCCGCGGGTCCGCCACGCTCGGCAGCCGGCCAATGAACAAGGGCGCCCTCTTCATTCTGGGGAGGGTGCCCTATGTCGTATCGGGAGATGGAGCGGGAGGCGCGCCGTGGCCGCGCGTGAGGTGGGCCGCGTGGCCGGCCTGTGGCGCTATCCAGTGAAGTCGATGGCGGCCGAGGCGCTGGAATGGGCCGGGGTCGGCTGGCAGGGGCTGGAGGGAGACCGGCGGTGGGCGTTCATCCGCGACGGGATGGTGCGCAGCGGGTTTCCGTGGCTCACCATCCGCGAGAACCCGCGGATGTGGGGCTACCGGCCCCGTTTGACCGACCCCGGCCGGCCGGACGCGTGCGTCACCATGGTCCGCACGCCGTCGGGCGCCGAGCTGGACGTCACCGATCCGGCGCTCGCCGAGGAGCTGGGCCACGGCGCGCGCGTGCTGCGGCAGGACCGCGGCGTCTTCGACACCCTGCCGCTGTCGCTCATCACCACGCAGACGGTGCGGGCGCTGGAGGGAATGGTGGGTGCGCCGCTCGAGCCGCTGCGCTTTCGCCCGAACCTGCTGGTGAAAGCGGCCGGCGGCGAGCCGTTCGCGGAAGATGCGTGGGTCGGCGCCGTGCTCGCCGTGGGCGGCATCCGCATGCGCGTGGACAAGCGCGACCAGCGGTGCGTGGTGGTCAACGTCGATCCCGCCACCACCGAGCGGAACCCGGCCGTGCTGCGGGCCGTTGCCCAGCAGCGCCAGGCATGCCTGGGCGTGTACGGAACCACGGTGCAGCCCGGCCGCGTATCCGTCGGCGACGCGGTGGTGGTCGAGGGCTGATCAACGGCCGACGGTAACCTCCCGGCTTCTTCCGCGGAGGCACAGGGACACGAGAGGCACAGAGGAATGCAGGTGAATCCTCTGTGCCTCCGCGCGATTTCCAGAAGCGATCGCCACGTTCGCCGGCAGACACAGGAGCGGTTGGTTACGAGACGATCGCCAGCACCACCTGCAGGACCCAGATCATCGCGACCAGGAGCACCGGGAAGAGGGTGAGGCCCACGGAGAAGATGAGGCCCTGCCGGAAGAGGAGCGGCCCGACGTCCGGCGCGCGCCGCCCCCACAGCGCGCGTGCCGCGAGCTCGGCCAGCCATCCCAGCGAGTAGCACAGGTTCGCCGCGATCCCGTACGCCACCGAGCCCGCGATCATCCCCAGCAGGCTGAACTCGCCCAGGGTGTGCGGCGGCAGCAGGAAGAAGACGGAGACGCTCGCGAGCGTGACCATCCCGGTGGCGCCCACCACCTTGTTGAAGAGCAGGCGCCGCGACTCCCACCAGCGCAGCGAGGAGATCGCCGTGCGCCGCAGGTCTGGCACGGGATACAGCACGTCCACCAGCTGAGACATCGTTCACCTCCACTCGATTGCCACGTTTGAGATCGGCCTGACCAAACGGTAGCCCCGTCCTCCGTTCACTGTCAAGTACTTTATGATGCAGAGTAAGTGCCACGCGAGATCCTTCATGGTACACGTCCACGAAGAGCACCCTTCGGAAAGCAACCTTCCGTCGGGCTGCTGGCCTGGCGGGTATAAGTCCTCCGACTCTCCTGGTTCCGAACTCTTCGAATCCGTGTCACTCCCCGCACTGCCGCGCCGAGCGGGTGGCGGCGATCTGATCGCGGTTCAGGCGCATCCGCAGCCCCAGCACGCAGCCGCGGCTGTCAGCCCCGAACTCCACGCGGGTGCTGAAGAGCTCGCGGAAGAGCTCGTCACGCCAGTGGACCACGAAGGTGTCGTGGTCCTGGTAGAGCAGGTCGGCCTCCTGGCGGCCACCGATCCGCAGCACCAGCGCGCCCCGCTCCACGCGTACCGTGAACTCGCCGTAGAGGCTGTCGGTGTAGGTGCCCGCGTAGGCGGTGAGCGGGCGCGGCGGGTGCGATCCGGGCACCACGCCCGCCATCAGGCTGCGCTCCGCCGCGCGGTCTGCCTCGCGCATCGCGCGGACACGGGCCAGCGCCTCGGCGCTGTAGTCGCGCGGCTCCAACCCCAGGTAGGTGTCCAGGATGTAGGAGACGAGCGCCCCGTGCACGAAGGGCGCGGCCCAGGTGTTCACCAGCACCACCACCCCCAGCCTCTCCCTGGGCAGCAGCGCCAGGTAAGCGATCTGCCCGTCGCCGCTGCCGGTGTGCCAGAGCAGGGGGTGGCCGCGGTAGTCCATCACCTGCCACCCCATCCCGTACGCGGCGAAGAACTCCACCTGCCGCCCCGCGCGCATCGCCGGCGTGGTGGCGATGATCACCTGCGGGGAGTGCGTCTGCTCCAGGCTGCTGTCGCTCACCAGGCGCCGGCCGTCCAGCACGCCGCCGTTCAACTGGAAGCGCATCCAGCGGGCGAGGTCGGTCACCGTTGACTGGATCGCCCCCGCCGGGGCGATGCTGGCGCGCTGCACCTCGCGCCGGATCGGCCGCTGCACGCCGCCGATCAGCGCGTGCGGCGAGGCCACGTTGGGCATCCGCGCGGCATGATCGTAATCCGCCACCGTGGAGGTGAGCCCCAGGGGGCGCAGGATGCGGTCGCGGATCAGCGCCTCGTAGCTCGTGCCCGCGGCGCGGGCCGCGGCCTCGCCCGCCACGGTGTAGCCCACGTTGGAATAGACCATCCCCGCGCGGAACGGCGCGTCCGCCGGAAGGTAGCGCATCCGGGCGATCACGCCGGGCCGGTCGATGGCGCTCATCTGCCACATCATGTTCGCGCCGTGCAGCCCGGTGCGGTGCGAAAGGAAGTCGCGCAGCGTGGCGTTGCGGGTGAGGTACGAGTCGGGGAGGGCCAGCTCGGGAAGGTAGCGCACCACGGGATCGTCCCAGCGCATCTTCCCCTCGTCCACCAGCATCGCGACGGCCGTGGAGGTGAAGGCCTTGCTGAGCGAGGCGATGTCGAAGACGGTGTTGGCGTCCACCAGGCCGGGTTTCCCCAACTCGCGCACGCCATAGCCCCGGGCTGCCAGCACCGAGTCGTTGCGCACCACGGCGACGGCCATCCCCGGGATCTGCCAGTCGTGCAGCGCCTTCGCCAGGTACGCATCCAGTGCCGGCGGAAATCCCTGTGGGACTGCGCGCTGGGCGCATGTCCCCGGCGCGAGCACCATCGAAAGCGCGAGCGCCAGGAGCACGGCCGGCGAGAAGGAGAAGCGCGTCATCGGGAGCCTCCGGGAAGGGGTCGCATCTATGTCAAATTTTTGACATAGAGATCGAAAGAAAACCGGCGCCGCTCGCCGCACGCGCGACTCAGCGCGCGCCGGAAGCCAGCGCCTCGGATGCCGCCAGCCGGACCGCGATGTGCCGGTCCAAACGCATCTGCCGGAGCAGGGATTGGGCGGCCGGATCGGAGAACTGGCCCAGGTATCCCACGGCCTCGAGCCGCACCTGCCACGCCTCGTCGCCCAGCGCGGCGGTCATCGCATCCCTTGCCGCCGGGTCGCCGATCTCGGCCAGCGCGGAGGCGGCCATCGCGCGCAGCCGCCACACCGGGTGCCCCAGCGCCTCCACCAGCGCCGGCACGGCGCGGCGCTCCTGGCCCAGCCCCAGCGCCCAGGCGGCGTAGGCCCGCACCCGCCAGTCGGGGTCGTGCAGCGCGGCCAGCAGGGGCTCCACGAGGCGCTCGCCCTGCATCCGCGAGAGCGCCCAGGCGGCCCGGTCGCGCACCAGGTCTTCCTCCCCGCCTGGGGTGTGCCGCAGCGCGGCGTGCAGGCGGTGCACCAGCAGCGAGTCGGGCCCGCGAGCCCCACGGCCGGCTATCGCCGCACGCCGCGCCCTGTCGGAGAGCGAGAGCCGCTCGCTGAGCGGGCCGGCCACCGAGTCGCCGCGCAGGTCCGGCTCACCCGCGGCGGGGCGGGCGAAGGCGCGCTCCTGCGCGGGGGCCGCCTGTACCCGCAGCGCCGCGAGCACCACGCCGGCGCAGAGCGTGACCGACCCCGCCAGGCGCCGCGCGCGGGGTGTGCCCACGCGGCGCGGCGCCGCCGGGTCCAGCAGCGCCACGATGCGCCGCTCCAGCTGCCCGGGGCGCGCCATCGCCAGCGCCGGCGCGGGCGTGGCGCCCTGCATCCGCCGCGCGGTCTCCAGCAGGAGCGAGGCGTAGCGGTCGGCGCGGATGCCGGCGCGCAGCACCTCGCCGTCGCACGCCCCCTCGCACTCGCCCCGCAGCGTGCGCGCGGCCAGCCACACCAGGGGGTTGAACCAGTAGAGCGCGCACGTCACCTGGGCCAGCGCGTAGGCCAGGCAGTCCCAGCGGGCCACGTGGGCCAGCTCGTGCGCCAGCACCGCGCGGGCCTCCTCCTCGTTCCACCCGGCGGCCCAGGGCGGGAGCAGTACCGCGGCGCGGAACCAGCCGATGGTGGCCGGCGCCGAGACCCGGTCGCTGGTGAGCAGTGCGACGGGTCTCCACACGCGCAAGCGCCTGGAGAGATCGCCCCGCGCGCGCTCCAGCACCGGCGAGCGGAGCGGGCGGGCCCCCGCGCGCAGCCGCTCGACCGCGATCGCCCCCGCCGCCACGCGCAGCAGGAGCAGCGCGGCCACGGCGGCCCAGCCGAGCAGGGCGGCGTCCGCCATTCCGAGCGATGGCCACGGCGAGGCGGCCACGGCGGGGGACGCATCCGTGCCCGGCGCGCCGAGCCCCGCGAGCGGGTCGGGGCTTGGCCGGTACACCGCCGGCCGCGCGGCCGCACTCCGTTCGCGAAGGAGGGACGCGGGAACGGGAACCTGCACCGCCGGCCCGACGGCCAGCAGGAGCGGCATGGCGAGCGTGACCAGGAGCGCCGTTCTCCACACGGCGTGGCGGGCGGCCGCGCTGCGCGGCAGGCGTGCGCCCAGCAGCGCCGCCAGCAGCACCGGCACCGACTTCGCGGCGCTCGCCAGGAGAAGGGCTCCCGGTTGGGGATTCATTCGCCGCGCTCCCGCTCGCCACGCACGCGCTCCACCACCTCGGCCAGACGGTCGATCTCCGCGCGGCTGGTACTCGCGCCCCCGTCGCCCAGCAGCGCCGCCATCGCCTTGGCGGCGCTGCCGTCGAAGAAGGTGCGGACCACGTGCGAGAGCACCGAGACACCGGTGTCCTCGCGCGGCGTGGAGGGAAGGTAGACGTAGCGCGGCCCCTCCTCCACGTGGTGCACGAACCCCTTCTCCTCCAGCACCCGCAGCAGCCCGCGGACGGTGGTGCAGGTGGGGGGATCGGGGAGCTCGGCCGCCACCTCGGCGGCGGTGGCGCGGCCGTGGCGGTAGAGGATCTCCATGATCTGCCGCTCGCGGCGGCTCATGTCGAGCGGGGGACGGCCTGTCACAGATGGGCTCCTCGAGGCTCCGGGATGATATGTCAAAATTTTAACACCACGACGGTCACTGTCAAGATGTTTCTTCCGCCCTGCCGCGCGTCCGTTCGCAAGCACTCGATCGGACTGGAGTACCCGGGCCGCCACCCCCTCACGTGGACGCTTGCGCAAGTGGGCCGCGGCACCGAGTATCACGATCCCATCCCCCACCATCCCCCGCCATCCCTCTCGGGAGGACGAATGAAGATGAAAACCGCGTACGCAGTGCTCCTCGCGCTGGCCCTGCCGGCGAGCCTGGCCGCCCAGCAGCAGCCGCCCGCGGGCCCGCCGGCCAACCCCATCACCGCCGTGTTCCGCGGGCGGACCATGGCGCTGCAGCGGAACCTGGCCCAGGCGTTCGACTCGATCCCGGAGCGGCTGTTCGGCTACCGGCCCACGCCCACGCAGCTCACCATCGGCTACATCGCCCAGCACCTCGCGAACGACAACTACTTCTTCTGCGACCAGTTCGGCGAGATGAAGGCGACGCGGCCGGCGGAGGACACCGCCACCGCCGACTCGGTGAAGGCCACCTGGCCCAAGGAGAGGCTGGTCGCCAAGCTCAAGGAGTCGTTCACCTTCTGCGAAAACGCGTTCGCGCAGCTCGACGATGCCAGGCTGGCCGACCAGATCACCCTGACCTTCCGCGGCCAGTCGCGGCCCGCGACGCGGGCGAGCATGGTGCTGGGTCACGACCTGGACATGGCCGACCACTACAGCCAGATCGCCAACTACATGCGCCTGAACAACATGCTGCCGCCCACGGCGCTCCCGCGGCCGCCCGCGGCAAGGCCGTAGGCCGGGGCTTGCGCCGGCTGCGCCCACCGTTCCGCGTGGCAATGACGAAACGGGCCGGGATCGATCGATCCCGGCCCGCTTTCATGGCTCTCGCCGCCGTCCCTGCCGTGGCTCAGTAGTACGGCATCACCCCGGCGTCGTGGTCGGTCAGGTCGACGATGTCCTTCACCTCGGGGACCTCGTCCTTCACCATGCGCTCCACGCCCATGCGCAGGGTGGCGGCGCTGGCGCTGCAACCCTGACAGCCGCCGCTCATGCGCACGTAGACGGTGTCGTCGGCCACGTCCACCAGCTCCACCGCGCCGCCGTGCGCCGCGATGCGCGGGTTCACCAGTTCGTCCAGCACGCGCTGCACGCGGTCGGCCAGGGGGCCGCTCACGCCGGGGTTCTGCGAGAACGCCGGGGCGGACGGGCGCCTGGGCTGCGGCGTCTCCACGCGAAAGCCGCCGGCGGCGCCGTCCCAGTCGATGGTGGCGCCGCTCAGCAGGTTGCTGGTATCCAGGTTCAGCAGCACCCGGATGCCGTCCACGTTGATGGCGATCTCGGTCTTCTGCTTGTCCTCGCGCTCCACCAGGGAGATGTCGTAGCCGCGCTCCCACGGGCTGCGCGGCGCGTCGCCCTCGGCCAGGCCGATGCGCAAGGCAGGCTCGCGCACCACCTCCGCATCCACCAGGTCCTCGATCTTCCGTCGTGCCGTATCGGTGAGCTCGATCATGGCGTCCGTCAGGGCCGGAACAGGTTGTTTGCGGGTCCCCGTACACCCGCATCCCCGTTTCGTTCGTGCGCGGGGCCGTGTGCGAGCCCGTCGTTCCATCCCAACCGAAAGCGCCGCCCCCCGAACCGGAGAGCGGCGCTTCGATCGTCGACCGATGGATTCAGGCCGAATCGTACCGAATCCCGAAATCCAGTGGTCGCACCGGTATCAGGATCCAATCACTGTATTTGCGGATTTGGCATCAGGGCTTGCCCTGGCCGTGGCCCCGCCCGCGGCCCTTGCCGCCGGGTCCGGGGACGGTGGCTGGCGGACCGCCCGCGCCCGCCCGGCCGCCGTGCGCAGCCGCGTTGGCGGGCCCCCGCACGTCCGGCGGCCCGCGCCGCGCGGAGGCGGCCTGCCCGGTGGCGCTCGCGTTGGGGCTGGGGCCACCGCCCGCCTTCGCCTCGCCGGGAAGCTGGCGCAGCGCCTCGGCGCCGCGGGCCAGCGCCGCCGTCACCCGCGCCAGCGCCTGCTCCGACGACAGCCCCTGCGACACCAGCTCGCTCAGCACCGCGATGGCCACCGCGCGGCGGTCGGGCGCCGCGGCCCGGGCCAGCCGCCCCAGCACGCCGGGGTCTACCCCCGCCTCCAGCGCGTCGGCGCCCACGTTCAGGTCGGCCCCGGTCAGCGCCACCCGCGCGCCGCCCGCCGTCATCGCCGCGCGGGCGCGCTCCAGCGACGCCAGCCGGCGCTCCACCGCGCCGGCGATGCGGTCGGCGGGGACGCCCTTGGCGCGCCCCTCGGCCACCTTGTTGTCCAGCAGGGCCACCGGGATGCCCACCTGCGAGGCCCGCTGCCGCGCCGCCTGGATCCTCTGCGCCGGATCGCCCTGCGCGTGCGCCCACGAGAGCGGCGACAGCAGGAGGATGGCGGTGAGGATAACGCGTTTCATCATCCAGTCTCCAGGGAACCGCGAACGTCCATTCACCCGAGAAGACGAGCGGACCCGTTGCCGCGTCACAAGATGGCGGATCATGGCACTACCACCACGGCCGACACCCCGCCGAAGCCGTCGTCCACCGTGGGCACTCCCGGCGGGGTGAAGACGGTGCCGTCCGCGAGCCTGTACGCGTAGTGGTGCGCCCCGGTAGGCAGCCGCACCGAGACGGTCCACACGCCCTCCGCGGCGGTCATCGCCAGCGGCCGCCACTGGTTGAAATCTCCCACCAGCGCGGGCGCCCGCGGATAGGCCGAGCGCGGGAGGCGGAACGTAGCGACGCCGTTCTCCACCGCCGGCGCGAACGAGGGCGGCGGCAGCTCCTCCGCGCGGCGCGGCGCGGCGGGAACCCGGCCGAAGCCCTGGCTCAGCGCCACCGTCCACGAGCGCCGCGGCGTGCCCAGGTAGACGGGGTCCACCGGCTCCTGCCGCACCGCCGCCTCCAGCCGCGTGCGCCGGAAGCGGACGCTGGCCCCCGCGCCGTACGCCGTCTTCGGCGACGGCCAGTCGGCCTTCAGCCACTGCCCCGCGTACGCCCACCCCGCGTAGCGCCCGCGCTCGCCCTGCACCGCCGCGCCCGCGTACGGAAAGCCGCCGTCACGCGAGTACAGGTACCGCGCCTCGCCAGAAAGCTCCACCCCCGGCGCCACCGTGCCGATCAGCCGCGCCGAGGACTCGCCCACCGCCCTGCTTCCCAGCGAAACCGAGTCGTCGCCGAAGTCGGTGACGCCCACCACGCCCGCGGCCAGCTCCGTCCGCAGCCGCCCGCGCGACAGGGTGAAGGTGGGGAGCACCTCCACCGACGCGCCGCCGCCCGACTGCACGCTGTCGGCCGCGCCATAGCCGTAGCCCTGCGCGCCGAGCGACGCCCCCAGCGTCCACTCGCCGCGATCGATCCCCAGCCAGGCGCCCGCCCCGCCGGCCAGCCAGCTGGGCGCGTTGCCGCCGAACGGGGTCCCCGCGGTCAGGTACATCCAGCGCGCCGCGCCGTCGCCGTACTCCACGCCCAGCGAGGCCACGTTGCTGGGCACGCGCGCCGACACGGGGTCCGACACGGCCCGCCCGGCCGCGGCCTCCACCGTCCACCCCTGCGCGGCCAGCGCGGCGGGGAAGGTCAGGAGGGCGGCGGTGATGAGGATGAAACGGATGAAACGAAGGATCACGAAGCGCCGATGGGGGGGAGCGAGATACGGCTGTTGGTACCGCCGAAGCTGTCGTCCACCTGGGGAGCGTTGGGGTCGGCCACCCAGCGGTCGCCGTCCACCACGAAGGCGTAGTCATGAACGCCGGGGCGCAGCGGCACCAGCGCCGTCCACTCGCCGGTGCTCGACCGCGTGAGCGACACCGCCGGCTTCCACCCGGTGAAGGTGCCCGCCAGCTGCACCTGGTGCGCGTCGGGCACGCGGATGCGGAACTGCACGTAGACGGGCGGAGCCGATGGCGCCGAGGCGACGGCGGCGGGAAGCGGCTGCTTCACCACCACGGCGTGCGTCCCCGGACGCGGGATGGCCAGCGCCGCCGCGGCCACCCCGGCTAACGCCAGCCCGTAGGCGGGGCGCAGCGTGAGCCGCACCGGGGTGGGGTTCCACAGCCACCCCAGCACCCCGGCCAGCGGCGAGCGCGCCTGCTTCGGCTCCTCCGCCGACGGCAGCGCGGCCATCACCCGCGCGGCCAGGTCTGGCACGGGTGCGGCGCGCAGCTGGGCACTGGCCGCGTCCAGCACGGAACGCAGCGCCAGCGCCTCTACGCGCTCGCCGGGGGTCAGCGCCTCCAGCGGCAGGCCGCCGTCCAGGAAGGCGTGGATGTGGTCTTCGCTCATCGAAAGAATGCGCACGAAAGAGAGTTCGTCACCGAGAGTTAGACGAATCTCCCCGAGTCCGCGTCACACCGCCGGGCTACGATCTTCAGCCGGTGTCCACGGAAGATACGTACGCCGCCGCCGTGCGTGCCAGTCCCACCGCCGAAACGCGCCGCCGAGCTGCCGCTCCATCGTCTGCGGGGCTGCCTCGGAAGCGGATCTCCAAACTGCTAGAGGTCTCACGGAGGGACGGAGGAACGGAAAAAACGGAGGACTGCGCTTTTTCTGCAGTTCTCCGTTCTTCCGTTCCTCCGTGAGAGTCCGAAGCTGACTCCGTCCCAGAACGGAAGTGGGCCGCGCGGATGATCCCTGGCGGCCCGCTACTCTCGATCAACTCGGCTCGACGGCAGGCGGTGGCGGCGGGTTGGCGCGGACGCGCTCCTGCGGCATCCCCGGCCCGTCCGTCCGCGGCTGCATCACCGGGAGGCCGCCGTTGCCGCCGGCGCCCAGCGGCACCTTGATGCACGCCACGAAGTGCCCGCCCCCCTTGTCCGCCAGCGGGGGGACGATCTCGGCGCAGTCCTGGTCCTTGAGCGGGTGCTGGCAGCGCGGGTGGAACGGGCAGCCGCTGGGCGGATTGGCGGGAGAGGGCACGTCGCCCTCCAGCACGATGCGGCTGCGCCTGGCCCGCGGGTCGGGGATCGGCACGGCGCTGAGCAGCGCCTGCGTGTACGGCATCAGCGGGTTGCGGTACAGCTCGTCGCTGTCGCACAGTTCCACGATGCGCCCCAGGTACATCACCGCCACGCGGTCGGCGATGTGCTCCACCACGCTCAGGTCGTGGGCGATGAACAGGTAGCTGAGCCCGAACTGGTCCTGCAGGTCCTGCAGCAGGTTGATCACCTGCGCCTGCACCGACACGTCGAGCGCGCTCACCGGCTCGTCGCACACGATCAGCTCCGGCTCCACCGCCAGCGCCCGCGCGATCCCCAGCCGCTGCCGCTGCCCGCCACTGAACTCGTGCGGGTAGCGCACCGCGTGCTCCGGGCGCAGGCCGACGACGGACAGGAGCTCGGCCACCCGGTCCTGCGCCTTCTGCCCCTTCGCCAGGTTGTGGATGGCCAGCACCTCGCGGATCATGTCGCCCACCGTCATCCGCGGGTTCAGCGAGCTGAACGGATCCTGGAAGACGATCTGCGCCTTGCGGCGAAGACGGCGCAGCTCGCCCTTGTCCATCTCGAAGATGTTGCGCCCGCCGAACCGCGCCTCGCCCTCGGTCGGCTCGATCAGCTTGAGGATGGTGCGCCCGGTGGTGCTCTTGCCGCACCCGCTCTCGCCCACCATCCCCAGCGTTTCGCCGCGCTTGAGGAAGAAGCTCACCCCGTCCACCGCCTTCACGTCGCCCACGTGGCGGTTGAACAGCCCCTTCCGGATCGGGAAGTACTTCTTGATCCCGCGCACCACCAGGAGCGAGTCCTCGGGCGGCTCCATCTGGTCGGGCGTCTGGCCGCGCAGGTCGCTGTCGCCCTTGGCCGGCGGCAGCTCGCGCCGCTCCGGCCGCTCGGGGACGCGGTCGATCCCCGCCCCGTCGCGCGTCCGCGCCTCGGCCGTGGGCGGCAGGCTCGCGCCCTCGCCGATCAGCCCCTCCGCCGCCGGGCGGCCGACGGGCGATTCGCCGCCGGGGCCGGCCACGTGGCCGTCGCCCGCGCCGCGGCCGCCCGCGGGGGTGCGTCCGTCGGGGGTGCTCACGAGCCCACCTCCGTGTCCGCCGCGCCCGCGACCGGCGTCCCCGCGCCCGTCCCCGACCCCGCGCCCGCGGGGGTGAAGCCGCCGCCGGCGCGCCGCACCTCCTCGCGCCGCTCGGGGTACTGCACCAGCCAGCACTTGTTCTTGCGCCCGGGGGCGATCTCGAAGAGCGGCGGCGCCTCCTTCTCCGTCTTCTCCCACCCGTACGGGCAGCGGTCGTGGAAGCGGCACCCCACCGGCCAGTTGGTGGGGCTCGGCACCACGCCGGGGATCACCGCCAGCCGCTCCACCTCCTCGCCCAGCTTGGGCATGGAGCGCAGCAGCCCCTCGGTGTAGGGGTTCTGCGGGTTGTGGAAGACGTCGTCCACCGGCCCTTCCTCGAACACCTGCCCCGCGTACATCACGATCACCCGGTCGCACGTCTCGGCGACCACGCCCAGGTCGTGGGTGATCAGGATGATGCTCATCCCCAGGTCGCTCTGCAGCTGGTTGAGCAGCTCCAGGATCTGCGCCTGGATGGTCACGTCCAGCGCCGTGGTCGGCTCGTCGGCGATCAGCAGCTTGGGGTCGCACGCCAGCGCCATCGCGATCATCACCCGCTGCCGCATCCCGCCGCTCAGCTGGTGCGGGTACTCGTCCACCCGCTGGTGGGGGATCGGGATGCCCACCAGCTGCAGGCTCTCGATCGCCCTGTCGCGGGCGTCGCGCTTGTTGAGCCCCTGGTGCAGCTGGAGGCTCTCCATGATCTGCCGGCCCACGGTGAACACGGGGTTCAGCGAGGTCATCGGCTCCTGGAAAATCATGGCGATGTCGTTGCCGCGGATCTGCCGCATCCGCTTCTCGCTCGCCCTGGCCAGGTCCTCCATCTCGCCCGACGCGGAGCGGAAGAGGATCCGCGAATCGGACTGGATCTGCCCCGGCGGCTCGGGGATCAGGCGCATCACGCTGAGCGAGGTCACGCTCTTGCCGCTCCCGCTCTCGCCCACGATCCCCAGCGTTTCGCCGGGGTTCACGTGAAAGCTCACCCCGTCCACGGCGCGGGCCACCCCCGCGTCGGTCTTGAAGTACGTCCGCAGGTTCTCCACCTGCAGGATCGGCCCCGCGGCCGCCCCCGCCGGCCGCTCCACCGCCCTCGCGTCGTCGATCTGCGTCAAATCAGCCCCCACGCTTCAAAAGCCTTCCATTCGTCCGGCACGTCCGACCAGAGCCACTCCGGGTCGATCCACAAACCCGGCAGCACCACGCTTCTCATTCGCGGCGGATCGCCTGCGGGCACGGGCTCGAACATACCGTTCGGCGACAGAGCGAATACTTCCGCCGTACGTTGCACGGGATCGATCAACCAGTACTCCGCGACACCGGCTGATTCATACTCCCGGAACTTCTCCCGCCGGTCGCGCACCCGGCTTTCCGGACTGACGACCTCCACCACCAGGTCGGCCGGGCCTTCTACGTGGCGATCGTCCCAGCGCTCCATGGTGGCGGGGCGAAGATAGATTACGTCGGGCTCGCGGCTGCTACGCTGCAGCTTCAGGTGTGCGGGAGCATGCAGCACGATGCCTCCCAACCGCTTCCGATTCACCCAGCCGCGCAATGCGGCGAGCAGGAAAGCAGTGATCCGCAGGTGCTCCTTCGAGGGCGGCGTCACCGGCACCACCTCTCCATCCACCCATTCCACATGCGCGTCCTCGTCGATCGTCGCGAGGAAATCCTCGAACGAGATTCGATTGGGGAAGTGCACGGCAGGCAGGCTCATGGCTGCCTCTTCGGGAGGTGGATGATGTTCACTTCATTCCCATTCGCGCAAGATCTTGCGGATTCTGGGAAACTTCTCCTGCCACAGCCATGCGGCGAGAAGCTGCAGCCCGCCAGGGCACTTCGCTCTCGAGTAAGTCCGATCCACTCGCTCTCGTGTACTCCGCGGCGAGAAACAGGAGGTCCGGTACCCGCAGCGAATTGTCGATCCGCATCGCGAGTCGCGACGTACGGATGATCCCGGCGTCGGTCTCCTCGACCAGCTCGCGGAGCAGGGTCCCCAGGAAATCGACGATGTTCTGGTGCCGATTCGTCACCGGGGTCATGGGGTACACCTTCCCATCCACCCACTCCGCAGCAATTCCGTCATCCGCGGAAAGAAATTCGTCCAGCGTGAGGTACTCACCGGGTGCGGCAGGCGGCGTTTGAATCGCCATCATCGCCTCACGTCCTCAGCCGCGGGTCGAGCGCGTCGCGCAGGCCGTCGCCCAGCAGGTTGAAGGCGACCACGGTGATCACGATCGCGAGGCCCGGGAAGGTGGCGATCCACCATGCGTTCACCAGCGCGTCGCGGCCGTCGCTCACCATGTTCCCCCAGCTGGGCGTGGGCGGCTGCACCCCCAGCCCCAGGAAGGAGAGCGACGCCTCGGT
>Ga0207706_10000694_pt1 | contig 35171 bp, 27 predicted proteins | sample KBSC53metaG_FD_184318 | JGI IMG/M metagenome (GOLD analysis project Ga0207706, IMG submission 184318) | Corn rhizosphere microbial communities from Kellogg Biological Station, Michigan, USA - KBS C5-3 metaG (SPAdes) (version 2) | ecosystem: Host-associated > Plants > Roots > Rhizosphere > Soil ... | reverse complement strand
AGTTTTGAGTAGTGAGTATAAAACTCTCAAAACCCATAACTCAAAACTTATAACTAAAAAAATGAATTTACGTGGAATAGTAGCGGTATCAGGCAAACCGGGTTTGTGGAAAGCTTTAGCGCAAAACAAAACGGGTTTTATCTTAGAAAGCCTTGACGCTAATAAAACCAAGCTGGTAGCTAATCTGTCGACTTCTAAAATAGCTGCACTGGATGAGATCACCATTTTTGGCGATTACGAAGACATCCGCTTGACCGATGTATTTGGCCGTATGAACGAAGCGAAAAGCGTTCCGGATGCAAAAGCCGATGGTAAAGTGTTGCGTGATTTCTTCAGGGAAGTAGCTCCCGGCCATGATGAAGAAAAGGTATATGCTTCTGATATGAAAAAGATCGTTTCATGGTATCATATCCTGAAAGACCTGCCCTTGTTTAATGAGCCTGATCCGAATGAAGAAGCAGCTCCTATTGCAGAACCGGTTGAAGAGGTTAAACCAGCTGAAGAAGCAAAACCTGCAAAAAAAGCAAAGGTGCCTGCTAAAGCTGAAGTAGCTGAAGAAGCAGCAGCTGCGCCGAAGGCGGCTAAAGCGAAGAAGAAATAAATAATCCGATTATTTGGATAAGTATGTATTGTGGGATGCTGCCTCCGCTAACATGGACCGGTATCCCACTTTTGCTTTTATGTCATCCCGATTGCGAAGCGAGATGCACCATGTATAGCGGCTATGCAAATCGCAAAAGATTTCTCTTCGCCCGAGTCACTTCCCACCGCGGCTCATCGAAATGATATTGATTTTTTTGGATGTTTTATCGAATTAACAATCCACATGCAAACACTTCTCGTCCGAAAACTCCGGTTCGAAGGTGCTGTGGCTGATAGATAAATGCTCCAGCCGGTGACGCAGATCGTGTTTGATGCTGTCAAAAGAAGATACCGAGTTCTGATCGATAACCAGATGTGCAGTTAAGGCATTTTCAGTAGTACTCAATGCCCATACGTGGATATGGTGAACATCTACAACGCCTTTGGATTTCATTAATTCCTGTTTGATCTTTTCCAGGTCCATTTCCTTTGGAACGCCATCCATTTCGAGGCGCAGACTATCGATCAGCAAGCTCCAGGTACCACGTAGAATCACGATGGCAACGATCAAACTCACTGCGCTGTCAATCAAATACCAATGGGTGAAATAAATGATGATACCTGATATCACAACGCCAAATGATACGATAGCATCCACCGCCATGTGCAGATAGGCGCCTTTCACATTCAGATCTTTATCCTTATCCTTTACAAAAAGCCACGCAGTAACACCATTAATACCGATACCAGCAAATGCCACCCAAGCCATGGTTCCGCCTGCTATGGTTTCGGGGTGGATGAAGCGCATCACTGCTTCGTAACCGATAAAGCCGACAGCTACAAACAGCACAAGTGCATTAAAAAAAGATACGATAATAGTAGAACGTTTATAACCGTAAGTATAATCCTGGTTAGAGCTTACTTTACTGAGTTTGAACGCGAGCAAAGCAAGTGCAAGCCCGGCAACATCGCTCAGGTTATGCCCGGCGTCAGTCAACAGAGATAACGAGTGACTCCATAGTCCGGCTATTACTTCCAACACTACAAAAACGGAATTTAGAACAATACCAATAATAAAGGCACTGTTTAAATGGTCCAGCTTTGGGGTATGGTCGTGATGGTGATGATGACCGTGCCCATGCGAGTGGGAGTGTGCGTGCGAATGATCGTGACCTGCTGCCATGCAGGCAAAGTTACTGTTTAAAAATCAGATTAATAATCCACCTGAAAAAGGCGAAGTACAATATGATCAATAATAACAGATATTTTACTGCATAGTACAGCTTGATATTGTAAGCTTTGATCCGTTTACCCAACAGCCGGATAGAGTAGATGTATTTGAATACTTTGTTAATGTTCCCGGTTTTATCATTACCCATATTTGGCGAAGCAGCGGCAGCCATAATAAACCACCCAAAGAACTTGTTCCACCCGCGGCCAAACACGGTCTTTACAGGGCGTTCGATATCGCAAAACAGGATAATGCGGTCTACATCCGTTCTGTTTTCTGCATGGTGGATATAGGTTTCGTCGAAGATCACATCATCGCCGTCTTTCCAGTAATAGCTCTGTCCGTCCACTACAATGTGACAATCTTCGGAGTTAGGTGTTATCAGCCCTAAATGATAACGCAGCGAACCTGCATACGGATCGCGGTGCTGCAAAAGCTGGCTTCCCGCTGGTAACACAGCAAACATAGCAGCTTTAATAGACGGCACGGTTTTTATCAGCTCGATGGTTCGAGGGCAATGCTTCTTGGCTGATTCATGAAAATCATCATACCACTTCAGGTAGAAGCGTTTCCATCCCCGCCTGAAGAAGGAATTAAACCCGACATCGTTATACTTATCCGATCCTTTGATCAGTTCTTCGCGTTCCAGTTGTAAGGCTTCATCTCGAATTGTCTGCCAGTTGGCCTTTAGTAGAGCTAGCTGAGGAAAGTTTGCCTGGTTGATATAGGGTTTGTTCTCCACTCCTGACAGCGCATACATCGGTATATTAATAGGCGCCATAAAAGTAGAATGGTCCGTAAGCTGCCTGAAAAACTTGTACCGAACTTTGCCTCTGTAATGCACTATGATAGTAGAAATAATAAGTACATAAAGGATGATAAACTTTACAGAAACTAATTCGAGTAATATTTGATGCATGGACTCGTAGATTTACATCAAAATTAGGTACGAAATGGGTGAAAACTGTTTTTTTTCTGTAGTTAAGATACGTATTTTACAAAGAACTGACGATTTCCCCCTTTTGGTCAGGAGTGGTGGTAGGGTTCGCCTTTTATGATGGTGAAAGCACGATAAAGTTGCTCAACAAAAAATAAGCGCACCATTTGATGCGAAAAAGTCATTCGCGACAGCGATAATTTATCGTTTGCCCGCTGATAAACTGATTGGTCAAACCCATATGGTCCGCCTACTATAAATACCAGGTTAGTAACTGAACTGATAGCCTTTTTATCAATATAAGCGGCGAACTGGTGCGAGGATAGTTCCATGCCTTTCTCATCGAGCAAAATAATGTAATCGTTAGCTGTCAGTTTTTTGAGGATCAGCTCAGCTTCTTTGCTCTTCTGCTGCTGCTCAGTAAGCGCTTTCGTGTTTTTTAATTCAGCTATTTCGGTAATCTCGACCTTTGCATAAAACTTTAGGCGTTTCAGGTATTTATCAATCCCCTCCTTTAAATAAGCGTCTTCTGTTTTGCCGACTATAAGCAGGGTGATTTTCATCTTTCTGAATGTTGTAAAGTTGGGAGGTTGAAAAGTTGAATCAACCCCATTTCCCATGATAAATAATAAAACTTGATAGAATAAGTCAAAAAACATTACAACTTTACAACATTTCAATCTTACAACAAAAAATAGTGGATCAGAATATCATTAATGATTATAGGGCCAGAGCAGCTGCCGCGAATGAACAAGCCGAAAAATATAAGAAATTGCTGGACGCCTATTCCCTTTACCGGCTTGGCATATTTGCATTATTTATATTGTCTGTGTGCGTAGCGATTAGCCTTGATGAAACAGCTATCATCATATTTTCGCTGCTGGTATTGAGCCTTTGTTTTTCGTGGTTAGTCACAAAACAAGCTCAGTTTGAAGCATTAAAAAATTATTTCTATGACATAAAGAAAGTCAATGAAAATGAAATAAATAGTATATCAAACGGGGTGAATATGTATGAGAATGGCGCCCTGTTTGTCAACGATAAACACAACTACAGTTCTGATCTCGACATATTCGGAAACGGCTCATTATTTCAACTGATTAACCGTGCTGCAACTTTCCCGGGAGTTGTTCAATTGGCTAAATGGCTAAACGCACCTGCGTCAAAAGAAATCATTTTATCGCGGCAGCAGGCAATTATAGAGATCGCTAATAAAAATGATTGGAAGATCGATATGCAAGCCTATCTCTTGTTTTCACTGAAACAACAAAGGGAACAGATAAAAAATCTGGTTGCATATTTAAAAATCCCCGTTGAATTGGAGGATCAGAAATGGTTGAGCATTTATAGTAAAGTCGCGCCATTTTTATTATTGTCAGTTATCTTAATTGCTGTTTTTTACACACCGGCGCGCTATTTTGTGGGAGTACTGCTGCTCGCCAATAACCGGATCGTTTCCTCCAGATCAGAAAGTGTAAAGAAAACCGATTTGATCGCAGGAAGAATTGGCACAACGTTAAAGCATTTTGTATCTGCTTTTAGAAAGATTGAGGGCGAAGAATGGGAATCTGAATATTTAAATCGATTGGCCGGCAGGATTAAGCATACCAATGGCAAAGCTGTTTCGCTAAGGGTTGAAGAACTATCTAAACTAATCAATCGACTCAACTATCGCCTGAACATGGTTGTGGGTTTTATATTGAATGTCTTTTTGCTTTGGGACATACGGATGGTCATCGCCATCGAAAACTGGAAACGAAATAATCAACAAAATCTGGAAGATGCTTTTGATGTGATCGCGGAATTTGAAGCGCTCATCAGCCTGGCAAGTTTGCGCATTAATTACCACGATTGGTGTTTTCCTGGGGTTATAGAAAGCGAAACCTACACCATCATTGCAAAACAGATCGCTCATCCATTGATCCCGGTTAATCAACGTATCGCTAACGATTATGAGCTGACAGATGCCTATAAGATCGACATCATTACTGGCTCTAATATGGCAGGTAAAAGTACCTTTCTGAGAACTATCGGTATTAATACGGTAATGGCATTATCAGGAGCGCCCGTTTGTGCTCAGTCAATGCAGGTATCTGTTATGACCGTGCTAAGTTATATGCGTATCAAGGATTCGTTGAATGAGAGTACGTCCACCTTTAAAGCCGAGCTTGACCGCCTGCAGATGCTGCTTGCCGCGGTAGATAGCGATGTTAAAATATTCTTCCTCATCGATGAGATGCTGAGGGGAACTAACTCCGTAGATAAATACCTCGGTTCAAAAGCAGTAATACAGCAATTGATCGGCAAAAAAGGAGTAGGGATGGTGGCTACGCACGATTTGCAAGTAGCCGAACTGGAAAAGCAATACCCGGATTACATCCGTAATTTTTATTTCGACATACAAGTAAAAGATGGCGAAATGCTTTTCGATTATAAGATCAAGCATGGCGAGTGTAAGACGTTTAATGCTTCGATGTTATTAAAGCGGATAGGCATTAATGTTGAATCATAACGTGGGTGTCCGTCCGTCACAGGGTGCTACTTCCGTTACAGAGAGTGGACACCCATCGAGACGTCGTTGTATGGAACGGATTTCTTCGGTGTAATCTTCAAAAATCGGTGTAATCTCCAAAAATAAAAATGTGCAGATGATTTCTCACCTGCACATCCAAATATAATTGACAATCTAATATTTCATTATCTTGAACCTCCACCTGGGCCGCCTGCTGGTGAACCTGAATCTCCTTGTTTTAAGTCGTCATTGTTAACACCTTTCTTCTGCTGTTGCGGATTGCTGAAAGTAGTTTTACCGAAGCTATAGCTAAACGTTAAGCCAACTGAACGGAATGGGAACGCAAAGGTGCTCCGTTGACTGAAGCCAGGGCTCGATATATTGGTATCAAAATGCTTGTATTTGTTGAATGGCTCAAGCGTATTGATACCAAGCGATGCTTTTTTCTTCATGAATTGTTTTCTTAAACCCGCACCAAGTATACTAAATGATGGATTTTTACCTTGTATCGTATAACGTGGGGAATTCTCGACGGCAAATGCTTCGAAGATGATCCCGTTGGGCAGATTCAACGTAGCCGCAGCAAATGCGTTGTATTGCACATGGGTCCCGGTATTTGACAATAACCGTTCATATACTGCGTATGCTGTAGGATCATAGGTGTATACGTTGATGCTGGCACGTAAGGTTAAAATTTTAATTGGGTTTACCGATCCAAAAAAGCTGCCGCCAACAGAATTATTTACAGCCGCGTTTTGGAAGGTACTTAAAGTGCCTGGTAAACCTTCTAATGGTTGCACAATGCTTTCAATTAAACCGGCCGTATGCTTATAATAAGCGGAGAGGTTGATCACCGATGACCCGATAAAAGTGGTATAACCTAATTCCACAGTTTGTGAAACTTCAGGTGACAGGTTGGGATTACCTTCAGTTTGCGCCAAAATGTTGACTTTGTTAACATAAGGATTCAAAAACTGCAAACTTGGTCTGGTAATACGCTTGCTGTAAGTTAGCTTAAGTGTTTGGGTTGATGTTAGTTGCTTCTGTAGTGTTAAGCTTGGTATAAAGGTATTATAGTTATTGTCAAATGGCAGCAGATCAGTTTGACCGGCAGATTGCGGATCGCCATGAATCGTCGTTACCTCGTCCCTTGCACCCGCCAATATGGAGTAGCCTTTGGGCAGCGTGAAGGTAAATACAGTATATCCGGCAGTAACATTCTGGTTGTACTTGTAAGTGCTCGAGTTCAAATCATCGTATACAAAACTATTTGGGTCCTGCGGATCTGGTGCATAAAGCACAGAATTACTGCTCAGTCTCCTGATGATCTCCTTGCCGCCTGCTTCTACTTTAAAAACCTTGCTTACAGGCAAGGTGTAATCTACCTGCAGTGTATACTCATTATTTAACCCGTCAATATTATCTTTTTGATTTTGGTTAATAGGGGGCGCATTAAAATAAAGCGTAGTATAGTCGGTTACAATTTTGCTGTGGCTCCACTGGGTTGAAATATCGAGTTCCTCGCCCTCTTTTTTGAATTTACGGGTATAATCTAAATTCCAGTCAAAACCACCAAAGGTGTTATGGCTGGTCGAGTTGCTATTATATAATTTGGTTGTGTCTGGCGGTCCGAATTTTGTAAATACAAACTGGGTATTGCTGTTCGGGTCAAATCCACCCTGGTTCAAACGGATATTGGTATGCAGGTTATTGTATGCATTGAAATCATAACCGGCAGATACGTTACCTATGGCCCCATGTCTTTTCAGGTAAGTTGAGCCATTAGATGAAGTTGCAGTATGAACAGGCTTGCCTGCGGTATCAACACCCTGAATATCATTATCAAATGTTGTTAACGAAGTTTGGGGCCATGTTAAGTTGCCACCTGCGTTGATCGACAAGTTAAAACGGTTCTTGTTATAATTCAGGTTGAAGTTGCCGTTATTCTGACGCGTACCAATGCCGCCGCTTACGGAACCGCTGATACCAGACATGTTCTTTTGCTTGGTAACAATATTGATGATACCTGCAGAACCTTCAGCGTCATATTTTGCAGATGGCGAAGTGATTACCTCGATACTTTTTATCTGATCGGCGGGGATGGTTTTTAATACGTCTGATAAACTCGCTGAAGTTGCACCTGAAGGTTTGCCGTTGATCAAAACACGAACATTCTGATCACCCCTTAATGATACGTTACCATTAATATCTACAGATACCAACGGTACTTTTTGCAGAACATCAGTAGCATTGCCACCAGCTGCTGTAAGGTCTTTCTCTGCATTGTAAACAATCTTGTCTATCTTGTTTTCCACCAGCGCCGCCGTACCGGTAACCTCAACGCCTTTTAATGCTTTGGCACTTGGTGCTACCGCAATCGTCCCCATATTTTTATCAGGTTTTGAGTCAGAAGTAACAACGCCGGTAACAAACTTATCGGGATAACCCACATAGGTAATTCTGAGCTTATAGCTGCCGGGATGAAGGCCTTCAATTTTGAAGTTACCTTTTTCGTCGCTAAGTACACCGTTGATAGGAGAGGAACCTGTGGCGCGGAAAATACTTACAGAAGCATAATCCAAGGGTTTTTTGGAAACAGAGTCGACCAGTGTGCCCGAAACCTTCCCCACTATAGTTGATCCGCCACCTACGCCGCCAAGCTGCGCCTTAGCCGTAAGTACGGTAGATAATATTGCAAAAAGTAAAAGTATTCGTTTCATTTCAGATCATTTTCGTAATTGGAGGCGAAATTAGTGCAAATGTTACAGTCAAATCAGCTTTTTTCGCTGTTAATCCTCGTTTGTCACTTATTCGTTACGCGGTTAAATAAATAAGATGTGTCCGTCCGTTTGGAGTATAACAGTTAGGGTGTTGCAAATTGGACAAGTATCCAAAATGAGCTGCGATCTGTTTTGTCCGTCCGTTATATTGTAACTATTTTGGATAGACAAGAAAGTGGGTGCCACACTGAGCTCAGTCGAAGTGCGGCGCGTAGAGGCCCTGCCCACCATACTTCGAGAGCCTCAGCATGACACCCTATATTAGAACATATGGTTGTTTTAAACCACAATATTCACGATCCTACCCTTAACCACAATTACCTTTTTGGGCGATTTGCCGTCAAGGTATTTTTGAACATCGGCATTGCCAATCACAGCGCTTTCAATGGCCGGAGGATCAAGGCTTAATGAAATGTTCAGGTTCATTTTCATTTTACCGTTGATGGAGATCGGGTAAGCAAACTCATCCTCAACCAAATATTCAGGATTGAATTTTGGATAAGTTGCATAGGATAAAGTTCCTGCCTCGTTGCCTAACAACACCCAAAGCTCTTCGCTGATGTGCGGTGCATAAGATGATAACACGATCACCAGATCCTGAAGGATAGCTTTCTTGTTGCATTTCAGGTCGGTCAGTTCATTTACGGCGATCATAAAGCTGGATACCGAGGTATTGAAAGAGAAACGGTCAATATCTTCCTCTACCTTGCGGATGATCTTATGCAGGGACTTCAATTCAGCCTTAGTAGGCGCATCTTCTGATACCCTGAAATTGAATTGTTCATCATGGAAAAGCTTCCAGAATTTACGCAGGAATTTAAACACACCTTCAATACCGTTGGTGTTCCATGGTTTGCTTTGCTCTAATGGTCCGAGGAACATTTCGTACATGCGCAAAGTATCGGCACCATATTTTGCAATCAGATCATCAGGATTGACTACGTTGAATTTGGATTTCGACATTTTTTCGATCTCCACACCGCATACATATTTGCCGTTTTCCAGAATGAACTCAGCATCCTTAAAGTCTTCGCGCCATTGCTTAAACTTATTGATGTCGAGGATATCATTCTCTACAATATTTACATCAACATGCAATTCGTATGTTTTGTATTGCTTAATCAGCCCATGCGAAACAAACGTATTGGTGCCACGCCCCTCATCATCAATTAAACGATATACAAAATTACTTCTACCCTGTATCATCCCCTGGTTGATGAGCTTTTTGAAAGGCTCTTCTTCAACCACCAGGTTCATGTCTTTCAAAAACTTGTTCCAGAAACGGCTATATAACAGGTGACCGGTAGCATGCTCCGAGCCGCCGATATACAGATCGACATCTTTCCAGTACGCAATAGCTTTTTTAGATGCAAACTCCTTATCGTTCTGCGCATCCATGTAACGGTACCAATACCAGCTCGATCCTGCCCAGCCTGGCATGGTGGAATGTTCATATGCACCGTCGGCGTGCTTCCAGTCTTTGGCTCTTGCCAGTGGTGGTTCGCCGGTTTCAGTAGGTAAGTATTTATCTACTTCGGGTAATATAAGCGGTAAATCTTTCTCATCTATCAGGTGCGGCAGACTATCCTTAAAGTAAACCGGCACCGGCTCTCCCCAATAACGCTGACGACCGAATATGGCATCACGCATACGGAAGTTTACTTTAGCCTTGCCTGCACCTTTGCTCTCTAAAAATTCAATCACCTTGGCGGTACCGTCTTTATAGTTCAACCCGTTCATAAAGCCGGAGTTGATATAAGCGCCTTCTTTGGTCGGGTCGGCTTCGGTTTCGATGTTTTGTATGTCGATAATTGGTACTATCGGTAAATTAAAGTGCTTTGCAAACAGGTAATCACGCTGATCGCCCGATGGTACTGCCATCACTGCGCCTGTGCCGTATCCAGCCAAAACATAATCGGCTATGAAGATCGGCACTAACTCATGGTTTACCGGGTTGATCACGTATCCGCCGGTAAAAGCACCCGACACCGTTTTGGTATCCGACATACGGTCCAATTCCGATTTCTTTTTACTTTGCGCCACATAGGCATCCACAACTGCCTTCTGATCAGGGGTCGTCAATGCCGATACCAGCTCATGTTCAGGGGCAATTACTAAAAAAGTAACACCGAAGATGGTATCAACCCTCGTAGTGAAAACCTCGATGTGGTCGGTAGTGAGTTGTGAGTGGGCAGTATCTTTGTTAATAGGGAATTTTACAGACGCGCCCACGCTCTTGCCAATCCAGTTGCGCTGCATTTCCTTTAATGGTTCGGGCCAGTCGATGGTATTCAACCCCTGCAATAAACGCTCGGCATAGGCGGTAATGCGCATGCTCCACTGCATCATTTTCTTTTGCTCAACAGGATAGCCGCCGCGCTCGCTAAAGCCGTCTTTTACCTCGTCGTTAGCCAATACTGTCCCTAATGCGGCACACCAGTTTACAGTGCTTTCGCGCAGGTAGGTGATGCGGTATTTCAGTAATTCGTCCTGTTGATCGCTATTGCTCATGGCTTTCCATTCGGCAGCAGCGAAGGTTTTGATATCCTCATCGCATACCGCATTGATGCCTGATGAGCCGTTCTGCTCAAAATGAGCAACCAGTTTTTCTATTGATTCAGCCTTATCCGCAGACTTATTATACCAGGAGTTGAACAGCTGCATAAATATCCACTGTGTCCACTTGTAGAAGTCTGGGGAGCTGGTGCGTACTTCGCGGCTCCAGTCGAACGAGAAGCCTATCTGGTCAAGCTGACGCCGGTAGGTAGCAATGTTAGTCTCGGTGGTGATAGCGGGATGCTGCCCGGTTTGGATGGCGTACTGCTCGGCAGGTAAGCCAAAGCTGTCATAGCCCATAGGGTGCAGCACATTAAAACCGCGCAAACGCTTGTAGCGGGCAAAAATATCGGAAGCGATATAACCAAGCGGGTGCCCAACATGCAGTCCAGCACCTGATGGGTAGGGGAACATATCCAGCACATAATACTTGGGTTTGGCAGAGTCGTTATCAGCCTTAAAGGTTTGATTTTCGGCCCAAAACTGCTGCCACTTTTGCTCTATATCTTTAAATTGATAGTCCATTGCTTATAATCTCGCGTTTGAGGTTGCGAAATTAAGAAAAATGGTTGGTTAGTGGTTAGTTAACCGGTGATTAGTTAATCAGTTATCAGTAGAGACGCAATGCGTTGCGTCTTTCTTTGTGGGTGTCCGTCCGTTACAAGTGCCGTTTGTGTGATAGGTTTATAACAAAATGTTGTTCCTTGTAACGCGTGGGTTTTGAAGTAAAAGAGTGACCGTCCAACGTTGTAACAGAAAACGGCACCTGTAACGGACGGCCAGTACAATAGCGATTGCAAATAAATAAAATTATTTATTAATAAATAATTATTTGTATATTTGTATTAATCCGATCTATTTACTGAACATACTACACAGCAAGCCATATATCATATAGGATGATATGGTGATGGAGGAGTATTATTAAAATTTCAGGCAAAAATTTTTAATCTTATCAAATAACTCAATCTAACCTAATCAACTTAATCCAACCACTTAACCAATCAACCACTTAACTCAGTCACTACTCAGCCAAAGGACAGCATTATCAATAAACTGCTGCCAAATTCCATCAGGTTGCCAAATTTCTTCGATAAAATCCTGCATTTCATTCTGGTTCAAAATATCAGCAGAGAAAAGATATAAACCTGTAAAGGCAGATGCACGATAATTGGCAGCACAATGCACCAATGTTTTTTGATGACTATACTCATTCATCAGCCTGATAAAATCAATCAATTCACTCAACTGCGGATCATCAAAAATAATTGGCAAGTGATGATAGGTTAAACCAAGCTTAGCAACTAATGCAGCTTCATCTGCCAATGCATATTTACTATCTGCCAAGCCAAGATTGATGACGACCTTATATCCATCATCAGCAATACTTTGCAATTGCCCTTCACGTGGTTGACCTGCACATGCCAGTAGATCAGATACCTGTTTGAAGTTGTAGATTGAGCTCATGATGTAAAGATAGTGAGTGGTTGATTAAGTTAAGTGGTTAAGTAGTTGATTGAGTTAGATTAAGTTGTATTGGTTGCAAAGGTTGAAGTGGTTGTAATAGTTGGATTGGTTAGAATGAACTAATGACTATTCATCATTCAAAATTCGAAAATTGAACATCCGAAATTCGATATCGGGTTGTACCGTCCGTCCGTCACAGGAGGCTACACTTCGTTACAACGATGGACAGTTTGATGCTCCGGTACCGTTTCAAGTAGATACGTCCACGACCGTAACACGATACGGCACCCTGTAACGGACGGACAGATTGCCTAAAATTTATCAATAACCTGGCAATTATTTTTTTCGTATAAAGCAAAATACTTATATTGCAAAAAATAAATCTTATCATGAAATTAAAACACATCGCATTAGTGGTGTTGGCCTGCGCAGCATTTGGCTATACATCATGTAAAAAATCAAGTTCATCACAATCAGTTGACAGCAAGACAGTAACCAGCCAGATCGCTTTAAATCTGTCTCAGACCCTGTATTCGGGCTTTGGCGGCTTTAACATTAGCAGCGGTCTTAGCGCTCCGGGTACTTTCGGTTTAGATCGTAATGCACTTAAGTTGAAGCTTACCAATGGTCGGACCAGCATCAGTAGTTTGGATGGTGACATTACCTGCGGTTTACACGTCGATACCACTTTCAGTACAAGTATTGATATGGATGGCGGTCAGGCGACGGTAGCAGGTTCTATCGGGTTTACTTTCAATTGTACCAACCAGGTATTTTCAGGGTTTAACGTTACTGACAACCTGAAAATAACGGCTGCGACAGCGCAGCTCAATGGCACTTTCACTGTTGCTGAAAATCTGACATTAGCACAGGCGACTCCGGGTGTTGATACTTCAAGCGTTTCATTAAACGGTACCGCCAACTTTGCCGAAAATGCAAAGGTGAGCGGCAAAAGCACAGTTATGTCGTTCAACTACACGTTCAACAATGTGATCATTAACCAAATGGGTACGATAGTTAGCGGTTCGGCTAACTTTACTACCACCAGCAGCGGCGCACAAGGCACATGGAATTACACCGGTACGATAACCTTCTTAGGCAATGACTCAGCTAAGGTTGTTATCAATGGGGCAACTTATACCGTTAATCTGCAAAGCGGAACCGTAAGCTAATCACAGTAATTATTACATAATACAACATTTTAGAAGCTCTCTTCGGGTAAAACGGAGGGGGCTTTTTGTTTTTATTGTCACGGGCGACAGTTCGCCAACCTGCATTCCGTAACGGACGGACACCCCAAACAACTACTTAACTTAATCAACTCAATCCAACTCAGTCAACCATTCAACAAAATCCCGTATACTTGTTTTCGCATGAAGAGACTCTTATCCAATTTAACCTTCCAGGTGATAGCGGCCATTGTGCTGGGTGTGATAGTAGGACTGTATTTTAAAGATTTCGGTCCTACGGCAAAGCTTATCAGCGATAAGTTTATTGACATGATCAAGATGCTGATAGCGCCTATCATTTTTTTAACCATCGTGCTGGGCATAGCCGGCATGGGTGATATGAAAAAGGTAGGCAGGGTTGGGGGTAAGGCGATCTTGTATTTCGAGATAGTCACCACGTTTGCGCTTATTATGGGAGTAGGTTTTGCCAACCTGATAAAGCCCGGAAGTGGATTACCTGCACCGCACGGAGCGGCAAACACAAAATTACAGGTGTACCAAAAAGCTGCTGCCGAAATGAAATGGGGTGAGTTCTTTGCGCATATCATCCCATCCAACGTATTCGATGCATTTGCCAAAGGTGATATATTGCAGATACTGTTTTTCGCTATCCTTTTTGGTTATGGGTTGAGCTTATTGAAGGAAACAGGCAAACCGGTTATTGATTTTTTTGAAAAGCTGAACAAGGTTTTCTTCAATATAATGGGTGTGGTAATGAAGGTAGCGCCGATCGGTGCTTTTGGGGGTATGGCTTATACGGTGGCAACTTACGGCATCAGCACGTTGGGACCTTTAATGAAGCTGCTTGGCGCGGTGTTCCTGACCATGCTGCTGTTTATTTTTATTGTATTATTTGCCATCAGCCTGATCTATAAATTCAGCTTGTGGCAATATTTGAAGTTTATCAGGCAGGAGATACTCATCGTATTGGGAACGTCATCATCGGAAACAGTACTGCCAAGTATGATGGAAAAGATGGAGCGATTCGGTTGTGCAAGGTCGGTAGTAGGATTAGTGATCCCCGCGGGGTATTCTTTTAATTTGGATGGAACTACTATCTATCTGTCCATGTCGGTTATCTTCCTGGCACAGGTGTTTAATATACCCTTAACGCTGGAGCAGCAACTGGTTATTATAGGGATTTTGATGATCACTTCTAAAGGCGCAGCAGGTGTAACAGGAAGTGGCTTTATTGTATTGACATCTACCTTAACCGCCATTAAAGTAATCCCCATTGAGGGCGTAGCCTTATTATTAGGCATCGACAGGTTTATGTCGACTGCACGTGCGCTTACCAATATGATCGGCAATGGTATTGCTTGTATCGTGATCGCGAAGAGTGAGAAGGAGTTTATGCCGGTGGCACTGCCGGAGTGATTTACGATTTTAGATTTACGAATTACGATTAATAAATAGCCGCTGTCACACAGCGTCACGACCATAGGCACAGTGTGACGGACGGACACGACGAGTAAAAATGCACATCATCCTGCACAAACATAGGATGATGAGTTGAAAAATATCTGTCCATGCCATCGACACAGTGTGAGGGACGGACACAATAGTATCCCCCATCCTTAAAGTGCAATCTAATTACAAATAATAGTTAATTTCTTACTATAATCGGGATTTAATGGCTCATTAGTTTGAGCAAGTCGTTGTGCACCAACGTTGGCAGGGCATGCAATGCCGTTGGGCGCATCATAAATTAAATCAGGTTTTGTGCTGATAAGCTCCTGGGGTACATAAATCTGCACGGTGGTTCGCTGATAGCCATGGGGGAAAAAGCGAATATAATAACCATCGGGATGCAGGGACCAAATACCCGACGGAACTTCAGGGTCAGGTTGCGGGGCCAGGCCGGTAAGTATGGCATATTTTTCCATCTCCTCGTAAGATGCATTACCCGATGCCGCCAGTCTGCGAATGTTATTTTCAGCTTCAAAAACACTTTGCGCTGCCGGAGGAAGCTGGTCTTTCGCCTTATCCATTACACTGGCAGGCAATACGCCCAATGCACCACCTTCCAGTTTTAGCAGGTCGCTGGGCGATAATAATTGGGTAGCCGTCAGCTTTACGTCATTGCCGAAATCTGCAAATTTGGTGCGGGCAATAATAGCCCATAATAATATCTGTATTCGGCGCTGGTTAACTTCAGGATGTTGTTCAGCATTCTTTAATATCAATATTACCACATCGCGTTTAGGTCCCAGTACAGGCGCGAGCATATAACCATCGCCAGTGCTTGGACCGCGTGTACCCGCATGCAGACAATAACTTTTATTGGTCATTTCGTAAAAACCAGCACAAAGTTTGTACCCGCCAGCTGGCGCTTTTGGCAACAAGTAAAGTGGTTGAGGTTGAGCGCCTTCCTGAAATGACGGTGGTTTTGAGCCTGTTTTATTTACATCGTTAAAACTGGTGGTAATAGCCTGGGGCTGTTTAAGGATCTTATTCAAACCGCCGCCCGAGGCAACTTCCGTGCCTTTATCTAATAACTTTTTACCCAATCCCCCGAATTGGGCTTCTGCGCGGGATATACAAAACAGGGAGCTGACAAGCAGAAACAATGTGACGATGTTTTTTTTCATGGATAGGTAATGTTTTGGAGTGCAAAATAAGCCAATTGTTATTAATCTGATATTAAATGTCAATTTCGAGCCTGCGGAATTATTTAAATCTATGAGTTTTCGGTTACAATTTTAATTTGAGATTATGTGTAATAACTTTAGCTTTGCGCACACATAATAAAATCTATGAGCGTTCTCGTAAACAAAGATTCCAAAGTAATAGTTCAGGGTTTTACCGGTCAGGAAGGTACTTACCACGCCTCGCAAATGATAGAGTACGGTACACAAGTGGTTGGTGGTGTTACTCCCGGCAAGGGCGGCAACACCCATCTCGACAGACCTGTTTTTAATACCGTAACTGATGCAGTAGCCAAAACCGGCGCTAACGTTTCGATCATCTTCGTACCGCCGCCATTTGCTGCCGATGCCATTATGGAAGCAGCTGAGGCTGGTATCGGTGTGATCGTTTGTATCACTGAAGGTATCCCAACCAAGGATATGATACAGGTAAAAGAATATCTGAAGGGCAGGGGTAGTCGTTTGATTGGTCCTAACTGCCCTGGTATCATTACTGCTGATGAAGCGAAGATCGGTATCATGCCGGGCTTTATCTTCCGCAAGGGTAATGTAGGTGTGGTATCAAAATCAGGAACTTTAACTTACGAAGCGGTTGATCAGGTAGTGAAAGCCGGAATGGGTATCACAACGGCTATCGGTATCGGTGGTGACCCGATCATTGGCACAACCACTAAAGAAGCGGTTGAACTGCTGATGAACGATCCTGACACACACGGCATCATCATGATTGGTGAGATCGGTGGCGGAATGGAAGCTGAAGCTGCACGCTGGATAAAAGAGAACGGAACAAAACCTGTAGTAGGCTTTATAGCGGGCCAAACCGCGCCTCCGGGACGTAGAATGGGTCATGCCGGTGCTATTGTTGGTGGTGCTGATGATACTGCTGCTGCTAAAATGAAGATTATGGCAGAGTGCGGTATCCGTGTAGTAAAATCACCTGCCGATATAGGTGCTGCCATGGCAGAAGAACTTTCTAAGAAATAGATCTGAGATATTAGATTTGAGATATGAGAAATCCTGGTAAGAAATTGCCGGGATTTTTTATTTTAGGGTGATTGTAAACTCATGAAACGAATACACATAAGTTGCCCCAAATGCGGTTGGGAGCCGGATGATACTTGCGGATGGGTATGTGATGTGTGTCAAACCAGATGGAACACTTTTGACACGCATGGACGTTGCCCGGGATGCGGCAAAGTTTTCATTGATACCCAATGTAGTAAACGACGTGGTGGTTGTGGGGAAATGAGCCTTAATAAAGATTGGTATGTAGAAATTGAGGTTGAGAAACCAAAGTCAATTTTTAGTTCGATTTTTTCAAAAAAGAAAGACAGTTTACCTGTTACTGAAAATGATAAACAATGGGTAGAACAATCCCTCATATTTCTTTCTGAACTGTTTGACCCGGTTTATTTCAAATCATTAACAACCATTACACCAGATAAAGAATACTTTGACCGGGATTTTGATGGCACTGAGGAAGATGCAGTGTTTATATTGCAGAAGGTAGCATCGATCATGAACATTAAGCCCTGGGAAATAACATTGATGTACTTTTCGGAACAGACAAACGAATTTTCTGAAGGAATAACCGCAACGCCTTCTGAAAATCTTGAGGGAAATTGGTCAGGTAGGGAAAGTGAACTTGTAAATAAAAGCTATGGAGACAAGGAGATTTGGATAAATATGGAACAATTGGAAGCCCCAATAGGTTTGATCGCAACAATCTCAACCCAACTGTCAAAGTATAAGCTGATAAGTGAATACGCAATGGAAGATGACGTCAATAGTCTGGCTCATTTGACAGCTATTGCATTCGGCTTCGGTATTTTCAAAGGGAATGATTATTTCAAGTTTACACAATGGCAAGGCAATTCGCATCATGGATGGCAAATGCAAAAGAGAGGTGGATTGCCTGAACCTATCATAGCCTATACAATGGCGTGGTTGACGCACTATCGCAATGAGAATATTGATTGGAAGCATTATTTAAATAAGACAATGAGGAAGTACTTTGAGCAGAGTTATCAATATATCTCAAAAAATAAGGATGTTATAAAATGGAAAAACTGAAATGCTTTATTAAGGTCAGAACCTGAATTTATAGAATTACCGAATGCTCGAATTCTGTTTATTCTTCAATTCTAATAATTCGGGTTCAGACAAAAATCGCAAGGACGTGGGTGGAGAAGTGTCCACGTTGTCTCATAGTATAGGCTCTCCGTGACGGACGGGACACCCACTTGTCAACCCAATGTAAACAAGTACCCCCTCCAAAAATCAAAACACCAACCTCATCGTATATTTGTTGTAACCGGTGAAAGGTAATTAAATCGCTCATTCACTAACTCACTCATTCACTCATTAAAAATGGAATACAACAAGCTCACCCCCGAAGAAGAACGGGTAATACTATACAAAGGAACGGAAAGACCGTTTACCGGATCATTATTAAACAACAAGGCAAAGGGTGTATACGTGTGCAAGCGCTGCGATGCTCCGCTGTACAATTCAGCTGATAAGTTCGAATCCTTCTGCGGATGGCCCAGCTTTGACGATGAGATCCCTGGAGCAGTACGCAGGGAAACCGATGCGGACGGACGCCGTACTGAAATACTTTGCGCCAACTGCGGAGCACACCTCGGTCACGTTTTCGAAGGTGAATACATGACTCCGAAGAATACACGGCATTGTGTGAATTCAGTTTCGTTGAAGTTTGTGCCTCTTGAGGACTAAGTTGATTAAGTTGATTGGGTTGAAAAATCCAAGAATAACTTAATCAACTCAATCAACCATTAAACTTTCTCATTATCAAACACCCCGTGCCACAATAAAGCGGCAAGTACACCACCGACCACTGGCGCTATCATGAATAGCCATAATTGCCCCAATGCTTTTCCACCGGCAAATATAGCAGGGCCAAAACTGCGGGCAGGGTTAACCGATGTTCCTGTAATGGGGATGGCTACCAAGTGTATCAATACCAGTGTAAGGCCTATTGCCAAACCTGCCATGGTTGAATTTCCCCAACGTGATGTGGTGGCGAAGATCACAAACAGGAAAAGGAAGGTAAGGACAGTTTCGGCTACGAAAGCCGATTCTGTGCTGTAGCCTCCCAGGTACCCCGCTCCCCAGCCATTCGAGCCGAGGGCATATTCGCCCATGGCAAAATTGGGGCTACCTTTTTGAAATTCATATAACAACGCAGCAGCAACGGTAGCGCCAATAAATTGCGCCACGACATATCCAACTGCATCTTTGCCCGAGATCTTTCGGGCGACTAGCATAGAGATGGTAATTGCGGGGTTAATGTGGCATCCGGAAATAGGGCCTATGGCGTAAGCCATCACCACTACGGCAAGCCCAAAAGCGAGGGCGATACCTAAAATACCAATCCCCAAAGGGGCATCGGGAAGAACCGCGGCAGGGATTGTTTTTCCGTCGACAACTGCTGCTCCGCAGCCAAATAAAACCAAGGCAAAAGTTCCAATGAGTTCGGCTAGATATTTTTTCATAATGAGATAGGTTGTTTTATTAAAGTTATCACAAATTATTTCTGATTACGAAGTGTTTAGTAATTCTTTTGTTCATAACTAACCGGCATGTGAAAAACTAACATTAGCATCCTAATCCCTTCATCCGCTATCTTTGGACCTACAAGTTCTTAAACACACGCTATCAAAGGTTGCCGGGGTAAAAGCCGGCATTAAAAGGGAACCATGTGTAAATCATGGGCTGACGTGCAACTGTGAGTTAGTGATTGGTGAGTGGTGAGCAGTGAGTGGTTAACGGTGAATGATTCGCCAATATCCATTGACTATTGACCATTGACTATTGACTACCAAGCCAGACACCTGCCAGGATAGCTTGTCAAGACTTTCACGCATAAGGTTTTGGCAAAAGTCATGTTCCGCGCTTCTATAAAAGCGCCTGGTTCATTGTCTTTTGTCGGCTCCTATAAATTGACAAAGCATGAAACAGGAAAACGAAGTACTACTACGCGAGAACAAGGATCGGTTTGTGATCCTGCCGATCAACTATCCCCGTATCTGGGAGATGTACAAAAAACATGAAGCCAGCTTTTGGACCGCCGAAGAGATCGATCTGTCGGATGACCTGAAGCATTGGGAAAACTTGAATAGCGGCGAAAAGCATTTTATTTCGCATGTGCTGGCATTTTTTGCCGCCAGCGATGGTATTGTGAACGAGAACCTTGCCGTTAACTTTATGAGCGAGGTGCAGGTACCCGAAGCGCGATGTTTTTATGGTTTCCAGATCATGATGGAGAACATTCACTCTGAGACCTATGCTTTGTTGATTGACACCTACATCAAAGATACTATTGAAAAAGACCGCCTGTTTCATGCCATTGACATTGTACCCGCAGTAAAGAAAAAAGCCGAATGGGCGCTCCGTTGGATAGAGAACGGCAGCTTTGCAGAGCGATTAGTAGCGTTCGCCGCAGTGGAAGGTATTTTCTTCTCTGGTAGTTTCTGTTCCATTTTCTGGATGAAAAAACGTGGGTTGATGCCGGGATTGACTTTCAGCAATGAGCTGATCTCGCGTGATGAAGGCTTACACTGTGAATTTGCCTGTTTACTATATAGCATGTTGTCTCAGAAACTAAACAAGCAGGAGATTAACCATATCATCACCGATGCGGTAGATATAGAAAAAGAATTCATAACCGAAGCCCTACCTGTAAACCTGATCGGTATGAATGCTAAACTGATGAGCCAGTATATCGAGTTTGTAGCTGATCGCTGGTTAGTTGAATTAGGTTATGATAAAGTTTATAACGCCACTAATCCATTTGATTTTATGGAGATGATATCATTACAAGGCAAAACCAATTTTTTTGAGAAGCGGGTGGGCGATTATCAGAAAAGCGGAGTATTGAATACCAGCGAATCAAAGGCATTCACTCTTGATGACGACTTCTAACTAATCTCTATTCTCTAACCTCTAATCTCCAACCACCATGTACGTAATAAAAAGAGACGGAAAAAAAGAATCCGTAAAATTTGATAAAATAACAGCACGCATCGAAAAACTGTGCTACGGTTTAAATCATGCTTTGGTCGATCCGGTAGATGTCGCCAAAAAAGTGATCGAAGGTTTGTATGACGGCGTAACAACTTCAGAGCTGGATAACCTTGCTGCAGAAACAGCGGCGTCCTTAACCACTAAACACCCCGATTACGCATTGCTGGCATCGCGTATTGCGGTCTCCAACCTGCATAAGAATACTATTAAATCATTTTCTGAAACCATGCGCAGGTTGCATGGATATATTGATATAAAAGCCGGTAAAAACGCTTCGCTGATTGCTGATGATGTTTGGGAAGTGATTCAGGAAAATGCGGAGTTGCTCGATAGCACCATCATCTACGACCGTGATTTTGGCTTCGATTATTTCGGTTTCAAAACACTTGAAAAATCATACCTGCTGAAGATCGATGGTAAGATAGCCGAACGTCCTCAGCATTTGTTTATGCGTGTGGCGGTGGGTGTTCACAAAAGTGATATCGACAGTGTGATCAAAACCTATAACCTGATGAGCGAGCGTTGGTTTACCCACGCAACGCCGACCTTGTTTAATGCCGGTACACCGAAGCCGCAAATGTCATCCTGCTTTTTGCTGACCATGAAAGATGACAGCATTGACGGTATCTATGATACCTTGAAGCAAACCGCCAAAATATCGCAAAGCGCAGGCGGTATCGGTTTGAGCATTCACAATGTAAGGGCGACGGGTTCCTATATCAGTGGAACTAATGGCACGAGTAACGGTATTATCCCGATGCTGAAGGTATTTAATGATACTGCCCGTTATGTAGACCAGGGTGGTGGCAAACGTAAAGGCGCATTTGCTATTTATTTGGAACCGTGGCATGCGGATATTTTTGATTTTTTAGATCTCCGCAAAAATCACGGTAAGGAAGAAATGCGTGCACGCGACCTGTTCTATGCGCTTTGGGTATCCGACTTGTTCATGAAAAGGGTAGAAGCCAATGGCGACTGGAGCCTGTTTTGTCCTCACGAAGCACCAGGATTATCAGAATGCTGGGGAGCAGAGTTTGAGGCTTTGTATGAACAATACGAAAGCGAAGGCCGTGCTCGCAAAACCGTAAAAGCGCAAGACCTGTGGTTCGCCATATTGGATGCACAAGTGGAAACAGGAACACCTTACCTGCTATATAAAGATGCAGCCAACAGCAAATCGAACCAGCAGAATTTGGGTACGATCAAAAGCTCGAACCTGTGTACCGAGATCATGGAATATACTTCTGATAAGGAAGTGGCAGTATGTAACCTTGCATCGCTGGCTTTGCCGAGATATGTGATTAACGGTGTATTCGATCACCAGAAATTATACGAGGTAACTTACCAGGTGACTCTGAACCTGAACCGCATCGTCGATTATAACTATTACCCGGTTGAGGAGGCGCGCTACTCTAACCTGCGCCATCGCCCTATTGGTTTGGGTGTACAAGGTTTGGCAGATACTTTTATTCAATTGCGTCTGCCATTTGAAAGCGATGAAGCCAAGCAGTTGAATAAAGAGATATTCGAGACTATTTACTTCGCTGCAATGACTGCCTCAAAAGACCTGGCTATCAAAGAAGGTGCTTATGAAACATTTAAGGATTCGCCATTATCAAAAGGAAAATTCCAGTTTGACCTGTGGGGGGTGAAACCTGAAAGCGGCAGATGGGATTGGGAAAACCTGCGTTTAGATGTGATGAACCATGGCGTGCGTAACTCATTACTGGTTGCTCCGATGCCTACAGCTTCAACTTCGCAGATATTAGGCAATAACGAATGCTTTGAGCCTTATACTTCTAATATTTATACCCGAAGGGTGTTGAGTGGTGAGTTTATCGTAGTAAATAAATTCTTGCTGCGCGATTTGGTGAATCTTGGCTTGTGGAATACCACCATGAAGGATAAGATCATCACCGCCAATGGCTCCATACAGGAAATTTCGGAAATTCCGCAGGATATTAAAGATCTGTACAAAACCGTATGGGAAATCAAGATGCGAAACATCATTGATATGGCAGCTGACAGGGGCGCTTATATTTGTCAGTCGCAGTCGCTTAACCTGTTCATCAATGCGCCTAATGCATCTAAACTTACCTCTATGCACTTCTACGCATGGAAGAAAGGTTTGAAGACCGGTATGTATTACCTGCGTACCCAGGCAGCATCACAAGCAGTTAAATTTACCGTTGAGAACCAGGGTGGCAAAAATATGGAGCCTGTGATTCCTGATCATGTTGCGCAAGTAGCCGACGAGATCCCAGCCGGGCCAAGCTGCTCGATGGAAGAGGGATGTGTCACGTGCTCTGCGTAAAAGTTATTCCTGTTGTAGAGACGCGATGCATCGCGTCTCTATGTTTTGCTATTTTTGTAGCATGATCCATCAAAAACACGAAATAGTACGCTGTGAGCGATGCCAGTCGCCGTTTGAATGTAAGGCCAATTCATTCACCAAATGCCAGTGCACCACCGTACAGCTGACGTTGAATGAAACACAATACATCAGCGAGCAATATGATGGGTGTTTATGCGCAAAATGCCTGCTGGAATTACAGCAAGAGTATATCGCAATGATCAGCCCCCGGTAGAATAATCAATTCTTTCTGTACATTTACCACCCTAGCCAGAATTATGAACAGGAAGAATTTATTTGTCTTTGTCGCTTTTTTAGCGCTATTTTTCACCACTTCATTTACGATCAACGCTTCTCAAATCGGCGACCCATGGACTGCCGATCAGTTGATGGAACCGCAAACTTTAGTAACTATTATCAAGGCCGGTAAAGGGAACGCCTTGCCTGTGATACTCAATATTGGCTCAGTTGAAGCCATAAAAGGTGCTATCAGTACAGGGCCGGTCTCAGAACCGGACGGACTTGCAGAGTTAAAAAAGCAGCTAAAAGGTATCAAAAAAGATAAACTGATCGTGATTTATTGCGGATGTTGCCCACTGTTTAAATGCCCTAATGTTCGCCCCGCGTTTAAGGAGTTAACGGCAGCGGGATTTACTAATATCAAAGTACTCAATCTAAAAAAGAACCTTCAAACAGATTGGGTCGATAAAAATTACCCGATGCAGGATGTGAGGTAATAAAGTTGATTAGTAGATAACATGTCGACATTCTTTTTACAAATACATTGTGAGTTTGATGATTATTATTCTGCGGTCATCGAAGATGATGGCCGCGTTTGTTATGCCTATTTATATGAGGGAGAGGACATCATAGGCGACGTTTGGCTTTATAACCAGCAGCAGGCCCCCGCAACTTCTTTCTGGCGAACAGAGAACATGCCTTTTTTAAATCCAACAGAATACTTAGCCAAAGATGCGGCTATAAAGCCCATAACAAATGAGAACGAAGTAAGGTGTGAATGGACAGAATCCAAAGATGATGGATTGGTAGAGGTTGGTATGTATATCCGAGACAAATTTATTGCTTCTATCACACCAGGTTCCAAGCCTGGTTGGTCGGTATTGGTGGTAAAAGATGGGCCACTGGCATTGATCTATTGATTAAACAAACTGAACCTAGATAAAGTCGGTGTCTCCAAATCAACAATTGTTTCTTTCCGTCTTACGGACTTTTCCGACTTTCCGACTAAATAAGTATCTTCGACCCCCGAAATCATTTACAAGACAATGAAATTATTAGAAGGAAAAACAGCACTCATCACCGGAGCTTCAAAAGGAATAGGACGTAAAATAGCTGAAAAGTTTGCCGAACATGGCGCCAATGTAGCTTTCACCTACTTATCGTCTGTTGAAAAAGGAGAGGCCTTGGAGCAGGAATTGCAAAAGTTTGGAACAAAAGTAAAAGGCTACCGTTCCGATGCTTCCAAATTTGATGAGGCTGATAAACTGATCAATGATATTGTAGCTGATTTCGGCACCCTGCACATTGTGGTGAACAATGCCGGTATCACCAAAGACGGTTTGCTGATGCGCATGACCGAAGAAAACTGGGACGAGGTGCTGGATGTAAACCTGAAGTCGATTTTTAATGTTACCAAAGCAGCATCCAAGATCATGATGAAAAACCGTTTCGGTGTGTTTATCAATATGAGCTCCGTGGTGGGTGTGCAGGGTAATGCGGGTCAGGCCAACTATGCTGCTTCTAAAGCCGGCATTATTGGTTTCTCCAAATCTATCGCCAAAGAATTAGGCTCACGTAACATCCGCGCCAACGTGGTAGCACCGGGATTTATCAAAACCGAGATGACCGAAATACTCGACCCTAAAGTAGTAGAAGGCTGGGCGGCAGCTATTCCGCTTAAACGCGGCGGAGAGACTGAAGACGTAGCGAATGCCTGTGTGTTCCTGGCTTCGGACATGGCTTCTTACATTACCGGTCAGGTTATTCCTGTGGATGGAGGAATGCTGTAAGGGAGTCTTGATTTCTGAGTCTTAAGTCTGGAACTAGTGTAATTGCATTAAACAACTGGAAGTTTCAAATATCATGTGTGGCGTTACAAGTAAAGCACCACCAATACTCCTTTTCGTCGTCTTTAAAAGCGGACTCTGTTTTGTTATCACATATTAAACACACCCGTTCCAACCGCTCATCTTCGTATGCCGTGTATTTGCAAATACTGCAATGCCATTTCGTTTCGATATAAGGATCGTCATGTTCTATAACCCAAAGAAAGCTTTCATGCTTGCATTGCGGGCAAATTTGATATGCCATAATAAGTAAATGTATTTAATTTTTATCGGCTTATACCTTATCACAATATTTTTGCATTTTGCACATTAACGTAAAACGTGCTACGTCATACGTGCAACGTAAACCATATGCATCTTTTATTTTCGGTAACATGGGGAACAGTTTCGGGGTGGTGGACACTGGTTTGCCTGTTACTTGGGTTGCTGTATGGCTGGTTGATGTACCGCCAGCCGGTAAGCCTCGGTAGACGTGTACGATATGCCTTGTTTGCTGCGCGGGCTTTGGCAGTATTTCTACTTTCATTTTTGCTGATCTCGCCCTTGATACGCTCGGTGGCCTATAATCCGCAGAAGCCGTTGATATTAGTTGCGCAGGATAATTCGGAATCGATTAAATTATTTGGCCTCACCCCAAACAGAGACTTTATAAATGCACTTTCTCAATTAAAGCAGCAATTAGGCGATCAGTACGAAGTTCGTGAATTTCACTTCAGCGGGAACCTGAAGGATGGATTATCCGATAAGTTCGACGGTAAACAAACTAACATATCGGCTGCTATCCATCAGCTGAATGAGCGCTATGTGAATCAGAATATCGGCGCTTTGGTGTTGGCTACGGACGGCTTATATAATCAAGGCAGTGATCCACGCTACGAAGCCAAAAACCTCAAAACAAGCATTTATACCATTGCTTTAGGCGATACAGTGGCAAAACGCGATCTGCTGATCGGCAATGTCAACTATAATAAGACTGCCTATCTTGGTAATGATTTCGAAACGGAAGTGTTAGCTGAAGCTTTCCAGGCCAAAGGTGAAAATATCCGCCTGACAGTTGATGAGGATGGCAAACAAGTGTTTTCCCAAACAGATGCGGTTACTTCTAATAACTTCCGCAAGACAATCCCAATAAAGTTAAACGCTGATAAAAAAGGCACCCGAAAATTTACGATTAACATTGCCCCGGTAAAGAACGAGATATCGGTTCAAAACAATACCGAAACCATTTATGTGGATGTGCTGGATGCGCGGCAAAAGATATTGCTGTTGTATAATGGTCCACACCCGGATATCAGCGTCATCAAGCAGTCGATTGAGAGTAACAGAAATTACGAGGTAAAAGCCAGCCTGCTGAGCGATCTGCCTAAATTGAAGTTGAGCGATTATAGCCTGATCATTCTCTACCAAACGGCAAGCAACAGTTCAGGCGAATTACAGAGTTTTATTACGAAAAGCAAAGTGCCCGTTTGGTACATCGTGGGTGCGCAAACTGACTTACCGCAACTGAACAGCGAACAAAAACAGGTGCAGATCAACTCTGGTCGCAGTGAAATGCAAGAAGTGTTTGCGCAGCCGGTGCAGGAGTTTTCTTTGTTTACTTTGTCAGATTCTACCAAAAAGAAATTAAGCCAATTGCCTCCGCTATTGGCGCCTTATGGTAATTACAGCAGCAATGGTGCCGGACAGGTGTTATTTAAACAAAGAATAGGCGAGGTGCCGACACCTTATCCGTTGTTATCTTTTACTGATGAAAATGGACGAAGAACTGCTGTATTAACAGGCGAAGGCATTTGGCGCTGGTCGTTATCGGAATATAATGCTTATGGAAGCCACGTGGCTTTGGAAGAGTTGTTCAGTCAGGCGGTGCAATATCTTACTGCCAACAGTAATCATCAGCGTTTGCGGGTGTATGCTGCCAAAAATGTTTTTGACGAGGGCGAAAATGTTATCCTCAATGCCGAATTATACAACCAGGCGCTTGAGTTGGTGAATACACCGGATATACGCATCGAACTAAAAAGCCGTGCCGGTAAAACTTACAGCTTCCTTTTCTCACGAAATGGGCAAAGCTATCAGCTGGATGCGAGAATGCTGCCGGTTGATGAATACACCTATTCCGCATCAACCAAGCTGGGCAATGAGACTTTTACTGCTAGCGGGCAATTCACCGTCAAACCATTAAACCTGGAGACACGCCAAAGTGCTGCCGATCACCGGTCACTGTATGACCTGGCTAAACAATCCGGAGGCCAAATGCTGCAACCTTCACAAATTGGCCAGCTTGCAGATTTGATAAAGAAAAATGAGAATATCAAAACCGTGGTTTATGAAGATAAACGTTACAGTGACTTGATCGACCTGAAATGGATATTTATATTAATTCTCGGACTACTCAGTGCCGAATGGTTTTTACGTAAACGGGAAGGCGAAATATGATGATCAGTATCCCATCGGTCGTTGAAATATCCGGAACGGTAGCTTTCACTATTTCCGGTGCGTTCTCGGCCATGCAAAAGCGGCTGGATGTATTCGGCGTACTTATCCTGGCCTTTGTAACTGCTATTGGCGGCGGAACTATCCGCGATGTGCTGATCGGCGATACACCCGTCGCCTGGATGCGCGATTATCAGACACCATTGATCATTCTCGGTACAGCCATTGCAACTATCTTGTTTAAAAAATACATTAAGACATTCAAAACCACCCTGTTCCTGTTTGATGCATTGGGGCTTGGGTTATTCACCATCATCGGTACACAAAAAGGCATCGCTGCGGGTTTAAATCCTGGTGTTTGTGTGGCTCTTGGAACTATAACCGGATGTTTCGGCGGTGTGCTGCGCGATATTTTGCTAAACAATATTCCGCTGATATTTCAGAAGGAGATATATGCTACCGCCTGTATTGTTGGAGGTACATTATACGTCCTCCTGATCAATCATTTGGATATAGATATAGTCGAATTGCTAGCTGTTGCGGTAGTTTGTGCTATTCGCATAGTAGCGGTAAAGTATAAATTGTCGTTGCCGAAGTTCTACGCTTAACCGTATTGAAAAAAAGCACTGGGCTGTGCGATTTCCTCTCCAAGGAGGGAATCGCGCTAGGCCAACTTTTTATTGTTTAGATTTCTTAATCCTTCTTCTCCTTCACTATCACAAAAACATCCTCATTGTCTTTTTTCATGAGATACTTTTCGCGGGCGAATTTTTCGAGCTTTTCTTTATTGGAAGTTAGTTCATCCAGGTCCTGATGAACTTTGGCAGTTTCTTTCTGGTAAAAATCGCGCTCCTGTTTCAACTTGCTGACTTGTTGGTGGTATTCCCATTGCGAAAACAAATCATTGCGGTCGAAGAAAACCATCCAAACCAGGAATATGGAAGAAACCAGGAAGTATTTATTTCTGAAGAGATTTAAAAAGCGCTTCATCCCAATCGCGTAATTTTCGTTTAAAGCTATTTAATTTATTTGAATGGTGCAAGTTTTGTTGATTGGTTGTATTGGTTATTATTGGTTGTATTAGTTGGGTAAGCGTTTAACCACTTCAACTAATCCAACTGCTACAACCAATACAACCTTTTTCGGAATCAACTCAATCAACCATTCAACTTATCTTTTATTCCCACGGGACTTATTCCCACCAAATCGTCTTTTTCCATCTCTATGTCCCGCTCCTCCCTTATTACGCTGACTGGATACAGGCCTTTGTCCATTCTGCGTTATTTGTTTGGCAATGGCTTGGTTGCGCTCAATTGCTGATGCATTCATCGGGTAGGGATGCGCTTCGGTTATAGGGATAGATTTACCGATCAGCTTATGGATATCTCTGATGTATTCCATTTCCTCTTCGTCGCAGAAAGAAAAAGCGATACCATCTGCGCCAGCCCTGCCTGTACGGCCAATACGGTGTACATACGTCTCCGGGATGTTCGGTATCTCGTAGTTGATTACGTGGGTTAACTCGTCTATATCAATACCACGCGCGGCAATATCGGTAGCGATCAGCACCCGCGTTGTGCGGTTTTTGAAGTTGGTTAACGCCCGCTGCCTGGCGTTTTGCGATTTGTTACCGTGAATAGCTTCTGCAGTGATGCCTACCCTGTTCAGATCCTTTACCACTTTATCGGCACCATGCTTCGTTCGGGTGAATACCAACGCAGTTTTAATCGATTTATCGCCCAGCAAATGTATCAGCAATGATTTCTTGTTATTCTTCTCAACATAATAAAGTGTCTGCTGAATTGTATCGGCAGTTGACGACACCGGAGTTACTTCAATTTTTTCAGGGTTCTTAAGGATGGTATCAGCTAGTTGCTGTATCTCTTTTGGCATGGTGGCGGAGAAGAACAATGTCTGTCTTTTGACCGGAACCTTGGCGATAACCTTTTTAACATCATTCACAAAGCCCATGTCCAGCATGCGGTCGGCTTCATCGAGCACCAGCATTTTAATATGGTCCAGTTTGATAAAGCCCTGGTTCATCAAGTCGAGGAGACGACCTGGTGTTGCTGTCAGTATGTCGACGCCACGACGCAAGGCATCCACCTGCGGATTTTGTGATACACCGCCGAAGATCACCAAATGCTTTAGTCCGGTATGCCTGCCGTACGCTGCAAAACTTTCGTCAATTTGAATAGCGAGCTCACGGGTTGGGGTTAATATAATGGCTTTGACGGTTTTTTGTTCTTTATGCTGAAGCCTGTCCTGGTGCAATAACTGCAAAATAGGAATGGCAAAGGCTGCAGTTTTTCCGGTACCGGTTTGCGCACACCCCAGTAAATCTCTCTGTTGCAATACGATAGGTATGGCTTGTTGCTGGATAGGGGTAGGTGTGGTATATCCCTCTGTTTTTAAGGCCCTGAGGATAGGCTCAATTAATTTTAAATCTTGAAATGACATGTAATGTTTCTAATGTAATATGCTAACGCGAATGCATAAGCGGATCTGAAGAGTCTCGTCTGGATGATCAAAGCCGTAAGCGAACGGGTACTGTTGGCGGCAAAGATACGGATTTTATTTTAGGTTAAAGGTAAAAGCGAAAGGCTAAAGATATTGGTCACTCGTGAAAGGGCTTTGCCCGGCAGCAAGAATAAATGGACATACATCCGGCGACCATGTCCTCGATGTTACAATATATGGCGATGTAATGAATTTATTATTAGCCTGTTAATTGATATTTACGGCGTTCTCGAGGTGCGAACGTGAACACCGTAAAACAACATAAAAGCCCCGGTTTCCCGGGGCTTCAAGGCTTTCAGCTTTCGCCTTATTTCTTCGCGTATTTAAAGTTCTTTCCGATAAACTTAGCGCTTGCGCCAAGCTCTTCTTCGATACGCAGCAATTGGTTGTATTTTGCGATCCTGTCTGAACGTGATGCAGAACCGGTTTTGATCTGGCCGCAGTTAAGGGCTACAGCTAAGTCAGCGATGGTTGAATCTTCAGTTTCGCCTGAACGGTGGCTCATTACTGAGGTATAACCGTTGGTTTGGGCTAATGAAACCGCGTTGATGGTTTCAGTTAATGAACCGATCTGGTTTACTTTTACCAGGATAGAGTTGCCAATGTGCTCGTCGATACCTCTTTGTAAACGTTTAACGTTGGTTACAAACAAGTCGTCACCTACTAGTTGGATCCTATCGCCAATTTTATCGGTCAACAATTTCCAGCCTTCCCAATCGTCTTCAGCCATACCGTCTTCTATAGAGATGATCGGATATTTAGCTGCAAGTTCAGCCAAATAATCAGCTTGTTGAGCGCTGGTGCGAACGGCACCTTTGTTGCCTTCAAACTTGGTATAGTCATATTTACCGTCTTTGTAGAATTCAGAAGCAGCACAGTCAAGCGCTAAGCAAATTTGTTCGCCAGCTTTGTATCCTGCTTTTTCAATGGCTTTCAGAATAGTTTCTGCAGCATCTTCTGTTCCGTCAAAAGTTGGTGCAAAACCACCTTCGTCACCCACTGCGGTAGAAAGACCGCGGTCGTGTAATATCTTTTTCAGATTGTGGAACACTTCTGATCCCCAGCGCAATGCTTCAGAGAATGAAGGAGCGCCAACAGGCATGATCATAAATTCCTGGAACGCGATAGGTGCGTCAGAGTGTGAACCACCGTTGATGATATTCATCATCGGGATAGGCAATGTATTAGCATTAACACCACCAATATAGCGGTATAGCGGCTGGCGGCTTTCCTGTGCAGCAGCTTTGGCAACCGCTAAAGAAACGCCAAGGATAGCGTTTGCACCTAATTTACCTTTGTTTTCGGTACCATCTAGTTCGATCATCAGAGCGTCGATTGCGTTTTGTTCGAACACATCAATGCCTTGCAGTTCTTTTGCAATAATATCGTTTACGTTGGCAACTGCTTGTAAAACGCCTTTGCCCATATATTTTGATTTGTCGTTATCACGAAGTTCAACAGCTTCATGCGCGCCGGTTGAAGCGCCTGAAGGGACAGCAGCACGGCCAAGAGCACCATTTTCTGTTAAAACATCTACTTCGATAGTCGGGTTACCACGCGAGTCGAGTATCTGGCGGGCGTGAACGTCAATAATTAAGCTCATCTTAAATTGATTTTTTTAGGAATTGAAATTTAGTTAGTGTCAAATGTACACTACATTGCATATACTTTCCAAATATACAAATGATATTAAGTTTAGCTCAAATAAAATTGCAGGATTATGCTGAATTAACGATTTGATAACACGAGGGAAGGTTGTACGTAGTACGTTTTACGTGGTACGTTTTTATTAAGGTTGTACGTGATAGGTTTTACGTTATACGTTTTTAACGCGGGACTTAAACGTATAACGTATTACGTCAAACGTATAACGTAAAAAACTATTCCCATTTAAAAGTCTTCACCGCGACAACATATACTCCGATGAACCATATGCCGAGGATCAGCAACTGATGAGAAACATCAGCTAAAGATGCACCTTCAAAAGCCACCTTACGCATGGCTTCGTTCAGGTGGGTTAGCGGTAATACCCTGCTAATATGTTGCAGCCAGCCCGGGAATGCGGCGGTTGAGAAAAATGTACCCGATAACAGAAACTGTGGTAAAGTAATAATGTTAGAAAACGGCGGTACAGAACTTTCATTCTTAGCTACGCCGGATATAGTGAACCCGAAGCCCATGAAAATGATCAGGCCGATTGCCGACAAAATGAGCATATTAACCACCGTGGCGAAACCATGTATAAGCGTAAAGTTAAAGACGTAATGGCCAATAGTTATAATAAACAGCGCTCCCAGTAACGCAAATACAATACGCGCCAATGCTTCGCCTAAAACAATGCTATATCGTTTTACCGGGGTTGCGAAGAAACGCTTGATCACCAATGTTAAACGCAGGCTTAGGAATACGAACGCTGTGCCAAAAACACCGCTGCTGAGTAAGGAAAAGCCCAGCATTCCCGGGAGGATAAAGTCGATGTAGCGGTATTCCCGACCTTGAATAGTGGTTTCTTTTACCTCTGCTAATTGGGGCTGATTCTTGTTCATCGCCGCATTCGCTTGATATAAGATATTATTTAAAGCAGATTTCAAAATACCGCCCTTGGATGATGCTTTGGTATACTGTACATCAATTGTAAAAGGAGGCATTGCATTATTCTTTTTGATATCCAATATAGCATCAATCGACCCTTTCGACAGATTTTTATTCATCTCATCGGTTGGCTGGTCTTTGATCAGGTTCAGCATTTTGTTTTTTTTCAAGACCTGGTAAACCGCGTTGGTAGTATCACAATCTTTAGCCACACCCACATCAACCGTAACGCCACTGCCGCCAATGTTGGCAAACACCACAATAAATATTAACGGGAACACCAAACTAAACACCACAGCCGAAGGGCTGCGTAATATCGACCTGAAACTGGCTTTCGCTATGGCAAGTGTTGCGCGGGTATTGCTGTAATTTTGATTATTTGTCATTGGTCGTTAGTCATTGGTGAATTGTGAGTAGTAGCCTCACCCCGGCCCTCTCCAAGGGAGAGGGAGTAAAAGCTTTTTATTTATTGTTTGAGTTCATTTGTTTACGTCAAATACTAAATCCTCTCCTTTGGAGAGGATTTAGGTGAGGCTTTATTCCTCCCGCCATTCCTTGCCGGTCATATTAATAAATACGTCTTCCAGGTTGGCGAGTTTTACTTGTTTTGGCCGCTCGAAACCGCCGGCTACCAGTTTATCGATAAAATTATCAGGGGTATCGATACCAATGATCTTGCCGCCGTCGATAAAAGCAACGCGGTCGCACAAAACTTCCGCCTCATCCATATAGTGGGTGGTAATTACTACTGTAGTCCCGTTATCGCGGATCTGGCGGATCAAGTCCCATAAGTTACGGCGTGCTTGCGGGTCGAGGCCGGTGGTAGGCTCATCCAGGAAAATAATACGTGGATCGTTTATTAATGTGGTGGCAATTGAAAAGCGCTGCTTTTGTCCGCCTGATAAGTCCTTATATTTTGCTTTGGCTTTTTCGGTCAATGCTACTTTACCCAGCATCTCCATGGGGGTTTTATTAATGCCATACAGACCGGAGAAAAGCACGATCAGTTCTGATAAATTCAGGTTAGGATAATAACCTGCCGCCTGTAATTGAACGCCGATACGCTTTTTGATCTCGTCGGCATCCTTATCGATCGAAAAGCCATCAACCGAAATCTCGCCAGAAGTTTTATCACGAAGAGTTTCGATGATCTCAAGCGTGGTGGTTTTGCCAGCACCATTGGGACCAAGCAGCCCGAATATTTCGCCCTCAAAAACATCAAAACTGATATTGTTTACAGCCGTGAAATCGCCGTACTTTTTTACCAGGTTTTTTACAGTGATGATCGGTTTTTTTACCATGGCGTAAAAATGATACAGAAAAATGGAATATCAATAATATTTTCGGTGAATAGTGGAATTTTTACGGTAAAGGGTTTTACGTAATACGTTAGACGTTTTACGTATTACATTTTTTGAAGCGAGGCAAAGGATTTTGAAAAGTTAAGGGGGAGAAGATTCTGTTCCGATCAGCAGCACCTGTGCTAAGCCGAACTATCTCAATCAGCTCAGCAGGTTCGCGAACGAGCGCGTGAATGTCTCCAGCCGCTCGAATAAAAAGTTTGAAAATTGTGTTAATGTTTTCATCGTGTCTCCGTTATACAAAATAACAGAACGTGTATTAAGCGTTCTGTTAATCTGTGTTAAATTATAGTTGCGTTATGTTAATTGATGTTATTTCACCAAGTGACCCAATGAGTGGATCACAGAATGAAGTTGGTGAAGGGCTTCGGTGGCCAAATGAATAAGCTGTATAAGCAGAATCGTTTTCATGACATTGTTTGTTTTTGCGATACAAATATGTCCCCGCCCACAAAAAAGTGTGAGCAGTATTAGGCGAACAGCGGTAAATCGTCGGTGAATTGGGGAAGGGAATTGGATGAGGCGGCGAAATTTACCGGACAATGAAGAAAGTCCGCAAAAACAGACTTACGAAGTTTTTAAAACTTCGTAAGTCTGTTAATAATCGGTGTAAAGACTTGCATTAAATCTCTTCGCCAAAAGCCCGGTTGCTTTTTCGGTATCTGTATCTACAACCAACACTCCAACTTGTGAGTAAGGCTGATGCGCAATGCAATTGCCGTCAGGATCGATCATGCAAGTAGCTGACTCCGGAAATTTCATGGTATAGTTACAGGCTGCATAATAAATGGTATTCTCCATTGCACGCATCATGATCGCTTTTTCATAATAAGGGTT
>Ga0207706_10000690_pt1 | contig 35259 bp, 22 predicted proteins | sample KBSC53metaG_FD_184318 | JGI IMG/M metagenome (GOLD analysis project Ga0207706, IMG submission 184318) | Corn rhizosphere microbial communities from Kellogg Biological Station, Michigan, USA - KBS C5-3 metaG (SPAdes) (version 2) | ecosystem: Host-associated > Plants > Roots > Rhizosphere > Soil ... | reverse complement strand
CATCACGAACCCAGACCCGCAGCGCGAGTCCAACAAACTTGTAAGCTCACAGCTCTCACTTTGCACACTTTGTAGAACCCCACCCCACCTCGATTTTCATCGCATCGCAAGATCATTGGACTTTTCGGTGGCGGTGATGATGGTGCCGCGGCGTGTGTCTTGCACCTGAGCGGGCCCATGACTTCCGGTACGTCGATTCGCAAAGAAGAACTAGGCAGACTCATCGAGCGTGTTCGCGGTGAGTTCAACGAGATGCCTGGCCTGCAGCTCACTGAAGCGCAGGCCGCTCGTCTCTGGGGCCTCGAACCCACGGCATGTCGTGGCGTGGTTGACCTCCTCGTGGGCGCTGAGTTCTTACGGCGTACGCCCGGAGGACGCATCACAAGAGCCGGGCGCTAGCTCGCTAGGTACGAGCCCGCTTGGCCTTTAGAAGTTCGGTCGCACGTTCGGACGCTTCGCGCACAAGAAAACCCATCTTCGGGTGAGACGCTTCCAAATCGGGATCCGTACCGCGTTCCCGCAACTCCTCTGACGTCGTCGGACCAACAGAAGCGACAACCGCCTTCTTGATGCCGTCGATGACGGCGCGCCCGAGGCCCAGCGACTCGGCCACGCTGAGCAAGTGCACCACCTGTGTTGCTGTCGTGAAGAGGATCACGTCGATCTTGCCCTCTGAAAGCGTACGGCACGCGGCACGAAGCGGTTCCAGATCTTCGGGCAGCGCCCATTGATAGACAGGCACGGCCGTCACGACAGCTCCTCGCTCGCGAAGCCCCGCAAGAAGGTCCGGGTTCGACACGCCGTACTCCTGAACCGCGACTCGCAGCCCTTGCAGCGACAGCTCGCTGGAACGACTGTCGAGTGTCGAAAGGATCTCCCGCCACGTATTGGGCTCCGGCGCGGTCGCCCACATCGGAACCTGAAACTCCCGTAATGCCGCGACGGGCTTCGGGCCACGAGCGACGATTCTCGAACGTCTCAATGCGTCGATGAAGCTGTCGCGACTGCCGCGAACCTGTTCGATGGTTGCGATCAGGGCACGCGTCCCGACGCCGGTCATGAGAATGACGAGGTCGAACTCGCCACGCGCGAGCCCGTCGGCAAACGCCACCGCCTCTATATTCGACTCGAGCGGTACTTCGCGCATGGAGGGGGCGGAGATCGGCTCCCCTCCGTATGTGGTCACCAGCGTTGCCAGCTCGCGAGCTCGGCGGCTTTCAAGAACGAGTACCCGGAGACCGTCGAATGACACTGTTATTCAGTGATGCCCAAGTACGCTTCCTCGCCGTGCATCGTCACGTCGAGGCCGGTCGCCTCGTCCGCCGAAGTGGCTCGAAGCGGCATAAATAGAGAAATCACCTTGAGCAGGATGAAACTCATGCCGCCGCTGTACACAATGGCCGTCGCCACCGCAGCCGCCTGGATACCGACTTGAGCTGGATTGCCGTGCAGCGCTCCGTCAAAGACCGTGTTCAGCGCTTTGTCCGCAAAAACACCAGTCAGGATCGCACCAACCGTCCCGCCCACTCCGTGTGCCGCAACGACATCGAGCGAGTCGTCCAAAGATGTCTTTGCCCGAATGATCAAGGCCAGGTAGCTCGGCACCGCCGCGATGCCTCCCAAGAGGACCGCGCTCATGGGACTCACAAACCCTGCGGCCGGAGTAATGGCAACCAGTCCAACCACGATCGCGGTCGCGGCTCCTACCGCGGTTGGCTTGCCCGAGCGCATCATGTCGAGGAACGTCCAGACGACCAGCGTCGCGGCGGGCGCCAGCATCGTCGTGACAAACGCGAGACCAGCGATTGGACTTGCGGCCAGAGCGCTGCCGGCGTTGAAGCCAAACCATCCAAACCAGAGAAGACCGGCTCCCAGCAATACTGTCGGAATGTTATGCGGCAGGATCGACGCGTGACCGTAGTCTGAACGGCGGCCGACGACTATCGCGGCAACCAGAGCTGCGGCACCCGCGTTGACGTGCACGACTGTCCCTCCTGCGAAATCCCACGCGCCCATGTCGGCCAACCATCCACCACCCCAGACCCAGTGCGCCATAGGCGCATAAACGATCACGGACCACAGACAGATGAACAGGAGATAGGGCGTGAATCTCATCCGCTCGACAATGGCGCCGGAGATGAGGGCAGCAGTGATGATGCAGAACGTCGCCTGAAACGCCATGTACAGCGCGTGCGGAATCGTGATGGGCAAGACAGCGCCCGTGGCTTCGAGCCCGACACCATTGAGGAACGCGAGCGACAAATCACCCAGCCAGTTGTTGCCCGTCGTCAGCGCGAGTGAATACCCAACACACGCCCACAGCACGCCCACGAACCCCAACGAGATGAAACTCATCATCATCGTGTTCAGCGCGTTCTTGCTGCGAACCAGTCCGCCGTAGAAGAACGCCAGTGCTGGCGTCATCAACAGGACCAGGGCTGTTGCGATCAACATCCACGCAGTGTCAGCTGGATTCACCATTCACTCACCTCTCAGGGCGGGCGTCCTCGGGGGTGAGGAACGCTCGAGCGGGGCTCATTCTAGATGAGGAAAAATGAAAAGGATCACCGACGGGACAGACACAAATGTCTGATCGCGTCGATTCACTGTCAATAATGTCTGTTTTGACACGACCTCCGGCGGCCGGATCGATGTTTCAGTTGGTTCCGGACACCGAGGCGCGAAGTCCGGGATCGACTTCTGGCCCGGGGGAGTGAATCGGGTCGTCGCTGGCCCATGGCATCCGGCACGGCTGCTGGCGTTCGTAACGCAGCAGATTTACCGTCAGGCGTTTCGTGACCGGGTTCAATCCCTGGCGAATCGACGCCTCGATGAGCGACCGCTGGATCGCAACCGCTTCGGCGAACTGGCCTCGTTCTGCAAGCGCCATCGCCATCGTCTCGCCAAGATCGATTGTCTTGCCCGACTGCAGGAGACGCTCTGTGATGGCCTGCGCCCGTTGCCCATCGCGCACTTGATCGTCAGGAGCCGCAGCGAGCAGGCGAGCGAGCGCGAACTGGAAATCCGGGCGGTCAGGATGGGTGCGTGACGCCTCGTCGAACCAGTCACGCGCCTCACGATAGCGGCCGAGGCGGACGAGCGCCATGCCGTACCCAAATCGCGCATCCGGCGATTTCGGATTGATCCGGAGGGCTTCGGCGTACTGCGTCATCGACTGCTCAACTCGACCACTTCGTCGCAGGGCGTCGGCGAGCGCCTGATACGCTTCGACGTAGTTCGGGCTGAAGCGCACGGCAGCCGAGAGATGGTTGATGGCCTCCTGGCCTCGTCCGCTCGAGGCCATCAACACACCGAGGCTGTAGTGCGCCTTGGCCGCAGTCTCGTCGATGCCATCGGGCGGCGCCATCCGCAGCGTTTCTTCGAACCACTTCACCGCGCCGCGCACGTCGCCCTGCATGTACAAAGAGGTCGCAAGCTTGTGACGCAGCGATCGCCCGAGCGACGACGACCCCGGCGTGATGTCAACGCCCTTCGTGAAGAATCCCTCCGCGGCTTTGAAGTCGCGCGACTCGAGCGCGCGCACGCCTCTCAGCTCGTACGACAATCCGCTTTCGAGCGCCAGGTCGAGTTCCCGGCGAAACGGATCGGGTACCAGTACCTCAGTGTTCTTCCAGAGCCTGAGGTGCTCCTCGGCCTTCGCCGTCTCTCCAAGTCCGCGATACGCCATCGCGAGCGGTGAGTGCACGCTCTGCAGACCGGGATCGATCTTGAGCGCCTCTTCGAGAGTCGAGGCTGCGCGCGCGAAATCGCGCCGCGCCAGCGCTGCCTGGCCCAGGCCGACGAGCACCGACGGGGCCATCGGCGCCAGCTGGCGTGCGCGCTCGAAAAGAGGCTCCGCCTTTTCCGCTTCGCCCTGATCGAGGTAACCGCGGCCCAGCCAGATCAATGTGGGGACATCGTTCGGTGAAATTTGCAGCACGCGACTGAATGCATCGATCGATTTGGCTGTGTTGCCTTCGCTCTTGTAGAGGTGGGCGAGAAAGTACGGCCAGCGCGGCTCCTGCGGCATCAAGACCTGCGCGTTCAGGTAGGCGGGCTCCGCGGCATCGTAGTACTCGCCTGCCTGCAACAGCATCCCAACGCCGCCGTACGCGCGCCCCCGCTCCTCAGCGGAAGCTCCCGGTTTCTTGACCGTCTCGAGCATCGACTGGTAGCCCTGCTTCACCTGCTCTTGAACTGACGGATCCATACGAGAGAGATCCGGCAGCGTCACGTCGAGCATCTGCGGTGGAGGTGGGCTCGACGGTTTGCTCGACGCACTGCATCCACCGAGGAGCGGAAGAACTATGACAATTCCCAACTTCCAACTCCCAACTCCCAATCTTGCGAACCTCGCCAACCGCCATGTTGATGGCCTTGGGAACTGGACCTTTGGGAGTTGGGAGTTGACGAGCATCACTTGCCGCTGCCCTGCTTCAGCGTGGTCCAGCGATCGATGGCTTGATCGGCCCACTCCTCCATTTTCCCATCAGGCCACTGCACCCGAACGGTGACCGGGGCCGTGGACGTCCCCAGCCCGACGAGCACGCGCGGATCGTTGGCGGAGGCATAGCTGCCGTCTGACCGCGAGCGGCGCCAGATCGTCGGGCCGGACGGACGGACGATCGATACGCGCGCGCCGATCATGTCTCGACCGCCGACGCCGATCAGCCGAAGACCGAGCCAGTGATTCTTGTTGCCGACGTTGTTGATGAACAAGCGCGTCGGCCCGTTCGCCGTGCCGACGACGACATCTTCGTCGCCGTCGTTATCGATATCGCCGAAGGCTGCTCCCCTGCTCACATCGAGGAGCTTGAATGGCTCGCCGCCACGCGCCGAGACGTCCTCGAACCGGCCGTTTCCGAGATTGCGAAAGAGCTGATTGAGCATCTTCAACGGAAACGGATCCTTCGCGCGCGCTTGCGCCTCGATCATCGAGACGCTGCCGTTGAGCGTCATCAGATCGAGCCACGAGTCGTTGTCGAAGTCGAGCCAGGCGGTACCGAAACCTGTCTTGGCCAGACTGGGCGCACCGAGCCCGGAAGCCGCCTTGCGATCCTCGAACACGGCGTTTCCCTGGTTCTGGTAGAGGATGTTCATCTGCGCGAGCCAGTTGGTGATGAAGATGTCCTCGTCGCCGTCGTTGTCGTAGTCGCCAGCATCGACGCCCATGCTGGCTTCCGAGTTGCCCTGCCCGTTCACGGCGGCGCCGTTGAGGAACGCCATGTCCTTGAACGTCCCATTCTTCTGGTTGATCCAGAGTTGGTTGGGCATGCCGTCGTTGCCGACGTAGATATCCATCCAGCCGTCGTTGTTGAAGTCTGCCGTGGACACGCCAAGTGCCGGACCGTATGCGCCACCGACGAGCGCCGTCTTGGTGATGTCAACGAACGTACCGTCACCCTTGTTGCGATAAAGCTTGCTCGGTTGGGGGCGATAGCTGTTCGGCGGGCAGTAATCGTGTTGCCCCGTCACTGACAGGCAATCGATGTCACCTTCCACGCTGTACAGGAGATAGTTACCGACGAAGAGATCCAGCCATCCATCGCGATCGATGTCGACGAAGGCGGCCGAGACGCCCCAGCCGCCCTTGTTCGCGGTCCCGCTCTTCGCCGTAATGTCGGTAAAAGTGCCGTTCCCGTTGTTGTGCAGCAGAACGCCTTCAGTCAGCCCGGTGCGATAGATGTCGACGAAGCCGTCGTTATCCACGTCCGCAGCCGCCACACCCATTCCGTAGGTCTGGATATTGATGCCCGCCTGCTCGGTGACGTCCGTGAAATGCAGCGTTTTCTTGCCGTCGGCACCAACTGTGAGGTCGTTGCGATACAGACGATCCTTGAGCGGCCCCTTCGGTGGAAACAGCGCATCCTTGATCGTCTTGCCCTTCCCGAGCATCTGGCTCTGCACGAGGTACAAATCGAGATCGCCGTCGTTGTCGAAATCAAACAATCCGACGCCGGGGGCCATGATCTCGGGATAGTAGTACTCACCCGACATCCCGTTGAAATGCACGAAGTCGATGCCGGCGGCCGCTGCCTGTTCGACGAAATACGACTCATCCTGCGCGGTCGACGTTGTCGTGGTCGTCGCCGGAGCCTTACTTCCGCCGCACGACACCATCGTCACCGCGGCGAGGACCACGAGGGCCAGTCGGATGAGCATCTGAAGAAGCGTACAGGAAAAGGGCGGACCCTCAAAAGGTCCGCCCTCAGTCTTGCCGGCTCTCCACAACAAGACCCGGCCGACGCTGCGTAGGGCGGGTCCTGCTCTTTGGACCCGCCATGCTGATTAAAAGTCGACCGTCATGTTGAAGCGCACGAAGCGCGGCATCAACAGCGTCGACGGGTTGTACCAGGTGGCACCGTTCCCGGTGAACGTCTGCTGATAGGTCAGACCTGGGTTCGCGTTGAACAGGTTGTAGATATCGATCGCAGCGAGGGTTCTGGTGCGACCAAAACGCAGGATCTTGCCGACGCGGAGATCGACCTGTCGCACGTAGTCGCCGTATAGCTGCCCCGGCAACAACAGATTCACCGACTGCTGGTTATTGAGCAGCGGAATGCCGGCAATCGCGTTGGTCACCGTGTAGTTCGCGTTGACCGATTGCCCATTGCTGGCTGAGTCGTTGCCGCCGAGACCGAGGGTGCCCGGCTTGAACTGGAAGCTCGCCGCCAACTGCACGTCAGCCTTCGGAATGACATAGGTCGTGAGGCCGCGGATCTGCGTCAGCCATGGCTCGGTGACGTGGCACGACGACGGCGGCTGCCAAACGGGCGGCGCGCCGATCGCCGTGCTTATAAAGAGTGCCTCAGGGACCTTGGCCGTGACTTCGCACATGTCCCTGACGCCGCGTCCCGTGCTCGTGCCGCCCTGGATGACGAGCCCATTCTTCAAACGCGAGTTCACATTTACGTCCACACCGTGCCAGTACTGGTACTGGTTGCCATAGTCGCTGGCGAAGGTCGTGTAGTTGGTCGCGGCCGAGAAGTTGGCGGTCGGGTTGAGACCCGTCACCTGATACCCGCCACCGCCCGGGAGCGATGGGTTCTGCGGTGCCGTGATCGTGTAGGGCACGTAGTCAGCGGCCGTGGAGGCCAGATTATCGGTGACCAGGAAGCCCTGGAACCAACGACGATAGTAGCCAACCTCAACGGACGTCCGGGGCAGGATTTCGTGCTGCACGGAGGCGCCGAACTGCCAATCCGACGGACGCACACCCCAGCCCTCGAGGATGGCGGGATTGATCGGGGCAGCGGACAGAGCCTGTCCGAAGGCAGTCTGCTGCCACGGACCGCATTCGCCGTTGGCGGCCGGGTTCATCAGGTCGCACTGCGGGATGTAGTCACCGTTGATTCCGAGGCCACCTCGGTCATTCCACGTTCGGTTCGTCGTGCGCTGGAAACGCGTTGCGCCGGCCGGGTTCATCAGCGTGTAGCGATCCTGGTTGTTTGCTGGCTGCAGATAGCGCCCCAGGTTGACCTTCAGCGACGTCTTGCCATTGCCCCGAACGTCGTACGCCGCGCCCATGCGCGGGCTGATGTCATTGAAGCCGGGAACGCCGACCGTATACGGGAACGACACTGGCGCAGGACGGAATTTGTCCGTTCCATCCGCGCCCTGCCCCTCGGGCGACCAGCTCCATGCGCGGTCGTACCTGATAGCGCCCTGCAACGTCAGCCGGTTGAGCGTCCACTGGTCCTGCGCGTAGACGCTGTGGTACTGGCTCCGGTCCTTGATCATGAAGTCGCCGAGGTTCATCGTCAGCTGGTTGGGCACGCCGTTCAGGAACCGGTAGTTCACGCGCGTCTGGTTGTAGTGATTCAGGTTGTCCGTCCGGTTATACGCCGCAACGTACCCAATCTTCATGCTGTGCGCGCCGGTGACATACGAAGCCGACGCCTTCCACGTCGTCGGGTTCTGCATGTTGTTGAAGTTCCAGTCGAGCGCGCGATAGATGAGATTCGCGGGCATGCTCCATGGCGTGCCGTCAGCGAACGTCCCGCTCTGCGCTGCCTGCTCCTGGACCTGGTTCAGATTCAGGATCGCGCCCGGTTGCTCCATCCATCCCCACTTGCTGATGTAGGTCGAGACGCCCGCCTCGAGCAGGAGCTTGTTGGTCGCTGGGGAACTCCACGTTGACTGCATGACGCGCTGCCACGAGTCGGCATAACCGAACGCGCCGCCCGCCGTGCCCTGCGCACCGCTCGCGGCTTCAGGCGCAATTGACGTGGTCCCGCTGGCAACCCAGTCGGATCCGCGGGAACGGCATCCGCCGGGATCTGTCGTCAGCGTCGAGCCGTCGCACGCCAGCTGGTTGTCAAAGAAGAAGCCGACCTTGTTACGCGGCGTGACTTGTGACGTCAGACGGAGCGCAGTCACCGTCCGCGAAACCGCGTTGCGCGACTTGAGGTTTGGATCCGCGACGTAGTTCCACGCGTTTGGATTCCCGGCATTCAGGTTGCCCCACATGCCCAGGATGTCGTCATGCGATCCGAAGTCGCGGTAGTTCCCGAAGAACCACAGTTTGTCGTGAAGGATCGGCCCACCGAGGGAGCCCTGCACATCCCAGTTCTTGTAGAGAGCAGCGGGCTGACTCAGTCCCTTAGCGCGCAGCTCGTCATCGATGTTGTTCCCCTGCGACCATTTACCCGCTGTACTGAAGAAGCCCTGGCCGGAGAACGTGTTGCCGCCGGTCTTCGGGATGAAATTGACTGAGGTGCCGCCCATCTCCGTCTCGCCAAGGCCACCCGAGAGCGTCAGCTGCATTTCCTGGGAGTTGGCGGTGTCGATGATGTAGCCCGACGCGCCGCCGCCGTTGAATGCTGAACCTGTGCTGAGTCCGTCGACGTAGGTACGCCCTTCGTTGCCGCGCCCGCCGTGGCTGTAGAAAATACGCATTGCGGGCATCAGGTCGATCTGGTTACTGCCGCCCGTCACGGAAGGTACGAGGAAGACGAGGGCGTTGTACCCGCGCGTTGCCGGAAGCGCATTCAGGGTCGCATCAGAAATCACCTGCTGCCGCCGAGTGCTCTGCACATCGACGACGGGTGTCTCGCCAGTGACGGTGATCGTTTCCTGCAGCTGACCAACACGCATGTCGGTGTTGATCGTGATGACACCAGAACCCGTAATCTCGACGCCGGGTCGCGTGACAGTCGCAAACCCCGGCAGCGTGAACGTCAAGCTGTAGGTGCCGGGCAGCAGTTCGGTGAGCCGATACACACCGGTATCATCGCTCACCGTTGAGCGCACTTTCTCAATGAGGACTGGACTAGCGGCTTCGACCGTGACGCCGGGCAGAACCGCGCCCGAGGCGTCCCGAATCGTGCCGGTGATAGACGACTGCGCGTGCGCAAGTGATGGCATCAAGGCCATCAAGGCCACAACGGCAAGACAACGAACGAGCCTGACTAGCATGCACCTTACTCCCGCCTGAAAGTCATCTTGGACCGGGCGACACTACCCGATCGGGTTAGCCCTACAGAGGCAAACAATGTGCCCGGCTAGTAGTTTCGGATTACCCAAGAATCGGGCGATTCCTCCGTGAAAACCCGGATAGATTCAGCGGTTTGAATCGCGGGGATACGGCGGGATGGATTGCGGCCGCTGACTATTGCGGTTCGGTAATGCTTCTCGTGAAAGGAGTTCTCAGCGGTGCGACGGTGCGAAAGTGCGAAGGTGCGATGGTCGGGTGCGAGGGTGCGATGGTCCGGTGCGAAGGTGCGATGGTCCGGTCAGACCATTGCACCTCGCCCCGTCGTACCGGACCGTCGCACCGTCGGCCCGTCGCACCCTCGCACCATGTGGCTCAGAAGTCCATTGTCACGTTGAACCGGACGAAGCGAGGGTTGAGGATCTGCGTCGGCTGCAGGTACTGGGTCCCGTCTCCATAGTTCTGCTGGAACGCCGTCCCCGTGTTGGCGTTGAAGAGATTCAGCAGATCGATGGCGACGTTCGTACGTGTGCCTCCGATGTTGAATAGCTTCCCGACCCGGAGATCGACCTGATTGATGCGGTCCGCATATTCCTTTCCAGGCAATAACAGGTTGACCTGCTGACCGGTTGGCAGCACGTAGTTCGCCGACAGCCCCGTGCTGTTTCCCTCAGGCGTGGCACCAACGCCGAACGTCGCGTTGGGCTGGAATCGCATGATGCTGCTGACCAGCACGTCGATCCTTGGAATCACGTACGACGCAAAGCCACGCACTTGCGTCTGCCATGACTCGGCCTTGTGACACGAGTCCACCTGCTGGAAGACGCTCGTCGTAAACGGCGATGGGTTGGTCAGTGCAGGGTTGAACAGCTCGGGTACCTGCGCCGCCACTTCGCAGTTGTCAGTCACCGCGCGGCCCGTGCTCGATCCGATCTGGAGCGTCAATCCGTTCTGCAGTCGGGTGTTGACCGTCGCATCGACGCCGTGCCAGTAGTTGGTCCAGTCACCGTAGTCGCTGGCGAACGTGTACCGGTTCTGGATCGCCGGGTTCGCCGTAGGCTTGGGCAACATGTACGTCGCAGGGTATCCGCCGCCATCCGGAAGCTTCGAGTTGGCAGGCGCCGTGATCGTCGTCCGATCGAAGTCCGACGGCGACAGGTTGATGTTGTCGTTGACGAAGAAATTGTTGAACCAGCGGCGGTTGTAACTGACCTCCAGGGAAGTCCGCGGGAAGATTTCCTGCTGCACTGAGACGCCCCATTGCCAGTCATACGGGCGCACTCCCCAGCCGTGCAGGACGTCGGGGTTGACGATCGTCAACGCATTCGGGTTCGCGAAGTTTCCGAGCGGAGAGATGCATTCACCGTTCGGGTTCGGGTCGAGCATGTTGCAATCCGGATCGTGATTGCCATTGAAATCGATGAACACCCGTGAAGCCGCCGTCTGAAAATTCGGGCCTCGTCGTCCGTTGCGGCCATCGAGTGCCGGATTGCTGATCGTGTAGTTCTCCTGATTATTCGCACTTTGCAGGTACTTGCCGACGTTCACCTTCAACGACGTCTTGCCGTTGCCGAACACGTCGTAGGCAAACCCGCCTCGTGGCGTGATGTCGTTGTAGCCGGTCACGCCATCGGTGCGCGGGAACGTGATCGGCGCCGCATTCCATCGCGAGGCCTGTGGCGCTCCGTTATGGTCCGCCGGGAACCAGCTCCATGCGCGGTCATATCTGAGCGCGCCCTGCAATGTCATACGGCCCAGCGTCCACTGATCCTGCGCGTAGAACGCGTGATACTCCGTCCGGTTGCTCTGTTGCCACGGCGCGATACGGATTTCGGCCGAGTACAACCCGGGTACGAGGAACCCGAGGTCGGTCAACGCCATCTGCGCGTCGTTCGCGAGGTCGGTGGTCTCCTCGATGTGATACGCCCCCTGGTATCCGAACTTCATGTTGTGCGCGCCGGTGACGTAGCTTGCCGACGCCCGCCAGGTGTTCGGATTCTGGGAGTTGTCGAGGATGTTGTAGGCGCCGCGATAGACGCGGAACGTCGGCACGACCGTCGTCATGTTGACCAGGTTTGTGATCATCCCTGGCTGCGGTTGCCAGCCCCAGCGGCTCACGAACGTGGCGTAGCCGGCTTCAAGAAGAAGCTTGTTCGTGACGGGCGACGACCAGGTCACCTGCGAGATGATCTCGCGCGCGTCCCAGAAGTTGGTATTGCCTTCAGACGAGAATCCGGAACCAAAGACGGTGCCGAAGTTGTAATCGTCACCCTTGGTACGGCATCCATCCTTCAGGCTTTGCGACCCCTGATCGCAGTCCCACTGGTAGTCGTAATAGAAGCTGAACTTGTTGCGCGGCGTCGCCTGGGTCGTCAGGCGAACGGACGTCACCGTCTTTGACGTCGCGGTGCGCGTCTTCACGTTCGGATTCGGCGCGTAATCCCAGTGCGTTGGATCCCCCTCGTACAGATTCCCGTAGAGTCCGGGGATGTCGGTGTGATTGCCGAAGTCGCGGTAATTGGCGAAGAACCACAGCTTGTCCTTCTTGATTGGTCCTCCCATCGCGAAGCTCACATCCCACAGCTTGATGAGTGCGGCCGCCTCCGTGATCCCGAACGCCCGCAGCTCATCGTCGATGTTGCTGCCCTGCGCCCATTCGCCGGCACCGCTTCCAAACACGGTGCCCGAGAAGTTGTTACCGCCAGTCTTCGGCACGATGTTCAGCATCGGCCCGCCGATTTCGGCTTCGCCGAGCGAGCCGGAAATAGACACCTGCATTTCCTGCGCATTTGCCGTGTCGTAGGCGTTTCCAGAGACACCGCCGCCGTTGAACGCCGCACCAACGCTCAAGCCGTCGAGCATGACGCGTCCCTCGTTGCCGGGTCCGCCATGCGCAGTGAAGAAGCTCGGATTCACCGAGGACGAAGAATTCGCTCCGGCACCCTGAAGGGTGGGGATGGCAGCGAGAATCGCCCCGTATCCGCGAGCCGCGGGAAGTTCGGAGATGGTCTTGTTTTCGAGGATCGCTTGACGACGGACCGTCTGCGTTTCAACAACGGGCGTCTCACCCGTCACGGTGATCGTTTCCTGGACGCCGCCGACACTGAGTTCGGCATTGATGGTAATGACGCCAGCTCCCCGAACCTCGACTCCCTCGCGTCTGACGGTGCGGAACCCGGACAGGGAAAACGTGAGGTCATAGGTGCCAGGACGCAAATCAACGATCTGATACTGGCCTGTGCTGTCGGTGACGGCGGTACGAACCTTCTCGATGAGCGCCGAACTGGACGTTTCTACCGTCACGCCAGGCAGGAACGCTCCGGATGAATCTCGAACAGCGCCGGCAAGCGTGGCCTGGGCATAGCTGGTTGCAGGGAAGAGCAACGCGAACATGACGAGCGCAAACGCGCTGCATGCTCGCCGAAAGAGCACGAACGAAGAATCTTCCTCGATCGACGTCAGACGCATACCGTCCCTCCGGCAACCCTGGCATGAGCGACAGGGCTCATACATTTCGGGTATAGCCTAATTTGGGTATTTATGAGTCAGACATCAATGAAAGTCAACGCTGATGACTCGACTGCAATACCAGCGGGCGCCTGCTGGCGAGCCTAGCGAGCGCGGGGAAGGCCCAGGGACAAACAGCGTGACTACATAAAACCGAAAAGAAAAACTCCCAACCCCCAAAGTCGGTGTTGGGAGTTGGGAGTTGGAGGTTGGGAGTTGCGCAGTTTCTGCTTACGCCCAGCGGAAGCCGTGCTTCGACAGCGGGAGCGAGCGCACGCGCGTTCCAGTGACCGCGAAGATGGCGTTCGCGACGGCCGGCAGCGCCGGTGGCAGCGACGGCTCACCAAGGCCGGTCGGCGGGTTGTTCGACTTGATCCAGGTCAGTTCGACCTGCGGCGCCTGCGGCATACGCAGCAACGGCACGTTATTGAAGTTGCTCTGCACCGCCGCGCCGTCCTTGAACGTGACCTCCTGCATCATGTGGCTGATGCCCTCGACCACGCCACCCTGCACCAGGTTTTCGGCGTGCATCGGGTTGATGATCTGGCTGCCGATGTCGGCCACCACCCACACTTTGTTGACCTTGACGCGTTTGAGGTTGTCGACCGACACCTCCGCCACTTCGGCGAAGTATCCGCGGTGACTGTATTGGAACGCCACGCCGAGCCCGGTGCCCTGCGGACGCTTCTTCGTCCACTCCGCTTTCTCGGCAACCAGCTTCAGGCACGCCGTCATACGCGCGGCATCGAAGCCATCACCCCCGCGTTCCGGCGCCGGATACGCCTGTGATGAGAGCAGGTCGAGACGGAACTGCACCGGATCCTTTCCGGCCGCAAAGGCGAGTTCGTCGATGAAGCCCTGGAACACATACGAATAGGCGTGGCTTCCGGGTGCGCGCAGCGCACCGGTCGGCACACCCAGTGGCATCTTCGAATCGCCGAAGTCGAAGTTCTGGACGAAAAGCGCCGGGAACTGGATGCCTGGGATGTTCGCCGCCTGCGCGTACTGGTTACCCTCGCCGAAGGTGACGAAGTGATTGCGCCACGCGACCAGCTTCCCGGTCGCGTCAACACCACCTTTCAGGTAGTGATACCCGCCCGGTCGATACATCTCGTGCCGCATGTCGTCTTCGCGCGTCCACAACAACTTGATCGGGACGCCGGGTACCTGCTTCGCGATTGCGGACGCTTCCGCCACGTAGTCGTTGGTGAGGCGGCGACCGAATCCACCGCCCGCCTTCATCATGTGCAGCGTGACGTCGGGGTCCTTGACCCCGGCTGCCCGCGCGGCAACGCCGACACCGGCCTGCGGTGTCTGGCTCGGCGCCCATACTTCGAGCTTGCCGTCCTTGAACTGCGCGACGCAGTTCTCGGGCTCGAGCGGTGAGTGCGGAATGAAGGGATACATGTACGCGGCTTCGATGACCTTCGCCGCACCCGCAAACGCCTTGTCGACGTCGCCGTCGGTGCGCAGCTTGTTCGAGTACGCGCCCTTCCCGAGCTCGTCGGCCTTGGCCTGGAAGCCTTCACTGCTCTGCGAAGACGTGGGATGCGCCGCCCAGGTGACCTTCAATTGCTTACGTGCCGAGTTCGCCAGCCACCAGCTGTCGGCCACGATCGCCACGCCGCCAACGAGCTCCTGCAGATTGGTCCCGCCTTCGACGACGAACGCGTGCTTCACACCGGGCAGCTTCTTGATGTCGTCGACGTTGGAGGTCGCGACCTTCGCGCCGAATACGGGAGCCTTCTCGTAGACCGCGAAGAGCATCCCAGGCAGCGTGAAGTCGATACTGAACACCGGCTTGCCCATCGTGATGGCCGCTGTGTCGAGCCCCTTCTGCTTCGTCCCGATGATGTGATAGTCCTTCGGATCCTTCAGCTTGACCGTCGTCAGCACGGGCACAGGCATCTTCGCGGCATCGGCGGCAAACTCGCCGTAGCTCGCGGAGCGATTGCTCGCCGCATGCGTCACCCGTCCCGAACGCGTCGTCAAATCACCTGCCGGGACGCTCCACTTCTGAGCGGCAGCGGCAAGAATCATCTGACGGCACGCGGCGCCGACCTGGCGCAGCGGATCCCAATTCATCGGCGTCGAGAGGCTGCCGCCAGCGAACTGCGCGCCGAACTTGTTGCCATCCACCGCGGCCTGTTCGACCTTCACGCTGGCCCAGTCGACGTCGAGCTCGTCGGCGATGATCATCGGGAGCATGTTCTTGACGCCCTGCCCGATCTCAGGGTTCTTGTTCATGATCGTGACGGTGCCATCGGCGTTGATCGTCACGAACGCCAGGGCATCGAACGTCGCAGGAGGTGGACCCTGCGCGAAGAGTTCTGCCGGCTCGAGGTGAAGCGCCAGCATCAAGCCGCCACCTGCGACGGCGCTGACACGCAGGAACGAACGTCGGTCGAGTAGTATCGCAGTCACAACGTGCTCCCTTACTGCTGCGCGCCCTGCTGGGCGGTGGACGTCGAGCGCTGCGTTCCAAGCGACGCCGCGCGATGGATGGCCTCGCGAATGCGGACGTAAGTTCCGCACCGACAGAGATTACCGTTCATCGCGGTGTTGATCTCCGCGTCGCTCGGCACCGGCTTCTGCGCGAGGAGTGCAGCGGCCGACATAATCTGACCGGCCTGGCAATAACCGCACTGCGGCACGTCGATTTCCTGCCACGCGACCTGCACAGGGTGCGACCCGTCGGGCGACAACCCTTCGATCGTCGTGACGCGGCCGCTCACTTTCGAGACCGGCGTCTGGCAGGAGCGCACTGCGCTGCCGCCAACGTGCACGGTGCAGGCGCCGCACTGGCCGATGCCGCACCCAAACTTGGTGCCTTTGAAGTTCAAGACGTCCCGGAGAACCCACAGCAGCGGCATATCGCCCGGAACATCGACCGTCGAGCTCTTGCCGTTGACGTTCAGTGTGAAAGGCATAGCGTGAACTCTTTCGAAAATTTTAGGAAATCGGTCAGTACAAGGGTGTGCGCAAGTATTAGACAGGGACTATCGGCCGAATTGCAAGTCGGGTTGAGTCGATTCCTTCCGTTGGCATCTGTTCGAGTCGTACAATGCCGATAACCGGTAAAGCTATGCGCTGGTTGATGATCGTCGCGTCCACTCTTGTGCTTGCATCGACGTTCCCTCGTGCGCAAAACCAGGCACCCGACGCGTCGCTCGCAACACCTCCAACCTTCAATGACTGGCTCCTGACCCTGAAGCAGGAAGCCCTGGAACGCGGATTCAGCGAGGAACTGCTCAGCGAGACGCTCGCAGACATCGAACCCCTCGAGCACGTTGTTCGGGCCGATCGCTCGCAGGCGGAGCTGAACCCCGGGTTCGCGCGGTACCTCTCAACGCGCCTGACGCCCACGATGATCCAACGCGGGAAAGAGATGTCCAAGGAGAACAGCGCCGTCCTCAACCAGGTCGAGCGCAGGTTCAACGTCCAGGGCCGCTTCCTGCTCGCAATCTGGGGGATGGAGACGCGTTACGGCCGCGTCACGGGCAATACGCCGGTCTTCAAGGCGCTCGCGACGCTCGCGTGGGAGCCCCGGCGGGCGGATTACTTCCGCGACGAGCTGTTCAACGCGTTGACCATGGTCCAGCGTGGGCAAATCGAGGCGCGGGCGATGACGGGATCGTGGGCAGGGGCGATGGGGCAAACCCAGTTCATGCCGTCGAGCTATTTGAACTACGCCGTGGACTTCGACGGTGATGGCCGGCGTGATATCTGGAAGTCCACTGGCGACACGCTCGCCTCGATTGCGAACTACCTGAAGGGATTTGGCTGGAACGGCGATGAGACGTGGGGCCGTGAAGTCAAAGCGTCAGCAGCCGTACGCGCAAAAATCGCCAGCACGATTCCCAAGCGCACCGAAGGCTGTTACGCGCGACGCAACATGACCGAGCGTCGTCCGCTCGAGGAGTGGCAGGCTATCGGTGTCCGCCTCGTAGGCGGAGGCGCCCTGCCGAAAGCGAAATTGTCGGCGGGTCTCGTGGACGTCGGCGACCGCACGTTCCTCGTGTATCCGAATTACGACGCCATCCTCGGTTACAACTGCGCGCACTACTACGCACTCACCGTTGCGCTCTTGTCAGACCGATTACGATAGGTAGCTGGGTTATTTGGGTAGCTGGGTTATTTAGGTGGCTGGGTTATTTAGGTGGCTGGGTTATTTAGGTGGCTGGGTTATTTGGGTGGCTGGGTAGCTAGGTCGGGCCAGCCTTGCTGGTGCGCGACATATCAAACCCAAACACTCGTCCCGCGTCACCCAGCCACCCAGCCTCCCAGCCACCGAGCTAACGAGCTACCCAGCTACCCAGCTAACCAAGGAACCTTATGCCCACGCCACATGAAAGCGCCACGCTCCTTCTCCGCCTCTACGAGCTTCGCCGCGAGTCGACGATGCGCGAAGCGCGCAACTGGTTCGCAATGGAGTTCAACCCATCGAGCTTTGACGAAGTTGTACAGGCGGTGATGGGGCCGCATAGCGGCCATTACCGGATGGTGACGAGCTATTGGGACATGGCGGCCTCGTTCGTACTGAACGGCGCGATCGACGAGCAGATGTTCAACGACGCCAACGGAGAACAGGTCGGTGTCTTCGCGAAGGTGGAACCGTACCTGACGGACTACCGCGCGCGAGTCGGCAACCCGAAGTACCTGTCCCAGCTCGAACAGATCGTGCTGCGGCGCCCGGGTGCAAAGGAGCAACTGGCTGCGATGCGCGAATGGTTCCGCTCGCGCGCAGCAGCGGCGGCGACAAAGTAGAGGCGGGTCTTCAGACCCGCCTTGTGCCCCGGCGCGTCTCAAGACGCGCCGCTACTTCACAACCGGTTGCCCGCTGGCTTCCCAGGCAGCCAGCCCACCCGCCAGCTCACTCACGTTCGTGAAACCCGCGCGTTGAAGCAGGCTGGCGGCGGACGAGGACCGATAACCGCCGGCGCAGTGAACGAGCAGCGGCGTGTCCCGTGGCAGATCTCGAGTGTTCTCAGCAAGGCGCTGCAACGGGATGTGCACGCTGCGCTCGATCGACTTCGCGGAGCGCTCGCCCGGGGCGCGCACGTCGATCAACGTGAGCGCCGGGTCCGCGGCAAGCAATTCCGCCGCCCGCTCCGGGCTCACACGCGTGGTTTCGGACACCAGGTCGGGCCGGCTTGCGGCACTCGCCAGCCCTCCATCGAGGTATCCAATCACGTGATCGAATCCAATCCGGCCAAGGCGCAGTGCGGATTCCCGTTCTGCCCCCGGGTCGGTCACGATGACGATCGGGCGCTCGCGATCGAGGAGGCTGCCGGCCCACGTCGCGTACTGCCCGCGCAGGCCGATGTTGATCGCGCCGCGCAGGTGCGCGGCCGCGAACTCCCCCGCCTCGCGTGTGTCGAGCAATTGCACGCCGTGCTTCTGCAGCTCCAGGCAATCGTCGAGCGACAGCGGCCGCAGCTCCCACGTCAGCGCTTCGCTGAGTGTTTGCCGGTTCCGGCTATTGAGCACGGCGTCGTACGTGAAATACGACGGCGCATCCGGCTGATCGGCGGTGACCAGATCGATGAACGCCTGCTTGGTCAGCGGCTGAAGCGCGTAGTTGGTCTGACGCTGGACGCCGATCGTCGAGACGGTCTCCTTGGAGAGCGCCTTCCCACACAGTGATCCCGCACCGTGCGCCGGATACACCAGGCTCGAATCGGGGAGCGCGAGCAGCTTGTTGTGCAGCGAGTCGTAGAGAAGTCCGCCGAGGTCGTTGGCCGACCATCCCAGCGCCGCGCGGAGATCCGGCCGTCCGACGTCGCCGACAAACAACGTGTCGCCGGTCAGCACCGCATACGGAATAGAGTCGCTCACTGCGCGGTCGTAGACCAGGATCGAAATCGATTCCGGCGTGTGCCCCGGTGTCTCGAGCGCACCGAGCCGCACGCCCTCAAGCTCGATACTGTCCCCGTCTCCAAACGGCGTGAACGCGTACTCCGCCTTCGCCGAACGACCGAGGTAAATCGTCGCGCCGGTGTGTTCCTGGAGCTCCAGATGACCGGCGATGAAGTCGGCGTGGAAGTGCGTGAGGATCACGTGGCGTATCGACAGGCCGCGTTCCGCGGCGAACGAGAGGTATTGCTCGACGTCACGTTGAGGATCGACGACGACGGCGGTCTGGGATTGCTCGTCGCCAATCAGATACGAGGCGTGCGCGAGGCAGTTGAGATAGAACTGATGCAGGATCATTGATAGCTCACAGACATCGTAGGGCGGGTCTTGCTTTTGAGACCCGCCTGACGCCGGGTCCATAAAACAGGACCCGGCCTACGAGTGAAAGCTATCACGTCATCAGTCCCCGCCCACACCGACCGACGCGCCGACGCGAATCGTCGCCGGAAGCGACGGGAAACCGAACGCGGCTGCGTAGTCCTCGTTGAAGATGTTGTCGATCGTCGTATACACGCGGAGCCGTGGATGCAGACGGTACGACGCGCTGACGTCGATCTTCTGGTAAGCAGGATCGAGCCCCTGGTTCGGCAACAGGAGTGAATTGCCGAAGAAGCCATCGCTCAGGAACGTGCTGTCGTCGCGCCTGCCGGCGAAATATCCGGACAGCGCCACGTCAATGGGGCCCGTCGTGTAACCGACGAACAACGTGCCCGAGTTGGCGGGACGCCGGAAGGGACGCTCCCCGACGAGCGGGGAGTAGGCGCCGATCGGGATGGTGGGAAACGCCGGGTTGAACGCCGCGCTCCGTCCGAAGGCTTCCGTGACCTCGGCGTCGAGATATGTGTACGACGCGCCGAAGCGGAGTTTCGCGCCGACCGCGGCATCAGCGGACAACTCGATCCCCTGTGCATCGAACGACGCGGAGTTGATGTACGCCCCGAACGCGGTCGCGGCGGCCACGTCAGGTGGAACACCAGCCGAGACGAGTTGCGTTCGACTCAGGAACTCGAGCAGGTTCTCGAACGTGTTGTTGAAGTACCCCACTCGCGCGCGAAGCTTTCCCGCCGCCAACGCCTGCTCGAGACCGATGTCGAAGCCCCGGCTCTTCTCGGGGCCGAGCGGATCGACACCGGCACCGGCTGGAGTACCGGTCACGAGTGCATACAAAGAGTTTTGCCCCTGATAGACGCTCGGCGCCTTGATGCCCTTCCCGATGTTCAGCGTCAGCTTCGTCTCGCCAACTTGTTCGGTGGACGGATTACGAAGATAGGCAGCAACCGACAATCGCGGCGTGTACGCCGTCTGAAAGACCTCGTTGTGCTCCATGCCGATGCCGGCGCTGATGTAGATCCGATTGACGAGCGTTGCCCGCCCTTCGACGAACGCGCCGCCGTTGTTGCGGGTGTCGCTCGGGTCGGCATCGGGATCGCTGTAGCCCGCCTCGTGCTCGAAGCGGCCGCCCGCGGAAATCGCCAGGTCTCGCGTCGCCTGGAACGTGGCCTGGCCGAAAAGCGACCGGCGCGTGGTGCGACTCGCAAACGATTGCGGATAGATACCGCCGTAATCGAGAATCGCCTGACCGGTCACGGTACGGCCAGCAGCGTCTTCGAGCGTAACGGTCTGACCCAGATAATTCCCGCCAAAACCAAATGGATCGAAGTACTGGCCGGTGGGCGACGGGTTCGTATACAGCGATTCCTGATCGGTCGATCCGAATCTGATGGTCGTCTGCCACCGCGGACTGATTTGTGAATCAGCGGCCACGCTGATGTAGGTCTGATTCGTGTCTGACACCGAGTCATCCGCGATCCGATACAAATCGAATCCATTGGCGCTGCCATACCGGCCGTCCAGGTAGCGTACGGTGCCGTACACGTTGGTGCCATTACCAACCGCGGCGCCGAAGCGGCCGGCGTAGGTTCCGTTGCGATAGCCGTTGTTGGGCGTGTCGTTATCGGTCGTGTAATACGAGTACTGCGAGAAGTAGTCGAATCGCTTGTAGGCACCGCCGAACGACAGCGCGTTGTTGAAAGTGCCGAGATTGCCGCCATCGATCGCGTAATCGAGTGCCGGCACGCGCGATGTTCCGCGCCGCGTGCTGATGTTCACCACACCGGTCAGCGCGTCGCTCCCATAAATCACGCTGTTGGTCTGCCGCAGCACCTCGATCCGCTCGACGCTGGCGATGGTCAACTGCGAGAAGTCGAAGCCGCCGCCGATGTCATTGGCTGGTATTCCGTCGATGAGGACCTTCGTGAAATTCGACTCGCCGCCGCGCAGGAACAGCGAGGTCGGGCCGCCGCGTTGACCGACCTGGACGATCTGCGACGCGGGAACCAGGCGAAGAGCTTCGAGCACGTCGAGTTTGTTGATCGACTCTATCGTTGCTTCGTCGATCACGGTGACCGGCGCGCCCGTGCGCGCCTGCAGCTGCTCGGTGGCGCCCGCGGTGACGACAACATCCTGCTGCAACGGGCCAATGTCGAGCGCCACTTCGAAGCTGAAGGAGCGCCCCTGGCCGACGAAGACAGCGTCGCTCGTTTTCGACTGGAAGCCAGGCATGCTCACCTGCACTTGATAGCGGTCGGGGGCGAGGCCGCTGAACGAAAACGTTCCATCGCCGCCGCTCTTGGCTTCCTGAACCGTTTGTCCATCGTGGAGCAGCGTGACCGTCGCGCCATCCAGACGCGCGCCGAGGGCGTCGACCACAGTCCCGGCGAGAACCGCCTGCGCCTGCGCGCGTAAGTCAGTCTGCGCAGCCGAAAGCGTGGCAACGAGCGCCACCACAACCCGAACGATTCGTGTCACTGAGCCCCCTCCAACAGCCTCGGTGCAAACAGGAAAGCGTGGGCATTAGAACTTGAGCGCAGGTGCGGACGTACCTGAAGACTTCCTGAATTCTTCGTCAGGCTCAGCGTGGATAAAGAGCACCGTTCGAAGCCTATGGCTTTCTGACTTCGCGTTCAGGAAGGGCGATCTGCTAATCGACGATCGAGAAGGCGATCTCGCCGGTCCCGTCGTGGCTATCGCTCGAAGCCGGCCGGTACTCGGTCCATGCCAGGGCAAACCCTTTGTCCCACGGCCGTATCGCCGGTACGAGCGACCAGGGCTCATTTCGCGTAAGACGCTTTGCGGACTCCAGGGGCATGCCGGCCTGGTCGAATGACTGAAAATAGACCTCGTGCGCGCCCGGCGTCTTATCCGACCATGCCAGGCCGACGCGTCCGTCATTCCAGGCCACGTACGCGCCGATCGATTCTCCCTCGGTTGTCGTGATACGCCGGGCGCGATCGTCGAGCTCGCGTTGAAGATCCGGGACGCGACCGACAAAGAGATAAACCTCGTCATTGCCATCCCGCATGTCGTACCAGGTCAGGGCAACCCGCCCCTGATCATCGATCGCGAGATCGGGATCCTTCGACGTCGCGCCGTCGTCGCGCGTCAAGCGAAGGGGCGGCCGAACGCCGGACGCATCGACCCGAGCGGCGTACAGCTCGCTGGAGCGGGTGGAGGTCGCCGCATCGAACACGACCCATGCCTCGGAGCCGTTGAAAGCGAGATTGAGATTCCACGTCGTCGTCGATGCCGGCGCGACGCAAGTCCGTGTGCCTTGCTCCTTTCCGTCCTCGCCCCACGAACCGATCCACACGTTTTCAGTCCCGTCTGCTTCGGCTTGAATCCAGGCCGCCACGATCGCGTGTCCGCTGGCGCGAATGACCGGGTTTCTGGAACCAGGAGCAATGGCGTGTGTCCATTTGCTGCTGCCATCGCGGGCCCAGGCGCCAAGCATGGCAGTCTGGCGACCTTCGGTCGTCTGCTCGTACCACGCGAGGATGAAGCTGTCTCCCAATCGCTCGATGCTGGGTTCGTACGACGAAGCGGGGGTTGTGGTCAGCCGGCGTTCGGGACTGGACGGATGACCGGTTCGGTCAAGCAACCGGAGATAGATCTCAGCGTTGCGATCGCGGTTGTCGTACCAGGCGACGGCGAACCCGGCTTCATCAGTCGCGAGCGCGGCTTCGAAGGCTCCGGCGCCACTCTGACTGACCTGAATGGGCGTCGGCGCGCTGTTGCATGCTGCGAGCGCGTAACTGAAGCTGCACAAAGCGAGCTGCAGACGACGCATTACGGCCGATACCCTCGTCTCGGGGCTGAGGGTGCGGCGAATGTTGGAGCGCTCAGGGCACACAACATCCACAAGGTGAGCAGGGTTGCCGTCACTCGAGGATCCTAGGCCGTCCGGCCCCTTCCTGTCGTCTGAAGACTGTCTGAACGATTTGTCAGGTTCCGGGATTCGCTCACGTCCCGCGCCCCGGATGCCGGGCTTTTCGGAATCGTGATGCGGAAGGTGCTGCCTCCCGGGCCGGACTGCTCGAGCGTCAGGCGCCCGCCAATCGCCTCAACTCCCCCGCGGGCGAGCGACAGGCCCAGGCCCGTGCCGACGGCCTCGTTCCCATCGATGCGATAGAAGCGATCGAAGATGTGGTCACGCGCCTCGGGCGGCACGCCCGGCCCGGAATCGATCACGTCGACCACGGCCAGCGACGGCGTCTCCGTGAGACGAAGCCGCACACGTCCCGCCGGAGGCGTGAATTTGATCGCGTTGTCGACGAGATTGATCAGCGCCTGCCGGAGAACGACGCGATCGGCGCGCGCCCACGGGGCGCCGCCCTTTTCGACGGACAGCGTCTGCCCCTTCTCTTCTGCGAGCACACCCAGGTGAGACGCGACGTCCTCGGCAAGCGAGGACAAATCCACGGCGTCGAGCGAGAACGCGTGATGCGTCCCGGCGCGCGACAACGCGAGCAGACGATCGACCAATTGCGCCAGGCGGTCGACTTCTTCCAGCATGCTGCCGATGATGCTGCGGTAGGACGCTTCATTGCGATGGCCCCGCAATCCGACCTCTCCAACGCTGCGTATCGCCGTCAGCGGTGTTCTCAGTTCGTGCGACACGTCGGTCGTGAAGTGACGCATCTGATCGAACGAGGCCTCGAGGCGGCCGAGTGTTTCGTTGAAGACCGACGCGAGCCGTCCCATCTCGTCCTCCGGATGCGCCACCGGAAGCCGATCGCTCAATCGTTCGGCCGTGATCGAACGGGCGCGCTCGGTCATTTCCTCGATCGGGGCCAGGGCGCGGCGTGCCAGTGTGTAGCCCCCGAGACCGGCGATCACGACGCCCACGGGTAAGCCAAACATCAGAATCAACGACAGCTCGCGCAGCTCCTCGCGCATCGAGGCTTCAGAACGCGCCACTTGAATAGTCACAGGCCGGTCGACGATGTAGCTGCGCCGGCTCAGCACGCGAATGGGGACGCCGCTCGTCGGGATCGACACGATCATGTCTGCTCCCTGGGCCGCAAGCGCCTGGCTCTCCGGAAGCGGCCGTCGTCTGGCTTCCTCGTTGCTCAGGAGCAGCGCCGTGCCGTCAGCGCTCCACACCTGCACCCACGGGGATTCTTCTTCGAGGAGCAGGTCGATCTGCGGGAACGGCATGATCAGGCCATCCGGCCCTTCGTCAACCGTTGCCGCAGCCCAGTAGAAGTCGGCGCGCAGCCGATCGTCGAGCGAGTCGGAGACGTTCCGGCTGACGAAGATATAGACCCCGAACACGTAGACGCCGAGGACGACGACCATCGCCGCGACATACCACATGGTCAGCCGCAAACGAACGCTGTGCGATCGCCACCAGCGGCCGGTGACGAGGGGCTTCTCCATCACGGTTCGCCTTCACGGAGCATGAACCCGACCCCTCGGACAGTGTGGATCAATTTCACGCCGTGCTCGAGGTCGACCTTGCGGCGCAGACGCGCGATGTGGACGTCGATGACGTTGTCGAGCGGCGTCGTGCGCGCCGTTTCTTTCCAGACGTCTCTCGCCAGCGTCTCGCGCGACACGACCTGGCTCTGGTAGCGCATCAGGAATTCGAGCAGTTCGAACTCGCGCACGGTCAGATCCACTGGACGTCCACCCCGCAGCACTTTGCGCGTGACGAGATCCATCTCCAGGTCGCCGACCGTGAGCCGCGGCGCATCGGCCACGCGACCGCGCCGGACCAGCGCTCGAATGCGCGCGAGGAGCTCGGCGAACGCAAATGGCTTGACGAGGTAGTCATCGGCTCCCGCGTCGAGGCCGGTCACACGGTCTTCGAGCGAGTCGCGCGCAGTCAGGACCAGCACGGGTGTCTCCATGCGGCGCTGGCGAAGCGCTCTCAGGATTTCGAGGCCGTCGCGGCCGGGCAGCGTCAGGTCCAGCAGCACCACGTCGAAGGTTTCGGTGTTCACGCGAAAAAATGCGCCCTCACCCGTACGCTCGACGACGACGTCGTAGCGTTCGTCTTCGAGCCCTTCGCGCAGCGCATCGGCTACTTTCTGTTCGTCCTCGACGACGAGGATTCTCATTCGGTCTGGCAACTCCGGGCTTCAACTCCCAATTTCTAACTCCCAACTCCCCATGGTGATTCGACCGCTTGGGAGTTGGACACGCGACAGACGTTGGGCGTTGCGAGTTGACTCGTGTCTCTCGTAGATTGTCCGTCAGAATAGAAGCCTATGGATAGCGCAGCCCCGGCTGAGGGGGCCTCGTTTTCCCTCCTCGAAACCATGCGTCTCGAAGACGGCCGAGTCGAGCGGCTGGAACGACACCTCGCGCGGATGGCCGCGGCGGCCCGCGATTTCAACTACGAATGGAACGAACCCGCTGTCCGGCTCGCCGTGGACTCGCTCGCCGGTGAACACCCCGACGGCTGCTGGCGGATGCGCCTCCTGCTGGCTGCCGACGGGTCACCGACGATCGAGTGCACGCCCCACGTCCACGAAGAGCGCATTTGGCGAGTCGACTTCGCGCTCGAGCCTGTCGACCCGCTGAATCCGTTCATCCTGCATAAGACCACGCACCGTGTCGTATACGAAACGGCCCGTCGATCCAGGCGCGAGGTCGATGATGTGCTGTTGTGGAATGGGCGAGGCGAAGTCACCGAATCGACAATTGCGAATGTCGTCGCGGAGATCGACGGCTTGCGCTACACGCCTCCCCTTCGATGTGGATTGCTCGCGGGCACGTTCCGCGCCGAGTTGCTGGAGGCGGGCACGATCTACGAACACGTGCTGACCAAGCCCGACGTCGCGTCGGCGCCGCGACTCTGGTTGATCAACAGCGTCAGGGGTTGGGTGGATGTCGAGTTCGTCGGCAGTACGCACTAGCGGCTTTCACCCTCGACCAGAGATGTTGGGAGTTGGGAGTTTGATATCGTCCCCTTATGACTAACTACGCGCAGATGGAGCGGCGGTTGACCGATGTACTCGGCCTGTCCCGCCGTCCAGTTGCCATCGCTTTCCGCGACACTCCTCCGGAAGGAGTACTCCCGCTTTCGGGTACGCAGCCATCGGGGTGCAGTTTCTGGCGTCTTGCGGCAGGTGGCCAGGTCTTTTACACAGTACCCTCGGATCACTTCAACTGTTCCGTCGGCTGCTACACGCACAACATTGCGTTGCCTCCCGAGCGTGAGGCCGACCTGACCGGCACGCTCGGACTGATGGTGGACATCGGCTACATCAAGCTGGACGAAGTCCCCGGCGTTCCACGGCTACCGAAGACGCCGGCGGTGACGATTTATGCTCCGCTCTCGCAGACACCAGTTGCGCCGGATGCTGTCGTCGTCGCGGGCAAGCCCGCGAAATTGATGCTGCTGCACGAATCCGCGATACGAGCGGCGAAGAGCGTCCTGCCATTGTTGGGTCGGCCAACATGCATGGCGATACCCGCGGCTCTCTCGGGCGGCGTCGCGTCGAGCCTCGGCTGCATTGGCAATCGCGTCTACACCGGCGTTACCGACGATCAGTTCTACACCGTCGTTTCCGGATCCGATCTCGATGTCATCGCCGCCGAACTCGAAACGATCGTGTTGGCCAACGCGAGGTTGGCTGAATACCACCAAATCCGGCGGGCGACGCTGACGACGGCATGAGGCGGGTGGTCGGGCGTTGACACCTCGAGAGATTTAACTTCTCGGTTCGCGGCTCTCCTCATTCGGCTCGGTTCGTGTTACCAACAGCGACTGTGAAAGGCGCAAGCGCCCGAGCAGATCGACATAGCGGCGATCGCCCCGCAGCGCATCGAATCGCGGCTCAACTGTGACTGTCGCGAGCGCTGGATCGCGATCGAGCCACGCCTGATCGAGGGCCGCGAACGCGCAATCGTGCTCCTCCAGCCCGGCATATGCGATCGCAAGGTGGAACGACGAGACGTACCGGCGGGTGTGCTGAGCAAGAGCGAGCGCGATCAACTCCTTTGCCTCCGCACGCGCACCGCTGACGGCGCACAGATGCGCAAGCCACGCCAGGCGAATCGGATCGGTGGCGTCGGCTTTCACGGACGCCTCCAGCGTCGCACGGGCGCGGGAATGATCTCCGGCCTTGAGGTAGGCGGCTCCGAGCAGTCGCTGCGCCGGGCCGAAATCAGGAAACAGATGAAGCGCGTGCCGGCACAGTTCGATCGCTCGATCTAGATCACCGGACAAGTAACGGGTCCAGGCCGCCACGGTGTTGGCCATCAGGCACAACGGATCGATCTCGCATGCCTGGTCGACATGACGCGCCGCTTCGCCGAACTTCGAGCGCAGCGCGAGCGTCACGCCGAAGGCGCGCAGCGCGAACTCGTTGCTTGGGTTCAGCACGAGCGCCTCGACGTAGCCAGCATCGGCGGCCGCCCAATCCATGTCCAGCATGCGCCTGGTGTCCGCGAGTACAGCGACGGCCTCCGACACCGATGGATCGAGTTCGAGGGCACGGTTTGCAGATTCGCGTGCGGCCAGCAGGGCCTGCCGCGGCGGCGTGTGGTAGTACTCGGCGCTGCCCAGCCTGACCCGCGCCAGCCCGCCATGGGCCGCCGCGAAATCAGGCGCCAGCCGCGTCGCTTCCTCGAAGCCGAGCAACGACTCGACCAGCCCCGTGTCACCGAGTCTCGCCCAGTGATAACGCCCGCGCAGATAGGCCTGATACGCCGCCGGATGTTCATCCGCCCTGCGGCCGGTGTGCACGCCGGGCACGAGTTCCTGGATCAACGAACGGGCGACGAGGTTCGCCACATCCGCCTGCACCGCCAACCAGTCATCGGCCGTGCGCTCGTAGGTCTTCGACCACAACTCCGCTTCGCTGGCGGTTTCGACGAGGCGCACGGTGATGCGAACACGCGGGCCATCCCGCCGCACGCTTCCCTCGAGCAGATGATCGGCGCGCAGCGTCTCTCCGATTTCGCGGGCCCGCTGCAAGCTGCCCTTGAACACCATCGAGGACCAGCGCGCGATCACACCGACCTTGCCGCGGCACAATGGTCCGAGTTGCGCGATCAGTTCCTCGGTGAGTCCATCGGCGAAGTACTCCTGTGCGCTGTCCTCACTCAGATTGCTGAACGGCAACACCACGAGGCGCGTGACGGGCGCGGGGACGGGCCGCGAGGCGTCCTGCGCGCGATCGACGGCGGCAATGAAGCGATACCCGCGGCGTGGCACGGTCTCGACGAAGCGTGGATGATCGGCGTTGTCTCCGAGCGACGCACGCAGCCGTTTGATGGCGGCATTCAGGCTGTGCTCGAAGTCCACGAACGTGCCATCCGGCCAGAGGCGATGCCGCAGTTCGTCGCGCGTGACGACTTCGCCCGGATGTTCGAGCATGAGTCGAAGAATCTCGAACGGTTGATCCTGCAGACGCACACGTCGCGTCCCCTGACGCAGCTCACGCGATCGACAGTCCAGCTCGAATGATGCGAACCGAAGAACCTCGCTGTTCATAGGTGACACCGTCGCCCGGCCCGGCGGCCCGTAGCCGTACCCCGTAGGTTGCCGTACCGGGACCGGATTGAGAAGAGCAGTTGGGTATGTCGCAGTGACAAGTTACCAACATGTCACCTCGGGTCACCGTCTGATGCATTGAGGCACGCGCGGTCGGACTTCACAGTGGGGCACGTGAGCGCCGGGCTCACCCCACAGGAGCCGATCATGACTGCTCTTCACAGCCTGTCAGTCGCCGTTGTGCTGATGCTGCCGCTGCCTGCCTCGGCGGCCGAAACGCTCTGGACCGAAGTCGCGGTTCGCGTGTATGACGCCACCGGCGCCGGGCCGGGCACGCGGCGCGCATCGCTCGACATTGCGTCGCGGATCGTGTCTGCCGCATCGGTCGAGCTGATCTGGCGGCATTGCAACCAGCCGGCTGCCACAGGGCGATTGGCGCCCGCTGACCAAGCCAACAAGACTCACTGCGATCTGCCACTGGCTCCCGGAGAGCTGGCGCTTCGCCTCGTGCGAACTGGCACGGTCAATGAACGGAGCCGCGAACTGCCGCTTGGGGATGCGCTCATCAATACGCGAGCGGGAGGCGGGGTGCTCGCGACGATCTATCTGGACCGCGTCGAGTGGATGGCCCAGCAAACCGGTATCGACCCGCGCGCGCTACTCGGCCGGGCCATCGCTCATGAGCTGGGACACCTGCTCATGGCCACCAGCGCGCATGCCGCCAACGGCTTGATGCGTCCGATCTGGTTGCAGTCCGAGATCCGTCGTCGTCACAACACGGACTGGACGTTCAGGCCGACGGAGATCGCCGCCATCAGGGAGAGAGCTGCCTTTCTGCAACGGGATTGAAACGTGTCAACTCCCAACTTCCAAGATCCAATTCCCAAACAGCCTGGTGCCTTTGGGAGTTGGGAGTTGGGAGTTGGAAATTGGGCGTTATGCGTTTTCCTGCTAGTGCGCCCACGCTGATGTCGAGGGCACGCGCCCCTGCGACTTCTGAGACGAACGTGACGTCGGTTGCTCATCGGGCCATTCGAGCGGCTTCGGGCCACGCGTCTGTTCGAGGTCGGCGCCAACTCGAACCAATTGCTCGGCGGCACCATCGGACTGACCGAGCGGCTTCCGATCCGCCAGCATTTGCTCGACGCGCGGGCTCGAGATCGGCGGTGAGAAGAAGTATCCCTGCGCATGGCGGCAGCCGAGGCGCTTGAGCTCCTGCGCCTGCATCGCGCTTTCGACGCCTTCGGCCACGACGCCGGTTTTGAGCGTCCGCGCGAGCGCCAGAATGCTTTCAACGATCGCCGGGCGCTCGGGAAGCAGAAGACTTCTGACGAACGAACGATCGATCTTCAAGGCATCGACCGGAAGCTTGTGCAAGTGGCTTAGCGACGAATAGCCCGTTCCGAAATCATCAAGATAGACCTTTACGCCGAAGTCCCGAAGCTCGCGAAGGTGCTCCGCGGCCACGTAGGGACTGCCCATCAACGTCGTCTCGGTGATCTCGAGACGCAGATGCGAGGGCTCTAGCCCAGCCAGGCGCACGGTCTCCTGAACGATCTGCAGGAAGTTCGATTGCATCAACTGCCTGGTGGAGACATTCACCGTGATGCACTCGAGGCCGTATCCCGGAAAGCGCTCCTGCCAGCTGGCAAACATCCGGCACGCCTCTTCGAGCACCCAGGTCCCGAGCTCCTCGATGAGTCCCAACTCCTCGGCAACCGGAATGAACTTCTCAGGCGAGGTCGCCTGGCCATTGCGCGACCAGCGGATCAGTGCCTCGAACCCGACGCACATCCCCGAAGACAGCGACACGATCGGCTGGTAGTGCAGGTCGAACTCGCTGCTCTTCACCGCGTGGCGCAGGTCGTTCTCCAGTCCAAGCCGGTCGAGCGCCTTGGCGTGCATCTCGGCGTCGAACAACTCATGGCGCGCCTTGCCGAGCGCCTTCGCGTGGTACATCGCGGTATCGGCGTCACGCATGATCTCTTCGGGGTTGTTGTACTCGACGGCGCTGAACGCGATGCCAATGCTGGCCGAGGTGAATACTTCGCGGCCACCGATCGAGAACGGCGCGCTGAGCGTGTCCTGGATGCGCAACGCGATCGCGTTGGCCTGGCCCTCGTCTTCGAGCCGGTTCAGGAGAATCGCGAACTCATCTCCACCGAGCCGGGCCAGTGAATCCCCCTCACGCAGGCACGACTCGAGTCTGCGTGAGACGGCCGTGAGCAGTTCATCTCCAATCAGGTGGCCAAGGCTGTCGTTCACGACCTTGAATCGATCGAGGTCGAGATACAGGGCGGCGAAGCGGCTGGCGCGATTGTGCTTGAACTCGTCGAGCCGCCGGCCCAGTCCCTCGACGAAGACCGACCGGTTGAACAACCCAGTCAGCGGATCGCGGAACCCCAGGCTGCGCAGCCGTTCCTGCGCGCTCACGCGCTCGGTGACGTCGGTCAGCGATCCCGCAATACGCGCGCAACGCCCACGCGGCCCGCGCGCGGCGACGCCGCGGCACAGGAATCGCCGGTAGGTGCCGTTCTCGTGGCGAATGCGATGCTCGTGCTGCAGTTGACTCGACTTGCCCGACAGATGTCCCTTGATCGCCTCCCACAGCGCGTGGATGTCGTCGGGGTGCACGCGCTCGAGCCAGTCCTCGAGGCGACCGGTCCCACCACGATCAGGCAAGCCGATGAGTGCCCGCCACCGCGCCGAGAAGTGGACCTGCTCGCTCCGAATCTCCCACTCCCAGAGGCCGTCGTTGGCGCCCGCCTCCATGAGCGCGAAGCGTTCCTCGCTGCGCTTCAATGCCTGCTCCGCGCGGGAACGTTCGGTATGGTCCTGCCAGAGCACCGTGACACTGTCGGCCTCCGGAAGAATCTTGACCTCGAACACGCGAACGCCTTGCGACGTCTGCAACATGAATCGGTTCAACGTTCGCGTGACGCCGGTCAGGACGGCCACGTCGAATGCTCGATGGAAGTCGGTCTTCCCCAGGACGGGCAGCGCCGCCTCGAGCGTCCGGCCAAGCGCGCGATCGCGCGGACACTCGACCATGCGCTGCAACGCGTCGTTCCAGATCACCACGCGGCCGTCGTGGTTGACGACACACATGCCCTCGTCGAGCGATTCGATCACGTCGCGATGCCGCCGTTCGCGCGCCAGGCGATCGAGGTGACGGAAGTACACGCGATACGCGAAGACCATCGGCACGATGGCGACGAGCAGCAGTCCCCACATCCGGTGATCGATTGCGGTCACGACGAGGACTGAGATGACGGCTGCGAGAATAAAGTCAGGCGCATCGCCGACCACGCGTTGCAGCCACTGCCAATTAACCGACCGGCGCGTCACGAAGGGAACGACACATTCGAGCGACGTGTACCTGACCAGACAGTAAGCGAGGGCGGCCGCTGCGATTGGCACGCCCTGCCACGGCCACTCGAAGTGCCCGGTCGTGCCGCCCAGCCACCAATGCACGAACCCGGCTGCCTGCGTCGCGGCCATGGCCGTGAGGACATTGACCGCCATTTGACGACGCTGTGATTCGGCGAGACCACGCAGGACGGCACCGAAGGTCGCGACGAGCGTCGCCGCCATGCGTCCGCCAAGCAGGAGTGCCGTGAAGTCGATAACGAAGGATGTGGCGCCGCCCTTCGCTGACGGGTGACGGCGCTCGAGGGCTGCGCTCAAGATCGTCGCCATCATGAGGCCGGCGACTTCGAGCGCACGGAGCGACGGTGGCCACCCGGCGAGCCCCAGAAGCAGGGGGGCGCAGGCGGCTGCTGCCGTCGTGACATACACACCGGGGTAGGGCGCGGGTGTCCGCGCACCAGCCCATCGCGAGGCAGAGTCCGACCGCGATGTCACGGCGTGAACCTGAGCAAGACGAAGACCACGTGGATCTTCGCCGCTCAAGTGACTGGCTCAGAAGGCTTTGAAGGTGACTCGGCGCTCAGGCAGACGGCGCATATCCACGCTGAAGTGTGCCGAATCGGCACATCGACTTACTTTTGCGATCCTCCGGCGGAGGCGGCTTCCTCGGCGCGTGCCGCGCTCAGGATGTTACGCATCGCATAGTTGCCCTCATGGCACGCGTACTCGAAGAGCGGCTGATGCGGATCCGCGGTGAGCGTCATGCCAAACGTCCACGGTCTGGTCCACGTCTCGGGATCGTCAACGGTCATCGACCAGTCGATCTTGTCGGCGGATATCGGCTTGAAGCGCTCGGTCAGCTTCATCTTCGGCGATCCGTTCCTGTAAGCCGAGCGCGGATCGAAGCCGGTGGTCTCCACGACGAGCGTATCGCCCTCGAAGTGGCCGCGCGCCTCGCCCATGTGCGATCGCAGGCCCGTCCGCGGTGTCGAATCGAGCCGGATGATGCGCGTCTCATGGATCATCTCGTAGCGGATGGCCACCAGGCCGGGTGCCTGCGTGATGTCGTACGCATTGCCGTAGATCGCCGGCATCATCGACCCGGGTAACCCGCGAGTGATGCAGCGATCATAGAGACTGCGATCGAGCCAAGAGTCAGCGCGACCGCCTTCACCTCCGGCGCGACCACCCCGTCCGCCGGCGCGGCCGCCGAGGCGTGCCAGCGCCGCCGGCGTCTGAGGCGGAATACGGCCGTCGGGGGGATCGATCATCATCCAGGCGCGGCTGTTCTTCGCGCCGTAGTGCTCGTACCAGTGAACCGGCCCTGCACCCGTATCGCGTCCGCCGATCGCCGCCGCACCGGCGACTCTCGCCTGGTCGCGCTCTCTCACCAGTTCAGCCAGCTCCGAATCGTCAACCGCCTCGAGCTGCTTTCCTGCCAGTGCATCGGGACGCTCGAACGGGATGCCGTTCTCGTTGACGTTGGTCCAGCCGCCCTGCAGATCCGGATCACCCCATGGCGTCTTGGAAGCCGAGAAGGGTTTGCCCGTTGCCGCGCGCGCGGCCCCGGTCCGGCTACTCGCTTCCTGCGAACTCACAACGGCCGACGTGGTAACAGCGATGGCCACGACGACAACGCCGACAGCAATGCCAGACCTGGGCATAGGCGAGCCTCCTGCAAAAACGAGTGTAGACGAGTTCGTCGCGGCGGGTCTACAAAACAAGACCCGCCCTGCGGCAGCGTAGGTTGGCGGTGTAGGCCGGGTCCTGTTCTTCGGACCCGGCAATTCAAGACGTGCCCTTGCCCCGTCGCAATTCGTCGGTCAGGATGATCGCTTCAGCGATCTCTTTCTTGGTCTTCCGCCGCTGGCGGCTCTGCCGTTGAATCGTGAGATAAGCCTCTTCTTCGGTGAATCCAAGGTCGCGCTGCAGGATGCCTTTTGCGCGGTCGAGGACCTTCCGCGTCTCGAGCCGCTCCGACAACTGCGAGTTCTCCATCTCGAGCCGCGCCGTTTCGATTTCGGCACCAACCAGGAATCCGATCGTCGAGATGAGCCGGATCTCACGCTGTGTGTGGCTGTGCGGCTGACGATGCTGAAGGTTGATGACGCCGACCAACTTCCCGCGCGACAGCACCGGCACGGACAGGAAGGCTTCGTAGCGATCCTCAGGCAATTCGTTGAATGTCTTGAAGCGCGGGTCATCGAACGCGTGACTGCCGACGGCGACCGGCGTCCGATATTCGGCAACCCACCCGGTGATACCCTGTCCGACTCTCAACGTCAGACGATCGACAACGTCAGGATGCGGCGTCTTCGACGCTCGCAGTACGAGGTCATCGTCCTCCAGGACGTAGACGAAGCACGAGTCGCACTGGACGATGGTGGACACGAAGTCGACCACGCGGGACAGCACGCCGTGCAGGGGATCGGCGGCAGCGATGCGGCTGCCGATTTCGTGAAGCAGATCGATGTCTGACCTTCCGCTCACGTAGGACTCGCTCTCGGGGACTTGGGACGTTGTGAGGTGCACGTTCTCTTGAAGATACACACGCAACCGGCTTCGGACAAGAGGGTCACGGACAACGTTTATGTGTGATCAGATGCCAAATACGACAATTTTGGCATGGTTACCTGCCCCGCCGAAGCGCGACGCGCGAAGGCGGGCTCAATTCCGCGCGCCATCATCGTCCAGCGCAAGCGTCGCCGCCGTTCGATACGAGTACACGCCTGCCCGTTGCACTGCCGACACATCCCAGCGCTGACACCACCGGATCCCGCGTTCCAGCAGCACTATCGTGTGCTGCACCACTTCGCGCCTAGGGCGGGTCCCTGTTCCTGGGACGGGCCGTTGAACGCCGGGTCTAAAGAGCAAGACCCGGCCTACGCTGTAGTTCTATTTCGACTACTCTGTCGTCTTATTTCATCGTGCCAGCACCAGCCGCTGCCGTCATCCCGTCCTGTTGCGAGGCACCACCGGATGCGCCGATCGCACCGATGATCTTGCCGCCGACGATCAGCGGCACGCCGCCCTCGACCGCGACGGCGCCCTCGAGCGAGAGGATCCGCCAGCCCTCGCCGCCTGCAGCAAGCGCGTCCTGAAACGCCTTGGTCGGCCGCTTGAAGCGCGCGGAGGCGCGCGCCTTCGCGATCGCCACGTCGATGCTTCCCACCTGCGTGTTGTCCATCTTCTCGAAGTACACGAGATCGCCGGCCGGATCGACGATCGCCACGGCCATTGTCCACTG
>Ga0207706_10000688_pt1 | contig 35335 bp, 29 predicted proteins | sample KBSC53metaG_FD_184318 | JGI IMG/M metagenome (GOLD analysis project Ga0207706, IMG submission 184318) | Corn rhizosphere microbial communities from Kellogg Biological Station, Michigan, USA - KBS C5-3 metaG (SPAdes) (version 2) | ecosystem: Host-associated > Plants > Roots > Rhizosphere > Soil ... | reverse complement strand
GGTGGCCTCGCTGAGCCTGAGCGTCGCGCTGACCGTGATGGTCGGCAGCTTCCGCATCGCGGTCGACGACTGGACGCGCCAGCTGCTGCCGGCCGATCTTTACGTGCGCAGCGCCGCGTCGTCGACGCTGGCCGCCGCGGGCGCCGCGGTCGACACCAGCCTGCCGCCGACGCTGCGCCAGGCCGCTGCCACGATCCCGGGCGTGACGCGGGTGCTCGGCCAGCGCGCCGTGACGCTGCAGCTCGACCCGCAGCGCCCCTCGGTGCTGCTGCTCGCGCGCGAGATCGACGCCGACGCGAGCCATTCGATCCCGACTCTCGGCCCGGTGCTGCCGCTGCCGCTCGGCTCGCAGGCGGTGCCGGTGTTCGCCAGCGAGGCGATGGTCTCGCTCTACGGCGCCGAAGCGGGCCACCGGCTCACGCTGCCGATCGGCGACCGGCAGGTGCCGGTGTTCGTGCGTGGCGTGTGGCGCGATTACGCGCGCCAGAACGGCTCGCTGACGATGGACCTGCACGACTACCGCGCCCTCACCGGCGACACCTCGCTGACCGACCTGGCGCTGTGGCTCGCCCCCGGCGCGAAGGCCGCCGAGGTGCAGGCCGCGCTGCGCCGCCTGGCCGGCGAAGCGGCGCCGCTCGACATCGCCACCACGGCCGAGCTGCATGCGATGTCGATGCGGCTGTTCGACCGCAGCTTCGCGGTCACGACCTACCTGCAGGCGGTGGCGATCGCGATCGGCCTGTTCGGCATTGCCGCCAGCTTCTCGGCGCAGGTGATGGCCCGGCGCAAGGAGTTCGGCATGCTCGCCCACCTGGGCCTCACTCGCCGCCAGGTGCTCGCACTCGTGGCTGCCGAAGGCGCCGTGTGGACGGCCGCCGGCGCGCTGCTCGGCCTGCTGCTCGGCCTGGCGGTCAGCGTGGTGCTGGTCAAGGTGGTGAACCCGCAGAGCTTCCACTGGACGATGGAGATGCATCTGCCCTGGCTGCACCTTGCCGCCCTGTGCGCCGCCGTGCTGGCGGCCGGCACCCTCACCGCCACGCTCGCCGGCCGCGCCGCGGCCACGCGCGAGATGGCGCTCGCCGTCAAGGAGGACTGGTGAAACGCCGCCATTGCCTGCGCGCGATCCCGGCGCTGGCGCTCGCGCCCGCGCTGCCGTCGGCGCTGGCCGCCGCGCCGATCGCCGGCGTGACGCACCGGCCGCTGGTGTTCCCGCTCGACCATGGCGCGCATCCCGACACGCGCACCGAATGGTGGTATGTCACCGGCCGGCTGCAGGCGCAGGCCGAAACCTTCGGCTTCCAGGTGACCTTCTTCCGTGCCCGCACCGATGTGCCGGCCGATCACCCGAGCCGCTTCGCCGCGCGGCAGATCCTGTTCGCCCACGCGGCGCTGAGCGACCTGCCGCAGCGCCGGCTGCGCCACGACCAGCGCATCGCGCGCAGCGGCTTCGGCATCGCCGAGGCGGCAGTGGAGGACACGCGGGTCCGCCTGCGCGACTGGCGCTTCGAGCGCAGCGGCCCTGAGAGCGCCGGTGTCTATCGGGCGCAGGTCGCGAGCGACCGCGCCGGCTTCGGGCTCGACCTGCGGCTGGCCGTCACGCAGCCGGTGCTGCTGCAGGGCGGCCAGGGCTATTCGCACAAGGGCCCGCTCGACAGCCAGGCCAGCCACTACTACAGCCAGCCGCAGCTGCGCGTCAGCGGCGAGCTGCTGCGCGACGGGCAGCGCCGCGCGGTGACCGGCAGCGCGTGGCTGGATCATGAGTGGAGCAACACCTACATGCCGCCCGAGGCCGTGGGCTGGGACTGGATCGGCATCAACCTCGACGACGGCGGCGCGCTGATGGCCTTCCGGATGCGGCGGCGCGAGGGCGGCACGCTGTGGGCCGCCGGCAGCCACCGCACGGCCGACGGCACGCTGCGCGTCTTCGAGGGGCCGGATGCGCTGCGCTTCACACCCGGCAAGCGCTGGACCAGCCCGGCCAGCGGCGCAAGCTACCCGGTGCAATGGCAGATCGACACCCCTGCCGGCCGGTACGAGGTCCGCGCTTTGCTGGAAGCCCAGGAACTCGACAGCCGCGGCAGCACCGGCAGCATCTACTGGGAAGGCCTGAGCGAACTCTTCGACGCCGGCAGCGGCCGGCGCCTGGGCACGGGCTACCTGGAGATGACCGGCTACGCCGCCCCGCAACACCTGTGAACCGACAAGCCTTGATCACCCTCGCCTGGCGCCTGCTGACCCTCATCTGCCTCGCGCTCGGCATGGCGGGCCTGCTGCTGCCGCTGCTGCCCACCGTGCCTTTCCTGCTGCTGGCGGCCTGGAGCGCCGGCCGCGGCTGGCCGGCGATGGAGCGCCGCCTCGTCGAACACCCGGTCTACGGCCCGCCGATCCGGCGCTGGCGCGAGCGGCGCGCTGTGCCGCGGCAGGCCAAGTGGTTCGCCACGGTGGGCATGACCGGCAGCGCCGCGGTGCTGTGGATCGCCGGCGGCCCTGCCTGGCTGGCCCCGCTGGGCAGCTGCGTGCTCGCCGCCGTGGCGCTGTGGATCTGGACCCGGCCCGACGAGTGAGCCCGGCGCTCAGGCCACGGCCCGGACCTGCCGGGTCATGAAATCGACGAAGGCCCGCACCCGCGCCGCCAGGTGCCGGTTGTGCGGGTACAGCATCGAGAACGGCCTCGACCGGCCGGCATAGGGCTTCAACACCTCCACCAGCTCGCCGCGCTGCAGCGCCTGGCGCGCGATGTAGTGGTAGGTCTGGCACAGCCCGCCGCCGGCCACCGCATAGCTCACGCAGCCCAGCACGTCTTCCTGCACGCGCACCGCGCCGCGCAGCTCGCGCTCGGTGTCCTGCCCGTCCTCGCGGAACACATAGGGCAGCGTGCGGCCGGAGCTGGGCAGCACGAACTGGATGCAGTCGTGCTGCGCCAGGTCGTCCAGCGCCTTCGGCCGGCCGCGGCGCTTCAGGTACGCAGGCGATGCGAACACGCCCAGCGTGGCGTCCTCGAGCCGGCGCGCGACCAGCCGGGAATCCTGCGGCTCGCCCTGGCGGATCGCGAGGTCGAAGCCTTCCTCGACCAGGTCGACGTTGCGGTTGGTGATGTGCAGGTCGACCGAGACCTCGGGATAGCGCTGCGTGAAGCGGCTCAGGACCGGCAGCACCCGGTAGTGCGCATAGGTGGTGGGCAGGCTGATCCGCAGCACGCCCTGCGGCGCCGCGCGTCGGCCGCTCACGGCCAGCGCCGCCGCCTCCAGCTGGGCCAGTGCCTGCCGGCACTGCTCGTGGTAGAGCCGGCCTTCGTCGGTGAGGCGCACCTGCCGGGTGGTGCGGGCGAACAGCCGCGCGCCCAGCCGCTGCTCCAGCCGCGCGATCGAGCGGCTCACCGCGGCGGGCGTCAGGCCCAGTGCCTGCGCCGCGGCGGTGAAGCTGCCGAGGTCGGCTGCTTTGCAGAACAGCTCGATGCTGCCCAGCTGCATGGGGTCGGCGCGTGTGTTCATTGATTACACCGTGTCATCAGTGAATGGATACGCCGTGACTTTAATCGCAGCGGTGTCGCAAATAGAGTCTCACCCATCGCTTCAACGTCGATGAAAGGATTTGCGATGAGCACCAAGCGCGTACTGATGATCGTCACCTCCCATGCCCAGCTGGGCGACACCGGCAAGCCGACCGGCCTGTGGGCCGAGGAGCTGGCGGTGCCCTACTTCGCGCTGCGCGACGCAGGCGTGCAGATCGACCTCGCCTCCCCTGCCGGCGGCGCGGTGCCGCTGGACCCAGTGAGCCTGAAGCCGGCCGGCCAGAACGAACCCGCGGTCGAGCGGCTGCTGTCCGACGAGACGGCGCAGCGCCAGGTGGCGCAGGCCCGCAAGGCCTCGGAGATGGACGGCGCCGCGTACGACGCGGTGTTCCTGCCTGGCGGCCACGGCACGATGTGGGACCTGCCGGTCGACGCCGGCGTCACCCGCGCCGTCGAGGCGGCCTATGGCGCCGGCAAGCTGGTCACCGCGGTGTGCCACGGCCCGGCCGGCCTCGTCAGCGCCAAGAAGCCCAACGGCGAGCCGCTGGTCAAGGGGCTGAAGGTGAATGCCTTCACCAACGAAGAGGAAGACGCGGTGGGCCTGGGCGGCGTGGTGCCCTTTGCGCTCGAGACCCGGCTGCGCGAGCTCGGCGGCCGCTTCGAGAACGCGGCCGCCTGGCAGCCGCACGCGGTGCGTGACGGCCAGCTGATCACGGGGCAGAACCCGATGTCCTCGGGCAAGGTGGCTCAGCTGCTGCTCGAAGCGCTGAGCGCCTGACCGGCCCGACAGGCCGCCGCCAGCGCCGCCAGTGCGGCAAGCACCGGCGCGGTGACCTGCGGCTGCGCGGCGATGTCGGCCTCGCCCAGGCGGGCGCCGACCACCGGCACGGTGACGAAAGCCGGCTCCACCAGATGCGCCGACATCACGGTGACCACCTCGCGCAGCGCGGCATGGGCATGGGTCGCGCGCGGCGAGGCATTCCACAGCGCCAGCGGCTTGTGCACGAACTCCTCGCCGGCCACCAGCCAGTCGAGTGCGTTCTTCATCGGGCCGCTGATGCCGTGCGCGTATTCGGGGCTGGCGATCACCAGCGCGTCGCAGCGGCCGACCGCTTCGCGCCAGCGCCGCACCGCGGGGATCAGCTCCGGCTCGAGGTCGGGGTTGAACAGCGGCAGCTCATGCAAGCCCGGATAGAGCGCCATCGCCACACCCGGCGGGGTCAATCCGCAGGCCACGCGCAGCAGGGCGCTGTTGAGCGAGGCGACGCGCAGGCTGCCGGAGACGGCGAGGAAATTCAGCGTTTCGTTCATCGGGCAGGAGGCAGTGCCAGAGGGCAGTCGGCGCGCACAGCGTAGCGGGCCGGCGGCGCGAGCTCCGATTCCACCAGCACAAGGCCCCGCACCGTCCAGGGGATGGCCAGCGGGCCGGGCGGCGGCACGGCGCCCTCGGCGCGGCGCGCCAGCGTGAGGTGCGGCCGGAAGGGCCGGCGCTCTGGCACATGCCCCAGCGGCGCCAGCGCCTCGCCCACCGCGAGATGCAGCGCCATCAGCGCGGGCACCGGCACCATCTCCACCACCGCGAGCCCGCCATGCCAGCGGCGCGCCTCGCCGAAAGGCAGCTCGAAGGCGCACGCCTTCACGCCGCGCAAGGCCTGCTGCAACGCCGGTATGCGCTCGCGCGCCACGTCGCCCAGGAAGTGCAGCGTCACATGCAGCCGCTCACGCCGTACCAGGCCGGCGCGCGCCGGCCATCGCCAGGCCTGCTGGTGGGCCTGCAGCGCATCGCGCACCGCCTCGTCGGGCCACAGGCCGACGAACAGCCGCGCGGGGCCGGCTTGCACATCGAGGTTCATCGCACGAGTGTCGCGCACGGCGCGGATGTAGGCATCGCCCTGCACCACATCGCGCTCGCCGCTGGCAGTCGGCACGAGGGGTGGAACCTACAGTGCGTCCATCGCCCGGCGTCGCGCCGCGGACGCACTTGAACCCAGAGCAGGAGCCCTTTTCGTGAAAGTCCTCGTCCCGTTGATCGTTGCCGCCGCGGCGGCCCTGGCACCCCGGGTGCCGGTGGCCGGTGCGGTGACGCCGGTCTCGCACGTGGACCCACAGCGCTTCGCCGGCACATGGTTCGAGGTGGCGCGGCTGCCCAATCATTTCCAGGCTGATTGCGCGAGCGACGTCACCGCGCACTACGAGCCGCGGACCGACGGCACGCTGAAGGTCACCAACTCGTGCCGCACCCCCACCGGCCGCACCGAAACCGCCGTGGGCCGCGCGTGGCCGATCGACCGCCAAAGCGGCTCGGCCCGCCTGAAGGTCTCGTTCATGCCCCGCTGGCTGCAATGGCTGCCGGTGGGCCAGGGCGACTACTGGGTCGTGATGCTCGACCCCAACTACCGTTTTGCAGTCGTCAGCGAGCCGTCGCGCCGCAACCTCTGGGTGCTGTCGCGCCTGCCGACGCTGCCGGCCGATGAACTCGGCCGTATCGTGGACCGTCTCACTGCCGAGGGCTACCCCACGGGGCAGCTCGTGCTGACCAAACAGTCGGCCGTCGTCAGGAAGATCGGTTCTGACCAGGCCGTGCCCTTCACGGCTCGGCCGCGGCTGATGGTGCGCGAAGAAGACGCCACCGCTGTCGCATCAACCGTGAAAGGAGTTCTTCCATCATGACCTCTGCCCTGCACAAGCTCTCCAAGCCCACCGCGATCGCCGCCGCCCTCGTCGCTGCGCTCTCGCTCGGTGCCTGCAACCGCCAGAACGACGACCGCACCGTCGGCCAGAAGGTCGACGACACGATCCAGCGCACCGAGCAAAGCGCCGACAACGCCAAGCGCGAGGCCAACACCGCGGTGAACGATGCGCGGCAAGACGCCAAGCAGGCTGCAGCCGACGCGAGCGACAAGGTCGCCGATGCGGCGATCACCGCCTCGGTGAATGCCGACCTCGCGAAGGATCCGGATCTCAGCGCGCTGAAGATCAACGTCGACACCAACAACGGCCACGTCACGCTGCATGGCAGCGCCCCGAACGAAGATGCCAAGCAGCGCGCGAGCAAGCTGGCCAGCAACGTCAAGGGCGTGACCAGCGTCGACAACGAGCTGACGATCCAGCGCTGATCCCCCTTCTGTGCCAGGGCCCTCTTTAGGGCGATGGACGCCGGCGGGCCGATGGCATAGAAAAACCTTGTCGCGACGACAAGGGAGAGATCGATGCCACCGCTGCCGGCACCCGGCGACGGCGCCGTGCCGCCGCCGGAACTCCTGGCGCGCGCCTTCCACGCCGCGCCCAACGGTTTCGTCCTGGTCGACGACCAGGGCCGCATCGTCGCAGCCAACGCCGAACTGCATCGCATGTTCGGCTACGCAGCCGACACGCTGGTCGGGCGGGCCGTCGAGACCCTGCTGCCCACCCCGCTGCGCGCGGCGCACACCCACCTGCGCGCGGGCTTCATGCAGCATCCCGAACGGCGCGCGATGGGCGTCGGCCGCATCCTGCACGCGGTGCACGCCGACGGGCACGAGTTCCCGGTCGAGATCGGGCTGAACCCGGTCTCCGACGAGCGCGGCGCGCTGGTGCTGGCCTCGGTGGTCGACATCAGCGAACGGCTCGCGCTGGAGTCGGCCTTCCGCGGCGTGTTCGATGTGGCGCCCTACGGCATGCTGATCGTCGACGACGACGGCATCATCCAGCACGCCAACCCGGTGGTGGCCGAGGTGCTCGGCTACTCGCCGGCCGCGCTGGCCGGTCAGCCGCTGGAGATGCTGCTGCCGCCGCAGCGCTACCGCGCCCGTCACGGCCCGCTGATGGCAGGCTACCGCGCGGCCGGCGAAGCCCGCATGATGGGCCGCGGCCGCGACCTCACCGCCTTGCATGCCGACGGCACCGAGCTGCCGGTGGAGATCGGCCTCAGCCGCGTGCGCTGGCAGCGCCGCACGATGACGCTGGCGGTCGTCAGCGACATCAGCGTGCGCAAGAAGCTCGAGCTCGAGCTGCGCCAGGCCAACGCCGACCTGCAGGAGTTCAGCTATGTCGCATCGCACGACCTGCGCTCGCCGTTGCGCGGGATCGGCGACCTGGTGCAGTGGATCCAGGCCGATCTCGGCGAGCAGCCGCCGCCCGAGGTGGTGCGCAACCTGGGCCGCATCTCGGTGCGCATCGAGCGCATGGAGCGGCTGATCGACGACCTGCTCAGCTATGCCCGCGCCGGCCGCGCACGCACCGACTTCACGCCGGTCGACCTGCAGGCGCTGGTGCGCGGCATCCTCGAGATCCAGCCGCCACCGCCCGGCTTCGAGATCGAGCTCGATCTCGCGGTGGACACCTTCATCGCCACCCGCACGCCGCTCGAGACCGTGCTGCGCAACCTGATCGCCAATGCCTTCCGGCACCACGACCGGCCGAGCGGCCGGGTCTCGGTGACGGCGCGGGCCGACGACAGCTTCTGCCAGGTCAGCGTGTGCGACGACGGGCCGGGCATCCCCGAAGGCACGAGCGACCGGATCTTCAAGCTGTTCCAGACGGTCGGCTCGCGCGATCGGTCCGGCTCCGGGATCGGGCTGGCGCTGACGAAGCGGCTGGTCGAGGCGCATGGCGGGCAGATCGAGGTGCACTCTCCGGTGAGCGAAGGCCGCGGCGCCTGCTTCCGGTTCCGCTGGCCGCGCTTTCCAAGGAGAACAAGCGATGAGTGAGCCGCTGACGATCCTGCTGGTCGAGGACGACGACGTCGCGGCCGAATCCGTGATGCGCAGCCTGAAGCAGCAGGGCCTCGGCTACCGAGTGGTGTGGGCCGAGGACGGCCAGATCGCGCTGGCCGCGCTGCGCGGCCAGGACCCGGCGCGCCGCCTGCACAGGCCGCTGGTCACCCTGCTCGACCTGAACATGCCACGCATGAACGGCTTCGAGTTCCTGCAGGCGCTGCGGGCCGACCCGCAGCTGTGCGCCGAGGTGGTGTTCGTGCTGACGACCTCCAATACGGACACCGACCGCACCCGCGCCTACCACGGGCAGATCGCGGGCTACATGGTCAAGTCGGCCGTGGGCCCGCAGTTCTCGAAGCTCGCACACCTGCTGATGAGCTACGAAGCCGCGGTGAAGCTGCCATGAGGTCCGCAGGAGAGCCGATGTCGGTCCTCGTCGTCGACGACGATGATGTCGATCGCGAGCGCGTGTTGCGCATCCTGCAGCACTCGTCGTTCGACTTCGACGCCACCGAGGCGGCATCGGGCCGGCAGGCGCTCGACCTCGTGCAGCAGCATCTGTTCGACTGCATCGTGCTCGACAACCACCTCGGCGACGTGACCGGCGCGCAGATCCTGCCGCGGCTGCAGAGCGCCGCGCGCCGGGCCTGCCCGGTGATCATGGTCACCGGCGAAGGCGACGAGCGCCTGGCGGTGCAGGTGATGCAGGAGGGTGCGGCCGACTATGTGCCCAAGCGCACCCTGAGCGCCGACGTGCTGATCCGCTCGATCCAGCGCTGCCTCGAGCAGCAGCGGCTGCGCGACGAGCTGGCCGAGGCGCACTGGCGCCTGCAGCACCACGTGCGCGAACAGGCGCTCACGATCGAGCAGCGCGAGCGCGACCTCAAATCCATCCTCGACAACATGCCGGCGCTGATCGGCTACTGGGACAGCGTGCTGAACAACCGCTTCGGCAATCGCGCCTACGAGGAGTGGTTCGGCATCCCGCAGGAGCGCCTGCCCGGCATGCGCATGCGCGATGTGATCGGCGAGGAAGGCCTGCGCGCCGCGGCCGCCTACATCACCGAAGCGCTGCGCGGCAACGCCCAGAGCTTCGACTACGCGACGCGGCTGCGCGACGGCGCGCTGCGGCACTGCCACGCGCGGCTGATCCCCGACCTCGCCGACGATGGCCACGTCGCCGGCTTCTACTCGCTGGTGACCGACGTGACCCTGCTGAAGGAAGCCCAGGGCCGGGCGGCCGAGCTGGCCGCCTTCTGCGAGGCGGTGATCCAGGCGTCGCCGGTGGGCATCGCGGTGTATCGCGCCGATGGCCGCTGCATCCTCGCGAACGCGGCGCTGGCCGAGACCATCGGCGCGCCGCTGCCGGCCGTGCAGCAGCAGAACTTCCGGCAGCTCGCGTCGTGGCAGGAGTCGGGCCTGCTGCACGAGGCCGAGGGCACGCTGACCGACGGCATGCCGCGCCACTGCGAGGTGCACACGATCACGACCTTCGGGCGCGAAGCCTGGATCGAATGCGGCCTCGCCGCGATCGACCACCAGAGCGAACGCCGGCTGCTGCTGATCGCGCGCGATGTGACGGTTCAGCGCCGCGCCCAGGCCGAGCTGGCCCACGCGCGCGACACGGCCCGCGCCGCCGCCGAGACCAAAGGCAACTTCCTCGCCAACATGAGCCACGAGATCCGCACGCCGATGAACGCGATCCTCGGGCTCTCGCGGCTCGCGCTCGAGGATGAGCTGCCGCCGCGGGCGCATGACTTCGTCCACAAGGTGCACAGCTCGGCCCAGGCGCTGATGGGCATCCTCGACGACGTGCTCGACTACTCCAAGATCGAGGCCGGGCAGCTGCGCTTCGAGTCGGTGGAGTTCGAGCTCGACACCGTGCTGCGGCGCGTGTCCGACCTTTTCGCGGCGCGCTGCGAGCAGAAAGGCCTGGAGTTCGTGTTCGAGGTGCACCCCGAGGTGCCGCCGCGCCTGGTGGGCGACCCGCTGCGCCTGTCGCAGGTGCTCGACAACCTGGTCGGCAACGCGATCAAGTTCACCGAGCGCGGTGTCGTGCGGCTGAGCATCGAGTTGGCCGAGCGCGTGGCCGCGGCGTCGTGCATGCTGCGCTGTGCGGTGCACGACACCGGCGTCGGCATCTCGGCCGACAGCCAGTTCGGCCTCTTCGATGCGTTCACGCAGGCCGACAACTCCATCACCCGGCGCTTCGGCGGCTCGGGTCTGGGGCTGACGATCTGCAAGCGGCTGGTGCAGCAGATGGAGGGCACGATCGCAGTCGACAGCGTGCCCGGCGCCGGCAGCAAGTTCCACTTCACCGCGCGGATGGGCGTGCCGCCCTCGGCGGCCGAGCAGCAGGCCGCGATGCGGCGGCTGGCCGGCCTGCGCGTGCTGGTGATCGACGACGATCCGCATTGCAGGCGCGCGCTGGCCTGGCTGCTCGAGGCCTGCGGCGGCGTCGCGGCCGTGGCCGATGGCGGCGCCGAGGCGCTGCAGCAGCTGGAGCAGGCGCATCGCGAAGGCTGGGCCTTCGACGCGCTGCTGCTCGACTGGAAGATGCCCGGCATGGACGGCGTGCAGACCCTGCGCAGCCTGCACGCGCTGACCGGCCGCCTGCAGCAGCCACCGCTGCACGTGATCATGATGGCGGGTGAACTCGGCCGACAGTCGCTGCTGGCAGCCACCGCCGAGCACCAGCCCGACGATGTGCTGCCCAAGCCGGTGCTGCGCACCGAGCTGGCCCAGGCGCTGCGGCAAGTGCGCGAAGGCCCGGCCGCGACCCCGTCGACCGCCGAGGTCTCGCTGGTCGCGCTGATGCGCAGCCGCGCGAGCCGGCTGAAGGGCGCGCATGTGCTGCTGGTCGAGGACAACCCGGTCAACCAGTTGGTCGCGGTGGAGCTGCTGAAGTGCCTGGACGTCGAGGTCAGCGTCGCACAGGACGGCCTGGAGGCGCTGGAGGCCGTGCGCCAGCAGCGCTTCGACGCGGTGCTGATGGATCTGCACATGCCGCAGATGGACGGCTTCGAAGCCACGCGCCGCATCCGCGCGCTGCCACAGGGCCACGGCCTGCCGGTGATCGCGATGTCGGCCGCCGTGATGCCCGAGGACCGCGAGCAATCTGCGGCGGCCGGCATGGTGGACCACGTGGCCAAGCCGATCATGGTGGAGCAGCTGGTCGAGGTGCTGCTCAAGTGGGTGCGGCCCCGTTGAGGCCCAAGGCCCCGCGTGGGCGTGGAGATGGGGGCATCGCATAAGCTGCCGGCCTCGATGCCTGCTCCCGCGCCTTCTTCCGGCAGCGCACGCGCGCTGCTGCAGCACCCCTCCTTCGTCCGCTTCTGGCTCGGCCGGCTCAGCGGCACCATGGGCAGCCAGATGCTGATGGTCGCGCTCGGCTGGCAGATGTACGACCTCACCGCCAGCGCATGGGATCTCGGCCTGGTCGGGCTGATGCAGTTCGTGCCGGCGCTCGCGCTGGCGCTCGTCTCCGGCCATGTGGCCGATCGCCACGACCGCCGCCTGATCGTCGCGCTCAGCCTCGCGGCGCAGACGCTGGCGGCGCTGCTGCTGGTGCTGGCCTCGCATGGCGGGTGGGCCAGCCGCGGGCTGATCCTCGGGCTGTCGCTGCTGCTGGGCACCGTCAAGTCGTTCCAGATGACCGCGCAGCAGGCGCTGACGCCGCAGCTGGTGCCGCCGGCGCTGCTGCCGCGCGCGCTCGCGCTGAGCTCGATGGCGATGCAGGCGGCCATCATCGGCGGCCCCGCGCTCGGCGGTTTCCTGTATGCGGCGGGAGCGCCGGTGGTCTACGGCGTGTGCGCGCTGCTGTTCGGCGCCGGCGCCGCACTGATGGCCAGCCTGCGGCACGAGCGACAGCCGGTGGCACACGCGCCCGCTTCGATGGAGACGATGCTGGCCGGCGTGCGCTTCATCTGGAGCCGGCCCGCGGTGCTGGGCGCGATCTCGCTCGACTTGTTCGCGGTGCTGTTCGGCGGCGCCACCGCGCTGCTGCCGATCTTTGCGCGCGACCTGCTGCACGTGGGGCCCTGGGGCCTGGGCCTGCTGCGCGCAGCGCCTGCCGTGGGCGCGCTGCTGACGTCGCTGGTGCTGGCGCGCTGGACGATCGAGCGCCGCGCCGGCCGGGTGCTCTTCAGCGCGGTCGCGGTCTATGGATTGGCGACGCTGGTCTTCGGGCTGTCCACCGTGTTCTGGCTCTCGCTGCTCGCGCTGTTCGCCTCCGGCGCGGCCGACATGGTCAGCGTGGTGATCCGCCAGTCGCTGGTGCAGCTGGACACGCCCAACGAGATGCGCGGGCGCGTCAGCGCAGTGAACTCGGTGTTCATCGGCGCGAGCAACCAGCTCGGCGAGTTCGAATCGGGCGCCACCGCCGCACTGCTCGGGCCGGTGGGCTCGGTGCTGCTGGGCGGCATCGGCACGCTGGTGGTGGTGGCGCTGTGGATCCGGCTCTTCCCGCAGCTGGCCCAACGCGAGCGGCTCACCGGAGGCTGATCACGCGCGGCCGAACAGGTGCAGCGCCGCGTACTGCAGCAGCATGATGGTCTTGCCATCGACGATCTCGCCGCGCTCGATCATCGCCATCGCCTCCTCGAAGCGGGGCTCGAAGACCTCGATGTCCTCGCCCTCCTCCTCCAGCCCGCCGCCATGGCCCACGCGCGAGGCAGGGTCGTATTCGGCGACGAAGAAATGCAGGCGCTCGGTCACCGAGCCGGGGCTCATGAAGGCCTCGAACACCTTGCGCACATGCTGCACGCGGAAGCCCGCCTCCTCCTCCGCCTCGGCCTTGATGCGCTCCTCCGGCGAGGCCTGGTCGAGCAGGCCGGCCGGCACCTCGATCAGCAGGTCGTCGTGCCCATTGACGAAGGCCGGGAACCGGAACTGCCGCGTCAGCACCACGGTGCGCCGGTCGAGGTTGTAGAGCAGGATCGCCGCGCCGTTGCCGCGGTCGTAGGTCTCGCGCTGCTGCTGCTGCCACTCGCCGTTGCGGCGGCGGTATTCGAAGCGCGTTTTCTTCAGCACATACCAGTCGTCTGACAGCACGCGCACCTCCTGGATGCGCACTCGATCGGCCACGCTCATGCGGTGTCTCCCCGGTTGGACATGGCGTGCAGCCTAGCATATTCGTGCAATCTCGTGCAGCTTCGTGCAGAATCAGGAACATGCTGACACGCCAACGCAAGCACCTGATCCTGCAGACCCTGCAACAGGAGGGCCAGGTGCTCGCCAAGCCGCTGAGCGAGGCGCTCGGCGTCTCGGAAGACACCATCCGGCGCGATCTTCGCGAGCTCGCGCGCGAAGGTGCGCTGCAGCGCGTGCATGGCGGGGCGCTGCCGGCCTCGCCGGCGGTGGTGGATCTCGCGCGTCGCGAGCAGCTCTCGCCCGAGGCCAAGCAGGCTTTGGGCCGGGCAGCGGCAGCGATGGTCGAGCCCGGCCAAGTGGTCTTCGTCGACGGCGGCACCACCACGCTGCAGATGGTGCGCGCGCTGCCGGCCGACCTGCGCGCCACCGTGGTCACGCACAGCCCGGTGATCGCGGCCGAGCTGGTGCGCCACCCCGCGCTGGAGTTGGTGCTGATCGGCGGGCGCGTCTTCAAGCATTCGGGCGTTGCGGTGGGCACCGCCGCGGTGCAGGCGATCCGCGAGATCCGCGCCGACACCTACTTCATGGGCGTGACCGGGCTGCATGTCGAGCATGGCCTGAGCACCGGCGATCTCGAGGAGGCGCACATCAAGCGCGCGCTGATCGAGAGCGCGGCCGAGACGGTGGTGCTGCTCAGCGCCGACAAGCTGGGCGTGGCCTCGCCCTACGTGATCGCGCCGGCGCGGGCGGTCAGCACGGTGCTGCTGCAGGGCCCGGCGCCGGCGGCCACGCTGGCCGCGCTGCGCAAGATGGGCATCGCCGTCGAGCGCTGCGGCTCGCCGGCGGCAACATCGCACACCCGGCGCCGGGGTTCCCCCGGCAACTGATCTACATCAAGCGGGCCGGCTTGCCGGCTCCTAGAGTCGGCGCAGGTTGCCCTGAGGGAGGGCGGCCGGCAAAGCCCGGGGGCCCCATGTCCGTCTCGAATGCGCTCGGCGCGGCTGCGCAGCAGCGCCCGATCGCGTTGCCGCGTTATGCGCTGCATACCAGCCTGCTCTACGCGGCGCTGCTGTTCGTCCTGATCCTGTGCGGCTCGGTCGCGGCTTACCGCGCCCGGGCCGCCGAGCTGCGCGACAGCCGGGAGCAGGAGCTGCAGTCCGTGGCCGCGCTGGTGCGCGACGACCTGGTCGACTGGCTGCGCGAGCGCCGCGGCAACGCCGCCGCGTTCAGCCGCAGCCCCTTGGTCCGGCAGCAGGTCGCCGCCGCGCTCGACCACCGCGACCCACGCGCCGCGGCCGCCCTGTCCGGCGTGCTCGCGAACCTGGCCGAGACGTTTGGTTATGCGGCCGTCGAGATCCGGGATGGGGCCGGGCGCCGCATCGCCGGCTCGTCCGACCCGGTGGAACGCACGCCGCAACTGGCCGATGCCGAGCGCTTGGCGTCGGCATCCGGCGCGATCGTGCTGGCCGACCTGCACCGCGGCGCCGATCACCAGCTCCGCCTGGCGCTGGTCGCCCCGGTGTTCGACCAGGAGGGCGCGAGCCGGCGGTGGATCGCCTCGATTGCGCTCGAGATCGATCCGCAACGCCAGCTGTATTCGCGCCTGCGCAACTGGCCGCTCAGGAGCGAGACCGCCGAGCTGGCCCTGCTGCGGCACGACGGCGCGGAACTGGTCTACCTCAGCGAGCTGCGCCACCAGCCGGACAGCGCACTGCGGCTGCGCACTTCGCCGGCATCACCGGCAACGCACGACTATCGCGGTGTTCCAGTGCTGTCGACCACGGTCGAGATCCCCGGCACGCCATGGCTGCTGATGGCCAAGGTCGACGAAAGCGAGGCGATGGAGCCGCTGCACTTCGAGCTGCTGGAGCACGGGCTGTTCGCCACCGTGAGCCTGGCGGCGGCGCTGTTCCTCGCCGGCTACCTGCGCCAGCGCGAGCGCCTCGGCAGCGCGCTGCGCGAGGTGGCGCAGGGCCATGCGCTGCAGGCGGCCGAGCAGCGCTTCCGTGCCACCTTCGAGCAGGCGGCGGTGGGCCTGTGCCATGTGGACGCGAAGGGCCGGCTGCTGCGCGCCAACACGCTGTGCGGCCAGTTGCTCGGGCTCAGCGACGAGCAGCTGCAGCACGCGCAGCTCTTCGACCTGCTGCTGCTCGAGGAGGCACAACGCGAGGTGCTGCAGTCCGCCCTCGATGGCCGGCGCCCGCAGTTCAGCACCGACGTGCGGGCGCACCGCGGCCACGAGCTGCGCGGCTGGCTGCGCCTGACCGTCTCGGGCGTGCGCGATGCCGGCGGCAGCGTGGCCTATGCCGTGGTCGTGCTCGACGACATCAGCGCCCGCAAGGCGGCCGCCTACGCGCTGGAGCAGAGCGAGGCGCGCATACGCTCCTACACCGAGCATGCGCCGCTGGGCGTGGTGGTGTTCGACAGGCTGGGCCGCGTGCAGGAGGCCAATGCGGCCGCGCTGGCGTTGAGCGGCCACAGCGCCGCGCAGATCTGGCTGCAACCGCTGGACGAACTGCTCGGCGAGCATGGCCGGCCGCTCAGCCTCTTCGCCTGCCGGCCGCTGCTGCGCACCGGCAAATGGACCCTCGAGACCGAGCTGACGCGGCACGACGGCAGCCGGCGCTGGATCTCGGCCATCGCGGCCCGCATGGACGACGGCTGCACGATCGCCTTCGTGCAGGACATCACCGAGCGCAAGCACGAGGAGAACGTGCTGCGCCAGGCGCACGCGGTGTTCCGCAACACGCAGGAAGGCCTGGTCATCACCGATGCGCGCGGCGACATCGTCGCCGCCAACCCGGCCTTCAGCCGCATCACCGGCTACGCCGAGGGCGAGCTGCTCGGCCGCAACATGAAGATGGTCAACTCCGGCCGCCACGATCCGGCGTTCTACCGCCTGTTCTGGCGCGCGCTCGCGGAAACCGGCTTCTGGCAGGGCGAGATCTGGAATCGCCGCAAGAACGGCGAGATCTATCCCGAGTGGCTGACCATCAATGCGGTGCACGGCCCCGGCGGGGAGCTGCAGAACTACGTGGCGGCGTGCATGGACATCACCCGCACCAAGCAGTCGGAGATGGAGCTGGAGCGGCTGGCGCACCACGACGCGCTGACCGGCCTGCCGAACCGGCTGCTGCTGATGAGCACGCTCGAGCACGCCATCGTCCGGGCGCAACGCAACAACGGCCGCGGCGCCGTGTTGATGCTGGACCTCGACCGCTTCAAGAACGTCAACGACAGCCTGGGCCACCCGGCCGGTGACCAGCTGCTGCAGGAGGTGGCGCAGCGGCTGGCGGCGCGGCTGCGCGGCGTGGACACGGTGGCGCGGCTGGGCGGCGACGAGTTCGTCGTGCTGCTGGAGGACCTGGCCGAACCGCAGGGCGCGGCCCATGTCGCGCAGACGCTGATCGACGCCTGCTCGGTGCCCTTTACCGTCGATGGGGGCCAGCAGGTCTACGTGGGGGCGAGCGTGGGCATCAGCCTCTTCCCCGACGACAGCACGCAAGGCGACCGCCTGATCCAGCAGGCCGACGCCGCGCTCTACAGCGCCAAGGACGCCGGCCGCGGCACCTACCGCTTCTTCACCGGCGCGTTCACGCGCGAGGCGCGCACCCGGCTCGACATGGAGATCGGCCTGCGCCGCGCACTCGACGAGCAGCAGTTCAGCCTGTACTACCAGCCGCTGGTGCGCGCGGCCGACGGCGGCATCGAGGGCATGGAAGCACTGGTGCGCTGGCGCCACCCGGAGCTGGGCATGGTCTCGCCGGGCGACTTCATCCCCCTGGCCGAGGACACGGGGCTGATCGTGCCGCTCGGCGACTGGGTGCTGCGCACCGCCTGCCAGCAGATGCGCCGCTGGCAGCACGAGGGCATCGCGCCGCGCACGCTGGCGGTGAACCTGTCGCCACGGCAATTCGCCCAGCCCGACCTCACGCAGCAGATCGAGCAGGTGCTCGCCGAGACCGGCCTGTCGCCCGCGGCGCTGGAACTCGAGATCACCGAGAGCGCGCTGATGGACGCGACCACCGCCGGCACCCGGCTGCAGCGCCTGAAGGCGCTGGGCGTGCGGCTGGCGATCGACGACTTCGGCACCGGCTACTCGTCGCTCGCCTACCTGAGCCGCTTCCCGATCGACAAGCTCAAGGTCGACCAGAGCTTCGTGCGCCGGATTCCCGACGACACGACCGACATGGAGATCACCGCCGCGGTGATCTCGCTGGCGCGCAGCCTGAAGCTGAAGGTGCTGGCCGAAGGCGTGGAAACGCCGGAGCAGCTGCAGTTCCTGCGCAAGCACGGCTGCGATCTGCTGCAGGGCTACCTGTTCGCGAAGCCGCTGCCGGCCGAGCAGATGGGCGCGCTGCTGCGCGCCGCCGGGCCGCTCGGCCACGCCATGCCGGGGGTGGTACAACAGGCGGCATGACGCCCACCCTGCCCCCGCGCGCCGCCGAGCTGATCCAGCTGCTGGAACTGCAACCGCACCCCGAAGGCGGCCACTACCGCGAATTCTTCCGCTCTCCCTGCCGCGTGCAGCCCGCCGATGGCCGGCCCGGGCGCACTGCGCTGACCAGCATCGACTTCCTGCTCGCGCGCGGCCAGCACTCAGCCTGGCACCGCGTCAGCTCCGACGAGATCTGGCACCTGCTCGAAGGTGGGCCGCTGCGGCTGTGGCTGATGCCGCCCACGCTCGACCAGCTGCACGCGGTGGAGCTGGCCCCTGCCGATGCCGCCGGCCGCCGGCCGCACCATGTGGTGCCGGCGCACTGGTGGCAGGCCGCCGAGCCGATCGGCGACTTCGCCTACGTGGGCGCCACGGTGGCGCCGGGCTTCGAGTTCGCCGACTTCGGCTTCCTGCGCACCGAGGCCGCAGCCGTGCAGGCGCTCAAGCGGCTGGCGCCGCAGGCGATGCACCTGCTCTGAGCTTTCAGACCGTGCCGGTCCCCATGCGCGCGGCCTGCAGCATCTCGTGCACGTCGTGCGTCATCACCGCGAGGAAGCCGGCGAGGCCGAGGTAGGCCAGCGCATACGACAGCCGCGTCTCGGCGCTGGCGACGCGGTAGGCCACCATCTCGGGGTCGTTGCGGCGGCGCCAGAGATGCCAGGCCTCGAAGGCGCCGAGCAGGCCCAGGATCAACAGCAGCGGGTTGTGCGACTGCATGAACCACAGCAGCAACAGCGGCGCACCGACGATCCAGAGCCAGGGCGAGATCACCTGCGTGACGCGGCCGCCATCGAACGGCAGGATCGGGATCAGGTTGAGCAGGTTGATGAACAGCCCGCTGTAGGCCACGGCCAGCAGCCAGTCGGTGTGGGTGTCGCGCGCGACGAAGTAGCAGGCCAGTGCGCCGAGCGTGCCGACCAGCGGGCCGGCCAGGCCGATGTAGGCCTCGGTCTCGGCGTTGTGCGGCCGCTGCTTCAGCTCGACCCACGCCCCGACGAACGGTATGAAGGTCGGCGCGCCGACATCCAGCCCCTTGCGGCGCGCGGCGACGTAGTGCCCCATCTCGTGCACGAACAGCATCGCCACGATGCCCACCGCATAGCGCCAGCCGTAGACGAACGCATACAGCACGATCGACAGCAGCATCGTGCCGCCGCTCATCAGCAGCTTGCCGAACTTCAGGAACTTGAAGCCGCTGAACAGCAGCAACAGCAGCTTGATCATGCCTTCTCGCCGCGGCCCTTGAAGAGCTTGGTCGCCGCCGCGCCCACGCCCAATACCGCCAGCCCGATCAGCTTGGCGAACTTGGCGAAGAAGGCCGCCGCCAGCGCGAGCAGGCCGAGCTTCTTGGCGGCCACGCCGGCCACCAGCGCTGCCAGGCCGTATTCGGCCACGTGGTCGGTCTTGCTGTTGAAGTCGGCGTAGCGCTTGCCTTCGTTGAAGTCGAGCGACGACAGCAGCGTGTGCGCGACCGGCTTGTCGCGCTCGACGGTGCCGCGCGAGGTGATCAGGTTCAGCGAGAGGTAGCCCTCGCGGCCGAGCGCGTAGGTGTTGTAGTTGACGCTGCTGGCGTCGTTGTCGGGCTCGCCCTTGGTGCGCGCCGCCATCGCCCACACCAGGCGGTGGGTCGCGGGCTCGTAGTGCGGCTTCTCGACCCAGCCGGTCACCTCCAGCTCGGGGATGCCGCGCTGGCGGCGCTCTTCGTTGCCGGCGTCGGTGCCTTCCTTCAGGCTCTTGAACAGCTCGTCGACGTTCCAGTCCTTGGCGTCGTCGTCCTTGATGTAGCCGGAGTTGCGGTACTCGGCCACCACCAGCCAGTCGCCATCGGTCGGCTCGACCAGGCCGATCAGCTCGTCGTCGTCGCCGTTGCCGTAGGCCTTCATCAGCTGGCCGGCTGCCGGCTGGGGCACATAGGTCATGCCGGCCGGCAGCTTGAGCACGGCCTGGTCGCGCAGCTTGATGTCGGCCGGCCCGACCACGCGGGCCTTGTCGGCCGCCTCGGTGGCCGCCTTCACCTCAGCCTCGCGCTCCTGCGGCGTGGCCGCCTGCGCAACGCAGAACCACAGCGCGCAGGCCGTGGCGAAAACGGCACGCCGCAGCGGCGCGCCCCAGGTCATCGTCGTCTGCATGGGCATTCCCCCCTCTCATGGCGCCCGCTCCATCGCGGCGGGCCTGGGAGCGAATGCTAAGGCAAGCGCTAAGGCAGCCGCAGCCGCCGCTTCGGATCGGGCAACTGCCCGCCCTCGAAACGCACGCACTGCTGGCGCACCACTTCCGGCAGGAACTGCTGCTGCGCCTGCACCGAGCGCAGCCAGGCGGCATCGCTGCCATGGTCGTCGCGCAGGCAGTCGAGCAGGTAGTGCAACCCGGCCTCGGCCTGCAGCTCCACCGCATGCGGCCCCACGCGATGGATGGTCTCGCGGATCAGGTCGCGCAGCGGGCGGTGCTCGGCCGTCTGCGGGTCGACCACCACGCCGTCGAGGCCGAAGCGGCAGGCCTGGAAGCGGTTGTAGGTGTAGACGAGGTAGTCGTCTTCCTGCGGCTGGAAGGGCTTCTCGACCATCAGGTAGCGCGCCACGCACTGCAGGTAGGCAGCCATCGCCGCGGCCTTCTCGACCGTGAGCGGCGTGTCCATCACGCGGACCTCGATGGTGCCGAACTCGGGCTTGGGCCGGATGTCCCAGTAGAAATCCTTCATCGAGGTGACCACGCCGGTGTGGCTCATCTTGTTGAAGAACTCGGTGAAACCGTCCCAGGTGAGCAGGAACGGCGCGCGGCCCGACAGCGGGAACGCGAACACCGAGTTGAGCCGCGCCGACTGGAAGCCGGTGTCGTAGCCCTGCACGTAGGGGCTGGAGGCCGACAGTGCGATCATGTGCGGCACGTAGCGCGACATCGCGTGCAGCAGCCACAGCGCCTCGTCGGCGCTCGGGCAGCCGATGTGCACATGCTGGCCGAACACGGTGAACTGCTTCGACAGGTAGCCGTACAGCTCCGAGACCTGCCGGAAGCGCGGCGTGTCGAAGATGCGGCGGCGGCTCCAGTCCTGGAACGGATGGGTGCCGCCGCCGGCCAGGTGCATGTTGAGCTGGCCGGCGCAGTCGACCAGCGCATCGCGCACTTCGAGCAGTTGCTCCAGCACCATCGCGTGGCGGTCGCACACGCCGGTGGACAGCTCGATCATGCTGCTGGTGATCTCGGGCTTCACGTCAGCCGCGAGCTTGTGGCGGCGCTCGATCAGCCGCAACAGGTCGGCCGCGCCGGGCGTGAGGTCGTAGTCGTGCGAGTTGACGATCTGCAGCTCGAGTTCGACGCCGAGCGTGAACGGCTGCGAGGTGGCAAATTCTTCCAGGCTCATGGTGGCGTGTTCAGGTCTTTGGGTTCGGCGAGGCAGCATGCGGGTCGCCGTCGGCCTCGCCGGCCCAGCGCAGGCCGTACAACAGCGCCAGCGGCCCCAGCAGCTCCACCAGCGCGATCGCGGCCAGCAGGATGGGCAGCAGCACCGCGCCGGGCTCCGGGTGGGTCAGCTGGAAATCCAGCCCGATGATCCAGCCGGTGGCCGACAACGGCAGCGTGCCGGCCGATAGGCAGGCGGCCTGCCGCCACGACAGCCCGCTGGGCCTCGCCAGCGCGCCGATCGCCACGCCTTTGGCCAGCAGACGCGCGAGCAGCAGCGCGCCGGCCACGCTGCCGGCCAGCGTGACCATCGCCAGCGAGCCGGCCGAACTCACCGCGACGAACAGCACCAGCACCAGCACGCCGCCGGCGGTGCCGAAGTGGCGCGGCCACACCCAGGGCCGCTCGCTGCGGTTGCGCAGCCACACGCCGGCCAGCAGCGGCACCAGCAGCGTCGACAGCTGCAGCGTCTTGGCCACCACCAGCGCCAGCAGCACGCAGCCGAGCAGCAGCACGGTGGAGTTCTCGTTGCGCAGGTCGAGCCGGCGGGCGATGGAGGCGATCACGCTGCCCAGCAGCGCGCCGAGGATCAGCGAGCCGGCAAACGAGAACAGCGTCGGCACCAGGGCGCGGTCCCAGCTGCTGGGATCGCTGAGCACCAGCCCGGCGCTCAGCAGCTTGGCCGCGATCAACGCATACAGCGTGTTCAGCGTGCTGAGCGCGGTGAGCCGCTCGGTCACCTGCCCGGCCGCCCCCGATTCACCCACCACGCGCAGCACCACGGCCGGCGAGACGCTCATGAGGATCACCGCGAGGCCGCCCGCCGCGCGCGGCTCGACCCCCAACTCCACGGCCACGACGTAGACCAGCGCGGCCGACAGCAGCGCCTCCAGCACACTGGTCGCCAGCAGGCGCGGGTTGCGCCTCAGCCATTTGAGGTTGAGGCGCGCACCCGCCTCGAACAGCAGCAGCGCGAGCGCCACGTCGACCGCGAGGCGCAGCGCGGGCTCGCCGCCCTTGGCGCCCACGTTGCCCAGCGCGATCACGGTGCCCACCGCGCAATAGCCCATCAGCCGCGGCCAGCGCAGGAACCGCCACGCGGCCTCGCCCAGCAAGGCTGCCAATACCAGAAGAAGCGCGACGCCCATCAACGCGTCCGTGCGCAAAGCCCACGGGCGCGTGATCAGCGACCACAGCGCATCGGTCATGCAAGACCCTCCACAAAGTTTGCTCATCGGTCTGCCGTCCCAACGCGGGGGATGGCAGGACAACCGGAGGTTCCGGCAGTTTTCGTGCCCGCCGGTCAGCAAGCGCAACTTCGGTAGAGGAATGTGCAAGGGGTCAAGGCAGGGCCGGGGCGGCACCGGCGGCCTCGGCGGCGGCCAGCGCCAGCGCAAGGTTCTTGCGATGTTGCGCGCTCCACCAGCCGGTGTCGAAGCCGCTGCGCGCCAGCAGCGCGCGGGCTGCCAGCACCTCGCCCTGCTCGCCGAGCGCCACCCGCCACTGCTGCACGCGTTCCACGCTGTCACAACTCAGGTCGGTCAGCATCGTCTGCAGGCGAGCGGCTTCACTGAGTGCGTCGGCCTCCAGCTGCAAGGCCTGCAGTTGCGCGGGCGGCCATCCGAGCTGGCCGGCCAAGGCCACGCCGGCTGCGAAATCTTCGACGCGGCTGGCATGCGAGACGAGCTGGCGCGCCAGCACCTCGCACAGCGGGCGCCGCCCCGGCGGTGCCTCCGGCGCGCAATGGCGCATGGCCTGGGGGCCGGCCGCATCTTCCCAATGCGCCTGCGCCTGCCAGCCCGCCAGCAGCGCCAGCGTGCGCGGCAACGCCGGCGCATGCGGCCCGAGCCCGCGGTCGATCAGCACGGGCAGCCGGCTCGCCGGGCTTTCAAAACGGCCAGCCATCGCCGCGCGACCCATGGCGTCGGCCTCGCCCGCTGCATCGCCTCGCTGGGCTGCCGCAGCCGCAAGTGCCAGCCACGGCACCGCGTTGCCCGCGTCGAGCCGCGCCCACTGCTCCACGCTGAGCAGCGCGCAGGCCGGTGCCGCCGCCTGCCGGCACGACTGCAGCGCCATCGCATACACAGCCGGATGCCGCGAAGCTGCGGCTTCGATGGCGAGCCGCTCGCCGTCGCCCGAGATCAGCAGCCCCGCTGCCCTCACCGCCTCGTCGGCACTGGCCAGCAGGCGCGCCCGCGCCACCTGCAGCGCCGCGTTGCGCCGCAAGCCCGGCACGCTGAGCAGGCCCGAGTAGTCATCGTCGGCAGGCGTGACCGTGCCATAGCCGCAGACGTCGACATCACCCACCGGCGCGGATTCGGGCTCGGCCGCCGCGCGGCGCCAGGACCCCACCAGCGCCGGCGCCTCGTCGACTTCATCGGCGGCGGTGTCGGCAGGCACCCACGGCGCAAGCTGCACGCCGGGCTGCGGCGGCACGTCAAGCACCTGCCGGGCGGCAAGCGCCAGCACGAGCAGGGCAAGGGCAATCGGAGCGCGACGCATGGCCTCTCAGGCTCCCAGGCCCTGCCAGAAGCACCGCAGCGGCTGGACCAGGGCCTCGGGCCGATCTTCCGCAAAGAACAGCTTCGCATCAGGAATTTCCACCAGTGCCACGGCCGACGGAATGGTCTTGCGCAGCCAGTGCGCCCAGGCCACGTCGAAGAACCCGTCGGCCAGGCCCCAGGCGATCAACGTCGGCACCGCGAGGCGGCGCAGCGCGGGCTCGATCGCGATCGTCTGCGCCGGGTCGAACGCCATCCAGTAGCGGTGGAAGTCATGCCGGCGCTGCGCACTGGCCAGCAGCGGCTCGAGATAGATGCGGATGGCGTCGTCGGTGAGCGCCGCGGGGTCGGCATAGGCATCGGCGAAGCAGGCACGCATCGCATCGGGATGGTGCAGCAGCGCCTCGTAGCGGCCGGCCAGCGTGCCGCGCCGCGCGGCCTCGATCAGCGGCGCGATCGCCGGCGGCGGCCAGCCGTCATGCACGTCGCAGTTGGTCAGCGTCAGCGTGCGCAGCCGGTCGGCATGGCGCGCCGCGAAGATCTGCGCCACCGCGCCGCCGCTGTCGTTGGCGACGAGGTCGACGCGGTCGATGCCCAGCGCATCGAGCAGCTCGCGCAGCATCGCGGCCTGCGCGCCGAACGAGAGATCCTGCCCCGGCACGACCTGCGAATAGCCCAGCCCCATCAGGTCGACCGCGATGCAACGCCGCAGGTCCGCCACGCCGTGCATCACGTGGCGCCAGTGGAAGCCGTTGAGCGGCACGCCGTGCACGAACAACGCGGCCGGCCCGCAGCCCTGCTCGAAGTAGGCGATGCGGCCGCAGGGCAGCGCGGCGAAGCGGCGCGCGGCGTGGAAACCGGAGGCGGTCAGTGGGCTCATGGTCATGCTCCTCGTCGATGAGGGCATGGTCGGCCGCGCCGAAAACCTACGCTATCGCCAACTTGCTCGAAGCGGCGCGCCATTGGGTCGGCGTGAGGCCGAACAGCGCGCGGAAGCTCGCGGTGAAATGGCTGTGGCTCGCGAAGCCGGCATCGAGCGCCACCGTGGTGAGGTCGGCGCCCGTTGCCGCCACCGCCTCCAGCCCTTTCGCGAGCCGGGCCCGCAGCAGGTACTGGTGGATGCTCATGCCGACCTCGTGGCTGAACAGGCGCGACAGGTGGCAGGGCGTGGTGAAGGCCAGCCGCGCCAGCGCGTCCAGCGTCCACTCGTATTCAGGGCTGACCGAGATGGCCTCGCGCACGATGTCGACCTGCTGGCGGCGTCGCCGCGCGGTGTCGGCGCGGCGTGCGCGGGCCTCTCGGCGGCTGTCGGTGCACACGGCCTTCAGCGCCTCGGCCAGCAGGCCCAGCGCGGCCTCCTCGATCGCCAGTGCCGCCGGCGCTGCCGAAAGCAGGCGCCGCCACAGCAGGCTGCGTGCGAGCAGCGCAGCGGGTGGCAGCAGCCCGTCGGTGGTGATCCATGGCGCCCGCAGTCCATCGGCGGCCACCGTCTCGCCCATCGCCTGGGCCAGCACCGCGGGCGAAAAGTCGAACACCAGCACCACGTCGCCGATGCAGCCGGGATAGCTGATGCGGTAGGGCTGGCCGGCGCGGAAGAACAGCGCATGGTTGGGATTGGCCACCACGCACTGCATCGGCCCGTCGTGCCGCGCGAACACGCCGGCCACCGGCAGCACCAGCTGGTCGACGGCCGTGGTGTCGAGATCGCCCGGCGCGGCCGTGTCGGCCTGCGTGCGCACCTCGTGGATGCGCAGCAGCGTGCTGTCGAAGACGGTGCGGCGGGTGAAATTCATGAAGTCCGGGCTCAGTTCAGCGGCATCTTCTTCCCGTCACGGTATTCGTACAAGGTCATGCTCGGGTGCTTCAGCTCGCCGTCGGCCTCGAACTGCACGCGTGCGGTCACGCCCTGGTAGCTGGTCTTGAACAGCTGAGCCCCATACACCTTGGGATCGGCCGAGCCGGCCCGCTGCATCGCATCGGCCAGCACCATCACCGCGTCGTAGGCATAGGGCGAGTAGACCTGGAACTGGCCGGGAAACCGGGCCTCGTAGCGCTGCATCCATGCCTTGCCGCCGCGCATGCGGTCGATGGCGGTGCCGCCTACCGCGCAGACCACGTTGCCCAGCGTCTTCGCGCCCGCGGCCAGGTCGGCCAGCCGCGTGGTGCAGAAGCCGTCGCCGCCGAAGAAGCGCACGCGCCCCATGCCCAGCTGCTCCATCTGGCGCAGCATCGGCCCGGCCTGCGGGTCCATGCCGCCGAAGAAGATCGCATCGGGATTCTTCGCCTTGATCGCGGTGAGGATGGCCATGAAGTCGGTCGTCCGGTCGGTGGTGTACTGCTCCTCGACCACCTGCATGCCGCGCGCCTGCGCCGTCTTCCTGAACACCTCGGCCACGCCCTGGCCATAGGCCGTGCGGTCGTCGATCACCGCCACCGTCTTCAGCTTCAGGTTGTCGGCTGCATGCAGCGCCAGGCCCGCGCCGAGCGCGTTGTCGTTGGCCAGCAGCCGGAAGGTGGTCTTGTAGCCGGCCTGCGTGAGCTTGGGGTTGGTGGCCGAGGGCGTGATGTGCGGAAGGCCGCAGTCGTTGTAGACCCGTGCGGCGGGAATCGTCGTGCCGGAGTTGAGGTGGCCGACCACGCCGTTGACGCGCGCATCGCACAGCTTCTGCGCCACCGTGGTGCCCTGCTTGGGATCGGCCGCATCATCCTCGGCCACCAGCTCGAAGCGGGCCTTGTGGCCACCGATGGTCACGCCCCTGGCGTTGAGATCGTCCACTGCCATGCGGGCACCGTTCTCGTTGTCCTTGCCGTACTGCGCCTGCCCGCCCGAGGTGGGCGCGACATGGCCGATGCGCACAACCAACGGCTCATCTGCCCTGGCGAGCGTGCAGGCGAGCAAGGCCGCCAGGGCGATGAGGCGGCGGTGCGTGGACGGGTGGTGCATGGGCGGTCTCCTGAAGGGCTGGATGGATGCGCCGCATGCTAGGAAGCGGCCGCCGCGGCCGCTATCACGTTCTTGCGCAGCGGGTGCCGCGCCGCTCGAGCCAGCCGTCGATGCGGTCGAGCGCCGTGTCGAGGATGCGGCGCGAGGTGGCGAAGCACAGCCGAAGATGGCCGGCCGCGCCGCGCCCGAACCAGCGCTCGGCACCCGGCACCAGCGCCACCCTCGCCTGTTCCTTCAGGTCGGCGCACAGGCGCTCGGCATCGGCGTCGAGTGCACGCACCTCGGGAAACAGCACGTAGGTGCCCTGCGGCGCGCGCACCTGCACGCCGGGCCAGCGCCGCAGCCGCGCCACCGCGAAGTCGCGCTGTGCCTGCAGGTGGTTGACGAAGCCCTGCAGCCAGGGCCGAGCCTCCTCCAGCGCCGCCGTGGCCGCCACCTGCGACAGCGTGGACACGCCATACACCGTGCTCTGCGCGTCCGAGGCCTCCGCGATTGCGCGGAACCACGCCGGATCGGTGCAGACGATGCAACCCACCCGCAGGCCCGCGAGCGCAAAGCCTTTCGAGAAGCCGTAGACGGTGACGACCCTGGCCGCGGCCTCGGCCGACAGCGCCGCCGGGCTCAGGTGCCGGTGCGGCGCATAGACGATGTCGGACCACACCTCGTCCGACAGCACGCGCAGGCCGCAGCCCAGCGCCCACTGCAGCACCGCCTCCAGCCAGGCCTGCGGGTGCACGAGGCCCAGCGGGTTGTGCGGGTTGCAGAGCCACAGCATCCGGGTGCGCGGCGACAGGCGCGAGGCCAGCGCGGCGACGAAGTCGGCCGCCGTGGTGCCCGCCGACAGTGGCACCGGCACCGCGACCGCTCCCGCGCGCTGCACCACATGGCGGAAGAGAAAGTCGACCGGATCGGGTATCAGCACCTCGTCGCCCGGCCGCAGGCTGGCGCGCGCCACCACCGCCATCGCCGAGGCTGCGCTGTCGGCGGCCATCACCGAACCGGCGCTGCAGGCGATGCCGCGCGTCTCGCGCATCCAGCCCGCCACCGCATCGCGAAAGCGCGGCAACCCAAGCGGCGGTCCGTAGCTCATCACGCCCTCCATCGCATGGCGCGCGATGCGCTCGCGGATCGCCGGTGCGATCGGGAAGTCGGGGTCGGCCGCGGTCAGCGGGATCACGTCGGGCGGCTGTTCGGCCCAGCGCATGTTGAAGGCGCGCTCGCGCAGCAGGTTGACCGGAACGGTCTCGTCGGAAAAGGCGTCGACTTGCATAGACAAGTACCTCAATGCGCAACCGGTATCGCGGCACCGCCCGCGCCTGGCGCCAAAAAGCGCTCGGCGATGGCGCGCCCCTGCTTCACATAGGGCAGGCAGGCATGGCGACGCTCGCGCGAGTAGCGCGCCAGTGCCACGTCGAGCCGTGGCCCCTGCTGCAGGCAGCGCGCAAGCGCCTCGGCATCGCGCAGCGCCGCGCCGCAGCCCTGGCTGGAGAACGGCAGCAGCGGATGCGCCGCATCCCCCAGCAGCACCAGGTTGCCGCGGTGGAAGCAAGGTACCGGATCGGCATCGACCGGCCGCCACAGGTGCATCTGCGAGGCGTCGGCCCAGGCCAGCGCGCGCACGACCGCCGGCGCCCAGCTGCCCACGCACGACGCCAGCCATGCACGCAGCCCGGAGGCCGACGGCAGCTCGTGCGAAGGCAGGCGCCGCGCATCGAACTGCAGGTACCACACCAGTGTGTGCCGATGCGCCGGCAGCAGGCCGAACGCGAGGCCGCCGCGTGGATCGTGGAACTTGTTGAAGTCGTGACCCGCCTGCCGGGCGGTTTCGTCATCCTCGACCAGGCCGACCACTTCGAACACGCGGGCGGGCGGCGAGTGCCAGTGGGGGAACAGCGAGGCCCGCGCCTGCGAATGCACGCCGTCGGCGGCCACATAGAGATCGGCCTCGACTGCATAGCCGGACTCGAGCCGCGCCCGCGCGACACGACCTGCCGCATCGAGTTCCAGATGCGCCAGCCCGCCTTCGGCCGTGGCCAGCGCCTCGGTAGGTACCGCCCGCGCCAGCGCCTGCAGCAGGTGGCGCCGCAGCACACAGCGCGCACCCCGCGGCATCGGCATCTCGGCGAGCACCCGCCCCTGCGCATCGCGATGCAGGTAGCGGTGCAAGGGCATGCCTTCGTCCAGCCACATACCCTGGGCCTGCAGCTGCTGCAGCCCCTCGGGCATCAGGATGAAGGCCATGCCCGCCCCCAGCCTCGAGGCGCAGCGTTCGTAGAGGCGGCAATGGTGTCCGAGCGCGGACAACGCGGCAGCCGCGGCCATGCCGGCTACGCCGGCGCCGAAGATCGCAACATTCATGATCGCCCTGGTCGACGGACGATCCATGCCGGATCGCCCTGTTCACACGGAAGGTACGCACGACCTCGTGTTGCAAGGCCTTCGACGGCTGGCGCGGTGCACGGACTCTTTGGCTTCCGGGCTGCACCAGACGGGTGACGCATCATGCACAACGACCGCGGTGCATGTCATGCGGAAATTGCGCGCCGAAAGTGCGCGGATTGACTACCCCGGCGTAAACGCCTGTTTCAGCCGCGCCACCATGCCGCCAAGTCGACGCGCAGCTTCTTCAGGTCGTCTTCGCGCGTGTACATCATGTGGCCGGCACCGTAGTAGTGGTGCGTGACGCGCGAGCGCAGCGCCGAGGGGATGTCCAGCTGCGCCAGCGAATAGTCGCTGGCGCTGTAGGGCGTGCCGAGGTCGTAGTAGCCGCTGGCGACGAACACCTTCATGTGCGGGTTGCGGCGGATCGCGCGCGCGAGGTCGGGGCTGGTGCAGGCGAAGGCGTTGCCCTTGTCCTCGCCGCGGTTCCAGTTCCACTGCTTGTGCACGTCTTCCGACAGGATCTCGTAGCGGCGGTCGGTGGGCAGGCCGATCTCGGCGAACCAGGCCTGCGCGGCCATCGTGTAGGGGCCGGCCAGCGCCTCGATGCCGGGATCGAACTCCCACTCGCGCTTCTTGCTCGCGGCCATCGGGCCGGTGGCGCGCGCCTCGAGCCGGCCGACGATCTGCCCACGCTCGCGCAGCAGCTCGAAGAAGAAGGTCATGTCCTCGATGCGCAGGTTCTTCTCATCCACCAGCGCCGGCGGCAGGCCGGTGAGCTCGGCCAGGCGCTGCACCGCGCGGCTGCGCTGCTGCGCGCCGAGGCGCCCGCCGGCATGGAGCACGGCCAGGTATTCGCCGTTCGCGAACTCCTCGGCGGCCGCGCGTGCGGCTTCGGGTGATTCCGCCAGGCTGCCCTTCAGGCAGCCGTGGTACTGCGCCACGCAGGCATAGGCCGGCAGGAACAGCGAATACGGCAGGTCGTTGCCGGGCGCGAACACCAGCGTCTGCAGGTCCATCGCGCACGAGATCAGGATCAGGCCCGCCAGCGGCACGCCCTCGGCCTGCAGCTTGTCGGCCAGCGCGGCGCCGCGCGTGGTGCCGTAGCTCTCGCCGGCCAGCAGCACCGGCGAGGCCCAGCGCTTGTGGCGGCTCAGCCAGGCGCGCACGGTCTCGGTCAGCGCCAGCACGTCGCCGTCGACGCTGAGCATCTTCTTGCGTGCATCGTCGCTCGCGGCCACCGAGTAGCCGGTGTGCGGCGGGTCGACGAACACCAGGTCGAAATGCTCGAGCCAGGTGATCGGGTTGTCGACCACCGCGTACGGCGGCGCCGGCATGCTGCCGTCGTCCTCGATGCGCACGCGCTTGGGGCCGAGCGCGCCGAACTGCAGCCACACCGACGACGAGCCCGGCCCGCCGTTGAACGCAAAGCACACGGGCCGCGTGCCGGGCGCCGCGCCCTTGAGCAGGTAGGCGGTGGTGAAGATCGCCGCCTCGGGCTCGGCATGGGAGCCCTCGATGCCGTTGGCGAACACCGGCATGTAGGCCGCCGACACCGTGTAGTCGAGCGCCTGGCCGCCGGCGAGTTGCACGGAGCCGTCGCTGGTGACGGCGCTCTGCTGCAGCAGGCGATCGACGAGCTCGCGCTGGCGCTTCTTCGATTCTTCGGTGGCGGCGGTGGAGGCCGCCTGCGGCGTGGCATCGCTCATGCGTGGGTATCCGGGTGAAGAGGGTCGGGCGAGTGTAGTGCCGTGACATACGCCGCATCCGCGCCGGCTGTTGCACTTCGGCCGGCGAGAAGACGGGGGAAACGTGGCTTGCTCGGCTTTTGCACGGGAGCCCTGCGGCGCTACCTTCGTGCTGGAACAGGGAGACCGCATGGTTTGCAGATGGATGCGCGCCGCCGCCCTCGCGCTGGCGGGCTTGGCCGCACCGGCCCTGGCGCAAGCCGGCGGCCCCGACGACACATCGACCACAAAGGAAATCGCCGTGGCAGAAACCGCCTTCGTGCGGGCCGCGCCGCTGCCGGCCTGGGCCGCTCAGCCGCACGCGCCCGAAGCCCAGACCGACCGCGCCGCGCGCGCGCCGGTGCTGGTGCGCCTGGCCGAGACCCAGCTCTGGGCCGGCGACGTGCCGAGCTATCTGGTCAACCGCGCCGAGCAGGTCAACGACGCCGGCGCGCTGAGCCAGATCGGCCAGGTCGCGCTGCCCTTCAATCCGCAGTACCAGCGGCTGCTGATGCACCGCGTGCTGATCCTGCGCGACGGCCAGGTGATCGACCACACGGCGGATGTGCCGGTGCGTTTCCTGCAGCGCGAGGCGGGCCTCGAGCAAGGCGTGTACAGCGGCGTGATCACCGCGACCATGGTGCTGCCCGACGTGCGAGTGGGCGACACGCTGCAGCTGGTGTACACGGTCGAGGGCGAGAACCCGATCTTCGCCGGCCACTATGCCGGCTGGGCCGGCTGGGACCAGGGCAACCCGGTCGCGCTGCGCCGCGTGAGCCTGGTGGCGCCGTTACAGCGCCGCATCCATTGGCAGTGGGTGGGCGACCGCCCCGGCGACACACCGAAGCCGGTGGAGCGCATCGCCAATGGCCTGCGCCGCCTCGACTTCGAGGGCCGGCAGCTGCCCGGCGTGCCGTTCGAGCCCTACCTGCCGCGCGATGCGCAACCGCTGCGCTGGCTGCAGTTCACCGAATTCGGCAGCTGGGCCGAGGTGGCCCGCTGGGCCACGGGCCTGTTCCCGGCCGACGCGCCGCTGCCGCCTTCGCTGGCGCCGGTGATGCAGCGGCTGCGCGCGCTGCCCAGCCGCGAGGCGCAGGTGTCGCAGGCGCTGCAGTGGGTGCAAGGCGAGATCCGCTATTACTCGGTCTCGCTCGGCGAGAGCTCGCACAAGCCGCACAGCCCGGCCGAAGTGGTGGCGCAGCGCTATGGCGACTGCAAGGACAAATCGCTGCTGCTCGCGCGCATGCTGCAGACGCTGGGCATCGAGGCCTATCCCGCGCTGGCCGCGGCGCAGAGCCGCCAGGGCCCGTTGAAGCTGCTGCCCTCGCCCGAGGCCTTCGACCACGTGATCGTGCAGGTGCGGCTCGACGGCCGCGCCTGGTACCTCGACGCCACGCGCCTCGGCCAGTCGGGCCCGCTCGACCGCATGGGCCAGGGCATGGAGGATGCGGCGGTGCTGGTGGTGTCGCCCCACACCACGGCGCTGAGCCGGGTGCAGTCGCCCAACCGCAGCGAGCTGTTCGCCAACGAGCTGCACGAGCGCTACCGGCTCGAGCGCATCGGCGGCGAAGCGGTGCTCGACTCCGAGCAGCACTGGTACGGCCTCGGCGCCGAATCGCTGCACGGCATGCTCGCGCGGATGGATGCCGATCAGCTGAGCGCCTGGGCGTTGGGCCGCTACGACCGCCGCCACCCGGGCATCCGGCTCGACGGCCGGCCCGAGCTGCGCCACGACCACGCGCTGAACCGCCTGACGGTGCATGCGCGCTACATCGTGCCCAAGCCGGTGCACGAGAGCGGCGACGAATGGCAGCTGCGCTTCTTCCCGGCCAACCTGCAGGGCGCGTTCGTCATCCCCGAGAGCCTGACCCGCACGATGCCGCTGTCGGTGCCGTCGTTCCCGGGGCGCATGCAGTATTCGGTCGAGGTGCAGTGGCCCGACAACGTGAGCCTGCTGGCCGAGCCGCAGACGCGCCGTCTCGACACGCCCCACTTCGCCTTGCAGGTGGTGCGCAGCTTCCGCGGCAACGTGGCGCGCGAGAGCGTGCTGCTGCAGCCCGCCACCGGCGCAGTGCCGGCGGCCGAGCTGCCGCGGCTGATGGAGGACATCCACCGCATCGACGCGTTGGTGGAGAGCCAGTTCGCCGTCGGTCGCGAAGACCTCAACGACGGTGCCGAGGCACCCAGCCTGCAGCAGCGCCTGGTGGGCCAGCTGCAATACCAGGCCGAGCGCAGCCAGCGCGCGATCGCGCGTGGCCACCTGCACGGCGAGGACCTGGCCGACGCGCACTGCCTGCGCGCCGAGGCGCTGGCCGAGCTGGGGCAGGCCGACGAGGCGCTGCAGGCGGCCGCGCAGGCGGTGCAGATCGCGCCGGCCCTCGCCCGGGCCTGGCAGTGCCGCGGCAAGGCGCAGTGGCAGGCCGGCCGCTTCGCAGAAGCCGCGGCCGACTTCAGCCGCGCGCTCGCGCTCGACGGCGATGCCTTCGGCCTCTACCTGCAGCGCGGCCAGGCGCGCTTCTACCAGGGCCGCTTCGACCAGGCCGCCGCTGATTTCTCGCATGCAGCCCAGGCGGCGATCGACGACCGCCAGCGCCTGCAGGCCCAGGTGTGGCAAGGCTGGGGGCTCAAGCGCCTGGGCCATGCGCTGCCGCCCGAGCTGCAGGACGCGGCCGCGGCTGCTCACCACGCCGGCCCCGAAGCCTGGCCTCGCCCGGCGCTCGCGCTGATGGCCGGCACGATGAGCGCCGACCAGTTGCTGGCCGAGGCCGGCAAGGCCAACGGCGATGCGCGCGAGCTCGCGCTGGTGGAGGCGTGGTTCACGCTGGGCCAGTACCACCTGGCCCAAGGCCGGGCCGACGAAGCGCGGCGCGCGTTCGAAAAGGCGCGCGAGGCCGGCGTGACGCTGTATGCCGAGCATGCCGCTGCCGGCTTCGAGCTGCAGCGGCTGGGCGGGACGCGCTGAGCCCGCGTGCTCAGGCGGCCGAACCCGCCTTGCCTCGCCCCAGGCCCAGCCGGCGCAGCTTTTCGTAGAGCGTGGGCTTGGGCACGCGCAGCGCGAGCGACACGGCCGCCACGTCGCCGCCGTGCCGGCGCAGCTCGTCCTCCAGGATGGTGCGCTCCACCAGCGCCATCTGGTCGGCCAGGCTGGCCGGCAGCTCGCCCTGCGCCTCGGGCCCGAAGAGGCGCTCGCCGAGCAGGCCGAGCACGCAGCGGTCGGCCAGGTTGCGCAGCTCGCGCACGTTGCCGGGCCAGGCATGGCCGAGCAGCTCGGCCATCTGCGAGGGCGAGAGCTCGGGCACCGGCTGCTGGTAGCGGCGGGCCGCAGCGAGCAGGAAGTGCTCGAACAGCACCGGCACGTCGTCACGCCGCTCACGCAGCGGCGGCACGGCGATGAACGCGACACCCAGGCGGTAGTACAGGTCGGCGCGGAAACGGCCGGCCTCGCTCAACGCCCGCAGGTCGGCGCGGGTCGCGGCCACCAGCCGGCCCTGGAACGAAGGCGCCTGCAGCGCATTGAACAGCTTCAGCTGCGCGCCGGCCGGCAACGCATCGACCTCGTCGAGGAACAGCGTGCCGCCCCCGGCCTGTGCCACCAGCGCCGCCAGCTCGGCATCGGCCTCGCCGAGCGCAGCGCAATTGAGGCTCGTGAAGCCGGCGTCGCGGCGCGCGCCATGGTCGTGCAGGCAGCGCGCGATGACCTCCTTGCCGGTACCGGCCTCGCCCTGGATGACCACATCGGCCGAGCTCGACGCCAGCGCCGCCACCTGCTGCCGCACCCGCGCCATCGCGGCCGAGCGGCCGATCAGCGCCGCCTCCAGGCCCTGGGCCGCCTCGAGCCGGCGGCGCAGGGCCTGCACCTGCAGCGTCAGGCGGCGCTTGTCGGCAGCCCGCCGCACCACCGCCACCAGATGGTCGGCGGGGAACGGCTTGGCCAGGAAGTCATAGGCCCCCTCGCGCATCGCCTGCACCGCCATCGCGATGTCGCCATGGCCGGTGAGCAGGATCACCGGCAGCTCGGCATCGAGCGCGTGCAGCTCGCGCTGCCACGCCAGCCCGCCAGTGCCGGGCAGCCGGACGTCGCTGGCGACCACGGTCGCGCTGCCCGCCGCCACATGCGGCCGCGCCGCCTCGACGCTGCCGAAGGCCGCGACGCGGAAGCCGGCGAGGTCGAGCGCCTGCGCGGCGCCCAGGCGCACATCCTCGTCGTCCTCGACGAGCACGACGCCCACATCCATCGGTTCATCCATGCAAGGTCTCCTGGCGCGGCGCGTCGGCACAGCGCAGCTCGATGCGGAAGCAAGCCCCGCCCTCCTCGGCGTTCGCCGCGCTGAGCCGCCCGCCGAAGCCGCTGACGATGTGCGAGGAGATCATCAGCCCCAGGCCCAGCCCGCTGCCGGCAGGCTTGGTGGTGACGAACGGCTCGAACAGGCGCGCCAGCACTTCGGGCTGCAGGCCCGGGCCGGTGTCGCACACGGTGACGACGCAGCGGCCACCCTCGCGCAGCGCGCGCACCGTGACCAGCCGCCGGGGCGAGCCGGCCATCGCGTCGACCGCGTTGCCGAGCAGGTTCAGCAGCACCTGCTCCAGCCGCGCCTCGTCGCCCAGCACCCGCCAGTCGCCGTCGGGCAGCTCGATGCGCAGCTCCACATCG
>Ga0207706_10000687_pt1 | contig 35398 bp, 32 predicted proteins | sample KBSC53metaG_FD_184318 | JGI IMG/M metagenome (GOLD analysis project Ga0207706, IMG submission 184318) | Corn rhizosphere microbial communities from Kellogg Biological Station, Michigan, USA - KBS C5-3 metaG (SPAdes) (version 2) | ecosystem: Host-associated > Plants > Roots > Rhizosphere > Soil ... | reverse complement strand
GCCTTTCGGCGCCACCCCCTCAAGATGGTGTGTCTGCCAGTTCCACCACTTCCGCAGCAGGGTCGATTATAGCAAAGGGTGTTTCAGTACTTTACGATGGCCGCGAAGGATTTCGGGTCCAGGCTGGCGCCGCCGACCAGGGCCCCGTCGATTTCTTCTTCGGACATCAGCGCCTTTACGTTTTCCGGCTTGACCGAACCACCGTACAGGATGCGGAGATTGCCGGCGAAGTCTTCGCCGAAGGCCTTGGCGGCCTCGCCTCGAATCAGCAGGTGGGCAGCGGAAGCGAGTTGCGGTGTGGCAGTCTTTCCGGTCCCGATCGCCCATACCGGTTCGTAGGCCACCACCAGCTTCGCTGCTTTCTTCGCCGAGATGGCGTGGAAGGCGCGGAGGCACTGGCGGCGCAACACGTCTTCGGTAAGGTTGGCTTCGCGTTCTTCGAGAACTTCACCCACACACACGATGGGAGTGAGCCCGCCTTCAAGTGCAGCCTTGAGCTTGAAGTTCACGATGTCATCGGTTTCTCCGAAGTGCTGGCGGCGCTCGGAGTGGCCGATAATGACATGAGTGCATCCGATGTCGAACAACATGGCGGGACAGATTTCGCCGGTGTAGGCGCCCTCTTTTTCCCAGTACAGATCTTGCGCGCCGATGGCCACGTTTGAGCCCTTGGTGTCTTCGATCGCGAAATAGAGATCAATGTAGGGCGGGCAGACGACGATTTCGTCCCGGGTATGGCCGGCCACCAGCGGCAGGAAATCGCGGAAGAACGCCCGGGTCTGGTCGGGGTTCTTGTACATCTTCCAGTTGGCGGCCATCAACTTTTTGCGGGGCATGAAATCCTTTCTACAAATCTTCGAGGGCTGAGAATTACTAAGGACACGAAGGATGATCCGAGCCGCGGCTCACTTCTTGTCGGTGAGCGCCTCGACGCCGGGAAGCTTTTTGCCTTCCAGAAATTCCAGCGAAGCTCCGCCGCCGGTAGAGATGTGTGTGATCTTGTCGGCCACGCCGGCGGCGTTGACCGCGGACACTGAATCTCCTCCGCCTACAATTGAGGTAGCGCCGACATTCTCGGCGATGGCGTGAGCAACCTTGAATGTGCCCCTGGCGAAAGGCGAGACCTCGAAGACGCCCATGGGGCCGTTCCAGACGATGGTCAGGGCGCGCGCGATCTCTTCGGTGAAGGCCTCGATGGTCTTCGGTCCGATATCCAGGGCCATCATGTTGGCTGGAATATGGCCACTGCTTACGGTCTGCACAATTGCATTAGCATCGATTTTCTCTGCCACCACGTGGTCCGTGGGCAGCAGGAATTTCAGCTTGTGGCTCTTTGCCTCTTTCAAAAGCTGGCGCGCCAGTTCGACCTTGTCCTCCTCCACCAGGGATTTGCCGACCGGCTCGCCCTGGGCCTTGAGGAAGGTGTAGGCCATGCCGCCACCGATGATGAGGACGTCAACTTTATCCAGAAGATTGCGGATGACGCCGATCTTGTCGCTGACTTTAGCGCCGCCGAGAATGGCGATGAACGGCCGCTCCGGATGGCGCAGGACTTTGCCAAGGTACTGCAGTTCCTTTTCCATGAGCAGGCCCGCCGCCGACTTCTGCACGAAGCGAGTCACGCCGACCGTGGAGGCGTGAGCGCGGTGCGCGGTTCCGAAAGCGTCGTTTACGTAGTAGTCCGCCAGGCCGGCAAGCTGCTTGGCGAACTTGGGATCGTTGGCTTCTTCTTCGGGATGGAAACGCAGATTCTCCAGCAGCAGGGTCTGGCCCTGTTCCAGCCTTCCGGCCATCTCCTCAGCTTCAGGACCGATGCATTCGGGGCAGAAGCCCACGTTTTCACCGCGCGCCAGTTCTTTGTCCAGCAGCATGCGCAGGCGTTCAGCCGCGGGTTTGAGGCTCATCGCCGGATTCGGCTTGCCTTTGGGACGGCCCAGATGGGAAACCAGCACCAGCCTCGCCCCGTGACGGAGAGCGTATTCGATGGTGGGAAGAGTTTCGCGAATGCGGGTGTCATCAACCACCCGGCCATCTTCGAGCGGCACATTGAAATCTACCCGCATGAGGACGCGGTGATTGTTAAGCGATAGATCGCGGATGGAAAGTTTTGACATAGGGGCGTCCCTCTGGGGATGGCGCAGCCGCCGCTACGGCGACTGCCGGGGCGGCCACTGGCCGCCCCACGCGGGCGAGTCGCCCGCGACCACATGAGCACACGAGCTTACAGGCCCTTGCTTGCGATGTAATTGATCAGGTCACGGACGCGGGATGAATATCCCCATTCGTTGTCGTACCAGGAAATCACTTTCACGCAATTGCCTCCGACCACCAGAGTCGAGGGCGCGTCCACGATCGAAGAACGGCCGTCGCCCTTGAAGTCGGAAGAAACCAATTCCTGCTCTTCATAGCCCAGATAGCCCTTCAGCGATCCGCTCTCGGAGGCTTTTTTGAGCGCGGCATTCACTTCTTCCTTCGTAGTCTTTTTTTCCACGAAAACCACCAGGTCAACCACCGAAACGTTGGGCGTGGGTACCCGCACGGAGAAACCATCGAGTTTGCCCGCCAGGTCGGGGATCACCAGCTTTAACGCCTTGGCCGCGCCCGTCGAGGTGGGAATCATGTTGATCGCGGCGGCGCGCGCCCGGCGCAGGTCTCGATGCGGAAAGTCCAGAATGACCTGGTCGTTGGTGTAAGAGTGGATCGTGGTCATGGTTCCGCTTACGATTTTGAAACTGTCATTGACCACCTTGGCGATCGGCGCCAGGCAGTTGGTGGTGCAGGATGCGTTCGAAATAACGTGGTGCTTGGCCGGATCGTAGATTCCTTCGTTCACGCCCAGCACAACCGTGACATCTTCGTTCTTGGCGGGGGCCGAAATGATCACTTTCTTCACCGGTCCGCGCATGTGCTTCTTGGCCTCGTTGGCGTCGGTGAAGTGTCCGGTGGATTCAATCACAACCTGAGCCCCAACCGATTCCCAGGGCAGCTTTCCGGGGTCTTTCTCTTTGAACACCTTGATGGTCTTGTTGTCGATCGCTATGCTGTCCGCCCCGGCCGTGATCTTGTGCGGCAGATTGCCCAGGATGGAATCGTATTTAAGCAGGTGAGCCAGGGTCTTGGGGTCGGTGAGATCGTTGACCGCCACGAATTCGATGTTGCTGTCATTGAGCGAAGCTCGGAGCACGTTTCGCCCGATGCGTCCGAATCCGTTGATACCTACCTTGATTGCCATTTCGCCTCCGAAAGGTTGCCTTAACGCGTTGTTGGAGAGTGGAAACAGAATGTTAACAGGGAAACGAAGCATGCGGCAAATTGCGGACTGCCTTAAGGGGCCATCATTCTTTCAAAGATTTTGACCGTTAAGGTCGCGAAGTCGCCGCAAAGGACGCAAAGGAGGCGGCCGTCAAGCAGCGATTTCAATTTCCAAATAGATGTTCTGTTTGCTCCAGAAGAAGGGGATGCGTGCCATCCAGTATTTGGCCTTAACGGTCTGGCTGGCCCACACCCAGTCTTCGGGCGGGAGAATCCGGACCGTCGCCGCGAACTCGGGACCAGTAATTTTTCCGCGTATCGTACACGGGGCAATCCGGGCCTCGGGGTTGTTCCGGATGCGCTTGTATTTACCCGAATCGCTGCGGGTCATTACGTAAAGCTTGTCATCCTTTTCGCCGAACCAGACTGGAGTGTGGACAGCCGAGCCATTTTTGCGAAGAGTTGCCAGGTCGATGTATTTCTGCCCCTTGATTTCAGGTGGAACCGGCATGGGGATATTGTACGGCCCGGAGCGGTAGGAATGTGTGGCGCGGCGCCCTCGCCCGCGGCCTTTGACGTTGGGCGGCTCCAGCCAATTGGCGTCCCCGTGGGGGCCAAACATCCTGCGGAAAGAGTTTTCGGGAAGAGGCGGCAGCTTACCATCGCTGGACAGCGTCCACGCGGGCGAGGGCGCCCGCGCCACACGAACACGCCTTTTCTTGACAGCCTCCGGGGTTGAGCCGAGAATGTGCGCGTTAACTAACATAGAGGGGTCCTAACTTTGACATCTCCAACCAGGCGTGAGTTTCTCGGCGGCGCTCTCGCCTTGATGAGCGCGGCCAGTATCCGGCTTCCCCTTTGGGCCCAGACGGTCGCGAGTCTTGCCGGCGCTCCCGCTGCCGGGCCTCTTCTGCTCGGGGTTGATTACTATCCCGACCAGACGCCCGAAGCGCTTTGGGAAGAGGACGCGCGCATGATGGCCGATTTCGGCTTCACCAACGTGCGCATTGCCGAATTTGCCTGGGCGCTGATGGAACCGGCGGAGGGCAAGTTCGATTTTGCCTGGCTCCGTCGCTCTGTCGAGATATTGCACAAGCACAACATCGCCGTGATTCTGGGCACTCCATCCGCGGCGCCGCCACCCTGGCTGACGGCCAAGTATCCCGATATCGTCGAAGTAAACGAGAAGGGCGAGCGATTGCATCCCGGGGGGCGGCGATTCACCTGTCCTACCAACCAGGCCTATCGGCGGTTGTCGTTGATCATCGCCAGCGAAATGGCCAGGACCTTTACGGAAACGCAGGGCGTGATCGGCTGGCAGATCGATAACGAATTTACCCTGGGCTCATCGCAGCGCTGTTACTGCAACTACTGTCAGGCCGGATTTCAAACCTGGCTTCGCTCCAGATACGGCACGCTGGACAACCTGAATCAGAGTTGGGGGACGGTCTTCTGGAGCCAGACCTATACCGATTTCAGCCAGATCCCGGTGCCGCTGCCGTCAGGTGGCGATCCGAATCCAGGACTCGCTCTCGACTACGATCGCTACCAGTCGTACGCCAACGTTTCCTTCCAGCAGGAACAGTTGGACATGCTGCGCAAAACGTGTCCCCGGCATTTCGTTACCACGAACAATGTCGGGCTGGTGGACACGATCAACATGCGCGATCTGTACGAGAAGCTGGATTTTACCGCCTTCGATAACTACCCCGGCTTCTTCGACATGCTGATGGCACAGCAAGGCAGGATGGGATCTTCCGCCTTCGTTTCGTCGTCCATCGCCCTGGGACATGACCTTGCGCGCAGCGTAAAGGGTGGCAAGCCCTTCATGATCATGGAAGAGCAATCAGGAAAGGCGGGCCAGAAAACTTTCTCTCCGCAACCCGAGAAGGGGCAAGCGCGGCTGTGGACCTATCAGGCCATCGCGCACGGCGCCATGGGAGTTAATTACTTTCGCTGGGACACTGCGACTTTCGGAGCGGAAGAGTACTGGCACGGAATCCTGAACCACGATCGCTCAAAGAGTCCGGCTTTTGACGAGATCAAACAGGGAGTAAGAGAACTCAAGGCGCTGGGGCGGGAGGTTCTGTACTCCAACTATGTGACGGACGCCGCCCTGGTGTTTGACTACGATTGCAGCTGGGCGCTCGCGATTCAGCCCGGCCACTTCCGGTTGGCTTATCTGGACCAGATCGTGTCCTGGTACGGAGCCATCTCGGCCAGCCGCTCCGGAATCGATGTGATCGGGCCCGAAATCGACCTCTCCGCCTACAAGATTGTGTTCGCGCCGGTGGCCTATGTGATGTCCGAAAAGCAGGCCGCCCGGATCCGGAGTTTTGTGCAGGGCGGCGGAATGTTTGTCACCAACTTCCGCCTGGGTGTGAAAACGGAGACCAGCCAGATTGTCCGCACGCCGCTTCCCGGACTGCTGCGGGATGTGATGGGCGTGACCGTCGAGGACTACATTCCGGTTTACTCGGCAAAGAACGGGATGAAGTTCTCGCCTGCCCTGGCCGGCCCCGACTCGGAATGCGTTTTGTGGACAGATATTCTCCAACCGGCCGGAGCCGAGGTGCTGGCGTCGTACACGATGGGTGCACATGCCGGCCAGCCGGCGATCACCATGAACAGCTTCGGCAAGGGTAAAGCCGTGTACATCGGTGGAGACCTCAATGAGGCCAGCCTGGCCCGGGTGCTTCGAACCCTTTCCGGGATGGCCGGAGTGAAGCCGCCGCTCGAAGTGCCGGCCGGCGTCGAGGTGACCGTGCGCAAGGCAGGCAACAAGCAATGGATATTCGTTCTGAACCACGGCGCGTCTTCGCAGAGCGTGAATCTGCCCGCGGCGTTTGTCGATCTGCTCACTGGGGAAAAGCTCACGGGAAAGATTGATATTGGTGCGTACGGCGTGCGCGTGCTGCAAGCCTGACGCGGCTTGTGTGAGCTGCCTTGTGTGGCCGCTGGCGACCCGCCCGCGCTCTTCTCGAACCATGCGACACCGGTACTGCATGCGGTCGCGCGGGCGGGGTCGCCCGCGGCCACAATACAGCAACTCCCAGGCTGGCAGCTTTGGTACGTTTTCCCTGAGCTGGATTGCCTGCGCTATGTAGCTGTGTTACAAACCTGACATGCGCAAGTGGATGCGCGATCGTCTCAAGCGCCCCAAAAAGAATACGGAAGCCGGTAAGAGCGAGCCTGCCCAGGCCCCTCTTCAGCCCGCCTATTACGATGCCCCCGAAACCATCGCACCGGCGGCTCCAATCCGCATAGCCGAAGCAGACGTTCCATCGCCCGCGCCGGAACCCCCCGCAATTCACGACGAAACTCCGGAGTCACGTCCATCGCAGCCGCAACGCCCTGGTGGAAATGGCGACCCGCGCCGCCGCCGGAGGCGGGGAAGAGGCGGCCGAGGCCGCGGCGGAGCAGGAACGAGACCTGTACCTGCCGCCCAGGCATCGCCCGAAGCCCTGGCCGAGGGTGAACCCGCCGCCGCTACTGCCATCGAAACCGCGGGTGCGGCGAAAGCGACGCCGGCAGCCGCGCCCCGGGCTTCCAAAGGCACCGTGGTTCTCGCCATCGGATTGCCGGGTTCAGGCAAGAGTTCATGGTTCAAGCGGCACAACATCACCCCGCTTTCGAGCGACATGTTGCGCGCGCTTCTGTTTGACGATCCCACCGAACAGCGCTTTCAGGACCTGATTTTCTCCAACTTGCGTTCGATGCTGAAGGCGCGCCTGATTGCGCGGCGTCCTACGAATTACGTGGACGCCACCAACCTGACCCCGCACGAACGGCAAAGCTGGATCAAGCTTGGCCAGGATTACGGCTACGAAGTGCAAGCCGTGTTCTTTGACGTCCCGCTCGAAGTTTGCCTCGAGCGCAATCACAAGCGCGAGCGCACGGTCGCCGACGACGTGATGCGGCGCATGAGCGCCAAGCTGAAGGCGCCCACGTTTGAAGAAGGGTTTTCGAAGATTACCGTGGTCAGGGTAAAGCGTAAAGAATGACCTCGTGGCTGATGGCCGCAAAACGCCGTCGATATTGACCACAGCGCCGCACGCCCATAGAATCACAAGTAGCGGATCTCCGCGTTTCTCGCCGAGTTGCCCCCTCGTTCAATGGTAGGACAGCAGATTCTGGATCTGCTTATCGGGGTTCGAATCCCTGGGGGGCAACCAAAACTGACTTCTTCTTTTCCCCCGAGGTTTCCACAGGCCTACTCGAAATTTCTGCATCCTGCTCTCTCCTGACTCTCCATCACCAAAGTGGTAACGATGTTTCCGCTCGACTAGTCCGCCGCAAACCTGAATTCACGGAGTTTTAACCAGCGAGTAACACCTTCGTAATAAGACCTCCTTACCGTGGGCACACCGAACCAGAAGCCGCTTCCAGCCAGCGGTCCATCCAGTCCGGAGTTTTGTCAGCCAATCAGGATAGTGCCAAGCACGGAGGAGCAAGCATGTTGCAGCGACTCAGAAGGTCTGAAGCCCCCAGGAGATTTTTGGCGGTGGTGATGGCGTATCTCACCGTCCTGGGAACGATGCCAGCCTACGCGAACTCATCTCTTTCACGCACTGCAACCCCCATCAAGCATCTGGTTGTGATCTTTCAGGAGAACGTTTCGTTCGATCATTATTTCGGGACGTATCCCAACGCGGCGAATCCCCAAGGGGAGCCGGCATTTTATGCGCGGCCTGATACCCCGACGGTCAACGGGCTTGCAGGAGCTCTGTTGAACAACAACCCGAATTTACTGAACGCCGGGAACGGCACCGGCGCGACCAACCCTTTCCGGTTGGATCGCTCGCAGGCCGCCACCGCCGACCAGGGACACAACTATGGACCGGAGCAGGCCGCAGCGCACTTCGGCTTGATGGACCTCTTTCCGCTGAAGGTTGGCACCGCCGGACCGCCGCCCAATGCTCCGCCGCAGATTGTAGCCACCAAGGGTCTCAACCTGGGCTACTACGATGGCAACACAGTCACCGCGTTATGGAATTATGCGCAACACTTTGCCATGAGTGACAACTCCTATGACACCGTCTTTGGACCTTCGACTCCCGGCCTCATGAACCTGGTCTCGGGTCAGACCAACGGAGTCACAACCGTGTTGAACGGGACGGGAAGCGAAACCGATGGCGGCAGCGGCACCTTGACCGTAGTAGGCGATCCTGATCCGGTGGGAGATGTTTGCTCGGCGCCGACTCGCAACCAGGTGCAGATGGGCGGGCGTAACATTGGCGACCTGCTGAACGATGCCGGAGTTAGCTGGGGCGCTTTCATGGGAGGCTTCGATCTGACCGTGAAGAATTCCAACGGCACCACCGGCTGCCTGCGCAGTTCGACCTCTGCGTTCACCGGAACCAGCACCGACTATATTCCGCACCACGCCTTCTTTCAGTACTACGCTTCCACCATCAACCCAACCCACACCCGGCCCAGTTCGGTTTCCGAGATCGGACATGACGGCGCCGCCAACCACCAGTACGACATCAACGACTTCTTCACGGCCGTGAAGCACGGGAACTTTCCCGCCGTCAGCTTTCTGAAAGCGTCCGCTTATCAGGACGGTCACGCCGGATACTCCGATCCACTCGACGAGCAGGCGTTCATCGTCAACGTGATCAACTTCCTGCAGAAGTCTTCGGAGTGGGACGACACCGCGGTCGTGATCCTGTACGACGACTCGGATGGCTGGTATGACCACCAGATGGGCCCAATTGTGAATCAATCGACCAGCCCGGCTGACGCTCTCACCGGTCCCGGCGCCTGCGGCGACGGCAGCACCGCGCTGCCCGGCATCGATTCCGGCAATCCTCACGCGCAAGGCCGCTGCGGCTACGGTCCGCGGCAACCTTTGCTCGTGATCTCTCCCTGGTCCCGGGAAAACTTTGTGGACAACACGGTCACCGACCAGACCTCGATCCTGCGCTTCATCGAGGACAACTGGCTGGGCGGCCAACGCATTGGCGGAGGCTCCTTCGATTCCTACGCCAACTCGATCATCCAGATGTTCGATTTCAGGCATCACGGAAGGACCGACCGGCTGTTCCTGGATCCGGTCAGCGGGCAACCGCTGTTCCGCTAGGAATTGCTCGGATTTAGGGATTGTCAAATTAACGGATTGACGAATTTGGCAATCATTGAAGGTGTGCCGACAGGCATGGAGGAGTCTCCTCTCCTTGCCTGTCGGTTTATTGGAGCCCTGGATTGAAGATGACCGATAGATTTGCCCACCTCACCCGCCGGGAGTTCCTACAGAAATCAGGGATGCTGGTTGCCGGCATGGCGGCCGCTCAGATCAACCCTCACCGCACCGGCATCATCGCCAGGCCGTTGCTGGATGTAAATGCCCTGGAGCGGTTCGTGGATCCACTTCCACTTCCGCCGGTCCTCAAGCCCAGCGGGACGCGTCCCAGCCCCGATGCTCCCTTCGCGCAAATTCCGTATTACCGGGTTGAGATGCGGGCGCTCGAGAGCAAAGTCCATCGCGATGTGGAGCCCACTCGGCAGTGGGGTTTTGCCGGGAACTCGCCGGGACCAACCTTTGAGACCCGCAGCGGCCAGCCCCTTCTCGTGGAGTGGGCCAACGAATTGCCGGCCGCGCATTTCCTCCCCATCGACCACAGCGTTCATGGCGCGGAGGCCGACAAGCCGAGTGTTCGCGCCGTCACTCACCTGCATGGAGCGAAAGCTCCCGCCAAAAGCGACGGCTATCCGGAAGATTGGTGGGTCCCGGGCAAATCGGCGCTTTACTTCTACCCCAACCACCAGGACGCGGCCATGCTGTGGTATCACGACCACGCGCTGGGCATCACCCGCCTGAACATGTACGCAGGACTCTTTGGCGCCTTCGTCATTCGCGATGAGTACGAAGATGGCTTGAATCTGCCGCACGGCAAGTACGAGATTCCTCTGGCCATCTACGACCGGTCGTTCGATCGCGAGGGTCAACTCTATTATCCCGTGTCGCCGGAAGCGGAATCGCCCTGGGTGCCAGAGGTTTTCGGAGACGCGATTCTGGTCAATGGCAAAATGTTTCCTTACCTGGAGGTCGAGCCCCGCAAGTATCGCTTTCGGGTTCTTAACGCGGCTAACGGACGTTTCTTTCACCTGGCGCTTTCGAACGGACAGGAGTTCCACCAGATTGGAACTGATCTCGGACTGCTGCCCGCCCCCGTATCGTTGAAGAGCCTGCTGATCGCGCCCGCCGAACGTGCCGATCTGGTCATAGATTTTTCCGGCCACGGCGGAGAGCACATCGTAGTAACCAACGACGCTTTTACCGTGATGCAATTTCGGGTATCGAAAACCGGGTCCCCCGACACCAGTTCGCTGCCGTCGAGTCTGCGGTCCGTGCCCAGGATTCCGGAATCGGCGGCGGTGCAGAACCGCATCCTGACGCTGGGCGAAAAAGACGACAAGGCAGCGAACCCCATGATGATGCTGCTCAACAACGCTCACTGGGGCATGCCGGTCACGGAAAATCCAAAGCTGGATTCAGTCGAAATCTGGAACTTCCTCAACTTTACCGACGACTCGCATCCCATCCATCTCCACCTGGTGCGCTTTCAAATCCTCGACCGGCGCGGCTTTGAGCCCTTCTACTACTACACCCAGGGAAAAGTGAAATACATCGGGCCCGCGGTGCCACCCGCCGCCAATGAAGCGGGATGGAAGGACACAGTGCAGGCGCATCCCGGAATGGTCACGCGCATCATCGCCCGCTTCGAAGGCTATCCCGGAAGGTATGTGTGGCACTGCCACATTCTGGAGCACGAGGACAACGAGATGATGCGGCCCTACGATGTGGTGGGTGCGTAGGAGCGCAGCAGAGACTTGGCCCAGCGCTGCCCTTATCCCGCCTGCTTCTCTTGTCGGAGGATAGTTTGTGGTAGCTTTTCTGCGCTTGAGGGGCGCGCAGTAACCCGCCCTGTCTCTCCAAAGAACGGAGAGACGAGGACGGGGCACCCTGGTTTCTCCTGAAAGTTTTTCGCGTTGTATATTGTCGGGACTGCATTCGTCCGCATCGCTGAAGAGGGGCGTAAGTCATGAATGAAAAGCAGCCTGCGCGGAGTATCGGTCGCAGCATTGGGGCCCTGCTCGCCGGTTTCGTCGTCGTCGTTATTCTTTCCCTCGGCACTGACCTGGCGCTGCACGCGGCCGGCATTTTCCCGCCGCTGGGGCAAATTATGTCCAACCCGCTTTTTCTGCTCGCGACGGTCTATCGCACGGTTTACGCCGTCTTGGGCAGCTATATCACGGCGCGGCTTGCGCCCGACCGGCCCATGGGCCATGCGCTATTGGGTGGAGGCATCGGTCTGGTCCTGGCCGTCGTGGGCGCGGTGGTCACGTGGAACAAGGATCTGGGGCCGCACTGGTATCCCCTGGCCCTGATTGTCACCGCGCTGCCCTGCGCCTGGGTAGGCGGCAAACTCCGCCTCATGCAGATGCGCGCCGGCCGGCCTTAATCGAAGACTACCGTTTTGTTCCCGTAGGTCAGGACGCGGTGGCAGAGGTGCAGACGCACCGCGCGGCCCAGGACCGTGCGTTCGAGGTCGCGTCCCTTGCGGATCATGTCTTCGATGGAATCGCGGTGCGAGACCCGGGCCACTTCCTGTTCGATGATGGGTCCTTCATCCAGATTCATGGTGACGTAGTGTCCCGTGGCCCCAATCAGTTTTACCCCACGCAAAAAGGCCTGGTGATATGGCTTCGCGCCCACGAAGGCGGGAAGAAACGAGTGATGGATATTGATAATGCGATTGGGATAGTTGGCAATGAAATCTTCGCTCAGCACCTGCATGTAGCGCGCCAGCACGATCAGCTCGACGCCGCGCGCGCGGAGTTCGCGGAGTTCTTCCGCTTCCTGCTGCTTCTTGTTTTCCGGAGTGATGGGAAAATGCAGGAAGGGGACAGCATAGCGGCTGGCAATCGCGCCGGCTTCGGGATGATTGCTCACGACCACGGCGATTTCGGCATTGAATTCGCCGGCCTGCTGGCGCTGCAGAAGATCTTCCAGACAATGCGGCAGGCGGGAGGCAAACAGTGCGACTTTGGGTTTGTGGCCGCTGAAGTGGAGTTCGAAGTTCATGGCGAATTCTCGGGCCAGCGGGCGAAAGTGCTCGGCGATCTGATCGGCGGGGACTTGGAATCCAGTGAGATGAAATTCGAAGCGGGCCAAAAAGATGCCGGCTTCAACGTCGGTATATTGGTCCGACTGCAGAATATTGCCGCCATTCTTGAAAATGAACGTGGAGATTCCCGAGACCAGGCCTTTCTGGTCGGGGCAGGAAACTAGCAAGGTTGCGGTTTCGGACATAGGAATCTAGTTCGGTGATTGGGCAACAGCCGTACCGTGCTCGGCTGGGCGGATGAGGGCATCCGTCCCTACGTTACCTGTTTTTTGGGCGGCTATCCAGGTATTCACCTGCTTCTCCAGGACGGTCAGCGGTAACGGGCCGTCCAGCAGGAGGGCATCGTGGAAGGCGCGAATGTCGAACTTCGCTCCCAATTCCTTTTCGGCGCGCTGCCGCAGTTCCTTGATCTTGAGCTCGCCCATCTTGTAGGCGAGCGCCTGTCCCGGCCACGAGATGTAGCGATCAACCTCGCTGGTGGCGTTGTATTCGGTAGTCGCGGCGTGGGCGAGAAAATAATCGATGGCCTGCTGCCGCGTCCAGTGCTTATAGTGCATTCCGGTATCGATCACCAGGCGGACGGCCCGCCACATCTCGTTGCTCAAGCCTCCGAAGTGCACGTAGGGATCGCCGTACAGTCCGAGTTCGTTCCCCAGAGATTCACAATAGAGCGCCCAGCCCTCCGCGTAGGCGCTGTATCCGCCGTAGCGGCGGAATTTCGGAAGGTCTTTGAGTTCGATCGCGATGCCACCCTGAAACGTATGGCCGGGGACGGCTTCGTGCAGGATCAGTGAAGTGATGTCGTATTCCGGACGGGTCTCAGGTTTGTAAGTATTGATGTAGAAATATCCCGGCCTGGAGCCGTCGGGCGCGGCCCCGTCTGCATAGGCAGCCGGCATTCCGGGCGCGACCTCCGCGGGCACGGGTTCCACGCCGTAGGGCAGACGGGGAAAGGTGCGAAACAATTTCACCAGCAGCGGGTCGATTTCCTTGGCGCGGGCCCGGGTATATTCCAGAAGTTCCCCTGGGGTCTTTGCATAGAAACGCGGGTCGGTGCGCAGGAAATGAAAGAACTCCTGGTTCGTCCCTTTGAATCCTGACTGCTCGCGGACTTTGTCCATCTCTGCGCCGATGCGTTTTACTTCCTGCAAGCCGATTTCGTGGATCCGTTCGGGAGTGAAGTTGGTCGTGGTGCGGGAGCGGGCGAGGTAGGCATAAGTAGCATCTCCGTTGGGGACCTGCCAGGCGCCGACTTGCTCAAACGATGCCGGAACGTATTCCCTCTGCATGAAATCGCGGAAGCGCTGATAGGCAGGCAGAACGTCGGCCTTGATGGTTTGCTGCCCAGCGGCGCTCAGGCGCCGCTTGTCCGCTGCGGAGAACGCCGGCGGTATTTTCAGAAACGGCTTGTAGAAACCGTGCTTGGCCGGGTCCTTCCAGTCCATGCCGTTGAGTTGAGTGAGGACTTTCTCTCCAATCACTTTGGGCAGCAGGATATGTTCCTTGATTCCTTCGCGCATCAGGCCGATGTTCTGGTCCATGTAGGCAGGGAAGTTGTGCATGCGGCCGAGCCAGTCATCGTAGTCCTTGACTGTCTCAAAGCGCAGCGAATCGACCACATTTTCGACGGTCTGGATTCCGTCGAACGTATCGGTACGCACCAGGTACCACTTGTACTGTTCACCCTCAAGATAGTCGTTGGAGTTGTACTCGAAGACGTCGTAGCTGATCTGGTCTTCCGGGGAAAGCTGGGCGCGGTCGATTGCGTGCAAGCGGGTGAGCATCTCGCGGGCGTGCTGGAACTGTTCGTGCAGCGAGTCCAGGCTGAGGTTTTCCCACTGGTCGTTCCAGCGCCGGTCGCCCAGTTCAGAGGCAGCCACGGGGTCGTGCGCCATCTGGTATTCCCAGTCCTGATCGAACAGTTGATGCAGGGCCCTGCTGGCGGCATTATCGGCCGCGTAGGAGACGGAAGGGATCACTAAGAGCAGAAGGAAAAACTGGGCGCAGCGAATGAAAGGCATTCGTTCTCCGGATCAGGTGCCGAAGAAAACGTTAGCACAAACCACGTAGGCCCGGACGCCCTCGTCCGGGCGGGCGAGCAAAGCTCGCTTTCGCCTCTGAGGTTACAGCCAAAAAAAAATAGCCGGGCTCTGCCCGGCCAGACGGCTGAGGCACACGCTCCTACGTGGGTTGTGTTGATGACAGTTTTGAGGCGATGCGCTCGCGTACCGCGGACGTGGCCAGATTGTTGGCTTCAGCGTTGCGCTCGCGGGGAACATGAGTAATGGAAAACTTGAAGGAACGCGCCAGCTTGCGGCAGATCCAGTGCAAAGAATAGAGGCGCGGGCTGCGGCAGGCATACTCGCCCTGCATCTGGCGAACCACCACCTGGGAATCGGAATAGACGTGCAGTGCCCTCGCCTTCAGCGTCCGGGCACATTGCAGGGCTTCGAGCAGGGCGACGTACTCGGCGACATTGTTGTCCTGGCGTCCAATCCAGCGCGCGATGCGGATGGTGCCGCCCTCGCCGCCTTCGATCACGACTCCAATGCCCGACGGCCCCGGGTTTCCCAGAGAACCGCCATCCACGTAGGCTACGAGGTCCGACATCCAGCGTTGTCCGTTGTCATCAACATGCGTCAGAACCGATTTTGCGTCAAGTTGTTTATTTGGAGCGCTTGCAACACCGGCCGACGGCTGTGGAATAATTTGTGGAAAACCAGTCCCGCAGAATAACGAAATCAACTAAACATCGCTGATTCATGTAACTACAATTTTTAATTTGCACAGGATGGAAAGTTGTGACTGCACTGAAAAACGGCGTTGACATTTACATGAGAAGCATTTAACTTCGCGAACGTCGACGGCCGAAAGGGCTGGCTCAAATTAAAACTTAGCCAGTGCGAAGTAGGCCGGGTGATCCGCTGGAAGGGGCAACCTGGAAGGCGACCGGACCCGAAAAAACCGACGGCCCTGCGAGGGGCAGTTGGGGTCAGGGACTGCGAAAGCAGCGATCACATCAAGGGCCGTGATGGTGCATGCGTCCACGCTGTTATGCTTCCTCGCAGGAGCTGGCGGCTAGAGCATAACCAATGTCACGGCCTTTTCTATTGCCTTCACGCATTCCTTCCGGCTGGCTTCCTGTTCCCCTGCTTATGTTCACTGGTCTTCGGTCACTGCCGCCTCGTTCCGCTGATCTTCATAAGAACCTTCCGCGACTCTCTTTGTCAGCGGCAAGTCAATCTCAGTGACCAGTTTGCAGTTCCCGGTTCTCAGATAATTCTCCATAATGTCAGCATGCGCACGCGCTGTTGTATCGCGGGAGGCGGCCCGGCCGGCATGATGCTGGGTTTCCTCCTGGCCCGTATGGGCGTGGACGTGGTAGTGCTGGAAAAGCATGCCGACTTTCTCCGCGATTTCCGTGGAGACACGATCCATCCTTCCACCCTGGAAGTCATGTACGAACTGGGCATCGTGGAGGACTTTCTCCGGCGTCCCCACCAGGAAGTGCGCCAGCTCAAGGGACAGATCGGGAATGAGACCATCGCGGTGGCAGATTTCACCCACCTGCCTACGCACTGCAAGTTCCTTGGGTTAATGCCGCAGTGGGATTTTCTGGATTTCATCGTCGAGCAGGCGCGGCGCTATCCATCTTTCCACTTGAAGATGCAAGCAGAGGTCACCGGCCTCCTCGAAGAAGGCGGCAGGGTGGTGGGTGTACGGGCGCGGAGTCCGGAGGGAACGCTGGAAGTTCGCGCCGATCTGACCATCGGCGCCGACGGAAGGCACTCCGTGGTGCGCGAGCGTGCCGGCCTCTCCGTGCTCAACCTGGGCGCGCCCATGGACGTGCTGTGGATGCGGGTCAGCCGCCAGCCGACCGATCCCGGACAAACCTTCGGCCGCTTCGATACCGGAAGAATTTTGGTCTTTCTCAACCGGGAAGATTTTTGGCAGGTTGCCTACGTCATCCCGAAAGGTAAAGCCGACGAAATGCGGCAACAAGGGCTGCCGGCCTTCCGCCAGGAACTGGTCCGGCTGGCGCCGTTTCTCGAGAGTCGGGTGGAGGAACTCCGCGACTGGGATGACATCAAGTTGCTCACGGTCGCGGTCGATCGCTTGCGGCGATGGTTCCGGCCCGGATTGCTATGCATCGGAGATGCCGCGCACGCCATGTCGCCCATCGGCGGTGTAGGAATCAACCTGGCGATTCAGGATGCGGTGGCGACGGCGAACATCCTGGGGGAAAGGCTACGGCTGGGAACGGTGAACGAAGGCGATCTGGAGGTGGTGCAGCAGCGGAGGTCATTTCCCACACGCGCTACTCAGCGGCTGCAACTGATAGTGCAGAATAATGTGATCCGCAGAGTGCTGGACACTACCCGGCCGCTCACGCCGCCCTGGCCCGTAAAACTCCTGGGGCGGTGGAGGTTCCTGCAGCGCATTCCGGCGCGGGTGGTTGGGCTGGGATTTCGTCCGGAACATGTGAAGACGCCCGACGCTCGGGAGGCGTAGCCGAGACCTACGGGACCGTCCTTGGCATCTGTTTTTCCATGCGCACAATCGGCAGAGACTCTCCGTTGGCTAACGGGACCTCGAGATTTTCCAACGCGACATAGCCGCGTGCCTGGTAGAGCGGCACTCCGGTGAGGGTTGCCCCCATTTCGAAGCGGGTGAAGCCGGCCGCGACGGCGGCATTCTCACAGGCTTCGAGGATCATGCTCCCGATGCCGCGTCGCGCCCACGACGGATGGATAAAGAACGCGCGAATCTTGGCTGCGTCGCGTTGCGGATCGAGCAAAGCGGCTTCGCGGCCTGTCCATTGGTCTCCGCCATAAAGCGTCTTCCGCTTGCTCCAGCCGCCGCAACCGACGATGAGCGGAGCTGCGCTCGCGCCACCTTCAGCCTCGGCGACGAGATACGTTCCGTCAGCGATGAGCTGAGTGTCCACGCCATAGACCGTCGCCAGCGCGCTTTCAATCTGGGATGGAGTGTAGTCCCGGGTCTGCAATCCGCGCACCGAGGCATCGATCAGTTCGCGCAGGATGGGGACATCAGCGGTAACAGCCTGGCGAATGCGAATCTTCATGGATGCAAGTACCGGCAGCGGCGGCCAGACAGAAGTTTACGGCTTCCAGCCCCAAAATTCGATCTTCGCGACCACCTGCCAGGGAGGTTTTGCATCTACCAACGCATGTCTATGGTGCATGGAACAAAGACCATCCGAAGATGAACAGCGTCAGGGACGCTTGCAGGGGCTGTAAGACAGGGAAGCCAATCTTTTTGCTGTTTCGATTGGTGGAGTCAACGCTTGAAGGGCCGCCCGGCCGCATTCGAGTCAGTCATGCAAGCGTCGCGGTCTCGATCGCAGATTCCAGATTTCAGTCCCTGAATCAGTCCAATCTGAAATCTAAGCTCTGCAATCTAAACTCTGAATCTAAACTCTGCAATCTAAAATCCGCAATCAGGCGGCCGGCTTGGTACCCGGCGGTTCGATGGCGAGAAATTCTTCCGCAAAACGCCGGCTGTAATTTTCCAGCAGGCTCTGAATGCGGGCGGGATCGGATGAGCGCAGGACCAGGCCGGCATGATGCCGTCTCTTGAGGCGTAAAGCAATTTCGGGATCGTTGTAGGCCGAGGTGTCTGGATCTTCCTGCCGGGCCAACGACAGGATCAGTCCGGCATAATCGCTGCGCACGGCAGGGAGCCGGTAAGGTTCCTTGCCGCCGGCGATTTCGATGCGCGCCCACTCGCGCCACAGATTGATGCCGGTCGCAATTTCCACCATCTCGCTGATGTAAGCGCCGCCCACCCGGGCCGCACATTCCAGAAAATAAAAATGTCCATCACTGCCGGCGCGGATAAACTCCGCGTGCGATACCCCGCGCACCAGCCCCAGAGCGTCGATCAATTCCCGGTTGAGGTCGCGCAAAGCCGCCGCCTCGTCCGATTCGCCGGGAAGAAGATACGTGGTAAAGATGCCGCCCTTCTGTGCCACCGCCATCGGTGGCTGGCCGTAGCGGCTGACGCTCGAGAAGACCACCTCTCGCTCCGAGACCACTGAGTCCACGTGATAGACGTCGCCGGGGATGAAGTTCTCCAGCAGAAATGAAGACTGCTGGTCGCCGAGAGAGTCGAGGATCGGCCACAAGGCGCCGGGCGTGTCGATCAGCTTGATGCCGATAGCCGAGGCTTCCGACCTGGGTTTCAGTACCCACGGACCGGCCACGTGGTCCAGGTAGTAACGGATATCGTTGTAATTGAGCACGGGAATGAAATCGGGCACGCGGATTTCGTGTTCGAGCGCCTTCATGCGCATGGCGAGCTTGTCGCGAAAATAACGCATCGTCGTAAGCCCCATACCCGGGATGCGCATGTGCTCGCGCAGGGTGGCGGCGGTTTCCATGTCGAACTCGTCGAGCGCGACGATGCGGTCAATCTTCTTGTCCCGCGCCACGTAAGTTACCGCTTTTACAATCTCAGGGATGGGCAGCTCGGCGGGAATGTAGAAGACGTCGTCCAGGCTCTCGCGCGGCCAATCGGCGTCACGGAGTTTCTCGGATGTAAGCAGGAACACGCGACAGCCCTGGCGTTTGCATTCGCGCATGAATTCCTGTCCCTTTTCGTAGGTGCTGATGCAGAGAAAGGTGAGCGGCGCGGATTCCGCCATGCGGGCCTCCCAATTCAGGGAAAAGACTATACCACCGGTCAGAGAGTCAAACGGCAACTCAGAAAATAAGGGTAATATCTAAATTCATCCAACCCTATGTGTTGAGAGCAGATTTTACGCATGCTGGCAAGGCTAGACTGAACATGACGATGACTGAGAACGAGAAAAGGCAGGTGTTGGCTGGGTTGAACGGACGAACCCAAATGCTGGCCTTCGAGGCGGCCACGGCAATTTGGCGGGATCCTGACCCGAGTCTGGAGCGCCCCTTGATCTCGATACTGACACATGGACGCCGACCTCTGAATCGCGCCGCTGCTGCATTCGCAATGCAGATCTTGAAAACGCAGCGCGGGGTCAAGGCCTTGGAGCGGTCGGTTAAGAACAGATCCGAACACCCGCGTGTCAGAGGCGAAGCGGCGGAGGCCCTTGCTCATGGTCATCGCAAGATGTCTCATGATGTATTGCTAAAAGAGCTTGGCGATCCCAGTAAGAACGTTCGATTCTGGTGTGCGTTCGCACTAGGCGAGATGGCCGAACGCCGGGCTGTCCCAGCCTTGAAGCGTCTTGCCGCGACTGACAAGAGGATCGTGAAAGGCCTTCACTCCGTTGCGAAGGAGGCGGCTGATGCTATTCGCAATATTCGGAAGAATGACAAAAGGCGCCGGCGCAAGAGTAGTTGTGTGTTTTGCGCGCGCGATTGACCTGCAGCGTTGAAACCTTGAGACCCATCAAAGAGCGGTTCGGCCGATCGTGCGGCCCGCCCTCCGCCGTGGAGGCGAAGGGCGGGACAGCGCGGCTGGCGCCGCGTCAATCAGTCGAAACTCTTACCGCCTCCAGTACGGACGGCGTACCACAAACTCGCGATGTAGAGGCCGCGGCGCGATATACGGCCGCGCATAGAAGCCTGGGCGATAACCCCAGCCGGGACGAACATAGGGGCGAACATACGTCGGTCCATAGAAAAGCGGTGCCGGCCGGTAAGCGACAAAGGGTACGGGCGCGACGTACCGGTACGGACGAACATAAACCGGACGCGGATAGGCTGGTCCGATCGCAATCACTATGCCGGCATGAGCCTGCGGAGGGTTGACAAAGATCAGCATCGCGACCAGTCCGAACAGTGAGAGTGCGGTTTTCTTTAACATTGAGCGCCTCCAATCCTCACCCTGATTAAAACCCCGTAGGAAAGAAAAGTTGTTTTCTGAAGCCAACCTTAAGCCAGCCGTTTGAAGAGGTTAGACAGGGGAATCCAGGAGAAAATCGAGCCCGTCATCTATAATTCTCCCGCCATGAAACTCCTGACACCGGTGCTCTTTCTTCTCCTAAACCTTCTGCCCTCACCCGTGCTCGCGCAGGATCGTTCCTACGGCCGCTCCATGGTGATCACCGACCGCGGTATCGTGGCCACCAGCCACACTCTGGCTTCGCAGGCCGGGGCGCAGATCCTGGCGCATGGCGGTTCTGCAATCGATGCCGCGATTGCGGCCAACGCAGTGCTCGGCGTGACCGAGCCCATGATGAACGGAGTTGGCGGCGATCTGTTCCTCATTTATTGGGACGCCAAGACCGGCAAACTGTACGGCTTGAACTCAAGCGGATGGGCGCCACGCGGATTGTCGATTGAGTATCTGAAGCAGAAGGGCATTTTCCAGATGCCGCAGGCCGGAATCGATAGCGTGACTGTGCCGGGCGCCGTCGAGGGCTGGTCCAAGGCTCATGCCCGCTTTGGAAAACTTCCCTGGAAAGATCTTTTCACGCCGGCAATTTATTACGCCGAGCATGCCTATCCCGTGCCTGAACTGATCCACGGTTTCTGGGAGGGAGAAGAGCAGGTCCTGAAGCAAACTCCGGAAGCGGAGCGCATTTATCTCCCCGGCGGGAAGGTCCCCGAAATTGGCGAGATGTTTTCCAATCCAGACCTGGGCAAAACTCTACGGCTGATTGCAGAAGGCGGACGAGACGCCTTCTATCGCGGCGAAATTGCGCAATCGATTATCGCCACCTCCACGGAATTGGGTGGGACCATGAAGCCCGACGATCTGGCAGATTTCGCCGCGGAATGGGTGGAACCGATTTCGATCACCTATCACGGATGGAAAGTTTACGAACTGCCTCCTAACGGACAGGGCATGGCTGCGCTCGAAATGCTCAATATCATGAGCACCCTGCCTCCGGACAAAGCCGGGCCGCTTGCGCCGACGGAGCTGCACAACCGCATTGAGGCAATGAAGCTGGCGTACAGCGATCTCTATCGCTACAACGCCGATCCTCGTTTTGCCAAGGTGCCGGTCAAAGGACTGCTGGCCCCTGACTATGCCAAACAACGCGCCTCGCTGATCGATCCGGCAAAAGCGAATTGCACTCCGGCCAGCGGCTCTCCCGCGAGAAGCGACACAACCTATCTGGCTGCCGTGGACAAGGACGGCAATATCGCCTCGCTCATACAGAGCAACTACGACGCCTTCGGTTCCGGAGTCGCGGTCAAGGGCCGGGGATTTGTATTGCAGGATCGTGGCGGGCTGTTCGTGCTCGATCCCAGCCATCCCAATGCGCTGGCGCCGCGCAAGCGGCCGTTTCATACCATCATCCCCGCTTTCATGGAGCAGGGCGATACGCACATAGGGTTCGGCATCATGGGCGGAGCCAATCAACCGCTGGCGCATGCACAGTTCGTTTCCAATTTGGTGGATTATGGAATGAACATCCAGGCTGCGCTCTCCGAGCCGCGCTTCACGGTCCGGCCTACGGAACAGGGAATTGGATGCGACATCATGATCGAATCGCGGGTTCCGGCGGAAACGCTCACCGCACTGGAGCAAAAGGGGCACAAGTTCAAAGTGAGAAAAGAGTATTCGACCGCCATGGGCCGGGGGCAAGCCGTGCTCCACAATTCGAAAAGCAACGTGAACTTCGCGGCCTCCGACCCCCGCGCCGACGGCTCCGCCGAACCCGAACCCCTCCCGGAACACTAAGGTGGCGTACCGAGACATCTGAAGCTGTAAGATGTCGGGTGGCAGTCTGCAAAATTATGAATAACGGTAAAAAGACTCCTCTCCGCTCCACCCACTGGTTCGGCCTCCAGGATCGCGATGGATTCATTCATCGTTCGTGGATGAAGAACCAGGGATTTCCCTCCAACCTGTTTGACGGCCGGCCGGTCATTGGAATCTGTAATACATGGTCGGAACTGACGCCGTGCAACGCTCACTTCCGGATGATCGCGGACCGGGTCAAGCGCGGCGTGTACGAGGCCGGCGGTTTCCCGCTGGAATTTCCCGTGATGTCGCTCGGGGAAACCAATATTCGGCCCACCGCCATGCTCTTCCGCAACCTGGTGAGCATGGACGTGGAGGAATCGATCCGGGGTAATCCCATCGATGGAGTGGTGCTGCTGTGCGGCTGTGACAAGACCACGCCTTCGCTGATGATGGGAGCGGCGAGTTGTGATTTGCCGGCGCTGGTGGTTTCGGGCGGTGCCATGCTCAACGGACACTTCCGCGGCGAGACGATCGGCTCGGGCACCAGTGTGTGGTCGATGAGTGAAGACGTGCGCGCGGGCAAGATGAGCTGCGCCGACTTCATGGACGCTGAATCCTGCATGTCGCGCTCGGCTGGCCACTGCATGACTATGGGCACGGCCTCGACCATGGCATGCATGGTGGAAGCCCTGGGCATGGGGATGCCGCAGAATGCGACGATTCCCGCCGTCGATTCTCGACGCTACGTGCTGGCCCAGGAAGCCGGCCGGCGCATTGTCCAGATGGTTCGGGACGACGTGAAGATGTCGCAGATTCTGACCCGGAAGGCTTTTGAGAATGCGATCCGGGTGAATGCGGCAATTGGCGGCTCGACCAACGCCGTCCTGCATCTGCTGGCGCTGGCCGGCCGGGTGGGAGTCAAACTGGAACTCGAAGATTTCGATCGCCTGGGTCACGCCCTTCCTCTGCTGGTGGACCTGATGCCCTCCGGCAAATTCCTGATGGAAGACTTCTACTACGCCGGCGGGGTGCCGGCCGTAGTCCGCGCCCTCGGCGAACTGATCAACCGGGACGCGCTGACCGTCAACGGCAAGACCATGGGCGAGAACACGGCCGAAGCCCCGTGCTGGAATGCCGAGGTAATTCATGGCCGCGACAATCCCATCCGGGAGCATGCCGGCATTGCCGTGCTGCGCGGAAACCTGGCTCCGGGAGGCGCGCTGGTCAAGCCGTCTGCGGCCAGTCCTCATCTGCTCAAGCACCGGGGGCGCGCCGTCGTTTTTGCCGACATCGAAGACTTCAAGAAGCGGGTGGACGATCCTGCGCTGGACGTCGATGAGAATTCGGTGATGGTCCTGCAGGGCGCGGGGCCGAAGGGCTATCCGGGGATGCCGGAAGTCGGCAACATGCCCTTGCCGAAAAAGTTGCTGCAGCGCGGAATCACGGATGTGGTGCGGGTGTCCGATGCGCGCATGAGCGGCACCGCCTACGGGACCGTGGTGCTGCACGTGACTCCGGAATCGGCAGCCGGAGGAGCGTTGGCCCTGGTGCAGAACGGCGATGAAATCGAGCTCGATGTGGAAGCGCGCAAACTCCAACTTTGCGTGACCGAGGAAGAACTGGGCCGCAGGCGCGCGGCCTGGGTGCCTCCGCCACCGCTGGCCAATGGCGGGTATCAGAAGCTGTACATCGATCATGTTCTGCAGGCGGACCGCGGCGCCGATTTTGATTTTCTGGTGGGCTCGCGCGGAGCGGGCATACCGAGAGAGAGTCATTAGAAGCAAGGACGCTCCTGGCTGCTAGCTCCTGGCTTCTAGCTATTCAGCCTTGAGACAACAGCGGGAAGTCAGTCGCCAGCAGCTAGTCGCCAGAAGCTAGAAGCTAGGAGCCAGAAGCCTACATGAAGGGAAAAGTTGCCATTGTGACCGGAACCACCGGCATAGGGCGCGCCATCGCCAGGCGCTTTGCTGCGGGTGGCGCCCACGTTCTGGCCTGCGGCATCGATGTCGCCGCAAACCGCGAACTGGCCCGTGATGCCGCGGCGAAAGAGCTGAGCGTTCGCGTTGAAGAATGTGACGTCACTCAGGCCGATGCCGTGCAGGCCGTGGTCGCCAGAGCTGCAAACGAGTTTGGCGGTCTCGACCTCATTGTGAACGCCGCTGCTTTTCATCCCTTTGGCACGGTACTGGAAACCGATCTCGAAAGCTGGAACCGGTGCATGATGGTGAACGTCGCCAGCATTTATCTGCTGGGACATTTCGGAATTCCAGAAATGAAAAAGCGCGGCGGCGGCGTGATCATCAACCTGGCGTCGGTCCAGGGACATGCCTGCCAGCGCGGGGTCGCGGCCTATGCCGCGTCGAAAGGCGCCGTCCATAGTCTCACCCGCGCCATGGCGCTCGACCACGCCGCCGACAATATTCGAGTGAATTCGATCAGCCCAGGATCCATCAACACACCCATGCTCGAGCGGTCAGCAGCAAACTTCGCACCCGGAGTACCCCTGGAAGAGGTGTTCCAGCGTTGGGGCCAGGCTCATCCCATCGGTCGGATCGGGACGCCGGAAGAAGTGGCGGAGCTGGCGGCGTTCCTGGTTTCAGACAAAGCAGCGTTCTGCACCGGCGGCGACTACCTGGTGGATGGCGGTCTGCTGGCCGGCATCGGGGTACAGTGATCGCTGGACCCGTCGCCTCGCTACCAGTTTGTATCGCGCCGACAGGCGACCGTTGTGGCGAAGGCGCGGTCTGGCATGCAGCGCATTCCGCAGTTTACTGGACCGACATCAACCGCTTTCTCATCCATCGGCTCACCTTGGCCGACCAGTGCGTCCGCACCTGGTTTTTCGACGAACCCGTAACCGGCCTGACTTTGACCGACCGCGATGATGTCCTGGCCGTGGTGCTCGGCTCCAGCGTGATCTTGTGGGAGCCCGCATCGGACACTCGCCACAAACCTATTTTTCAGCTCGCGGGATGGCCCTCAGTCCGGCTCAACGACGGGCGCGCCGATCCCCGCGGCTCGCTGTGGGTGGGCTCTATGCGCAACAACGTCAATCCGGATGGATCGTCGCGGGAGGCTGGAGGAAAAGATGGCATTCTCCACCGCCTCGATCCGGACGCGGGCCTCTCCGTTCACCGCCGCGATATAGGAATCTCCAACACGCTGGTCTGGAGCCCTGACCAGCGTCGTTTCTATTTTGGAGATTCACTGGCGAACACAATCTGGTCGTATGACTATGACCGCGACACAGGGGCGATTCAAAATGAGGCTGTCTTCTTTGCCGGCTTCGGCCGAGGACTTCCCGATGGATCGACGGTAGATGCCGATGGTTATCTCTGGAACTGCCGCTATGACGGCGGTTGCATTGTGCGCCTCTCTCCGGACGGAAAGATCGATCGCGTGATTGAGATGCCGGTGAGAAAGATTACGACCTGCACATTTGGGGGCGCGGATCTAACGACGCTGTTTGTCACCACCGCCTCGGTTGACGCTGCTCCGGCCGAGCGCCTGGCGGGCGGATTGTTTGGGATTCAGTGCGAGGTCAGCGGGCAAGCCGAAAACAGGTTTCGCGTGTTTGGCCTTTAGCCGGGCGCTCGTCTCAGGGGCCTGTGCCAGGCGCGGCCACCAGCGCCTCACGTTGCGGCAATTCGGATGGGGACCTGCTGTTTCAGCCGACTCGACCTGCGCCGCTTACATTTCGGCATTTCCGGGACAGCAGTCGCTAGCTCGAATGCTGCCGGCGAAAAGTCTCCAGGCATTTCTTTGCTGTCTCGAATTCGGAGAACCTGCTGCCTTCCTGCTCGACCAGATAATATTCGACGCCACCAACACTCTCTGCCGCGGCAAAGATGCCTTTCCAGTCCGCGGCGCCCTCTCCAAACAAGACCGTGTACCCCTTGTCCTCGCCGGGCGCCCAATCCTTGCAGTGAATGGATCGGATCCTTCCCGGGTTGGCGCGAATCCACGCGACCGGGTCGGACCCCGTTTTAAGACATGTGCCCACATCGAGCTGCAGGGCGATCGACGGCTTCGTGTTGGCCGCCAGTATTTCGATGGGCCGCTTGCCCTCGACCCGAGTGAACTCGCGCTCGTGGTTGTGGTATCCCGTCTTCAGGCCGGCCGGCTCGAGTTGATCGGCGGCGGAATTCAAGCTGTCGGCAACTAGGTTCCATCCCTCCAGACCCGGCTTGGGGTCAGAACTCGACATGATCATGTACTTGCTTCCCAGAATCAGGTTCATGTCGCGCGCCTTCTTGAGATTCTCCGGGGTGAAGTAGGTGTGGCTGTTGTGGGTGGAGTAGCAGCGGATGCCCAGATCATCCAGAGCCTTTTTCATCTCCCGGGTTTGGGCTTCGGTCCAATCGAAATAGGGAGCGTAGAATTCGACGCCCTGGTATCCCATCTGCGCGACTTCGAGCACCGTGCCCTGGAGATCGCTCTTCATCGCATTGCGTACGGAATAAAGTTCGAGGCCCACGGGAATCGATGTCGCCGCGAGAGCACGCAGCGACCAGGGCAGCATGGCAGACAAGGCCAGGAAAGAGCGGCGGGAAAGAGAGCGCGTCGGCATAGGCGGAATCCTAACTCAAAATCGGGGGGGACTTCATGAAGATTTGACAGGCTGTTGTTTTGCGGCCTTTGCGGCTTTCCTTCGCGTCCTTTGCGGTTCAAGTGTTTTGCTCGGCCACGCTAGATATCAAACCCTTTACCGCAAAGAACGCAAAGAACGCCGCAAAGAACGCAAAGAATGCGTGATCATGATCGCAAGAACAACGCCTCAGCTGATCGCGAGCTTTTTCTGCATTTCTTCCAACGAGAGCCCCTTGGTTTCCGGATAGACCAACAGCACCACGAAGAACTGCAGCACCATCATCACAGCAAAGAACACGAAGGGATACGCACCCGAAGAGGCAGCCATCAACGGGAAGATGAGAGAGATGGCCGCATTCATGAACCAGTGCGAGAAACTTCCCAGACTCTGGCCCTTGGCCCGAACCGAATTGGGGAAGACCTCCGAGAGATAAACCCAGATCACGGCCCCCTGGGAAAAAGCGAAAAACGCGATGTAGCCGACCAGCAGCCAGACCAGAAGGTTCTGATGCTGGCCGGTAAAAAAGATGATCGAGACTCCCGCCAGGCACGCGGCGGTCCCAACCGAACCGACCAGCAGAAGAGTCTTGCGCCCTAGCCGGTCAATCACCGACATTGCGATCATGGTGAAGAGCAGGTTGGTGGCGCCGATCGCGACCGCCTGCAGGTTTCCTGACACCTTGCTGAAGCCGGCGTGGGCAAAAATATCATTCAGGTAATAGAGGATGGCGTTGATACCGGAGAGCTGGTTGAACAATCCAATGCTGACCGCCAGGAAAATCGGTAACGCGAATTTTCTGGAGAAAAGTTTCTCTGCAGCCTGGCGTTGCTCGATGCCGATAGAGGCTACGATCTCCTGCAGGTCATGCTCGTAGTTCTCGTCCCCCGTCAACTGCAGAACGGCACGAGCTTCCTCCACTCGTCCCTTCTTGACCAGCCAGCGCGGGCTGCGGGGAATAGTGAACAGCATGACGAAAAACAGCGCCGCCGGAATCGCCGTAACGCCGAGTTCCCAGCGCCATTCCGAGGCTCCGAAGTGTTGCAGGCTGATCACGTAGTTCGAGAAGTAAGCCACCAGAATTCCGAACACCACGTTGAACTGGAAAAAGCCCACCAGGCGGCCGCGCAATTTGGCCGGCGAAACTTCCGCAATGTACATGGGCCCGAGCACCGAAGAGCCGCCTACGCCCAGCCCGCCGATGAAGCGGAACACCACCAGGGCATGCCAGTTCCAGGCGAAGGCGCAGCCCAGCCCGGAGATGAGGTACAAAACTGCCATTACGCGCAGGCTGTCGCGGCGCCCGAAACGCTCCCCTGGAATTCCCGCCAGCATCGCACCCAGGACCGTCCCGCAGAGTGCGCTGAACACCGTGACCCCCAACAGAAAAGGCGTGAGGCTGTAGGTCTGGGTAAGAGCGCCGGTGGTACCGGAGATGACTGCGGTGTCAAAGCCGAACAGGAGGCCGCCGAGTGCGGCCACCACCGTACTCTTCATCAAAGTTGCGTTCAGTTTCATGCGGACTCCACCCATGTAGAAACTTGTGTCCGTTCCCGGCGGGCCTGGGCAGACCACAAGTTATCACAGAGCAAACATCAATTCATTGGACTGAATAGCGAGCCTCGGGAGAATATGGATGTGGAGGCTGAATGGATCGCGCAAACTCCTCGCAGATCAAAGCTGTGATTCTGGACTACGGCGAAGTACTCTGCTATTCGCCGACCGCGCAGGAATGGGCCCGCATGGCCGGTGTGTTTGGGGTTGACCCAGCCGCATTCCGCAAACTCTGGGACCGTAATCGACTGCTCTATGACCGCGGCGATCTTTCGCCCGAGGCCTACTGGTCGGCGGTGGCCAAGGATGCCGGCACACAGCTGGCGCCTCAGCAACTGCCGTTGCTTCGCCAGTGGGATGTGGAGATGTGGGCCCACGAAAACCCCATCATGGTGGCGTGGTTGAAGCAGATTCATTCCTCCGGAATCAGGACCGGTCTTCTTTCCAACATGCCCCACGATATGATCCGGCACGTGCGCCAGAAGTTTGCCTGGCTGGAGCACTTTGATCATCAGACGTTCTCGGCCGAAGTAAAGCTCATCAAGCCCGATGCCGCCATCTACGAGCATAGCCTGCGCGGGGTTGAGGTGCGGGCCTCCGAAGCTCTCTTTGTGGACGACAAGGAGCCCAATGTTAAGGGAGCCCTCGCGGTGGGCATGCGCGCCCTTCAGTTCCGATCGCTGGAACAGTTCGTGAGCGATCTCGAGAAGTTGGGCTCTTCGGTGTTGCCGCCTTCGGAGGTCTCTCCGGTGAAGGGGCGGAACTGATCGCAGCCGGTTCCCCCCCGATTGTGGGTCATCCCGAGCGCGGCTCGAGCCGCGCTGGCGCGGTGAGAGCAAGTCGAGGGACCCCTACCTGGCCGGAGACGCATTCGCGCAGGGGTTTTCCTCCTCGACTTCGCGAACTGCGGGTTCCTGGAACGTTGAAACCTTGGATATGGCGATCGCTCCCCGGGATTGCGAGGGCAGGATGCCCATGCGACAGCCGGCGGGACGCCGGCGCTACACGGCCTTTGCGGGCGTCTCGATCATGGCCTGGGCCGCCAGTATGAAACCGATCGTATGTGCCATGCCGGCGTGCCAGGGCGCGGGGCAAGTCATCTGCGGCGTGTGATCGGGAATAACTACGCCATCAAAGTTGTTTTTCGCCAGGATGGTGAGGATGCGAATCATATCCACATCGCCCTCATCGATGAACGTCTCGCGGTAGCTCGGCACTTTTCCCACCACGTTTCGCAGATGGATGTAAGCGATTTTTCCCTGCCGGCTGTAACGGTCAACCGCCTCGTAGATGTCCCCTTCGGTCATCTCGGCCAGCGTTCCCACGCATAGTTCCAGCGCGTTGCTAGGGCTGGGCGCCAGATCAATCAGTCGTTGATACATGCCCGGCTGGTAAACCAGGCGAGGCTGCCCGCGCATGGTGGGCATCGGAGGATCGTCGGGATGCGCGGCCAGTCGTACGCCCGACTCTTCGGCGACCGGTACAACATCGTGTAGGAACCTGTCGAGGCGTCTCCACAACTCATCGTGGGAAATGGCAGGCAGCGTACCCGGTGGCGCGCCGGGATCGTAAACCATGTTCCAGACCATTCCCCTCGAGATGGGGACATCGTCGGCGGGGCCGTCCATGCCGACGGTGAGCGCGTGGCCGCGTCCCAACGGTGCCGTTACGCGTCCGCACACGCCGGCCAGGCTGAAGTTGTATCCCAGTACCGGGATGCCGGCTTCGCCCATGCGGCGAATAATCGTTTTGACCTTTTCGATTTGCTGCGCTCGCTGCGGGCCGTCGAGCAGAATGTCGTGCCAGTGCGCGGGGTCGAGATTCTCGATCGCAGCCAGGACCAGGCCCGCATCCTCAATCTCACGGCGCAGGGTCTTGAGTTCTTCGACCGTCCACAGCTTCTCGGGATCCCCCGCCCTCCCCCAGGGTTCGTACTTCCCACCCGTGGGCTGATTGTCGCGGGGGTTGGTCGCGCCCTGGTTGAAATAGTCAACCAGGTGGACAACCACATGCGTGCAGCCCGCCTGGCGCGCGAAGTAGTAGTAGTCGCGCGTCAGCATGTGGCGATACAGCCCCAGGCCAATTTTCATAAACGACTGCCGAGCGGGAGTTTGGGGACTCTTATACGAAGTAAGCGCTGGTTTTCTTTGCGTCCTTCGCGGATGTTCTTTGCGCCCTTTGCGGTTTAAGATTTTTCAGGTGATGTAGGCAAAAATCAAACGCTCTACCGCAAAGGACGCTAAGAAACCCGCAAAGAACGCTAAAAATCCTGCCCTACTTTCCCCGTGCCTTCGCGATCCTCTCGACAAACTGTTTCGCCGAGTCCGTGACCAGTTGCAGGTTACCTTTCTCGGCTCCAGCGGTCAGGCTGCCCCCGACGCCCACCGCCACCGCGCCCGCCTTGATCCAGTCGGCTACGTTGTCGATGCTCACGCCGCCCGTCGGCATCAGGGAAGCCTGGGGCAGCGGTCCCTTCGCCGCTTTCACGAAAGCAGGTCCCAGCGTTTCGCCGGGAAAGAGTTTTACGATGTCGGCGCCACATTCCATTGCGTCCACGATCTCGCGCATGGTGCCGGCCCCGGGCATATAAGGGACCTGATAGCGGTTGCACAAGCGCGCGGTTTCAACACTCACGGACGGACTGACAATGTATTGCGCCCCGGCCAGTATGGCGATGCGGGCCGTCTCCGGGTCGAGAACCGTTCCCGCGCCGATGAGGATTTCGCCGGAAGTGTATTTCCGGGAGAGAGCTTCGATGACGGCAGCCGCGCCCGGGACTGTGAACGTGATCTCAATCGCGGCCGCGCCCCCGAGGGCGCAGGCTTCCGCGATACGCGCGGCCTGGTCTGAGCTATGGGTCCGTACGATGGCGACCAGCCCCGATTCAATTACCCTTCCGAGAACCTTCAGCTTCAGCATAGTCATGGTGATTGTGTGAGCGGGACTCTTATCGTGTCCTTTTCGCCCGACCCAAGATAGTAATGCAAAACAGGGCAGCGTCCTAGCCCAGCAACCTTGGCGTCCTTTGCGGCCTCCCTTTGCGAACTTTGCGGTTTAAGACTTTTTACACTGGTTGAGCAAAGTCAGACCCTCACCGCAAAGTTCGCAAAGAAAGGCCGCAAAGGACGCCAAGCGAGTCAGCCAGTTGAATCAGGCCCTGCCGTATTCGGGCTGTGCGGACCTGGTTTGATTTACAATCCTTGGCTGCGCACGCCAGCCTCCAGGGATGCCGGGATGAAGACCACCCAGACCATTGAGTATTCCGAAGCGAGCCGGATCATCGAAAGGATTGTCGAGAAAGCGTTGGCCATGCGGAAGGCCGCGGTGATTGCAGTGGCCGACTCGCATGGCGAGCTGATTGCCTTCGCTCGCATGGACGGCGCTCCGCTGTCTTGCATTCGCATCGCCGCCAACAAGGCTTGGACGGCCGCGCGGGAACGCAAGCCAACCCAGGACATCGGAGACCGGGTCCGTCATCCGAAGAAGGGTCACGATATTGCCTACTATGGCGATCCGAAGTTTGTCGGTTGGGGCGGCGGCATTCCGGTATGGAGAGACGGCGAGGTAGTCGGCGCGGTGGCCGTCAGCGGGCTTTCATCGAGCGAAGACGTCGTTTTGGCCAAACTGGGCATTGAGCTAATCGAGGGCAAGGATAGGAAGAAGCGGCGCTGACCGGAGACTTGAAGGTAAGACTCATAAACCATCCGAGGGAACCATCCAGGGACATGACAAAGACGACGGTAACTTTTGGCGAAATCATGTTGCGGCTCGCACCGCCGGGCTTCGAAAGAATTCTCCAGACCGGGCGGTTCGTCGCAACTTTCGGCGGCGGCGAGGCCTACGTTGCGGTGGCGCTGGCGCAGTTAGGTCTGCCTGCGGCTTTCGTGACTGTTCTGCCTGACAAGAATCCGGTGGCCGACGCTGTCGTCGGCGAACTGCGCCGCTTCGGCGTGGACACTTCGCGGATCGTCCGCGGTAAAGGGCGCATGGGCGTCTATTATGTCGAGGCCGGCGCCAACCAGCGCCCTTCAAAGGTGGCCTACGATCGCGACTACAGCGCCATCGCCCTGGCCAAGCCCGGGGACATCAACTGGGAGCGTGCTCTCGAAGACGCAGGCTGGTTTCATGTGACCGGCATTACGCCCGCCATCAGCAGTTCGGCGGCTGAGTTGGCGCTCGAAGCGGCGAAGAAGGCGCAAGCCAAAGGCATCACTGTATCCTGCGATTTGAACTATCGGAAGAACCTGTGGAAGTGGGGCAAGCCGGCTGCGGAAGTCATGCGCGAGCTGGTAAAGAATATCGATATCGCGATCGCCAACGAAGAAGACGTGCAGATGGCGCTCGGCATCGCGGCTGATGTGGACGTTCACTCCGGCCAGCTGGATCGCGCACAATATCAGAAGCTGACCGCGAAGGTTCTGGCCGAGTATCCGAACCTGAAGGCCATCGCCATCACCTTGCGGGAGTCCAAGAGCGCGTCGCACAACGGTTGGTCCGCCTGCCTCAATGACCGCCAGGGATTCAGCGTAAGCCGTTCCTATGAGATCACTCATATCGTGGATCGCGTAGGTTCGGGCGACTCGTTTGCGGCTGGCCTGATCTACGGTTTTCAAATGCTGCCCACGCATCAGGAAGCACTCGAATTTGCCGTGGCCACAAGCTGTCTGAAGCATTCCCAGCAAGGCGACTTCAGCCGCTCTAGCGTGGACGAAGTGAATGCGCTACTGAAGGGTGACGGCTCAGGAAGAGTGCAGCGCTGAAGAATTCTCAAACCAAGGCAGGGAGGTCTGGTTTGGTCCTGCACCATCAAAGTTAAAGGCGTCGGACAGGAGTGTCCGACCCACACAACAGCTACAGCTTTACCCATCCCCGAGATGCCGTTGAGCGCTCGACCGCGTCCAGCACTCTCTGCACGGCAACCGCATCATCAAAATCCGGGTAGCGCGATTCTTTGCGCGCCAGAGCTTTCAGAAAATCTCCCAGGACAGCAATGAAGGTGTGTTCGTAGCCGATGATGTGGCCGGGCTTCCAGAAATTGTCAGAATAAGGATGGTCCGGACCCGTCACCGTGATGTTCTTCATGCCCTGCTGGTTGGGCGGTTCGGCGGCATCGTAAAACTCCAGCTGGTTCATCTGCTCCAGATTGAAACGTAGCATGCCCTTCGACCCGTTGATCTCGAAGGCGTGACGATTGCGGCAGCCGACGCCGTAGCGAGTGGCTTCGAACGTCCCCACACTCCCGTTGGCATAGCGGGCCAGAAAAAACGTGGCATCGTCCACGTCGCGGCCGGGGACAAACGTATGCATCATGGCCGTCAACTCCGTAATCGGTCCATTGAGGTAGAGCGCCGAATCGATGGAATGGGAGAGCAGATCTCCAGCCGCTCCCAGCCCGGACTCGGAACGCCTGTAGCGCCAGGTTGCAGCCTTGCTGGGATCGTTTCCCGACTGATTCAAATACAGAGCACGGTAGTGATAGGTTTGGCCTAAGCGGCCTTCACCAATCAGCCGTTTGGCGAAGACGACGGCCGGAATTCGCCGGTAGTTGAACCAGACCAGGTTGGGGATCTCACCTATCGCCTCCGCCATGCTCTCGGCCTCCGGCAGGGAAGTGGCCAGTGGCTTCTCGCACCACACCATTTTCCCGGCCCGCGCCGCGGCTATGGCAACAGGCGCGTGCAGGATGTTGGGCACGGCTATATCGACAACATCGATGTCGGGACGCGCCACCACAGCCTGCCAAGCGGTCGAGACTTCCTCCCATCCCCATTGTGCCGCCGCGGAGTCAAGCTTGGCTTGGTTCCGTCCGCAGATTACCTTCAATCTCAAATCGTAGGGGACGTCGAAGAAGTGTGTGACCTGGCGAAAGGCGTTGGAATGCGCCTTGGCAATGGAACCACTGCCGACCATTGCGACATTCAAGGTCTGCTTGAGCGAGGGCATCAGACCGACAATACTACGTGGACACTACAGCCTGCGCCAAAACCAAAATGCCCCACCGGCCGCGGGACGACGCGACAGATAAGGCACCTTCGGCCGTAAACTTATTTTGCGGCGCGAACCATTGTTAGTTGTTCCAGACGATTTCCGCTTTCTTGGCGTACATGTGCTCTTTCTTCAGCATGCGGGCTGAATCGCCCAGGGGAACGACATACGCCGGCGTGGCCACTTCCCACAGCGGCCTCACACCGTGAGCTTGCACACTGGTGGACTGCTCCATGATGTTCTGGTGCCGCCCCAACTCCGTTTGAGAAGCATGCCCAGCATGGCTCCGAAAGTCGTACACTACCGGTTCGGCGCTCATTCCGACTCCGCCGACCGAGGCCTGTCCAAAGGCCGCACCAGCGAAACAAAGGAAGCTCAATACCAGCAACGTTGTCTTCATCAAAATGCCTCCGACCTTTGGCAGAATCCAGGATCGAGCCGCGAAATGTCGCCTCGATTCCTGCTACCTGTTTTGACTCCACCATGACAATACGCAAGCCGGATACCAAACCTTCCGGAAGTGCTATCTAGGCTTTTGGGAGGGCGATGCGGAATGCAGTGAAATTGTTTGCACAATCGTGGCGGAACCAGCCTCGGGAATCCCTTGCCTGGAGCGGGATGCAGCCGGTCCGGCGGCTCTTCCGCCCCCGCCGCATTCCGTGCAAAGAGCTGCTGCCCGGTCAAACGTGCCCTCGCTTCGCACTCCTGCGTTGGAAGGGCTTGACGTCCGCTTTCACGCAAAGAATCCATCGCGCGCGGGTAAGTCCCCGGCCGGCAAGTTGAAGCAGTGGGGCTTAGGTGGCGTGACTAAGGTAACCTCCCTCTGGCACCAGTGGGCCATTCTGCAAGCGGGGCAGGCCGCTTACGATCGCATCATTCCGGATGGGAGGATCAAATGGATAACATATCGATCCGGGACGGACTGCTGGCCGCGCTGACCGAGCGCTACGAAGCAGATCCCGCCCACTTCGTCAGCTTGCCTAGACAGATCGTGGATTCCTCATCGGCGCGAGCAGTAATCGCCGACCTGAGGAATGAGGGCTACGTCGAGGAGCAGGAGCGCGGCGTCATCCGGTTCACACGGCGCGGCTATGAGTCGCTCCGCGAACGTTTCGATGCCGCCGGGGACGAATCCAGAGTACTGCTCGCGGTCTAGCCTTACCACAGCCCATGTAGGGACGGGTCTCCGACCCGTCCAGGCCGAGCAAAGCTCGGCTAGGTGTTGATCGCAGTTCAGATC
>Ga0207706_10000686_pt1 | contig 35544 bp, 30 predicted proteins | sample KBSC53metaG_FD_184318 | JGI IMG/M metagenome (GOLD analysis project Ga0207706, IMG submission 184318) | Corn rhizosphere microbial communities from Kellogg Biological Station, Michigan, USA - KBS C5-3 metaG (SPAdes) (version 2) | ecosystem: Host-associated > Plants > Roots > Rhizosphere > Soil ... | reverse complement strand
CTACTCGAACCACTTCGAGCAGGCGCGCGAGCAGCTCGCGCGCGAGCCGAGGCCGTTGCCGAAGCTCGTGCTGAATCCCGACGTGCGTTCGCTGTTCGACTTCCGCTACGAGGACGTCGCGATCGTCGACTACGCGCCGCACCCGGCGATCAGGGCGCCGGTCGCGGTATGACGGTCCATCGCGTCGTGCAGGAAGGCATCGCAGCTGAAGCCGCTCCCACGGCATTCGTGCATGCAGCGTGGGAGCGGCTTCAGCCGCGATGCTTTTCCATGACGGCCGAAGAACGATGAGGATTTCGCTGATCGCCGCACTCGACCGCGCGTTCGCGATCGGTCGCGACGGCGCGATGCCGTGGCACCTGCCGGACGACCTGAAGCGCTTCAAGGCACTCACGCTCGGCAAGCCGGTACTGATGGGTCGCAAGACTGCGCTGGCGATCGGTCGTGCGCTCATGGCAATCGCGACACTCCACCAGCGCGACTGGCGAAGCCGCGTTACTGAGACGCGCTCTGACATGTCTCGAGTGATGTCTTCGTCGTGCGCGACTGCAGCAGCGCATGAGCTTCGGCAGCCTTTTCCAAGGTGGCGATGCCCCAGTCGTTGGCTTCGTCGAAAAAGACGTTGAAGGCCGGTTCGTCGAACTGGATGATATCGACGCCAGCGGCTTCCAGTTCCCGGGCTTCCTGATTGAGAATTGTGGCAAACTCCCAGGCCAGCTTCTCTCGGCTGCGGTAATGGGCATCGTATAGCGTATCGATCATCGTCATCGGGCCCGGCAGCGTCCACTTGATCGGCTGATCAGTCTGGGTTCGCAGATATTTCGCATCATCCACGAAAACCGGATTGGGCCGGGCGACTGCGCCCACGACCGTCGGCACGCTCGCATCATAGCGGTTGCGGATCCGGACGGTTTCGCGCTTCTCGAAATCGACGCCGCTCAAATGTTCGATGAAGGTCGTGACGAAATGCTGGCGGGTCTGCTCACCGTCGCCAACGATGTCGATGCCCGCCTGCCGCTGGTCGTCCACAGCCAGGCGCAGCGCGTCCTGCTTGCCGGCCGCCAGTTCATCACCCTCCAGCTTCCAGGGCGACCAGAGTTTCTCAGGCTCGGCAAGCCACGAGGGCTTGGGCAGGCTGCCGGCGGTGGATGTGGGTAACAGTCTTTTCATGATGGATGACCTCAATCTATCGGGCGTCAAAAGGCGTTCTGAAGGGCATGGTCGGCGCACCATTGCGCAAGGACCTGGCCATAGGGCTTGATGAAGGTCTCTTCAGCGAACCGGCCCTGCTCGATGCCGAGGCGGCTGCGTTCCTCGCGGTCGTAGACGATGCGAGTGGGCGAAAAGTCCTGATGCGAAAGGCTGGGCCGGAAGCGCGTTCCGGCCGTGCGATTGGCATTGTAAATCTCGGGCCGGTAGATCCGCTGGAAAGATTCCATCGTGCTGATAGTGCCGATCAGTTCCAGGTTGCTATAGTCGCCAAGCAGATCGCCGGTGAAATAGAATGCCATGGGCGCGCGGCTGCCCCGGGGCATGAAGTAGCGGACCTGAAGCCCCATCTTCGCGAAATACTCGTCGGTCGCGGAGTAGGCGTCCTGCCGGTATTCGAGCCCAAGGATCGGATGGCAATTTTCCGTGCGGAAGTAGGTCCGGCTGCTCGATACGCTCAGGCAGATGACCGGCGGCTTGGCGAAACTGGCCCTGTAGACATGCGATTGCATGAAATGCCGGAACAGGCTCCCGTGCAGGTCGCCGAACCCGTCCGGCATGGCGAAGTCGGTGCGGTCCCGGTTGTGCGCCGCCAGCAGCACGCTGAAATCGTAGTCTCGCACGTAGGAAGAGAAGTTGTTCCCGGCAATGCCGGCGATGCGGCTGCCGGTCTTGTGATCGACGATGCCGGTGTTCAGGATTTCGATGATCGGAAACGCCGGACCGCCGTTCGCGGCGCCGATCTGCATTTCGACCGAGACGATATCGATCTCCACGCCATAACGGTCGCCCTTGGGATTGTCCCAGTCCGCAAGGTCGTTGAAACGGTTGTCGATCATCCGCAGCACGCCTTGCAGGTTCTTTTGCCGGTTCTTGCCTCGGGCCAGATTGGCGAAGTTTGTCGTGATGCGTGTGGTATCTGACGGGCGATACTCTTCGTCAAAGCGAAGGGTCTTGAGGGAGAAGGTCAGGGCGGGATCGGCGCAGGTCGCGGGCATACAAAGTGTCCTTCGGTCCGGCGCGAACGCCGTCCGTCAATGGGGATCGGGATGATGGGAAGTGTGCGGCGCGCCGCTTCAGTCAGGACTTAGCCCGATCGGACGGCGCGCAGACGCATTCGTCGGTGGCGGACGGGGCGGAACAGGATTGAGAGCATCGACCGATCACCTGCATTTGCCGGGCGGAAGGGCCGAAGGAAGAACGCGCAAGGCATGAGTTGCCCGGATGGCGCTTAACGATACGGGCAACGCTTCAAGCGCGATCCACCGGAGGAACCCCCGTCCGAGGAACGTTATGGCGCCGAAGGCAGGTCTCCTGGCTTGCGGGTCATCACGATGGTTCCGGCCTTCCCGGATTTCTTGCGGAAACCCAGTGACACGAAATGGAACCGCCGCTCGCCGCTTACAGTTGCGGGGGCAGCGCCGGACTTTGCCCCGAAAGGCAGCACCGGCTTCCCGTCTTAGCCCCGCCGTCATGCCTGAGGTGGGGAACCTTGACAGCTTGCTTTGACGCTATCTGGGCACCATTGTCAAGCATCATATAAAGATATCTTTATATGATGTAATTGCGGCTCGGCAGCCGAAAGCAGCCGGGTAATTCTGCTGCATCCGCCCGACTGTGAGCGAACTGAATAAGCGATTTCGCGCTTGTTTCCGGATCATCGGGTGTCGAGCCAGAGGTCACGGGCTCGCCAGCGCTCGACTTCTTCCGGATTGGCGAGCAGGGCTTCTACTGGACCGATGGCGTATGTCGTAACGGATATGGCCTGTCCTCGCTTCATCGAGGCGGCGCCCTGCTGCATCAGCCTTCCATCCTTGGTCCAGCGAAGGCGTTCCTTGTTGGTGATTGGCAACGCAACCAAAAGTTCCTTCGCCGTCAGTGGGCGCCGGGCAATCCGGAAAAGTTCGCGCGACATGATCTCCAGCAGAGGGGGCAAAAGGAAATCATCGATCCTCGGCAAAAACCGTGCCTCGTTCTCATCGACCCATTGGATACGCGCGGACCGTTTAACGGTCGATCGTAAGCGGCGCCTGGCTTCGCGTTGACGAAGAGCGAGCCCCAAGGGAACTGTCAGGCATTCCGTGAGGGATAGAATGAGGCTGCCTTCGTCCATCCCGGACTGAAGAGATGCGTAGATCCAGTCCAGCAGGGAATTGTGCATCGGTTGCAAGGCAACCACCTCCGCGAAGGACGAAAGACAGGAAGGTCAGGTGCCACCTCCCAATCGGAAGCATGGCACCTGATCCGGTGTAGAGCTTAGAAATCTGCCTGCACGGAAAGCATGACGGTTCTCGGCATCGAGAGGCCGAAGGTGGTCGAACCGCCACGTCCCATCCAGTAGCTCTTGTCCGCCAGATTGATGACGTTGGCGCTCAGCTTGATCGGATAGGAGGCGACCTTCGTGCGGAAGTTGGCGCCCGCGTCGAAGGACACGAGTGCGGGAATGCGCGTTTTTCCGCCCGTGCCGGAATCGATGAACGCTTCGCCATTGTAGATCGCGCGGCCGGTCAGGCCCAGGCTCTCGATCGGACGGAATTCGAAGCCGCCCGTGCCGCTCCATTCCGACACACCGTTGACGAATCGGCCATCGGTTAGCCCGCCGTTGGTCTTCTGACGTTCGGCATCGATGTAAAGGCCGCCCAGCGTTACCGTCCATTGCCGCGCCAACTGGCCTACGGAGGAGAGTTCCACGCCGCGATAGCGGTTCTTACCATCGGCATCGCGGCGGAAGGTGGTGGCGCTAACGGGTACGTCGATCAGGTTCTGCTGGTCCATCTCGAAGACTGCCAGCGTGGTGAGCATGCCGCCTTTCTGCAGCTTCATGCCGACTTCGTTCTGCTTCGATCGCATCGGTGCAAGCACGGCACCTGCATTGACGTAACGGCTGTCATTGCTCACCATCTGCCCGCGCGAGAAGCTTTCGGTGTGGCCTGCGTAGATCGAGAAATCGGGCGTTACCCGATAAGTCAGGCCGCCTGTCGGCAGGATGTTGCTGTTCTTGATCTTCCGGTTGGTCAGCTCGTTCAGGAAGTTCTCGTCCTTGAGCGAGGCGGCGAGCAGCAGGTCGAACTTGCCCAGCGTGATGACGTCGGTCAGCGTGACACCGAGGTTGTTTTCCGTCCATTGCAACACAGCGGGGCGCAGAGCTGGCAGGGGGTAGAAGTTGGACGCAAAGGCGACCCCGTCATAAAGGTTGCCCCTGATCCGGCCGGTGGCGCCGTTGTTGGTGTCGTTCCAGTATTTGGCCCGCGAGTAGTCCACGGCAAGGGCGATCTTGTGCGCTAGCGGCCCGGTCCCGAAGGCGCCGCGAATGCCCAGTTGGGCGTATTGGTTCAGTGTCTTCTCGTTCTGCGCGTTGGCGACGTTAGCGGTGACGAAGGTGCAGGCATCGTTGAAGCGCAATGCGGAGCTGGAGTTGAACTTGTAGCCCTTCTTTTCCTGCGCGCCGAAGTTCGCGAAGATCGACCAGCTATCGCTGATGCGCTGCTCATGGTTCAGCGCCACGATGTAGCCATGCATCAGCTTGGTGGTTTCGGGGAAGTCGTAGTTGGTGTCGGCCTTGGGCACCTCCGGCAGTTCGGCTCCCGTGCCGCTGAACGTGAACCAGCGCTGGCCGCCGTTGATCCGCAGGTCGAAGTAGCCGGCGAACAGGTTGGTGGTGCTGCTGGCGCTCTTGTGGTCCAGGTTGACAAAGATGTTCTTGCTGTTGTTCTCCGCCCCGGGCAGCGATAGGCCGCCGTCCATGTATTCGGCATTCGCGCGGATGCCCCACTCCTTGTTCTCGCCCATGCGCCGCGCGACATCGAAGTAGACGCCGAAATTGTTGCGGCCCGAGAACGTGCCGGTGATGCGGTTGACGTCCTCGTTCGGGGCCGACTTGGTCACGACGTTGATGGTGCCCGGCGCGGCGGTGGCGCCGCTGTCTGTACCATTGTTCGACATGCTTACCCCGTTCACCGCCGCGTTCGGGCCGGAGGCGATGTCGATCCGCTCGATGATATGCGAAGGGGGCGTCGTGAGCTGCGAGAACAGGCTGGGAATGCCGTTCAGCAGCATGTGATTGCCGTTCATGTTGACGCCGCGCATGCTGAAATCGCTATACATCGGCGAACTGGTGCTGGACCGGATCGACGGGTTGTTCTGCAGCACGTTGGCCAGCGGCAGGCTGGGATTGTGGAACAGCTCCAGCGATTTTGCCGACATGCTGGTCAGCGAATAGGGGATCGCCATGATGGACTGGTCGCCCAGGATGCCAAGCCTGCCTTCATCCTGTAGCAGCCCGCCGGGAAGCGGTCGCGATCCGGTGACGACGATCGAGGGCCTGCCGTCGCTGGCCTGCCCGTCGGAGGCGGTGGTGTCCTCTTGTGCCGAAGCAAGTGTCGGAAGAAGTGCCGCAAACGTGGCGATGCTGACGCAATGGATGATGGACTTGGACATATGATCCCCCTTTGAAAATATCGAAATGATGTGAGACAGGCGCCGCTATCGGCCCGGTTTGCGCAGCCGCTGCTTGCGGCCATCGGCGGGATAGGCGTAGTCCGCCGCGATCGTGCCGGAGAGGATGTGACGCTCTATGATCGCGTCGATGCCCGCCTCATCGACGCCGCCGTAGGTGGTGCCCTCGGGCCAGACCTGCACCACCGGGGCGAGGCTGCATGGGCCAAGGCAGGTGCTCTTGGCGCTCATCATGCCTTCGCCCGTCGTGCGCAGGGATTGCCGGGCCTGTTCGTTGCGCAGATGGCCCCAGACCAGTGCCGCACCCGCTGCGGTGCAGGGCGCGCCATGGCAGACGAGCACGCGGCGTTTCTGTGCCGGCACGATCGAGCCTTCGGCCTTGAGCACTGGCATTGGCGGCTGCGGCCAGTCTTCCGCACCGCGCACCGCGTCGACAAGAAGCGCGGCGGCCTGCGGCATGGCCATCGGCGGTGGTGCCAGCAGGACGGGAGGCCAAGGGCGGGTGTCTGCCGCGCGCCAGCGGGCGAGGGCCTTGGCGATCCAGTTCGCGAAGCTCGGCTCCATCGGCACCAGCAGCGGCACTAGCACGATCCGCTGCGCGCCAGCCGCGATCCGTTCTGACAAGCAATCGCGCAGGGCAGGTTCACCCTGTTCGGTGAAGGCGAACGTCGCGTGGGCGGCTACGCCGCTCGATGCCAGCGCGTCGGCCAGCGCCTGCATTTCCGCAAGCGGCGCGGCGGCGATCGCCGATCGCGCGACTACAATGACATCGGGATGGACGGTTTCGGACGCTTCGGTCATGCGCGTTCTGCCATTGCTGCGGCGATCAGCGCGCAGGAGCGGTGCCGGTCTGCGGGATCGTGCGCCCATGTGGTCAGCACCAGTTCGTTCGCATCGAAGCGGCGCGCCAAAGCGATCAGTCGGGAAACGACGTCCCCCGCATCGCCGACGAACGAATAGTCGAGCGTGCGGGCGATCCGTTCGCGCTCCGCCACCGAATAGTTCTGCCGCGCCGCGACGTCCGGCGATACCATTCCGCCGCGCGCCTTGCGGTCGAGTTGCAGGCGCCAGTGTCCGCGTGGGCCAAAGAGGAAGTGCGCCTGCTCCGTGGTGCCAGCCGCCAATGCGAAGACATTGAGCGACAGGTAGGGCTTCTCGCCGAACGCGCCGGGGCGGAAATCGGCGAAGTAGCGGGCCACGGCCTCGTCCAGCAGCCCGTGGTTGAGATCGTGCGAGGCGTTGAAGCAATAGGGCAGGCCCAGCTGCGCGGCGAGTGCCGCCCCGCGCGGTGAACTGCTCAGGACCCAGGGTTCCGGCACGCGGGGCACGATCGGGTAGGCGCGAACATCGCGCTGGGCCTGTCCATCGTCGCGCAGGAAATCGAGCAGCGCCGCCACATCCGCATCGAATGTGGCCTGCCCCTGACGGCCGAGCGCCACCGCCGCCGCATCGCTGCCGCCCGGCGACCGCCCCAGCCCCAGGTCGATCCGGCCGGGGGCCAAGGCCTCCAGCACCCGGAACTGCTCGGCCACTTTGAGCGGGGCGTAATGCGAAAGGAGCACGCCGGCCGTGCCGACGCGGATACGCTGCGTCGTGGCGGCGATCGCAGCGGCCAGGATTTCAGGGGCGGTGCCGATGTTGGCGGCGCCGTTGTGATGCTCGGCCAGCCAATAGCGCTTGAAGCCCATCGCCTCGCAGGCGCTTGCGAACGACAGCGCATCGCGGGTCACCGCTTCGTGGGCCACCCCTTCGACGGCGGGGGACTGGTCGAGGTAAGAGAGCGCGATCATGACCGGCCCTGCGCAGCGGCATGGACGGGCAGGATGTAAGGCAGGCCGTCGATCACGCCGACCGTGGCCTCGATCCCGAAAGCGGCACGCAGATGTTCGGGCGTCAGCACGTCCTGCCATGGCCCGGCCACCCGCACGCGCCCGCCTTCGAGCAGGACAAGGCGATCCGCGAAGCGCGCCGCCGTCGCCAGATCGTGAATGGCGATCAGCGCGCCGACCTGCAGTTCGTCCACCAGTCCGCGCACGGTCTGCAGCGCTTCCAACTGGTGTCGCAGGTCCAGCGCACTGGTCGGCTCGTCCAGCAGCAGGTAGCGGGCTTCCTGCACGAAAGCGCGGGCCAGCAGCACGCGCTGGCGTTCGCCGCCGCTCAATTGGTCGAAGGCGCGGTTCTCCATGCCCTTCAGGTCGAAGCGGGCGAGCGAGGCCTCGACTTTCGCCGTGCGCACCGCTGCCGTATCGTGGGCCCGATGGGGCGCGCGACCGAGCGTGACCATCTCGACGACCGAGAGCGCCATCGTCTCTCCGCTGGCCTGCGGGACATAGGCGATGCGGCGGGCTACTTGTGCGCGGGTGAGCGAGGGGAGCGCCTCGCCATCGACGCGCACTTCGCCCGCGTTCGCGCGCCAGAGGCCGTCGAGGCAACGGATCAGGCTGCTCTTGCCCGCGCCGTTGGCCCCGATGAGGCCGACCAGTTCGCCCGGCTCCAGCGCGAAGTCGATGCCGGAAAGGACCGTGCGCTTGCCGCGCAGGAAGGCAAGGGACGTGCAGGACAGGCTCATGCGCCCTGCCTCCTGCGGCCCAGCAGCAGGTGCAGGAATATCGGCACGCCCAGATAGGCGACGACGATCCCCGCCGGCACCACGACCGGTGCGAACAGCATCCGTCCCGCCATGTCGGCAAGCAGCAGCAGTAACGCGCCCACCAGCGCCGAGAACGGCAGCAGGATGCGGTGATCCCCGCCGACGACAAGGCGACCGATATGGGGCGCCACCAGCCCGACGAAGCCGATCACGCCTGCGTAGCTGACAATCGCGGCGGTGACGAGCACGGCGGCCACCGTCACCACGATGCGCGTGCGCGCAACTGCGAAGCCGAGCGCGCTGGCTACCTCGTCACCGCCGGCGGCGAAGGCGTTGAGCGCCCAGCTGTGGGCGCACAGCACCGGGAACGCCACCGCCAGGATCAGCCCTGTCACCCCTACCGCCGGCCATGTGGCACCATTCACGGAGCCGAACGCCCAGTGGACGATCACCGCCAACTGCTGTTCGGTCGCGACGAACTGCATCGTCGAGGACAGCGCGCCGAACAGATAGGACAGACCGACGCCCGACAGCACCAGCACGGTGCCGGTCACGCCGCGCATCGCGGACAGCCCCAGCACCAGGAAAGCGCAGGCGAGGGCTGCGGCGAAAGCGGCCATGACCACGGGGGCGTAGCTGCCGGCTCCGCCGTCTCCGCTGGCCAGGATCGCCAGCGATGCGCCGAAGCTGGCGGCGGGCGATATGCCGATCGTGTAGGGGCTGACCAGGGGGTTGCGGGTGATCCCCTGCATCGCCACGCCGGCCAGCGCCAGGCCTGCACCGGCGATGATCGCCAGCAGCGTACGCGGCAGGCGCAGGGTCAGCAGGATCGCCGGATACGATGCGGGAACGTCCGGCTGCAATGCATCCGGCAGCAGTGGTCCAAGCAGAACCCTGATCCCGGTTTCCAGTGGGATCCGCTGCACCCCGTGCAGCGTCGCGAAGATGCCGACCGCCACCAGCAGCAGCCCGAGCACAGCAAAGGCCGCCGCGCGCCGCGAAGCCGGTCCGGCGATCACCGGCGCACCTCGCCGAGACGCGCTGTGTAGCCGCGTTGCGCCGGGACATGCTGGAAGCGCGTCAGCCACTCGGCCATCACGTCCTCGGGATCGATATCCCGGAAGCGATCGGGATAGAGCCACTTTGCCACCTGCAGAGCGCCGACGATCTTGGAACAACCACCCGCCAGATAATACGAAATGTGGTAGACCTGCCCGTCACGCACGGCCGGGATGGTGGCGAAGCCGGGGCGCCCGGCGATCCGGTTCAGCACCGCGCGCGAGAAATCGCGCGGGTGCGGCGCGTATTGCCCCGGTTGCAGTTTGATGATGGCATCCGGGCGGCGCGCGATCAGCTCCTCGGGATCGACGGTGAAGCCTTGCGAAGTCCCGCGCGCGGCGTTGCCGGCGGACAGGGTGACATCGCGAAAGACGTTGATGCCGCCGCCCGTCTCGATCATGTCGTGCCAGCCCGAGCCGGGCAGGAGGGTGCGGTAATCGCCCACTTCCTCCAGATAGACGCGCTTGCGCTTTACCCCCTGCAGGCGCTGCGCCAGCAGATCGCGCCAGTGCCGGTAGAAGGCGTTGAGCGCCTCCGCCTCTTTCGGCTTTTCGAACAGGTGGCCCAGCAGCGCTGCGTTCTGCTCGTGCTTGAGCACGTCCCAGGCGGTGACCACGGCGACAGGAATGCCCAGCGGCGTCAGCAGCCTGTCGGCCTCGGCCCAGGCCCCGTTACGCGGCAGGATGACGAGATCGGGCGCGAGATCGGCCACCGCATCGTAATTGGGCGTGGACTGGCCTTGGCCGACGACCTGGACGTTGCGCAGTTCCGGCCAGTAGGCCCGCTCCTTCGCGGTGTTTGCATCGACACCGACGAGCGGGGAGGTGCCCGCGATCGCCCGGACGAACTCGACGTTATAGCGATTGAACACCACCACGCGGCGCACCGGCGTCCTGACCACGACCTTGCGGCCGACATCGTCGACGAACGTGAAGCCTTGTGCCGGTCCCGGCATCGCAGGCCCAGCACCATGCCACCATGCGACAGCGCCACCGATCGCGACCATCAGCGAAAGGACAATCAGCAGCGGCCAGCGCAGCCGCTTGAAGGTGGCCATGAGAACTCCCCCGGTCGCGTCGAACGGCAACAGGCGGGGCCTTCCGTGCACGAGGTGCGCGGCGAAACGCGCATGGCCGACGGACGCCCCGGACAGGCGTCGACCCTGCTCGCCCTGCGGCCCAACCGCATGGTTGTCGCTTGAACGGAAGAAATCCCGTGCCCCGGCCATCCCCTGGACCAAGACGATAGCGACCAGACGCCGGCAGGTCTCCTGGCTCGCGGGTCATCGCTTGATGCATGGCCTTCCCAGGCCTCGCAGGAGTTAGCGTCCGGCCCAGTGGCTGCAGCAGGGCACCTTGGCCTGCCGCGATATGCATCGCGCTCACCGCTTACAGTTGCAGGGACAGCCGCGGATTTGGATGGCCTTTCCGCTGGAAAGATGCACCCGCACCGCATTCCCTATTAAGTCCCTATCGGGACACCGGCGCGATCTTTTGCCCAGTGCGAAGCACTGAACGTCGTGGCTGTTACAGCGAGCAGCGATGTGCGGCAAGCCATCAAAGTTTCGCAATGGCACTGCTAACGACCACCTGTTCGACAAACTGCTCTAGTGGATGCAATCTCGCGGCTTGTTTGCGCGAGCAAAGCGATGATCGAAAGCGGCACGACCTCGGGTCGCGGGCCCACTAATGACGGGTTTCGGCGGAACCTGTCATTCACGGTCGAGCTCGGGAACGACCGCAAAGTCCCACGACCCGGCGTTCGGCTTCCGGCAGCACGCGACCAGATTTCGCCGTTCCGATCCAGCATTCGGTATGTCGGCTAACGCTTAAAACTGCCGTCCGCCTGCGCAACTGAGGTGGTCCCGCCTTCTTGGACAGTTTGGCGGCTGAGTTAAGCTAATCCCGGTTGTCGTTCATGCCGCCTGTTTGATCATGAGATCATGGGGGGCATGCCCCCCATGATCTGATTGCCCGATCCGCCAGTATGCCTCCACCGGGGTTCGCCCGGCAAGGCCCGAGTGCGGGCGCTGGGTGTTGTAATAGGTGATCCACCGGCCAAGGCCAGCCTTCAGTTCCGAGCCGGTCTCGAAGGCATGGAGGTAGACGCATTCGTACTTCAGGGATCGCCACAGGCGTTCGATGAAGACGTTGTCCATCCATCGTCCCCGGCCATCCATGCTGATCCGCCCATCGGCGTCGCGCAGCACGCTGGTGAAGGCGAAGCTGGTAAATTGGCTGCCCTGATCCGTGTTGAATATCTCGGGCCTACCGAAGCGGGCCAGAGCTTCCTCCAGCGCCGCAACACAGAAGCCGGCATCCATGGTGTTCGACAGCCGCCAGGCCAGAACCTTGCGGGTGGCCCAGTCCATGATCGCGACTAGGTACAGGAACCCGCGCCGCATCGGGATATACGTTACGTCAGCGCACCAGACATGGTTCGGCCGTTCGATCGCCAGCTTGCGCAGCAGATAGGGATAGATCCGGTGCTGCGGGTGCGGATCGCTCGTCCTTGGCCGCTGGTAGATCGGCGACAGGCCCATCTTCGCCATCAGCCGCCGTGCACGGCGGCGCCCGACCTCGTGGCCCGCCCGGCGCAGGTGCCGCGCCATTTGGCGGCTGCCATACCACGGGCACTCCATGAAGGTCTCATCGATCACCGTCATCAGCGCCAGCGTCTCATCCGTCTCGGGCACCGGCGCGTAATAATAGGACGAGCGACTGATCGAGAGCAGGCGGCATTGTGCCGATATCGACAGGCGGTGAGCAGGTTCGACCATCGCCCGCCTCCGATCCACGCTCATCGACCGGACGCCTTGGCTAAAAAATCTCGCTCCACAACCAGTTGCCCGATCTTGGCGTGCAGCTTCTCCACCTCACCTTCGCTGGCGGCCTTGGCCGCATCGCCCGCGCCGGAGAATGTGCCCGCCATCCCGTCGATGGCCTGGCGTTTCCACGCCGCGATCATTGTGTGGTGCACGCCGTGCTTGGCTGCCAGCTCCGCCAGCGTCAGGTCACCCCGGATCGCCTCCAACGCCACCTTGGCCTTGAAATCCGCGCTGTAGCGCTTCCTCGTCGTCTTCATTCCCATACCATTCCATCAGGTCGGGATTAGCTTAGCATCCTGTCCAGAAAACCGGCACCACCTCATCCTTCTGGTCCGTGAACTGGCCCGAACCGTCGAAGTCCCATTCAACGGTCGACAGAAAGCCGGATCCCGGCGGACATTCGGCGTAAGCTACCAGCTTCACTGCTTCACCCCGCTTGACGAGCAGGCGGCCCCTCTGATCATTGCCGGTGAGCGTGACGACCGGCTGCACGCCCTTGCGGCTGCGAGCGTCCGGAGGCAACAGCAGGTCGCAATCCTGCGTGTAATCATAGGTCGTGTTCGGAATGACAGAGGTTATTCGGCCAGGAGCAAGTATGATGATACTCGCTCCTGGCCATGATTCTTTCAGTCTCAGGCGCTGACTTTAGAAATGGACCGTCATCGTCCCGCCATAGGTCCGGGGATTTCCCGGAATGTAGCTGATGAAGCCCAGCGTATCGTAACCCGACGCACCGAGCGCCTTGTATTTCTTTTCGGTCAAGTTGCGAACATAGGCCGCCAGATCAACCGAGCTTCCCATCGCCTCATTCCATTCCAGCCGCAGGTCGACCAGACCGTAGGGACTGCTTGTCGCGCGGCGCTCGCCATTGTCAGACCAGAAGATCCGGTCCTGGTGATAATATTGCGCGGACAAGGCCAACTTGCCCTCGTCACCCAACTCATATTCATAGCGCGCATTGGCGCCAAACTGCCATTTGGGCGTTCCGGCAAAGGGGTTGTTGCTGCCATCCACGGTCCGGGTGCCGGTGCCGTTCGAATTGGCAGCGACGACATAGCTGAAGCTCTTATAGTTGGGGTGGATATAAGATGCATAGCCGGAGAGGCTCAGCCCCTCCGTCGGTCGTACCGACAACTCCAGCTCGCCGCCGTCGATCGTCGCCGATGCCGCGTTCAGGATGTAGGCCTGTGCCGTCACTTCACCCGGGAACTGGGCGAAGATGGTGCGCTGGATGTTCTTGTAATCCTGATGATAGACGGAAAGGTTCGCGCGAACCGGCATCCCCAGGTCGAAATCGACCTTCACGCCGCCTTCATAGTTGGTGACAATTTCCGGCTTGAACGGGCCATAACTGCCCTGCGGGCCCACGCCTGCCAAACTGCCGCGCAGATTGTAACCGCCCGAACGGTAGCCGCGCGACACTGTGGCGTAGACCAGTGTGTTGGTCGCTGGCTTCCATGAAAGGCCGAGCGTCCAAGTCGGCCGCTTGTCCTTATATGCAGGGAGGCTGGCCCGGCAGTTCGGCAAGGCCGCACCGTTGTTGCAGGCCACAGCCGGCGGCAGGCCGTCATAATCGATCGTGGGCGTGACCAGGCCTGAAATTCCGGACAGATAGGTCGCGCCGATGAGCGTGCGCCGATCCCAGCTGTACCGGATGCCGCCGGTCGCCGTCAGCGTGTCGGTCAGCTTCAGGTCAGCCTGGGCGAACAGCGAGGCTGACCGATTGGTGGCGAAGCCGCCGCCCGCTTGCGAGATGCCGTAGCCGCCGATAATCGTCTGTTGAAAATCCCGGCCCTTCTCACGGAAATAATAGCCGCCCAGGACGAAGGACAGGCGGTCCTCGAACAGCTTGCCCTGCAACTGCAGTTCCTCGCTAATCTGATGCTCATGCGCGTCGTTCAGGGCGTTGAAGAAGGGATCACCACTGCGCGTCTTAAGCGCGCTGCCGTCGAACTCCAGGCCGATTTGCGTACTGATCTTTCGATAGCCCAGCACATTCTTCAGTGTCAGCCGCTCGCCCAGTTCCATCGTCGTGATGTTCGTCACGCCGAAGGTGCGCACCGTTTGCGGATTGGGCTGGAGATCGCCGGTCGTCTCATAGAAGCCGAGCGCCGCCTGCCGCGCATTGGCAGCCGCTACGGCCGCCGGATCGACCGAGGGGAAGCTGGCCGCGACTGGCCCCAGCCCCTGGGAGATCAGCGGCACACCGGTGCCGGAGGTGCGCGTGCGCTGCACCGTCAGATAATTTTCGAACGGTCCGGACGTGAACAGCGCGCCAATGCGAAAGGCGAAGTTGCGTTCCGTGCCAAGACGCTGACCATTGGTGACGTTGCGCACGAAGCCATCCCGGCGATCACCCTTCATCGCCACGCGAAAGCGCAGGCTTTCGGACGCGGGCAGGTTGAGGATCGCTGTCACTTCGCGCTGATCATAATTGCCCAGGCCGAGCGAGATCAGACCTTCGACACTGTCAGTGGGACGGTGCGATTGCACCAGCAGTGCGCCGCCAGTCGTATTGCGGCCGAACAGCGTGCCCTGCGGACCTTTCAAAACCTGAACATTCTCCAGGTCCAGCAGCGCCTGATTCACCCCGTGGACGCGGGCCTGATAAACTTCGTCGACATAGACGCCGACGGACGGATCCTGCGTGATCAGCGCCTCTTGCTGGCGCTGGCCGCGGATCTGGAAGGCCGGCACCGCCGAGCCATAGGGGCCGGGCTGCACCTGGAAGCCGGGTGCCTGATAGCGGATATCCTCCAGCTTCACGACTCCGCGCTCCGCCAGTTGCTCGCCGCTGAGCGCCGTGATCGCGACCGGCACGTCCTGAAGCTTCTCCTCCCTTCGGCGAGCCGTGACGACGATGTCATCCATCGCTGTTGGTGTGCCAGCGCCCTTGTCGGCCTGCTGCGCGAGCGCAGGCTGCGCGGCCACTAGACCCAGCAGCGAAGAGGCCGCCAAAAGCGCGTGATGCAAGGATCTTTCTTTCATGTTTCTCCCCTTTGTAAGATCGTCGATCTTGGCCGGCATGTGTCGCCGCAATAAGCGGGCCGGTCAGCGTCGCGGCAGGAACCGCCATTCGCGTGCCGGCGCAAAGCCGGGCTTCGCCGCGATGTGCTGCACGTCGAACCATATCGGCAGCAGGTAGCGGATATAGACCGCGCGCGTGGTGGTCTGGTCCAGGTCCAGCACGCCCATGTCGCGAATTTCGACACGCGGGTCACGCTCCTGCCAGCCGCGGCTGCGCACCAGAACAGCGTCAACCGACGCCGCATCATCCAGCTGGAATCCCAGATGATCCTCGGAGGCGCGGGGCAAGGGCTGGGCGTTTTCCGCAATGAACAAGAACTGGCTGGCGTCCTCGTCCGTCTTGACGACCAGACTCGGCAAGTCGAGGCCAGGAAAGACTGAGCGTTCGAACCCCAGCACCTCGTGCAGGAAGGCGTACAATGATTCCCCGTCTTGAGCGATGAAGCCGGGCGGAACAGTGATTTCCATATGATTGAAGCGAAGCATGTTCAGCACGCCGCCGCACGCAATGGCGATGTCCAGGACAAGCCGGTTTCATGAGTGGAACAGCGAATGAAAAGACTCTGGCGGCCCCCATGCTTCCCGGAAAATCCGGTCGAGCGCATGGCTGTCGCCACGACTGATATGCTCGCAATGCGCCGATTAAGCTGCTGGCACGCCATTGAGCGCCGCAGATAGAGCTTCTTCATCATCCTCTCCCGACGTGCCCGTCCGGCCCCCGGCCCAGTCATGTCGATGCTCGGGATAATAGAGCGAAATGAATGAACCAAGAGGGCTATCTGCAAAACAGAATTGCGTGCAGGGCAAGGGTCAGGGTGCGTAGGCGCGACAGTCGAAATCCGTGATGACCATGTTACGCCGCGCAAGGTCGACAATAAAATCCATGAAGACGCGCGCCTTCAGCGGCACATGATCCCGATGCGGATAGAGCATCACCACCTCGCCGCCATCTACCACGCGATAGTCCGGCAGGACGATCTGCAAGTCCCCGCTGCGGACATAGCGTTCGACCGCGCGCAGATCCGACGGGGCAATGCCCACGCCGCAGATCGCGCCATGGATGATGGCATCGAGCTGACTGTTCACGAAACATTGGCCAGCGGGCCGGTGGATGGCGATCGGCCCGCCATCGACATGCTGGAGATGCCAGTGAAAGGCCGCGCCGCCCTTTGGCCCGCGCAACTGGATGCGGTGATGACTGTCGAGATCCTCGATGCTCCGTGGCACCCCATGGCGCGCGAGATAGGCAGGACTCGCCACAAGCACGATCTCCATGGTGCCCAATGACCGGCTGATATAGCCATTGGTCGGCACAGGGCCATATTGCACCGCGACCTCAAATCCGCCCGCCAGCAGATCGACCCCGAAATCCTCCACATACATGTCAAGGTCGAGTGCCGGATGCTTCTCCAGGAAGGCCGGGAGCTCGGGCATCATATAATGTTTCGAGAATGCGTTGGGCAGCAGCACCTTGAGCGTGCCCGACGCGCGCTGCCGCTGCTCGTGCAGCAACAGGCGCGCATTGCGCAGCCTTTCCATACCAGCCGTAACTTCAGTGAGCGCCAGTTCCCCTTCTGCGGTCAGGTTCAGCCGCCGCGTGGTCCGGTTAAACAGGCGGCAATCCATGTGCAGTTCCAGCCGCGCGATGGCGCGGGACACCGCCGCGACCGACAGGCGCATCGTCCCCGCCGCCTCAGTAAAGCTGCCGCACCGCGCGGCTGCCAGGAAGATTTCCAGATCCTGCAATTCCGACATCCCAGCCCTCCCATTATTGCGTTTGCTGCAAAGCAGACTTGTCCGCCGTTTCCTATCGGCTTTGCGCAAACTCGCCTAGCCTGCACCCGACCATCGCTGATGGCCGGCATGACGGAGCCGGCCGCCGATGGCGGGAGGGTGTTTTGACGAACGAGGCCTATGACTACATCATCGTCGGCGGCGGATCGGCTGGCTGCGTGATGGCATATCGCTTGAGCGCGGACGCTGGAACGCGCGTCCTGCTGCTCGAAGCAGGCGGCGAGAACAAGGGGACGCTGATCGACATGCCAATGGGGATCGGGCGGACGCTCGCCGACCCCAACCTGTGCTGGTATTACTCCACCGAGCCTGAGCCGCGCGCCAACGACCAGGGCTATATCTGGATGCGCGGCAAGCTGCTGGGCGGGTCGAGCTCGGTCAACGGGATGCTGTATTTTCACGGTCAGCCCGAGGATTACGATCATTGGGTGGACGATCATGGCTGCAGCGGCTGGGGCTGGGACGAGATGGCGCGCTGCTTCCGAGAGATCGAGGATCACCAGCTCGGCCCCGGCCCCTGGCGTGGCGTCGGCGGCCCCCTGCACGTTTCGGTCGACCGCCCACGCTCGCCCCTGACCGAAGCGGTCATCGCCGCGGGTGAAAGCCTGGGCGTGCCGCGCAAGCAGGATCTGAATGAACCGGATCAGGAAGGGATAGGCTATAGCCCAGCGACGATCCGGCGGGGCCGGCGCGTGAGCGCCGCGAACGCCTTCCTGGAGCCCGCGCGCGGCCGGTCCAACCTGGATGTCGTGACCAATGCGCCGGCCGAGCGGCTGACGATACGCGACGGCGTCGTCACTGGCGTCGTCGTGGCAGGCGGACGCAGCTACGCCGCCCGGCGGGAGGTGATCCTGTGCGCGGGCGCGCTCCAGTCGCCGGTCATCCTGCAGCAATCGGGCATCGGCGACGCGCGGCTGCTCCAGTCGCTGGGCATCGACGTCGTGGCGGACCGGCCGGAGGTCGGCCGCAATCTGCGTGAACATAAGAGCATTTCGATGAACGTCGCGCTTACGCGCAACTATAGCCATAATCTGAGGCTCAAGGGCGCTCGGCTGGCATGGAGCGCGCTGCGCTACGGCTTAGGCCTGGGCGGCCCGCTCACGTCCACCTATGAAGTGTCAGCCTTCCTCAAGACCGATCCCGCCCTCGTGCAGCCCGACGCCGAACTGATGATGTGGGCGGTCACGGCCGATCCCGCGTCCGCGACAATCCAGCCCGAGGATCATCCGGCTATGCTGCTGATGGGCTATCCGCTTCGCACGCAGAGTGCCGGCACGCTGGAAATCCGGTCAGCGGACCCTGCCGAGCCACCGCGCATCACCGCCAATTTCATGACCACCGATCATGACCGGCAAGTGACGGTGCGGCTGTTCCGCTTTATGCGTGCCATGCTGCGCCAGCCCGCGATGGCGCCGCTGGTCAGAGAGGAGACGCTTCCCGGCCCTGCGGTCGAGACCGATGACCAGATTATCGATTATTGCCTGCGCACGCCCACCTGCCTGCACGCCATTGGCACCTGCCGCATGGGCGGAGACGCAGACTCGGTCGTCGATCCCCAACTGCGGGTGCGCGGCGTATCGGGATTACGCGTCGTCGACTGCTCGGTCATGCCGACGCAGGTGTCGGGCAACACCAATGGCCCCGTCATGGCGACCGCCTGGCGCGCGGCGGACATCATATTGGGAGAGAGAAACAGCGTGTTGGAGAAAGTGGCATGAGCAGGATCATCGGGCCGATCCGGCAGGTGGGGCATATCGTGCGCGACGTCGACAGCGCCATGTCCTATTGGACCGGCACCCTCGGCATCGGCCCTTTCTACGTCATTCGGGAGGCGCGGATGGGCAATTTCCATTATCGAGGTCACCGGTCCGAGGACATCGTCATCACCATGGCCTTCGCTCAGTCGGGCGATGTCCAGATCGAGCTGATCCAGCAGCATAATAACGTGCCGAGCGCGTACCGCGAGTTCCTGTCCGCCGGGCGGGAGGGCATGCAGCATCTGTCCCCATGGTTCGACGATCCTGCGGCCTATGAAGCCGCCCGGGCGGCCCTGATCGCGCAGGGCATGACGCTGGTGCATGAGACGCAGCACGACGACGGAACGCCGCGCTTCGTTTATTTCGAGACCGGTCGGCCGGACGCGCCGCTGATCGAACTGTCGGAGGCGATGCTGCCAGCCGCTTGCATTGTGCCCGACACGGTCGCGCAGGCGGCGCGGGACTGGGACGGCAGCAATCCGGTGCGGGAATTTCATTTCGGCTGATTTTTGCGTTTTGCGTAACGAAGTTTTTCAGAGGGCTGCAGTTCTCACCGCCGGGCGCCTGTGAAATGCTGCGTAGTGTAAAGGCCGATCCGCAAGGCCGCAGGATTATGGGAGGGGAGCAAGTGTCCGCGACAGAGGACATGCCTGCTTATAGGTTGGCGCAAGGGGAGAGGCATGTTCCCTCTCATGTGCCGCCGAGCCTGGTTCGCGAAATCGACTGTCTGGCGATACCGGGATTCGAGGAGGACGTTCACGCCGCCTGGCGGGCAATCCAGGAGGAAAACCCGCCGCTGTTCTGGAGTCCCTTTCAAGGGGGTCACTGGGTCGCGACGAGCGGCACCGACATCATGGCGATGCAGCGCAACGTCGGCCTCTTTTCCCACGCGAAATATGTCGTGCCCTTTGACCCGGCGACACCCCCTTCCCCTCCGGCGAACACTGACGGGCCGCTCCATACCCGCTATCGCGGGCTGATCGTGCCCTATATGGGGCCGCGCGCCGTGGCGGCGATGGAAACGGACATCCGGGCTATCGCGAGATCGACCATCGCGGCTCTCAAGCCGCGCGGCGGCTGTGAGTTCGTGCGCGACTTCGCGCGCGTCCTGCCGATCATCGTCTTTCTGCAGATGGCCGGAATGCCGCTGGAGGATCGTGACCATCTGCTCGACTTGGCGCACAAGGCCGCCCGGCCGGTCTCGGCGGCGGAACGTATCGAGGCGCTGACCGGAATGCAGGCCTATCTTGCCGCGCCGATCGCGCAGCGGCGCGGTGGCGACGGCGTCGACCTGATCAGCGCCATCGTCAATGGCGACATGGGCGGACGCCCTGCGAGCGAGGCGGAGGCGCTGGCGATCTGCACCACGGTGATGCTGGGCGGGCTGGACACGGTTGCATCGCTGATGGGCTTTATCGCCTGGCACCTGGCCGAACATCCCGAAGACCGGCGCATCCTGGTCGGCCACGCCGAAAAACTGCCCGACGCGGTGGAGGAATTGATCCGCCGCCACGGCGTCGCCAACACCGCGCGCATGCTGACGCGCGACCATGAGCAGGACGGTGTCCTGCTCATGGCGGGAGACCAGATCCTGCTGCCCAATGCACTGGTTGGGCTGGACGAGGCGATCACGCCGGGTGCGATGAGGGTGGATTTTGACCGGCCAGTGGCAGGCCGCATGCCCCGTCACGCCGCCTTCGGCAATGGGCCGCATGCCTGCCCCGGAGCCGGCCTCGCGCGCCGCGAGCTCCGGATCTTCCTGGAAGAATGGCTCGCCGCCATACCTGATTTCCGGCTGGCGCAGGGCGCACGCCCACTTTGCGCGACCGGCACGATAAACGCTGTCCAGCGCCTTGACCTGATATGGGACGCGAGCCGGTGACCGGAATGATTTCACAATGAATAAAAGAGGGGACGAAACCATGAAGACTGCCTTGTTTGCTACGACCGCCGCTTTGGCATTAGCGTTTTCCATCGGCACACCGGCGATGGCGCAGGAGGCGTCCGAAGCCACGCAGACCGGGCTCGACGACATCGTCGTCACGGCGCGCCGCGTAGAGGAGCGTCTCCAGGACGTGCCGGTCGCCATCACCGCCTTCAACGGGGAGGCGCTCGAGGCGCGCAACGTGACCGATGTGCAGTCGCTGGCGAACGTCGCGCCCGGCTTGACGATCACGCCGGCAAACTCGCCGACCACCCTGATCGTCACGATCCGCGGTCTCGGCAATACCAATCCTAATACAGGCGCGGACGCCTCGGTCGGGCTCTACCTCAACGAGGTGCCGATTAACCTACAGAACGGCACCAACATCGGCATGTTCGACCTCGAAGGCGTACAGGTGCTCAAGGGGCCGCAGGGTACCTTGTTTGGACGCAACACGACTGGCGGCGCCATCCTCCTGAACGCGGCCAAGCCTACAGACCGGCTCGAGGGCCATGTGCAGGGCGGCGGCACCTTCTTCCGCGCCGGCGAGGGATGGCAGGGCGAGGCGGTGGTTAACCTGCCGCTCGGCGAGACATTTCAGGTGCGCGCCGGCATCAGCCTCGTCGACCGCGATGGCTATGTCCGCAACATCCTTCCCCGCAACACGCCAGCCGCGGCGTACGGGATCGTCGCGCTGCCGCAGGGGCGCACGGACTTCAAGAATGAGCTGCCACAGAAATCGCAGGCGTGGCGCTTCAGTGCGCGCTGGACGCCCGCCGACGGGATCGAGAACGTCTTCTTCTATGACGGTGCCTATCTGAAGAGCACCGGCCTACCGTCCTACCCAACCGCCGTGAACCCCAATGGGGCGCTCGTCAGGTTCGCCCCCGCCCTCGGCTTCCCGGACCCACTGGCGGCCTACGCCGCCCTGAACGAGTATAAAAAGGACTATTGGTGGGCGACGATGAGCGTCGGGCGCAACCCGCTGAGCCTGTACACGCATACGCTGTCCAACACGACGACCATCGACCTGTCAGACACGCTTACGCTCAAGAACATTGTAGGCTATCGCCATGTCCGCGAAACCTACTCGCAGGACATTGTCGGGCTTGGCGGCGCCTGGTTCAACTATCGTCAACGGACGGGCGGCTACAACCTGTCGGACGAGTTGCAGCTTCAGGGGCGATCGCTGGGTAACCGGCTGAACTGGGTCGCGGGCCTGTTCTATTTCGAGGAAGCGCGCTTCAACAAATCGGACCATTTTGCCCAATTTGGTGGTCCGGGCTCATCGACCACCGACTTTGCCTCCCGCGCGCGCAGCTACTCCGGCTTCGCGCAGGCGACGTTCAAGGTCACGGACGAGTTCTCCCTCACCGCAGGCGGACGTTACACGGTCGACCGGCGCCGCGCTGACCTGTCACGTCCCACCGTAAACGCTAGCGGCACGCTGGCGGGATGCAGTTTCCCGGGGCGGACGCTGGCGAATTGCGCGTTGTTTGGCAAGGACACGTTCAAGGCTTTCACCTACACGCTTAGCGCCGACTACAAGATCGACAGCGACACGCTGGTCTATATCGCGTCGCGCCGCGGCTATCGCTCAGGTGGCTTCAGTGCGACCCAGGCAACCGCAACCGACGATCGTCTGATCCCGTTCAGGCCAGAGAAGATCATCGATTACGAACTCGGCGCGAAGCGGGACTGGCGATTGGGCGGCGATGCCCAGCTACGTACCAACCTCGCCGTCTTCCGGCAGGATTATTCGGACATTCAGCGGCTCGCGGTCGATGCGCAGAACGTCAGCAACCAGCTCATCATCAACGTGCCGAAGGCCAAGGTGAAGGGCGGCGAGTTCGAGGCGACGCTGGTGCCGATGCGCGGCCTAAGCGTCAGTTACGGCTATTCCTATGTGAAACCACGATACAAAAGCTTCGTCGTTGCGGGCTTCGACAATAGCGGCAATACGTTTAGCTATGCCCCCCGCAACACACATACCGTGTCGGGATCAATCGAACTGCCGGTGCCGGAGTCGGCGGGCAAGGTGTCCCTGACGGCGGACTGGACCCACCGCAGCAAGGCGTTCCACGACGATCAGATCCAGACGACGCGCGGCGGCGTCTATCCGGCTAAAACGCTGGCCGTCCCCGCCTATGACATGGTCGGCGCCAATCTGCGCTGGACCGGCGTGATGGAGAGCCGCTTCGACCTAGAGCTGTTCGTCACCAACCTCACCAATGCGAAGGTGCTGCCCAACGGGACGCCCAACACCTACCCGACACTGGGCAATGGCATCGGCTTCTACGGGGTGCCGCCGCGCATGATGGGCTTCAACCTGCGCTACAATTTCGGGAGCTGACGATGGCGGACGCGCTGGAACAACCCGTCGACGCCGCGCAAGCCCTGGACATGCTGGCGATCCAGCAATGTCTGGGCAGGGCGGTGCTCGGCAACGACCTGCTCGACATTGCGCTGTGGAAATCGGCCTACTGGCCCGACGCAACCGAGGATCACGGCTGGTATGTCGGCAATGCCCACCAGTTCATCGACGAAACTCTGGTCATGCTGGAGCGAGACATGGACACGACCTGGCATGCGCTCGGCGTGCCTGTGATCGCAATCAGCGCGGATGAAGCGCGCTCGATCGCTTATTTCACCGCTTATGTGCGGATGAAGGCGGCGGATGGCGCGACCCCGACAGACCTAGTCAGCGGCGGCCGCTATGTCGACCGCTTGCGCAAGCGCGATGGCGTGTGGCGTATCATCCACCGCGTCAGCAAGGGCGACTGGATCAGGCTCGATCCCGCAAGCTTTGAATGGGGTCAGCCCGGTCTTGGCGGCCATGTCCCGCAAATGGGCTTGCGGGGCCCCGGCGATCCGGGACGCGCACTTCTCGACGAGATCGACGCCGCGCGAGCGTGAAGACCCGTATCGCCCGCCTGCGCGCCGGATGGCAGGAGTAGCCCGCCCATGACGAAAATCATCGCGCCGTCCGGGCGCATGGGCCCACATTGCCGTCGCGGCTGGCGACGGCGGCGGGGCTGCGCGCCATCAACGCGGAAGCCGGTGAGCGCTTCTATGACGTGCCCGACGACGCCGTGGCTGACGAGGAAACGGCCAGACATGCCTTTGCGTCGACCGGGCCAGTCATCGACGTGCAAACCCATTTCATGGCCGCTCATTGCGTGCGGGCTGGCGGCCCCGCCAATATGGAGGCGATGTACCGCGCGCTCATGCCTGACTGGTGGCGGGAGCTGGACGATCTCACCACGCTCAGCCTCGACGACTATATCCGCAACGTCTTCCTTGAGACCGAGACCGCCGTGGCCGTGCTGACCTCCGGCCCCGGACTCGACGACAGCCGGAACCTCTTCAATCACGATATTGGCGCGACCCGCGCGCTGATCGACCGCTTCGGTGGCACTGGGCGTCTGCTCAACCATTGCGTCGTCCACGCGGACCAGCCGCAGGAAATCGAGGCGATGGAATATTGGCGCGACACGTTCAAGCCTGTAGGCTGGAAAGTCTATACGCCCGGCCGCGTCACCGCCGATGCCGACGGCAATTTCCAGTTTGCCCATGGCTGGATGCTGGATGACGAGCGGTTCGGCCTGCCCTTTCTGGAGCGCGCCCGCAACCTTGGAGTGCCGCTCATTTGCGCGCACAAGGGCATCAGCCTGGCGGTCGACAATGGCTCGCCGCGCGACATTGGTCCTGCGGCCAAGGCGTTCCCTGACCTCGCCTTCGTCGTTTATCATTCCGGCTATGAACTGCCCTGGAGCGCGCCAGCCGAAGGCCCGTTCACCGAGGAGACGGCGCATCTCGGCATCAACCGGCTGATCGCTTCAGCGCGCGCGGCGGGCATCGGGAAGGGCGGCAACATCTTTCCGGAGCTGGGCACGACCTGGTTTTCCGTGATCCGCCGTCCGGAGGAGGCCGCCCATATACTGGGCAAGCTGATCGCGTGGTTCGGCGAGGATAATGTGATCTGGGGGTCGGATAGCGCCTGGTACGGGTCCGCCCAGCCGCTGGTGGATGCCTTTCGGGTGTTCCAGATACCCGACTGGATGTGCGACCGGTTCGGCTACGCGAAGCTGACCGACCAGGTGCGCAACAAGATAGCGGGCGAGAATGCAGCCCGCGTCTATGGCATCGACCTGCCAGAGGCGGCGGCGCGGGCGCAGGCCGACGATCTGGCCTGGGCGCGCGCGCTGCTCGCCGACTATCGCGCTAACGGCTTCCCGGCCCTGGACTGAAGGGCCGGAAAGCTGCTCGGCTCAAGCGACCGGATCGAGCTGAATCAGGGTCACGTCAACGCCCGCAATCGGCGCCAGCCGCGCTTCCACCGCCTTGCTGAACAGCGCCTTCCACGAGGGGTTGGCGTGCAGGCAATCGAGCTGCCCGAGCGCCGCATAGCCCGCGCCAGCCGCGCGCGCCTCGCCCGCCTCCAGATCGGGCACTTCATAGACGAGGCCGAAAAAGCCCTCTCCCTTCTCCGCTAGATGCGCGCGCATATGCGCGGCATAGCCGTCCGTGCCATGCGGCGCGATCAGTTCTATGCCGGTGCGCCAAGACACGGTGCAGCGCAGTCCCAAGTCAGGCGGCAAAAATGGCTCGTCGAAATCCTGTATGTTCAGCGCCTCGCGGAAGGAGGCCATGGCCGCGTCGAAATTCTCCTCCTTATACACCAGCACGACGCGGCTGAGGCCGCAACGGTCATCCCTCTTCATGCGCATTCTCTCCTTGTCGGTTCGGCACGTCAGGCAAATTGCCCCATGGTCGTCGCGCCGTGGCTGGTCGCCGGGCACACCGCCGCGAAGGACTCCTCGGTCAGCGCATTGTCGTCCGGGTTGCGCCCGGCCAGGCCCACCAGATCAGCGAAAGCCTGCGGGTTGCGGGCTAGCATCTCCGCCGTCACGTCATAGCGCAGGCGATGGTCGCTCTGGGTGATGTAGAAGCGGCAGAAATAAAGCAGCAGGCTAGCGCGCAGGCCAGGCAGCCGACGCGGCACCGCGCCGTGCCACATGTTGCCGCCCCAGATGATGATCGATCCCGCCTCTGCCTCGACCGGGTGGAATCGCGACAGGTCAGTCGCCTCCTCAATGGTCGGGTGCCGGCACTGGCGATGGCTTCCATCGACGAAGCAGGTCGATCCAAGATCGCCCGAATAGTCGGTCAGCACCCAGGTCGCGTTCGCCGTCTGGGCGTAGGGCGGCAGCGGCGGCGGCGTGCCGACCTGATCAGTGTGCAGTTCCAGATATTCGTCGCCCTGCCCCTTGAGCATGGCCGACATATGGCTGAGCACGCAGCTTTCGCCGAGCAGATAGCGGATGAGGACCAGCGCCGGCGGATGCAGCAGCGCGCGCTCGAAGGACGGGCCCTCGAACAGCATCCGGTCCAGAAACAGGCCGCGCCCGAACAGCATCTTCCGTTCGGGATCCTGGAAGCCTCGGCTCAGGTCGACGTCCACGCGCTCGCGGGCCTTCGCAACGCCGAGAACCCGCGCTAACAGGTCGCGCGCTAGTCCCCCGTCCGCGACCTGGGCCGGCGTCAATATGGTATATCCACGCGCGTCCAGTTCCCATGCACTGGTTTCCAGGCCGAGATCGCGGATCATCCGGAATATGCGCTCGCGGCTCTCCTCGGCGCGACGCGCATCCTGCTGGGAGGACATGCGGAAATCGGCGAACGCCGTCATTATCCCTCGCCCCGCGCGAGCGCCAGATAGGGTGCTGCCGCGGCCAACGCCTTGCGCGACCGCTCGACCGGTCCCATCCCCTCCGCTGCAAGGTCGCTCAGCGGGATTTCAAGACCGATCGGAACGCCGGCGCGCAGAGCGGCGACGAAGGCGGTCAAAGGAAATTCGCCCTCGCCGGTCAGGCGGCGTTGCCGCGACCCTTCCTCCAGCTGCCGCTCAAGGGGCATCGTGGCGGGGCCATCGCACAGCTGAACATAGCGGATCAGGCCGCGCGCGCGATCATCCACATCCGCCGGCGAGCCTCCGGTGCGCTGAAGGTGCAGAGGGTCGAGGATGACGCCGCAATCGCCGCCGATGGCCTCCACAAGATCGCAGGCGTCCGCCAGGGAGGTCAGCCCCGACCGGGCGATAAACTCGACGTCGACGCCAATGCCATGATCGGCCGCCTTCGCCGCTAGCTCGGCCAGCAGCGCCTGCGCCCGCGCGGGCTCCGGATCATAATGCAGCACAATGGCTCGCCGCGCGCCCATCGCCGCGCCGCTTTCCAGCATCGCGTCCCAATGCGGCATCCACCCGGCCGGCGTCAGCACGAACAGTCCGATGCTGAAGATGGCGACGCCGCTCGCGCGCGAAGCGGCGATGGCATCTCGCCGCATCGGCGTATCCCCCATGATCGGATAGGTTTGGACGCCATCGGGCGGCGCATGAAACCACAGCGAAACCGCATCATAGCCGGCTTCCGCCGCACCCTGGATCAGGGCCGGCGGCGCCAGCTCCCATGCCGTCAGATGGTCAAGCACAATCATCACACGCCCCACAGGTTGAAAAAGCCGAAATCGTCCGCCGCCATGCCGAGCCGATAGGTGAGCGCCCGGATATTTTCCTCTGACTGGTGCGTCACATGGTTGGTTGGCCAGATCAGCAGTGGATAGGCGATATGACGGCGATAGGCGTCCCAGGCCGCATCCCTGGACGGCGCATCGACGATGCCCCGCTCCCTTAGCCGGTCGCGATAATGATCGAGCAGGTCGCGCTCATGCCGACGGCGGTCGTCGACTGACAGCGCCGTCACCATCATATAGGCCACGTCATAGGCCCAGGGACCGCGCGCGACCGTCTGCCAGTCATAGAGGCCCGCGCCTCCGTCACGATCCGAAAAGCAGTTGCCCGGATGGGGATCCCCATGCAGCAGGCACCCGCCAGACGCCGTGTCGAGCGTATCGACCATGCGCCAGAAGGCTCGCTCAATCCGCTCCCCATTGCGGACATGCGCCGGAAGCCCCTCACCGCGCGGGCCGGCCAGGACCATGTCGAGCCGCTCCTTGCCATTGGCCCTCGGCCATTGCGCCAGCGGTCCATGGGCGCGCATCGGCAAGTCGACCGTGGGCATGGAGAGTATGGCTGCATCTTCCCACCAGGCGGCATGGAATTGCGCCAGCGTGTCCAGCATCGCCGCAACATCGGCAACGGGGCGCGCGACGCGGCAGTCCCAGAGGTCGGCGCCGCGATCGTGCAGATCCTCCAGCAGCACGACGGCGCGTCCCTGTTCGTCCCACTGCGCCGCATAGCAGCGTGGCGCGCGCACGCCCGATGCTGCGGCAAGATCAGCGTAGAAATGCGCTTCCTTGGCATAGCTGCCGACCTGCTCGAGCGCGGCGCTATGCGCTTCCCAACCGGCCTTGACCCACAGGGTGCGCGGCATGTCGATGCCAGTTTTCCGATAGGCGATGTCGATCTTCAGCTTGGTCCCGGCGCCGTGGATGAGCGGCCCATGCGTGACTGCCACAATCTCCTCGGGGGCGACATGGCCGGTCAGCGCGTGACTCACCCAGTCTATGTCGACGTCGGCCAGGCCGGCGGGAATGGGAAGTCGGTCATGCCCTGATGTCGCGTCCCGACGATGATGGTTCATGAAGCGGATTTCCCGGCTAGATGTGCGGGAAAGATATGGCCTTTGCACGTCATTGGCATGGCGTGCATGCCCTGAACGTCCGGCTGACCGGCAGTCATCTCTCCCGCCGCGATGGTCCCACGCTACAGGCCTCGGGTAAAGGCATGGGCAAGCAAGACAGAATTGCGCCTCCGGCAAATATTGCCCCTGAGTGACTGCGGTTTTCTGCACCAGCCCCTTCGCCGAGCGCGCATGCGCCGCAACCGGCAGGGCGAGAGTGTGCGAAATGTCCTCCTCCATCGCATCGAAAATTTAATCGAGCGGCGCAAGATGGGGAAAGCACGCCGTCCGGTCGAACATACTGGGCGTTATCGCACTTTCGTGTCATGGCAGGCCCGCTCATTAGGTGCCCACGTTCCGGCATGCGGACGCTTCCGACCGAGGCTGTGTAGAAACGCTTCCGAGGTGAATTGCGCGGGAGATAGATTTTGAGGGCCACGGCGCCTGATGCGCGGCCTTCATGCAGACCCGTCAGGTCCGGATCGCTGTGATGAGGGGCTGGGCGCCCATAATCTGGATCATCCGCTTCATGTTGTAGGCCAGCACGCACAAACTCATCTCGGTTCTGACGTTTTTGAGCGTTTTGGTCAGAAAATGCGTGCTGCCCATCCAAGATTTGAGGGTGCCGAAGACATGCTCGACAGTCCGGCGACGGATGCCCATGGCATTGGGTAACAAGTCGAGCCGCTTTTGCATGGCATCGATGACCGCCTCGTGCTTCCATCGTTTGACACGCTTCACATATTCAGTGGTGCAGCGCGGTCGTAGAACGCAGCTCTGGCAGGCGCTCAGGTTGCGGTAGTGGTCAATGTCGCCATGATGATCGGACCGCGCAGGCGCCTTGGTCAGGTGCTTCCCTACCGGGCAGGTATAATGATCGTGGTCGGCATCGTACACAAAGTCGGCCTTGGTGAATAAGCCGCGCTGGGCTTTGCCGGATGTGTCGGTTCTGGGCACACAGGGTAAAATGCCCGTGCCTTCGCATACCAGCACCTGTTCACCGTTCATATAGCCGCGATCCGCGAGGACGGTGATTTCAGGTTCGGCGATGGCCGCCTGGGCGAGCTGGCTCATCGGCGCGAGTTGCGCCCGGTCGTTGCCCTCGTTCACTACCTCATGCGCGACAATGAGGTGGTGTTGGGCATCCACCGCTGCCTGCAAATTGTAGCCGACGATTCCAGTACCTCGACCGCTGCTGTTCATGGACCTGGCATCCGGATCGGTCAGCGATACCTGATGATCGGGCGTCGCTTCGACTTGCGCGGCCATCTCCTTCAGGAACCGCATCTGGCCGCGCAAGCCAGCGATCTTGTCCCGGATCTGTTCAACCCGTGCCTGGGGCACGTCGCTGGCCTCACGATCGGCACGGTCGAGTGCCGCAAGATAACGCTCGATGCTGGCCTCGACCTGTTCGATCCGCTTGGTCGCCTTGTGTTCTGTGTAGTTGCGATCCCGGTTGTTCACCGCCTTGAACTTGCTGCCATCGATCGCGACGGTTGCCTGTCCAAAAAGGCTCAACTGCCGGCACAACATCACAAACTGACCGCAGACCGCCCGGATTGCTGCACCATTATCCCGTCGAAAGTTGGCGATCGTCTTGAAGTCCGGCGCCAGTCGGCCGGTCAGCCACATCAGCTCGATATTGCGCTGCGTCTCGCGCTCCAGGCGCCGGCTGGACTGGATCCTGTTCAGATAGCCGTAAAGGTAGATCTTGAGCATCGTCGAAGGATGGTAGGCTGGGCGCCCAGTCTCGACGGGCGTCGCTCCGGCAAAACCCAAGGCGTGGAAATCGAGCTCGTCGATAAAGGCCTCGACCACCCGGACCGGGCTGTCCGCAAACACATAATCATCAAGCGAGGCAGGCAGCAAAAAATCCTGCCGGCGGTCTTCCCCTTGAACGAAACGGCCCATCCCAAAGCCTCCCGCAAATCTGGGAAAACCTTAGCATATTCCCGCGTTTTTACACAGCCTCGTGCGGCAGAGGTCAAACAGGAACCGCGACGCCCAGCCCGATCGCATATAGGCATCGCCATAATCGGCGCTCGTCACAATCAGCGGTGTTTCAGCTAGGCCGAGATCCGGGTCCGCGATCCGACCATGGATATGGATGATTCCGCCGAACCCGGCGCTGCCTGGCTGCGGCAAATCCTGCCCGGCGAAGCTGAAGGCACGGACCTGATCGGCATCCTCGGTCTCGATCAGAGCGCGCTCGATCAGCGTGTCGAAGTTCATGGTCACGATTGCGGGGCGGTTTTCGAGATCGCGCGACAAGCGCAGGATGGTGCGATGATGCGAGAGATCCGCGTTGACGGGCGGCTGCAACTCCGCCACGACCGCGCGAGTCATGTCGGCTGGATTGACGATCCGACGGCTGAGCGACCCTAGCGCTTCCTCAAACCGGTTCTCTTTGAACGATAATTGCTCCGACGCGCTCATATCGACGTTGAGACCGGCGAAGCAACGTGTCACCAGCGCACCGAAACCGGGTAAATGTGGCGCGCTGACCCCCGCGCCGCACAAGAAGACGACATCGCCGGTCAGAAGAGCATCGACCAGTTGCTCGGGAAATTCTGGTCCAGCCGCGGAAAAGCGAAGGCTCATATTTAACACCCCGGCATTCGCACACGAGGACGCAGGCGGAGGGGCGCTGCTACTACAACTCCCGGGCGCGCTTTGAAAACCGTTGATGAGGGATCGGTGAACATAGAGTCAACATCCGGGAACCGCTTCCCACTGTCCAGTGGCGGAGGACGCTGGGTCAACGATTTACGTCGCGAGGGTTTGCCATTCTTACTCCACGATGCTCACATCTGACCGCGCCGATCTTTCCGGTTGCACGCATTTAAGTCCAAATCTGCCTAACCGCAGATGGCCCCCTCGGTGGGTCGACGATTGCATCCGTGTAAGGCATAAGCGTCGACTCTCGCTCAAAGCCGTCATTCAGAAGAAGAGTCGGGAACGACCGCTTCGTCCCAAACCAGGCCTGACCTGAATGTCCGCTGCAGGACGCAGCAATATCGCTGTCAAACGCCTTAGATGGCGCATTCGTCGATGCCGACCGCAGCCGCGCCGAGGTTCATGCGCCCTTCGTTGAGCCCTTCTGGCGCAATCCGTTGAGCCCGCTCAGTGCGGCGGATGAATATCTGCCCAACAGCTTATCCCCTCGAAGATCTGCATGCTCTCGGGATCCTCCCAGTTCTCCCGGTCGGGATCCCATCGCCCGATGACCGGCTGGTCCTCTTCCCAGAGCAACATCCTTCGACCGTCCTTGCGGTCTGCAGGCAGTTCAGAGATGAGATGCCAGCCTGAACTGCTGGGTAATGCCATGCGCGCCTCCTGAGCGGCGACGCCTTCAGCCTTGGCCTATTCGTCGCACCTATGTCCTCTCGGGGCGACGGCCAAAGCCGGTTGTGGTTTAGCTGAGGTCTTTTCTCTCCTGCCAATGGGCGCACGATGGTGCTGCACGATGGAAGGGAGAAGACGCGATGACGAAGAAGATCACGAACCCCGAGATCCTGGCGATCCGGGGAGCAGCAGAAGTAGATCCGGCATGTGGCCGCGTCTGGGTAGGCCTTGATGTCGGCCTAAAGTCGACATCGGTCTGCGTGCTGGATCGAGATGGCAAGGTCGTCCACCATTGTTCCATGAAGACCCATCCGACCGAGATCGGGCGCTATCTCGCGAAGAATTTTGCCTCCAACGTCGCGGTCGTTGGTATGGAGACCGGCGCGATGTCGGCGCATCTTGCCGGCGGTCTGCGCAAGCAGGGCTACAAGGTCGCGGTGATGGACGCGCTGCAGGTCCACCGGGTGCTATCGCTCAAGCGCAACAAGACCGACACCAACGACGCACGCGGCATCGCTGAGATCACGCGCACCGGGCGCGACTATCTGACCGAGGTCTATGTGAAGAGCGCGGCCTGTTTCGAGGTTCGCGCCCAGCTCATCATGCGTTACCGGCTGGTGCAGCAGCGCCTGGCCAACGAGAACATGATCCGCGGCCTGCTGCGTGTCTATGGTGGGCGGGTCGAGCCCGGCGCCAAGTCGTCTGCCACCTACCGCGACCGTGTCGTCGAACAGTTGCTGATCATCCAGGATCGGGAAGGCATCAACCTGCGGCCGCGCATCCTGCCAGTGCTCGACCTGTGCGAGCGGCTCCAGACGGATGCGGTGCGGATCGAGACCGAACTGGAAGCCCTTGCTGCCGCCAACCCAGTATGTCGGCGGTTCATGGCGGTGCCTGGCATCGGCGCCATTACTGCCCTGTCGTTCTTTACGGCGATCGAGGAGCCATCTCGCTTCCGACGAGCCGACGATGTCGCCGCCTATCTCGGGCTCACGCCGCGCGTATATCAGTCGGGCGAGAGCCTGACCCACGGCAAGATCAGCAAGATGGGCAACCGGCTGACGCGCACCCACATGGTCAATGCCGCTACCGTACTGCTGTCCGCCACCAAGACTTTCTCATCACTGAAGGACTGGGGCGTTCGGCTGGCGAAAAAGGTCGGGTTCAACAAAGCCAAGGTCGCAGTCGCTCGCAAGCTCGCCGTCATATTGTTCGGCATGTGGCGCGACGGCACGCACTTCCAGTTCAAGGCGGAGACGGTCGAGCCGCATCGACAGATGATGCAGGCTGCCCGCGCCTGACAGTATTTACCCCATCCGTCCCGTCGGACGGTATGATCCTCCCGGGAGGCGGAGGGACCGGTGACTTCGATTCTAACATTGGGGCAGCAATGACCCCGAGCTACGGTTGTTGAAGCGCCACCCTTCGATACGAACCGACCCCATTGCGGCATGCGACACGGAGGAAGGCTGCACCACGACAGCCGTCGCATGACCCCGGAGAGACTGTTGCACCCCGGGTTGATCAACATGCCGACGAGACCATTGTCAGAAAAGGCAAAGCATGATGAACTAGGAAATACCAACGTCCCGCCCAGCCGCAGGGACCTCAGCTAGAGAATGTTAGTAACCTGCTATGCACAGGCGCATGCGCCTTTACCGTTGCCGGCTGGACATGCGCGCATGCCACCCGGCCCCGGAAAATCCGTGACCGAGCATGCATAGAAAGAGGTTACTAAGCCCCGCTTCCCGGCTTTCACGGGAAGCGGGGCCACATTGCTCGACTTGGCGCGCCAGGCAAGTGGAATGTCAGGAAAATTTTGAAGGGGGGGCCTGCGGACCACGCAAACTGCCGGCAGCACGCGCCCAACTGCGCCCTTTTTCCTTCAGGATATTCACTCACATGTACGGATCGGGAGTGCGGCATAGGCCCCGCCCCAATATGTAAAATCTCAGGCGGCTTCCCAGACCTGGTTGAGGATCCTCGCGGCCATCGCCGCCTTGTCCTGCGGCAGGAACCGCCCATAATGTCTGGCTACCATCTCCGGGGTGTCCTGAATGGCATAACTTGCCTGTTCATAGGAGCCGGTATGCTTGAGGATGTGGGTGGCGAGAACATCCCGCACATTATGCGGCCCATGCGGAAGCAGATCTTTGATCGCGCCCCGCTGGGTGTAAGGATTGAAGACGCCGTAACGCTGGATCACGAGCCTCCAGGCCTCATAGAAGGTGCTCTGGTTGTATGACGCGTCACGGCTGATCCTCTTGACCGTTTTGATGAAGAAGGTGCCGGGGTCATCCGCGCCGTTCAGCAGGACCAGACGATGGCGCTCGATATAGGCGGCGATATGATCGTAGAGACCGCCCAGATCAGGCAGCACAAGCCGGAAAGGTTTCCCGGCGAAGAATGATGAATGCGCGTTCTTGAATGCAACGGCTGGAACAAGAACCTCCCATCCCTGATCGCGCTCGCTCCAGCGGAGTTCCCCCCGCTTCAGCGATTCAAGTTGGCGTTCGGCACGCGGCAGATTTCCACGCGGGCAGACCAGCAGTTGTCGAAGGTTTTTCTGCCTCAGGCCAAGGTGTAGGCCCAGACGTACCAGGAGGTAGGAACGGGCTGTCTCGGCCGCCGCACGCGGATAGCGCCGCGCATCCGGGCGCAACTTCAGGATCTCGTCCGCGATCTTCAGATACTCGGCGACCGGACTTGGGGATTCGAGGATAGGCAGGATCGGCTCGAAGGGGTCGCGGTGAATGCGCGCCACGCGGTCAATCTCCTTTACGCGCGCGCCTGCATGAGCATGGAGAATGTCGCATGCCCTCGGCCAATCGGCACGGGCAGCCTCAATATCCGCTACCGATACAAGGCCCTCTATCGGCATGAGGCGCGAAGCAAGCTCCGGATGCTGACGCAGCCATCCTGTTTCCGGACGGACCAGCGCCATGGCATTGCGCAACATGTCGCATTCCCAACGGGTAAAAAAGCCGCGCCGACGCTCGCGCCACTGGACATACCAGTCCCAGACACGGGGAAATACGAGCATCGCAAAGGATATATTTCCGAGCGGAACGCCATGGCCCTGCACCGCGCCGCTGGGTGACGCCGCCAGGGCGCCAAACATGAGGCCGAAATGTTCGATCTTCTGCGCAGTGGTTTCTTCGTTCCAGACGCCGATGCGCTGAAAGCCGATGTCGGTCAGCGTAGCGGTCTTGAAGCGGATAAGCTCATTCAGCTCCGACACAAGACGGGCCGGTGCATCCACCACGCCGACATGGTCGACCTGATCATCCAGATCGGCCGCATCATCATCCGCCGACGAGCTCCTGATCTTTTTGCCCGTAAGGGAGGGGAAGCGGATGGCATAGCGCAGCTTCATCGCCTGTGCTGGAAACGGCGATATTCTGTGGCGCCGGAAATCACGACGTTCTGGACCCAGTCCAGAATCTTGGCCTGTTCCTTCAGCGGCCTTGAATTGAAATCGTCAGGCAGGTGCCAGGCCAGCCGACGCTGCTCCGCCCTGGGCATGCCCTTTACCATCAATCCGGAGACCGCGCGGGCAGGATTAGGCAGCTTCGCCTTGAAATAGCCTGAAGGCAAACCGTAGCGCTGCTCGATACGCGTAAGCATTTCGAAGCTGGCGGCGCTGGCAGGCGTGCGACGGCCCTCCGTCCACGATTGCAGCGTTGCACGATCCAGCTTCTCCCCCGGCCATATGATGGATCGGTGAAGCTGATAGTAGCTTTCGGAGAAGCGCCGCAGATGCAGGACGAGCGCTTCACGAAATGTGGGTGGATCAACCCACTCTGCAAAAGCTGGAGTCGGATGTTCGATGATCGGCCGCGCCTTGCGCCCCCGCTTTGATGAAGTGCGTAGTTCGTCGTCGTTGGTTCGACGCATTGTTGAAGACATTCTCG
>Ga0207706_10000683_pt1 | contig 35576 bp, 35 predicted proteins | sample KBSC53metaG_FD_184318 | JGI IMG/M metagenome (GOLD analysis project Ga0207706, IMG submission 184318) | Corn rhizosphere microbial communities from Kellogg Biological Station, Michigan, USA - KBS C5-3 metaG (SPAdes) (version 2) | ecosystem: Host-associated > Plants > Roots > Rhizosphere > Soil ... | reverse complement strand
CAGGGACGTTTGCACACCAAAGACATAGATTTGTTTTTGATGCCGACGTTGCTGGCGGATACCAATCTTTTTCTTTGGGTGGACCTGGAAAAACCGACACCAGAGGAGACCCAACGGGTGCTGGAACAGATTTTTCATTTTCATCCGCTTTCGATCGAGGATTGCGTGGCGGTGAGTGCGGCACCGAAGGTGGAGGAATATACGCCCAAGGAGGACGACAGATTTGCGCCGTATCTCTTCATGGTGATTCATGCGGTGGATTACAGCCGCAAAGACGGGGTGTTTGCCACGAGCGAGCTGAACTTTTTTCTGGGGAAGAACTTTCTGGTGACGTATCACGACCTGCCATTAAAGAGTGTGCAATTAACCGAAGAGCGTTGTTTAAGAGGCACTGGGCACATTGCGCGAGCGCCAGATCGGGTCGCGCATACGCTCCTGGACTCGATCGTAGATAATTATAAGCCGGCCCTCGATGAACTCTCGCTGGAGATTGCCCAATTGGAAGATGAGGTCGTGCAAACTCCTACCAAGGGAACGCTAAACCGACTGTTGCAGATCAAGAACGAGGTGTTGCACTTGCGGCAAATCGTCAGTCCGCAACGGGAGGTCCTGGCCCGGTTTGCGCACGGCGAGTTTAAGCTCATCCGGCCGCATTTGGTGCCGTACTATCGAGATGTTTACGACGGGCTGTTCCATATTTCGGACTTGGCGCAACGCTATACCGATTCGCTAACGGGCATTTTGCAGGTCTATCTCAATATGTCGTCCAATCAGACGGGCGAGGTGATTAAGTTGCTCACTCTCATTACCGTCATCACTACTCCCCTAATGGTTGTCGGCACCTGGTACGGCATGAATTTCGAGGGGATACACGAATTTAGATGGAGGTACGGATATCTAATGGCCATCGCAATTACTCTTGCCGCCACTGGGATAACGATTTGGTGGTTTAAAAAGAGAGGGTGGTTCGGATAAGCTGTGATTTCTCCGAAATTAAATCAGGCCTTAATCGCGACCCACTCATTGCGCGCGCGCGAATCGGCCACGGCCTGGACGACGCGCATGTAGCGGACGCCTTCCTCAAAATTGGGACGCGGCCGAATGCGGCCCTTCGATTTCACGGCGGCGAGAAAATCTTCTTCTACGCGCCATTCCCCTTCCAACTCCGGAGGAAGATCGACCACGTGCAGGGCGCGATCGCCGAGTTTACCTACCTGCACCACATCTGAACCGAAATCGTAAGTGAGCGTTCCGGCGCTGCCGTAAATTTCCAACCGGTCCCCCGGCGTCATTGCGTCGACACCGCTGAACTCGAGCACGCCTTCTGCGCCATTTTCAAACGCGCAAAGAACAGTCAGCAAATCGGGAATGATCACCTCGTAGTCGTGACGCACTGGGTAGACCATTTTGCCGCGCGCGAAAACACCGTTGATGTCCCCAAGCCAGCGCTGTACGACTTCAACGTAAATCCCCAGGGTAAGCACGTTCAGTCCGCTGATCTCGATTCTTTGCCGCCAATGCGGCGGGGCATCCGGGTCCAGATAATTGCCAGTGAAACTTTGCAGCCGCACGTGATGCGGACGGCCGATGTAATTTTCAGCAAGGATCTTCTTTACCAGCAAATCAGCGCGCATTCCGAATGGCGGCGGGCAAAGCATTGTGACCAGTTCGGGATAACGCTTCGATGCCGCGAGCATTTCCTCGGCTTCGGCCAAATCCATCGCCATTCGCGCCTGACAAAAAACGTGTTTGCCCGCCTCGAGCGCCGAAATCGTTACGGCCGAATGCAGGTATGGCGGCGTGCCGATCCAGATTATATCGAGCTCCGGCAATGCGATAACCTCGGGCCAGTTCCGCATCGGAGTGGCATGCGGGAGATTTTCCTGACAAAATTTCTCAGAGCTTTCGTAGGTCGAATTCGAGACGGCAACAATTTCGACTTCGGGATGTTTCTTGAGGGCCGGCAGGTGGCGGCCGCGAACGATGCTGCCCGCTCCCACAATTCCGATTCGCAGTTTGTGATTATTTTTTTGCGTCATGCCTCAAATCCGATGGATGTCGATTTTGCGAAACGGGTTGGCTCTAGCGCGAGATTAATTTGACCGTTGTGCGCGCTGCGCGTTCAACCACGAATCGCAGAGACGGACTGCCGGACCGTGCGAGTTTGAATGTTGCAGCGCGCCCGGCGGTCGCGCCCTACCACGACATTGCCTTATTCGGGGTGAACATTCACTTGACCGGCTCATCTGTGCGCGCCAGCTTACGCGCCTGTTTTGAGGTTAATCATGTCACGAATTTGCGACATCACAGGATCAAGAGCCGCGCGCGGTAGCGTCATTCACCGGCGCGGTATGGCCAAGAAAAAGGGCGGGGTCGGACGGCATGTGACGAAGAATGTGCCGCGGGTTTTCGGGCCAAACTTGCATGAGCACCGCATCTGGGTGCCGGAGTTGAAGAAGTTCGTGCGCATTCGCGTTACTGCGCGCGGTCTTAAAACGATCAATAAGAACGGTGCTTATCGGGCTTTGAAAAAGGCCGGCGTCATCTAGCTCCGGATGAGAGCTGTCTGATTGTTGATCGAACGCTTGTCGATGCAATTCACGCTTCTTAAATCGAAAATCCATCGGGCTGCTGTGACGGGCGCGAGCGTGGATTACGAAGGGAGCCTGACGATTTCATCTGATCTGGCTGAATTAGTTGGGTTACTCGAGTACGAAAAAATCCTCGTCGGCAATCTGACCAACGGCGAACGTTTCGAAACCTACGCGATTTACGGAGAGCCCCAGCGCGGAATCATCGAATTGAACGGGGCCACCGCCCATCTCGGCAAAATCGGCGACCGCATCACGATCATGAGTTTTGCGCGTTACACGCCGGAAGAAGCGGCGGTCCATCAGCCGCGCATTGTTGTATTGGACGAAAAGAACCAGATCCTCCGCTACGATGAAGGCGATTCGACGCGCTCGTTCAAAGTCGTCGGCGAGTGATCTACCAGCTCGGCGCAGATTTTAGCTGCCGCCGATTTCAAGCTCGGCCGGATTCGAGACGCACGACATGGCAAGTGTTTGTCCTGCGGGTTCGGCGGTTGCCACAACCGCCGCTACAACTTGCGGCGGCTTTGGTTTTCCACGCGGCAGATCGAGCGAGCCATCGTTGAACTCGATTACGTAGCCTTCGTTGATCAACCAGCGCAGGTCGGAAGCAAGGGCGAGCCTGCGCGATTCCACTTCTTCGCTCGCAACATCAGCAATCAGTTTTTCAAAAAACTCTTTGCGATTGGTCCCCTGCGATGCCGCCAGGATTTCCAGAATCGCATTCACAGATGAGGATACTTCGGCCTCGGAGTGAACAAAGGGTCGCAGCCGGATGGGCGAGACAAACAACATGCCGCGGCGATGGCGGAAAACATTAAGGCCTGCTTGTCTAAATCGAGCGGCTAACTCCGGAATCATGTTGGAAGGTGAATGGGTCTCGCGCGTCCAGGCATCCTCCAGCGCACTGTTCAACGTCCGGTCGGGCAAACGCCGGCTCAGCCCGCCACTAATGGTCACTTCGTCCACGCTCCGCAACAGGCCGGGCAGGTGATTCGAGCGGAAATGCCGTTCAGCTTCCGGGGCGGAAGAGAACATTGAGGAAGCCTCGCCATTCAGTGCTTTAAATGTCGTTACTGTCCGCGCTTGTTCCTTCCATCGCTCGATCAATGCCGGATCGTTCACGATCTCGATTTGCCGCTGATAATCAGCAAAGCTCATCCGGCGGCTGAACCGCTGTTCGTAAAGGCTGCGGAGCTGCGGTTGATAATTATGATGATTGGTCGGGCCAAGAAGCGTCCCGCTCAATCGACATCGCGCCACATTTGAGAAATTTCCCTTGATCGGATCGGACTGCGTGACGTCGATCTTGTAGAAATCTTCCTGAACGAGCCCAAATGCGTTCCGCTCGAGGAATTCACGATTCAGAGACACCGCGCCATTCTCGCCCAATTGGTAAAGCGGCGATCCCTCCTTTGCAGTCAAGCGAACCTCGTAGCGTTCCGGCTTTTCAAGAAACAAACGCGCCAGGGCAAAAACAGAATATGCAACCGAGCCTGACTTGATCTGGGCTGCCACGTTTTCGAATACACGCGAATCCGGCAGGAAACGGATCGTGATCTCCAGCGGCGTTCGCGTGATCCGCGAACGCCGATCTTCCGCGTGAGCCAGTCGTTGGCGCGTCCCGCGGCCCGGCTCGCCAACCCTTTCGGAGCCGCGCCCTGGCTTTTTCCGCCCGTGGGCATCGGGTTTCCCCGATTTAAATGGACGTCGAGCTTTGAAGGCTGAGTGTTTGAATTCACGGTCTCTTTTATCGCGCGAAGAGCGACGTCCATCGCGTGGTCCTTCTCTGTCTTCACCCGTGTAATGCTCGAAGCTCGTCGGCTCAGCAGATTCTTTCACCCACGCAGGGAGCAATTTGAGATCGATCAGATCAGCCGGCTCAACGGGAGAAAAGGACATTGTCTTCATCTACTTGAACGACAAGAGAAGTAAACCCGAAGGCGCTGAGGTTGTAGCGGCGTTTGTGGCAGCTCGCCAAAGCTTTCCGACTCATCCACAGACCTGATAATTTAGCCCGTCGCGTCCCACGCCTCGAGATTCCTGAAATCGATTGACAACTTCTCTAATTCATTTACTTGCCATCCTGTGCCCGGATAGCTTTAGGCGTTTCCTGCGCAACCAACACCAACGGAACAAATTTTATGGCGGAAAAATCAATCGAAGAGAAAGTCAAAGACATCATTGTGGAGCAACTCGGAGTCAACCCGGAACAGGTCACGCCGCAGGCGTCTTTCATTGAGGATTTGGGGGCGGACTCGCTGGATATTGTGGAATTGGTAATGGCATTTGAAGAGGAATTTTCCGTCGAAGTACCGGACGAAGACGCCGAAAAACTGCAGACAGTCGGCGACGTCGTCAAATATATCGAGGAACGCGCCAAGCAGCAGTAGCGTGTCCATTTAAGCGGCGAGTCGATCGACCGCTGACTTCTCAACGGAATGCGCAAGGACTACGACCCGTTAGGAATTAACCGGCTGGTCGCTTCGCGGTTGCCAAGGTTCGGAACGGACTACCCAGACTAGAAAACGTGGATCTGACGCTTCTCGAGCGGCCGCTGTTCTACATCGGACGCAACTACGTCACGTTTCTGGGACTGATCGCGTTCGCCGGCCTTTTCGCGACTGGGCTCATTATCGCCCGAATGTTGCAAAGCCAGTTCGTGCGCCGTTTTTTCAGCCGTTTCAAGCTCGACACTAACTTCATCGCGATCGTAACGACCATTTTAAGTCTGGCCGCGCTCGTCTTTTTCACGGTCAGCGCGATCAACGCAGCCGGAATTCCACTGGCCTGGAACGCGCCGCTGCCAGCAGTTTCGCTAAGTCTTCTCCAGATTTTTTTGCTTATCTTTCTCCTGATTGCGGTTTTTTGGATCTCCTCGAGGACGAAACGCTTTCTTTTTAATCGACTCCTCGCTCAAAGTGGACTGGATCGCGCCCTCCAGTACGCCATTGCGCAAATCATCAGCAACGTCGTGCTGGTGGTTGGCGTTTTGATTGTCCTTGAAAATACTGGCATTCACCTGGGCGCGCTGGCGGTTTTCGCAGGCGCGGTCGGCGTGGGCGTCGGCTTCGGCCTGCAAAACATCGCGAGCAATTTCATCAGCGGCCTGGTGATTTTGGCCGAAAGACCAATCACGATCGGAGATCGGGTCGAGGTAGCCGGGATCACCGGTCAGGTGCAGCAAATCCGCGCCCGCAGCACGGTTATTCGCACGAATGACAATATCATGATGATCGTGCCGAATACGAAATTCATCGATTCGCCGGTGACTAACTGGACTTATGGCGACCCGCGAGTGCGGTTTCGTGTCCCGGTCGGCGTTGCCTATGGCAGCGATGTCGCTAAAGTCCGCGAAGCTCTGCTCGCCGCCGGACGCGAAAATCCCAATACATTAAAGGAACCGGCGCCGAGTGTGTTTCTCGAAAAATTCGGCGAGAGCTCGATCGATTTCCAGCTGGTGGTCTGGAGCAGCGAGATGGGCGCCCGGCCAAGCCGTTACCGGAGCGATCTCAATTTTGCCATCGAGCAAAAATTTCGCGAAGCGGGGATCGAGTTACCGTTTCCCCAGCGCGATCTCCACATCCGCAGCGGTGTGCTCAAGGTGGAAGGAGCGGACTTTCGAACAACGAACCAATCCGAGTCGTCGTGACGATTCTCGACGGGGCCAAGCCAAGGCCAGCCGCATATTCTGATGTCATCTGGCTTATGCTTCTCGAAGTGGTGACCTTGCTAAAGCACGCTTTACTACCTGGATCAATTGGGCGGCAGTAATGGGTTTCTCCAGAAAAGCAAAGGCGCCGAGACTCAGCGTCTGAGCTTCGACTTCAGTCCCGCCAAATGCGGTGATGATGATAACCGGCAATTCCGGCAGAGCACTGGTAAGGGCCAAAACTCCGCGCCCACTGAACATCGGCATCCGCAGGTCGGTAATAACCAAGTCGAATCGTTTTTCAGAATCCGCCAGTTGCGTCGCAACCGCGACTGGATCGGAAAGGCCTGTGACTAGCATGCCTTCACTGGCAAGCACCTTGGTCATCGCCCGGAGCATTCCCGGGTCGTCATCTACAACCAAAACAGATTTGTCCTGTAACTCGTCCATAATTTTTTCAAGGAATAGCGCCGACAGCCAGCGGAAGTTGAATGCTAAACGTGCTGCCTTTCCCACGTGCCGTAGCGCAATCAATTTTTCCGCCATGTTCATTGATGACCCGCTGGGCATATGCGAGACCGAGGCCGGTTCCATCGCTCTTCGTGGTGAAGAACGGGACGAAAAGATTTCGAGTTTCTTCCTCGCTCATGCCTCGACCAGTATCGCTGATAGATACTAACGCCTCCGCACCATTTCTTTTCGCGCTGACTGTGAGATTTCCTCCATCGGGCATCGCATCCAATGCATTACCGATCAGGTTTAGAAAGACCTCCCAGAGTTGCTCAGCATCGGCGCGAACGGGCGGCAATTCCGGATCAAGCGTCTTGCTTAACTCCACATGCTTTTGATCGAGCACCGGCTGCAGAAAGTTGAGTTTTTCCTCAAACAGGCGCCGCAGCGAAAGCACCGTGCGCTTGGACTTCGGCATTCGCGCGAATCGAAGATATTCTTGTAGTACCTGGCGGATTCGCACTACCTGCGAATGCATTTCGCGCAGGAGCGTCTGGCATTCGTCGGCTGAACCGCCGTTGGAATTTACGACAGCTTTGAGTTCCTGCCCAATCAGGTCAAGGTTAAGCGAAATTGAGCCGAGCGGGTTCCGAATTTCATGGGCAACCTGAGCAGCCATTGAGCCGACCACCGCGAGACGCTCCGCCTGGAGCTTGGCGTGTTCGAGCCGTTTGCGTTCTTCCATCTCCGTCCGGAGCGCGGCAGTTCGACGCTCGACCGTTTGCTCCAGATAGTAGTAAGAGCTGCGAAACGCCGTCAGCAGCCAGACGACGATGAAAAAGAATACAAAAAGCATGACGGCGTTCCAAACGGGAATCAGCGGATGCTGATAGGCCGGCCCGCTGAACAGGTCGCTGAGGAACCACAAGGCCGCACAGAGCGCTCCGACTGCGAATCCTACCGAGCGCCCAGCCACCCATCCGGCGATGCAGATTGGCAGCAGGTAAAAAGCCGATATTGCCCACTCACGACCGGTAAGGTAATCCACAAGGCCGAAAGCAATTGCCAGCGTCACGGCCGCGGCAGTCGCAACCACCTTTGATCGCACCCAAAACTTTCCCGTTGGATTCACCTGGAACTCAGTGCTGGAAGAATTTGACAAGACGACCCGGAATTTCGTTCACGGTCCAGCAAATTTCCGGCGTGACCAACTCTGTTGCAGCACCGCAAGATCGAGATGTCCGACATCGGCCAACATGACCTTCGCCCGCGCCAAGCTTGAGAAAAGTTTAGAGCCCGTAAATTCGTGTTCTCACTTGTCGGCAGGTTTATTCGGTCAACTTCTACCTCTTTTTGCGATGGCACATGGCAACAGCATCCCGTTCCCGCACGGCGCGGTGAAAATCATTCCGCGCGCCGAGTTGCAAGATTGCGGGGCATGGAAACGTGCGTTTCAGAATAAGTGCAAAGATCATCGCTATTACGAGATCGTAGAAGACACGCTTGAGTGCGGTTTCGAGCATCAATATTTGCTTTTTGACGATCGCTCCGGCAACGCGCGTGCCATTCAGCCGGTGTTCTTTGTCCGACAAAACTTAGTCGAAGGCGTGCCGGGCAGGATTCGCTCCTTCGTTGACGCAATTCGCAGAGCCTTCCCACGCTTTCTCACCATGCGTGTCTTGATGGTTGGCTGCGGAGCCGGCACGGGTGATCTGGGACCATGCGAGCAAAAAGACGAGCCATGGATGGCAAACGCCTTTCAGGAGACTCTTCGAAAGTACGCCAGGCGAAACAGAGCTTCCCTTGTCGTCTTCAAGGATTTCCCGGCGAACTATCGTTCAGCCCTCGAAACGCTGCTCTCGAATGGTTACGCGCGAGTTCCAAGCATGCCAATGACGCGGCTGTCGCTCCATTACAAGAACTGGGATGAATATTTTCGCACACTCAGTAAGGCGACCCGAAAGGATTTGCGCCGGAAGTTTCGTAAAGCGGAGCGCGCACCGAAGATGGACATGGAGGTGGTGAACGACGTCACGCCTTTTGTTGATGAAATCCATCCGCTGTATCTGGCCGTTCACGAGCGATCGCCACTCAAGTTCGAAACGCTGACCAAAGACTATTTCCAGGCGATTGCTCAGCGGATGCCGGAACACGCACGTTTTTTCATCTGGCGACAAACCGGCAAGATCGTCGCATTCAGTTTTTGCCTAGTGTGCGGCGAGGCGATCTATGATGAGTGCATCGGGCTCGATTACAGCGTCGCGCTCGATCTGCACCTGTACTTTTACACACTGCGCGACATCATCTCCTGGGCGCTTCAACAAGGGCTAAAATATTACTACAGCAACCCGCTCAATTATGAGCCGAAGCTGCATCTGGATTGTGAATTGGTGCCCCTCGATCTGTACGTCATGCATACGAATCCGCTGTTGAATCCGATCTTCCGTCGAATGATCAAATACCTCGGGCCGACGCGTCACGACCCCGTCTTGCGCCGATTTCCGAACAGCGATCAGCTCTGATGGAGGTGCAGCCACGGCCCTGCGGGTCGTTCCCCTTTTATCAAAGCGCCGACGAGGATGACCGGCCACAGGCCGGGGGCTACAACTGAGAATCAAAACTTGTTGCGATGACATCACGGCTGGCTAGAAGAGCGAATGCAGAATCGACTTTCCGGTTTCGGCAATCCGTGGCTGCAACTGACGGTGAGCGTCGTCTGTGTATTTGTTTCCGAGCTTCTTTTGAAACGCGGCGCGACAGAAGTCGCCGAGCCTGACAGCGCATGGTCCTGGACGGGTGTCAATGGTCTGGCTTCGCCGCTGGTGTGGTGGGCGATCCTTCTCATCATCGCCAGCTTCATCAGCTGGCTCTACGTGCTGCGATATATTCCTATCACCATCGCTTACCCGGTCTCGCGCATAGTCGACGTCCTCGTCCCGCTTGGCTGCTGGATTTTCTTAGGCGAATTTATCTCGCCCCTGCGCTGGAGCGGCATTGCGCTGGTTGTGATCGGTCTAGCGTTGGTGGCCAAGCCGGTGGCGCAGATCGAGCAACGCCTATGAGTTTCCTCGCCTTTTTTTTGATTGTTATGTCTTTGCTGAGTTTCGTTGTCGCTCAGCTTGTCCTGAAAAGAGCGGTGGCATTTCCAGCAAAAATCGGTTTGAGCAGTCCGCGTTTTATCTGGCTGTTTGCTCTGGGTGTCCTGTTGATGACAATTTCATTCTTTATCACGCTTGGGTTGCTGCAGCGATTCGCCCTCAGCTATCTTTATCCCTTTCAAGGTCTGAGCGTCATCATGATTGTTGTGATGGCGGCAGTCGTGTTGAAGGAGAAACTGACCATCCAACTCATGATCGGTTCGTTGCTGATCACCGCCGGAATCGTGCTTGTTTCAATGACTTATTGATAAAATGCAGGGCAACCGGTAAGTGCCGCCGTAAATTTTGAATGCCGGAACCTTTGCCCTACGATAGCAGTGGCCAGAGCGTTTCGAGCGCGGCGAAATTAATTCTTCGAATCTCCTCCGCTCCTGGTCGCGTAAGCTTTGGATGATCGAATTCTGCGGCAAAACGCTGCGTCCAGCGAACATAGCTCGGTTCTGAGAATGCGCCGCAAATGTCGCCGCCGACAATCTGAGAAGATTCACGCAATTTCCCCAGAGCCCATTGGAGATCGGCGATTGTGAAGCGGCCACTCTCCCAGTTCGTCACCGCCTCCTCCGCACAGAGACAATCCAGATCAATGGTTACATAAACGCTCATTCCAGCGAGCCTTCTCAAAAATTGCTCGAAGTGCTCGCGCCAATTGTCGTGCAGAATGGCCCCTCGCCGTTGTAGATCTTTCGCGGGACGGTCGTCGGCCCAGGGATGAACTTCGAGAATCCCTGAGCGTTCGGCGCGACGATTGCCGAAAATCTGAAAGGGCCACCAGCATTCAAAATTGCCGCAACCCCAAACGGCGGCGTGGCGCACCTGAGAAAGGTCCAGTGCCCGATTCACCCAACCGCCGCAGCCCCATTTTGGCGGACGCACATCCCAATCCGGATGATTGTCGAATGACACGACAGTGACCGGCCCGGCAACGTGTCGCAACCGGAGGGCCGTCAGATAATGAAAGTCTCCAGAGCCGAAAAGCATGAACGGCGCCGCGAGATGTGTCTCGTATTCGCCATAAAATCTGGCAACCAGGCGCGGTGGCGCGGAGAAGCGCAATTGCGGGCCCCAACTGCGCGCGTCAACAACAGGCAGGCCCAATGGTTCATTGGACCAGGCGTCATCTAAATTGAGATGCCGAGCGACCGGGGAATGATTCATCAGAAGACTTACAGCGCTTCAATCGGTTCCCTGGCCTGTCCCGTTCGCAGAAAAATTTTGCCGCTCGGGCATAATTGAAAAACTTCGCACTGACCGCAATCTGGCTTGCGCGCGTAACAACGGCGGCGGCCGTGCCAGATGAGCCAATGACTCCAGTCCGTCCAATGCTCGCGCGGCACGAGCTTCATCAAATCGCGCTCGATCTTTTCCGCATCTTTGTGCTTGGTCAGGCCAAGCCGCTGCGACAGGCGGATAACATGCGTGTCCACCACGATTCCCTCGTTTTTTCTGAACGCGTTGCCCAGAACGACGTTGGCAGTTTTGCGCCCAACGCCTGGCAATGCGCGTAATTTCTCCATCGTGTCTGGAACCTTCCCGCCATGTTCTTCCGCAATGGCATGCATGGCAGCGCGAATACTTTTGGCTTTGTTCCGATAAAAGCCCGTCGATCTGATCGCCTTCTCCACTTCGGCTTGTGGCGCCTCCGCGTAATCTTTCGCCGTTCGATATTTCTTGAACAATTTTGGCGTGACCATATTGACGCGCTTGTCCGTGCATTGCGCAGAAAGGATTGTTGCCACCAGTAATTGGAGCGGGTTACGAAAATCCAGCTCGCAATGCGCATTTGGGTAAACTTTCGGCCAGGCCTTCACAAGCTCAGCCGCGCGCTCACGAGTTGTCATCTGGTTATTATTCTCCAGGCCTGCTATGAGTTCCAACGATGAACGAACCAGCAGCGGAACTCATCGATCGTCGCCCAATTGCTACCCGAAATCGAAAATGGGCGCAGGCAGCGACCGCGTGGCTCGCGTCACGAAACGTTTCGCCAAATGCAATTTCAATCGCCGGCATGTGCGCTTGTATAGTTGCCGGAATTGCCCTCGCCGCGACTTCGATTTGTGACTATCGAATCTTGTGGCTTGTTGCCGCGCTTGGTGCGCAGCTGCGCCTGACTGCGAACATGCTCGACGGGATGGTGGCGCTCGCTTCCGGTCGCGCTTCAAAAACGGGCGAACTCTACAACGAAGTTCCGGACCGCATCTCGGACGCCGCCGTTTTCATCGGGGCTGGTTTCGCCTGGGGCGGAAATATTACGCTGGGTTACATCGCGACCATCCTTTCGATCTTTACTGCTTATATTCGCGCCGCCGGGAAAATCGCGGGCGCTCCTAACGAGTTTTGCGGACCGATGGCAAAACAACACCGGATGCTGGTTATCACTGTGATTTGCGTGTACTCCGCGGTGGTCCCGCAATCGTGGCAGATTTTCCGTTCCGATAAGCTCGAAGTTGGTACGATGAGTCTTGGACTCGGCGTGATAATCGTCGGCTGCTGTATCACAATTGTTCGAAGGCTGAACCGAATCGAGCATGTGTTGAGATGAACAATGTGATATGGCAAAGGCTGTTTGGGTTCCGTCATGCTTTTGACGACCCGGTCACCGTCGTCCTGACGCTTGCAGTCGTCGCTCTGCTTTTGTTAGCACCGCTTCTGATTTTCATCACCACCCGAGCGGCCAAGAGCACTGCCGACAAGAGAAAGGAACTTTGGGACCGCTATCGCTCGTGGGTTTGGCTGGTGTTGTTGATTCTCATTCCCATTCTCGCGGGCGCTTTCTGGACGATTGCCGCAGTCGCCACGCTTAGCTTTCTCTGCTATCGCGAATACGCGCGAATCAGTGGTTTGTTTCGAGAACGAACGATCAGTCTCATCGTCGTTATCGGTATTCTCTTCATTACTTTGGCCGAACTGGACAACTGGTATCGACTCTTTGTTGCGTTATTCCCGTTGACTGTCGGGTTGATTGCCATTGGCGGCTTGATCGCCGACCAGCCGAAAGGCTACATTCAACGCGTTGGCCTGGGTGTCCTCGGCTTCGCTCTCTTTGGAAGCGGGCTTGGCCATCTTGGCTACATCTCGAACGACTGGAACTATCGGCCGATCCTTTTGCTGATCATCGGCGCCGTCGAGCTCAACGATATTTTTGCCTACATCTGTGGCCATCTTTTTGGGCGCCGGAAATTTGTTCCGAATACCAGCCCGAACAAAACTGTGGGTGGCGCACTCGGCGCGCTCGTCTTAACTACGCCGCTGGTAGCAGTAATCGCTCATTTCATTTGGACTGACACGGCGCTCGACAGCCCAATTCGCTTGATTGGTCTCGGCATCATCATCAGCGTACTTGGTCAGTTCGGCGATTTGATGCTCTCGGCGATCAAACGCGATCTTGGTCTCAAGGACACGGCAAAACTCATTCCTGGACACGGCGGTATTCTGGATCGCTTCGATAGTCTGATTCTTGTCGCGCCTGCTGTGTTTCACTACGTCAACTACTTTGTCGGTTTCGCGGTAGGCCAACCGCAGCAAATTTTCACCGGAGGTTAAAAATCGGTGGAACCCTGGCGACTCCAACCAGCGCGTGATACTGGCCTAACACCAGCTGAACGATTCCGCAGCGTACGGCGCGAGAGCGGCCTGCTCGAAAGCTTCGCGCATCACGCTTTTTTTTCGCTGCTGCGAACTTATTTCGCGATCGCGCACCGACTCACGATAACGGGCCGGGAGAAACTGCCCGCGCACGGGCCGTTCGTGCTCGTTGCGAATCATTGCAGTCATCTCGATGCGCTCGTTCTTGGAGCGGCGCTTACTCCGCGCCATCGCGAGCGCGTCTTTCCCATCGCCGCAGGCGACGTTTTCTTTCAAAGCCCTGTGACCAGCACATTCTCGGCAATCATGCTCAACGCTTTGCCAATGTGGCGGAAAAATTGCGGCCCGCATGCTCTCGCCGATTTGCGCCGAAAATTACAGGAAGAAAGAGCGATCTTCATCATCTTCCCGGAAGGTGGACGGAGTCGGAACGGCTCGATGATGCCGTTCAAACACGGACTTGGGATGCTCGTCGCGGAGACAAACGTTCCGGTTGTCCCTTGCGGTCTCGTTGGAACTTTCCAGGCCCTGCCGCCACACCGAAAGCTTCCGCGGCCCTTGGCGATCAGGCTACAAATCGGAGATGCACTCGAGTTCGCATTAACAGCCAATGATCGTGAGGGCTGGTCACAGATCGCGGCCACCGTTGAATCCTGTGTCCGAGACTTAGTCGCTCAGTCCCGCACTGCGTAGCCAGCCAGTTTCTGTTCCAGATGCGGTGGAACGTGGGCGACAATCACAGCGTCGTTGCCTTCGTACCGCAGTTCTAGGACGTGGCCGACGCGATGGATCTCGGCGATCAAGGCAGATTCGTTCGCTGGAATACGAAAGCGCGAGCGCAACCGCCACGAACTAAGCGCCTCTTCGAGCGCCTGCACAAGTTTGTTAACTCCTTCTCCCGTGCGCGCGGATATCGCGACACTCCCCGGAAAGCGCTTCGTGTAAGACTCTGCCAGTTCGCGATTCGGCAAATTATCAATCTTATTGAACACAATCAGCGTTTGCTTGCCGTAAGCGTCCAGTTCTTTAATGACGCCATCGACCGCTTCCATCTGCTCGTCTACACGTGGATGACTAAGATCGACAATGTGGATGAGCAGATCGGCTTCGCTCACTTCTTCGAGCGTCGCCTTAAACGATTCGATTAGTGTGTGCGGAAGTTTTCGTAAGAACCCGACCGTGTCAGTAAGAAGGACTCGCTGTTTGTTAGGCAAAACAAAACTGCGCGTGGTAGGATCGAGCGTCGCAAAAAGCTTGTTCTCGGTTACGACATCGGCACCCGTGAGTAGATTCAAAAGGGTTGATTTGCCAGCGTTAGTGTAGCCGACAACCGCGGCAACAGGCCATTGATGCCGTTTGCGACCTTGTCGCTGCACGGCCCGTGTTTTGCGGACCGCTTCCAACTCCCGTTCGAGCCGGGCAATCCGTTCCTGTACGCGGCGGCGATCGACTTCCAATTGCGTCTCACCCGGGCCACGCGTGCCGATACCGCCGGTCTGCCGGGACAAGTGATGCCACATCCGGGTAAGCCGCGGCAAAAGATATTGCAATTGCGCCAGCTCTATCTGCAAGCGGCCTTCCCGGCTCCGAGCGCGCTGCGCAAAAATATCGAGAATCAACTGCGTCCGATCGAGAACTTTACGGGCGAACAAATTCTCCAGGTTCCGGCCCTGCGCGGGTGAAAGTTCATCATTAAAAATGACCGAGGTCACCTGTTGAACCCGACACGAGTCTTTGATGGACTCAGCTTTGCCGCGACCGATATAGTACGGAGCAGTCGGTTTCGGCAACTTTTGCGTGACCGTATCGACTACTTTCGCACCGGCGGAATTCGCCAGCTCTCGCAATTCGTCGAGCGAATCCTGCAAATCCCACTTCGAGACGCCTTCCTTTTCGAGGCCAATCAGGAGCGCACGCTCCTGCGTTTTTTGCGGATGCGTCTCAATCATCCCGCGCCGAAAGCTTTCGCGGCTCCGAACGTTTTCGGAGCAGAATCCTTGCTTCGTTGTGACTGAGAAGCGACAAGTTCAGCGGTTGAAAATTAGTTTGTCGCCGAAACCAGGTCAACTGTCTTTTGGCATAACGCCGCGTCGCTTGCTGAATCGCGGCGACACACTGCAAGATCGACATCTTGCCTTCGAGCAATTGACGGATCTCGCGCAAACCGATCATCTGCGATGCAGCCAAACTCATCGGTCCAGCGGCGCGCACTTCCTCGATGACCCCATTTTCGAACATAGCTTCGACTCTTCGATTGATTCGTTCGTAAAGCTCGTCGCGGTCGCGAAAGACGAAGACGCCTGTAGCCCGGATCGCTGACCCCGGCTGGCTGCGGTCACCGACGCCGGCTATTGCCCACTGCGTGCGCTGATCAGACGCGCGCTTTCCAGTGCTGAGACAAATCTCCAGAGCACGCATGAGACGACGCCGATTTTTTGGGTCGATCTTGCGCGCGGTTTCCGGGTCGAGATCGGCAAGTTGTGACCGCAACGCATCTGTGCTTAGCGCATTCAATGTCGCCCGCAGCTTCGGATTGATTTGTGGCAGACGTGCCAAGCCATGTGTGAGCGCTTTAATGTAGAGCCCGCTGCCGCCAACAATGATCGCCGGTCTTCCGCGTGAATGAATTTCATCAATGGCGTGCGACGCGGCGCGGCGAAATTTTTCCGCGTTCATCTCCTGATGAAGCGGCGTCGTGCCAATCAAGTGATGCGGAGCCTTCGCGAGCGTTGCTGCATCTGGCTTCGCGGTCAGAAGATCGAGCCCGCGATAAATTTGAAACGCGTCCGCGCTGAGAAGTTCTGCACGCATTTCGTCCGCGACATCGGCCGCCAACTCGGACTTGCCGACAGCGGTGGGGCCGACAATAAAGAATGCCTCCTTCATAAACAATTGTAGGGCGTTTCTGTGAAACGCCGCAAACCTAGATCGGCGCCTGATACAGACGCCCTACAACGATTCGTTCCAAATAAAATCGGGAGACGCGCGCCCAAGTGCGCTACGTCTCCCGATCCAAGTGAGAAGCTTGGTTAGCTTCGTATTTGATGTTCGCTGGATTTGGCGCCGCTCACGACCAGTCTGCGGCCGAGGAATTCTTTGTCGTGTAATTCCTGCACGGCCCGTTTCGCTTCCTCGATGGTTTGCATTTGCACAAACGCAAAACCCTTCGAGCGCTGATTGTGCCGGTAGCTTACAACCTCCGCATTCTGCACGTGCCCGACGCCGTTGAACAATTCAAAGAGATCGCTCTCGGTGGCGTCGAAGGACAAGTTGCCAACGTAAAGACGAGGCGAAGTGACTTCGACCGTTTCAGGTTTTCGTGGCGGCCGCGAAGGCTGCGCACCGTTGCGCGTGGCCGTTGCGGTTTTCTTTGTGCCTGTGCCGTCTCCGAAAAATGCGGCCACTCGCTGCCAGAATGTCTTCTTCTGAGGTTTCGCTTTCTCCTGCTGACCACGGAAGCGTTCGTGGTTGTCCCTGCGGCGACCCCCGCCGCGCGAACGGCGGGAGCGTCTCCCAGATGAATAAGAGTTCATGTTGATTCCTAAGTTTGACCCAATTGTTAAATGGGCGGAGCGCATCGATCGATGCACAGTCCGCGGCGCGCGAATCACCCAAGGTCCATTCAAACAGTTTGCAAGCACTCTGCGACGCCGGCGGAAACTCCACCTCGTTAGGCCGGAAATGGACTTGTCTCGAATCGCAAGCCAGCGCCCTTAACCAACGAAGCAGTGAGGATGCAAAAGTTCGCATCCTGGTTTCAAAAAATCTGAATCGTCGTAGAAGACGGGGGCCCGGAAGATCAAAGAAGATTCCCGACATCTCGCGGGGAGTATGGCTCGTCGCGTACGCGATTGCAAGTGCGCATGCAGATACAGCAACAGCCAGATCATTCCGCCGATCGGCGGACCCAGTCGTCGCGCAATGAATAGAATCGCGATTTGAGGTATTGCTTGGGACGCTCGTATCGAGTTGGTTTCATGAAGTGTCGCAACGAGCGTTCACCCAGCCTGGGCTCGTAACCAAATTCCGGCATCAGATCGCGGCAATGCCACTCAACCCAACCGATTTCTTCTTCTGAAAGATCACTTTCCCAACGGGTCAACGGCTCGGTGCTGATCCGGAAAAACGCGGTCTCCGTGGCGGAATTTCCTTCCCAGAATTTCCCGGCTTTTGTCGGTGTCAGGACAATGGCCGGATCGTATTCTATCTCGAGAAACGCGCAGACTCTCTTCATCCATACATCCGGCTCAAGAACAAGCTTCTCGTACGGCACGAGGAACAATGTCGTGTCTCCATCCTGCCTTGCGCGAAGCACCACTTTCGCCACCTCACGCCAGTGACTAATGCAATAGTAGGTGGAGAACGTTCCCAGTTGGCGGGTTTTTTCCAAAGCGATCTGCGCGGCAAAAATCGCGCGCGGATCACGCATCGTTACAAGGATCCTGGCATCCGGAAACCGGGAATGGATCTCAGGCACGTACTTGCGGTTGGCGGGTGTCTTTTCGATCCAACGCGTGATTGAATCGAGCGATCGGCCCAGTGTTGCGGCATACGCTTCCAGCATGATTACGAGCAAGTCTCTCTTAAGATTCCCGGGATCAAACGCCATCTGCTCAAACGTCTGGAGAAAGCGCGAGGTCGGAAAATAAGAGTAGTCGCGCTTGCCCCATTTGCAGGGCCCGCCAAATAGGACGTTCGAGAGCGTCTCTTTTGTGATGTAATCAAACTGCGCGCGGCGGCCGCGCGGCGCATACTTTGTGAGGACAGTCGGAAAATACGCGGTTTCCTCCGGTAACACGAGCAGCTCAGGATGATTATCGAGCAACGCCACTAAAAGCGTGGTGCCGGATTTCGCCTGGCCCGCAATAAAACAGGCGCGTTGATCAAATGGCAGATTTTTCATCTTCATTTCCCGCGAGCCGATCGAAGAAACCATTCTATGAAACGCGGCAGGCCGTCACTGAATTGAGTGGTTGGATCGTAACCGAGTAATTTTCTCGCCTTCGAAATGTCCGCACAAGTCAGCGGCATGTCGCCCGGCTGCTCCGGAAGCCGGTTGATTTTCGCTTTTCTTCCCAGCGCATTTTCGATTGCTGCGATCAAATCCTTGAGCTGAATCGTTTCACTCTCGCCGAGATTGAAAATGTCAAAGAGAGGGCCGTCATATTTGAGCGCGGCTATTGTCCCTTGAATCACATCGTCAATGTAAGTGTAATCCCGGCGCGTCGTACCGTCCCCGAATTGCTCAATTGGCTGGCCGGCGTAGATCCGCCGGGTGAATTGGTGAATCGCCAGATCGGGCCGTTGCCGCGGACCGTAAACAGTGAAATATCGCAACGCGACCACGCGCATTCGATAAAGATGGGAGTAAGTCGAGCAAAGAAATTCCGCAGCTATTTTTGTCGCCGCATAAGGACTCAGTGTCTGAGTGAGATGTTGACCTTCAGAAAATGGGACTTTTTTCGAAATGCCGTAAACCGATGAGCTGGACGCGAAAACGAATCTCTCCACGCCGGTTACGCTCGCTGCATCGAGCAGATGTAGGGTCCCGCCGACATTGGTATCGTAGTAAAGTTGCGGCTGCTGAATTGATGGACGCACCCCAGCGCGCGCGGCCAGATGCGCGATGGTGTCAAACTTTTCGCGATGAAATAAATTTCGCACCGCCGCGCCGTCACGAAGATCGACGTGGTACGTGGTCACGTCTTTGGCGAAACCGGCAATGTTTGCGTGCTTTATTTGCGGATCATAAAAATCATTGAAGTCGTCGAGGATGGCGACCTCATGCCCCGCTGCGAGCAGCTTCTCGACAAGATGCGACCCAATGAAACCGGCGCCGCCCGTGACTAAGATCCGCATGAGGCCAAATTAGCCACACATGAACACAGATGGACACAGATTTTGCGGCTGTGCCCATTGCAAGGCGTTAGACGCCCTACAATTCAAAAATTGCGCCAGTGCAGGAGCAGATAAACCCAATTTAGCGAGAGGACTGTAATCACAAAGATTCGCGCGTACGTCTTTTCTAGCTTTGTCCACAACGTGATCCGCAGCCGCGGTGCGCGCGTAGCCAAAACGATAAACGCGTATGCATTAAAGATGGACAACCCGCACAGAGCCGCAAAAACGAGTGGATTCCATTGGATGGCCCCGAGGAAATGTCCGTGAAAAAATTGAATCGCTGACCGCGTCATACCACATGTCATACAGGGTCGGCCAGTAAGGACGTGAAATAGGCAGTGCGGCCACGGCAAGCCGAACGCAAACCAGGTCGCTGCGAGGCCGATCGATGTCACCGAAACACTGAGCCAGATCAGCTCATGATCGGTTTCTCCCGGATCAAGCTGACGAAGGCAAAGTTGCATTCGCTGCTAACTAGTGGTGCGACCCGCTCCACGCCCCCAACGCGCCGAACATGAATAGAAATAGAAGCAACAATCCTCCACCGCAACAAACAATGACGGGCAACAACACGGCAAGAGTGGCGCGTCCGGTGCTGGTCTCATGCGCTCGAGCGAGGCCGATGCAATTTACGATCAGTGCCCAAACACCGGCGATTAGTCCGCCGCAGACTGGAATGATTTGCAGTGGGCCGGTCGAGCCGTGGGAAAATGCCAGGACGCGGAACGTAGTCTCGAACGATTTGCTTGCGCCACCCACAATCATTAAACAAAGATGAACAATCGCCGCTGCGATAAACAACAAGGCCACGATGAATACCGGCACAAGGACGATAAGCGCGATCATGCCGATGCCCATTCCGGCCATCGCTGTGAAAGCATCTCGCTGGCCCGTGAAAAGACCCATCGACTGAAGACCGAGCGAAAGAAGAAGCGACACTATTCCGCCCACGCATCCGCCGATCAAAGCGTAGATGAGAGGTTCAGCCAGGCCACCCTCTGTTTTCATCGTTCTGAAGGCCAGATCGGGTTTGGTCAACACCATGGCGAGGGTCTCGATAAATGCATTGACAAATCCGCGCTCCTGTCTGTGTTCCCACGGCAATCCGCTGCGCGGTGCGGGAGTTTGTGGTGCCGGGCCCGCGCTAATCTGTGGCGGCGGCTCGCCGGGAGGCGTTGCGCCAAACTCTTCAAACTGCGAGAGCGGCTTCCAACTCGGCATCCCTTCGCGCCAGCCGAGATCGGTGGAAGCGAAGCGGCCGGTGCGCAGCCCTTCACGGATTTCTTCTTCAGGAAATGCGCCCAGACTTGTTGCGCCCCGGTTAACGTGGATCATTGCCATAATCCACGCGTTCTAGTGGGGCGTGGCGCTTTGCGCAAGGCTAAACGGTTTAGGAGTTAAACGGTTACAAGGTTACAAAGGCAAGACTTTTTAACGTTTTAACCTTTTATCCCTGTAACCTGTTTGCTGTATCGAGCGCCCGCCAGAAATACCAAGCCGCAACCGAGCGATACGGCCGCCATTTTTCGCCAAGCTTCATGAGTTGCTTGGGCGTGGGAAGTTTTCGTTTGCCAAAAGTCTTGGCGAAACCTTTGCGAACTCCGTAATCGTCCACCGGCCAGACGTCAGGCCGGCCGAGATCGAACAGGAGAAGCATCTCGACTGTCCAGCGGCCAATGCCGCGCACGGTCGTGAGACGCGCAACGATCTCGTCATCGCTCATTCGGATGAGTGCGCGCCCCGACGGCACCGTCCCGTCGATTGTTTTCGCTGCGAGATCCTTCAGTGCCGCGGTCTTGGCGCGCGAGAGGCCAGCCGCGCGAAGTCTTTCGTCCGGAGTCGCGAGAAGTTTTTCGGGATCGAGCCATTTTCTTTTGGGATACAGAGCGCGGACACGGCCAAAAATAGTGGCCGCGGCTTTGCCGCTCAACTGTTGATAGGCAATGGATTCGGCAAGCGCGTCGAATGGGCGGATTGAAACCGCTGGCTTGATTTCATAGCGCCGTGACCGGGCGATCAGTGCGGCCAGACGCGGATCGCTCGCACTGAGATGGCGATGGGCGTGATCGTGATTCACAGGGCCTCAACTAGAATGACGAATGCCAAATGTCGAGTCTTCCCCGCGTTGAATCGTAAAACCGTTGAAGCGTTGAACCGCCCTTGCTCGAACGAAAGTTTTCGGTTTCATCACTGGCATGGAAACACAACTCACCTGGTATGGGCAATCGGCTTTCAAGATCGTGAGCCCGGCCGGAAAAATTCTTCTGATCGATCCCTGGCTCACGAACCCGGTTTACGATAAAGGCAAGGACGAACTTTCCTCGCTGAAAAACGTCGATCTTATTTTGGTCTCGCATGGGCATTCTGATCACGTGGGCAATGCGGTGGAAATTGGGAAGAAGACGCGGGCAAAGCTTGTCGCCACATTCGATTTGTCCGCGGCGATGGTTGCGGGTCTGGGGTATCCGAGCGAACTCGCCGATAATGACACGACCGGCCATTTTGGCGGCACGCTCAACCTGTTGAATGGCGAGGTGGCCGTCACATTCGTTCCAGCGTGGCACGGGGCAGGAGTTGAGATGGCCGAAAATTCGGTGCCCGTTTACGGCGGAACTCCGAGCGGATTTGTCATTGCGATTCGCAATGGACCGACAATTTATCACACGGGCGATACAGACTTGTTTTCGGACATGGCGCTCGTGTCGCGATTTAACAAGATCGACATCATGCTCGTTTGTATTGGCGACCATTTTACGATGGGACCGGCGCGCGCGGCCGAAGCGGTGAAGCTGGTCGATCCGCGCGTAGTAATTCCGATGCACTACGGGACATTTCCAGTGCTGACTGGCACACCGGAGGCGTTTAGTCGCGAACTGAAGCAGCGCAATCTAAAAGCCGAACTGCGGGTGATGAATATCGGTGAAACAATCACTCTGGAGAGATGATTAATTGCTTTGAGACCATCGCCAATCTGGCACGCTATCGAACCATTGCGGCCAAACGAACACGCCAGAGCCGGCGCGCTTCAATCAGTTGCCAGGAAATGAGCCCCGGAATGCCAAGGGCAAGTTCCCGTACTCTTGCGATCAGCGAGAGGGCGAAGGCGGCGTCCCCGGGAATGCCGAGAAGGTTCCCGACGAACAGATAACCGCCTTCCTGGACGCCCAAACCTCCGGGAACCGCAAAAGCCGCCGACCGAATCGTCAACACCATGCTTTGCAAGATGAGCGCGTTAAGGAACGTCGCGTGGAGATTGAGCGCGTAAAGTGCGATCCAAATTTCGCCGGAGCCGGCGACCAGCGAAATAATCGTCCACAGCCAACAGATCGTGACCGCACGCCGCCGGGCGTAAAGCATGCGAATAGTCCGATCGAGCGTCTCGCCACTCTGCACTAGTGATTGCCACTCCGGCGAATTCGCCAGGCGCGCGACGATGCGCGCGAGAAAACGGAACATCCCTCGCCGTTGCACAAAGTAGAAGCCCCCAATGCCAACAACACCGATGAGGATTCCGACCAGGGTTGGGCGGACAAACTCTCTCTGTCCGGTCACATTCACAAGCAACACCAGACCCACCACAGCAAAAACGGCTTGTGTGAAAACTCCCAGCGTAAGATCCACCAGAACGCTTCCGGCCGCGACTGGCACTGGCGCGCCGTTTATCGCGGCCAAGCGCGCCCGAACAATGTCTCCACCCACAGCAGCCGAGGGCACGAGGGTGCTGACCGACTCACCGATCCAACGCATCCAAAGCAGCTTTCGCAGCGGCAGACGATCGGATTTCGGAAAGAGAACCCACCACGCCAGCGCGTCGAGAAACAACGGCACCGCGAAATGGTAAGCCACCACTGCGACGATAAACCAGCCGGCGGCGGCGAATGCCTTACCAACCTGGGGCGCGCCCTGATGAATCAGCAGGAAGGTGAAAAGTGCCGCTCCAGCAAGGCCAAGCGACCATATCGTTATTTGGATTTTGCCCGGCGCTTTCATCGTCTTCGAGACCAATTCGGGCGCGCGAGAGAAGATGCGCCTGCGTCACCTAGCGCCAATTTAATACCCGTCAAACGGGGAAACATGTAAATTGCATTCAAATCCAACTGCCGGTAAAAACTATCTGGAAGCGAGCGATGCCGGCCGTTATACATCCAAGCTTTGGCACGATAAGGATTATCCGCGTTTCCAGATTCTAACAATTTAAGGTAAGGGTACGGAGCGCATCGACGCGCTACCGCAGCTCAATCCGTTCGCCATGGCCGCGCGCGAATCGACGCCGCATAAACAAACGGAGATGACCATTCCATCTCAAGATTGAGCAACGGTTGAGAAACACGCAGCGGAGCATCTCGCGGTTTCTCGAATTACTCCTTGCTAAAATATTGCCAGCCGGATACATCGATCTCGCGCCGCGCTCATTCGATATGTCAATATCCGCTCCCCCTAACCACACTATGACAAACAGTCGAGTATTTTTTGTCAGCCTCTTTCTAAGCGCCGCCTCAGCCTTTGCCGGCACGATAACCTTCGAGGCTCAACCTTCAGCCACACCAGAGGAGGAAACCTCGCGCGACCTTTTCTGTTACGAGACAACCTACACGTTCCGGAGCGACTTTAAGGAATCCAAACTCGGGCATGTCGATTCGCTCTATGATGATTTTAGTTACGACCATCGTTTTCTGATCACCGGCAAATGGTACTTTCGCGCCGGCGTCGAATACGAGCGCTATGATTTCGGCGGAACGGACAACGGGCTGCCCGATCATCTTCAAGCGGCCATGGCTCACGTGGCGGTTGAATACGTTTACAAAGACTATGCCGGCGCAGGCATAGAGATCGACCCAGGCTTTTACTTTCAAGACAAAGTCAGGGGTGATGCTTTCGATTTCCCATGGAAGGTTTTTGCGACCATGCCACTAAAAAAAGACAAAATCTTCGGTGTTATCGGTTTCGGCGGGGCTCTTTACCAACACCCGATTGCCGCTCCCGGAGGCGGCATCATCTGGCTGATCAGCGATAAGCTTCGGCTTCAAGGCATTTTCCCGAGGCCCGCGTTAGTTTACCAGCCCAATGACGATTGGGATTTGCGAATCACAGGCGAGCTGAACTACACGAGCTTTCGCACCGACGACGTCCTGACGACGGAGCGCAAATTGCAATTACACAACGCGGTCGTTCAATACAGCGAGAACCGCGCTGGTGCGCAGGTGGCTTATTCTGGATTCAAACCGTTCAAGATCATTGTGGGCGCAGGCGTCACGATCGCACGCGAGTTCGATTTTTTCCGGGCCAACCAAAAGAAGCGCGTCGATCCGGCTCCTTACGTCAGAATCGCCATGGAGGCGAAATTTTAAGGGAAGATCTGGCCGAGCCTTCTAGCCAGTCCCTGATCGCCACGAGTTTTTAGCCGGCCGGTCAGATAGGCCCAGGTGCCGCCGAGTTTTCCGTTCGAAACGGTGACCCAATCGTTATCCCTGGCCATAAAAGCGAAATTTGGATCGGAGATCTTTCCTTTTCGCATCCTGTACTTCCCCCTTTCAAATTGATCCACCATTAGTCGCCTTGCAGACCACTAAGCTCCTGTTGATAACGAGCATGGTACTCTGCTTTGCCTTGTTGGCCTGGAAACTTTGGCGCATCGAATCGAATACCTCCTGCGGTGTCGTCCAAGAGCAGGCATTCCAATTAATTCTCGTTGCCAAAATATTCCACTCCGATACATCGGGATTAGGTCGCCGATGCGATAAATCGTTGATCGCACCTTAACGTATGAAAAACGTACGACTGTTCTTAATCAGCCTGTTGCTCAGTGCGGCCACGTTCGCCATTGCCGGCACAGCGACTTTTGAAGCGCAACCTGCCCCTACACCAGAGGAAGAAAACTCGCGTGATCTTTTTTCGTACGAGACAACGTATACGTTCGAGAGCGATTTCAAGGAGTCGAAGCTCGGTCACGGCGATTCGCTCTACGACGATTTCAGCTACGACCATCGCTTTTTGATTACCGGAAAATGGTACCTTCGCCTCGGCCTTGAATACGAACGCTACGATTTCAACGGCACGGACAACGGTTTGCCGGACCATCTGCAAGGGGCCTATGCTCACATCGCCTACGAGTACGTGGTGAAGGATTTTCCGGGCGTAGGAATTGAACTTGATCCTGGAGTCTACTTTCAAAACCACGTTTCCGGTGATGCGTTCGACATTCCGATCAAAGCGTTCGTCAGCTTTCCGCTCAAAAAGGACAAAATCTTCGCGGTCGTCGGCTTGGGTTGGTCGTTATTCCAAGACCCGCCGGTCGCGCCCGGTGGAGGAATCATCTGGGTGATCAGCGATAAACTACGACTGCAGGCAGTCTTTCCCAAACCGGCGTTGGTCTACGAACCGAATGACGATTGGCAGCTAAAGCTTATCGGCGAACTCAATTATCTGGGCGTTCGGACCGACGATGTCGTGTCGCACACGGAACACAAGCTGGATCTGCACAACGCGGTGCTTCAGTACAGCGAGTACCGGGCCGGAGTGCAGATAGGATATTCCGGCATCAAACACCTCAAATTGACCGCCGGTGCGGGCTGCACCCTGGAACGCGATTACGACTTCTTCCGCGCAAATCAATCCAAGAGGGTCGATCCGGCGCCGTATGTCAGGGTTGCAGCCGAGGTGAAATTCTAAGGGAAAATCTGGCCGAGCTTTCTCGCCAATCCCTGATCACCACGAATTTTTAGCCGGCCGGTCATATACGCCCAGGTCCCACCGAGTTTGCCGTTTGAAACGGCGACCCAATCGTTATCTCTCGCCACAAAAGTAACGTTTGGATCCGAGATCTTTCCTTTTCCCATCTTATATTTTCCATCGTTCACATCGATCCACCAGTCGCCGCCTTGCGGACCGGTAAGCTCCCATTGATAACGGGCATGCACTCCCTTTGCCTGGTTGGCCTGGAAACTTTCGCGCATCGAATCGAATACTTCTTGCGGCGTCGAGTCCTGGTGTTCGGCCGGACTAGCGCTGGCCGCGCCCATACAAATTGCCACGGCAAGCGCTCTGATTATGAGAAATAAACGGCGCTTCCCTGGTCTATAGTCGGATAATTCGGGCTTCGGCATTCCTTCCTCATTTGTCATTCGGGCTTCGTCATTCCCATGGCCTTATTGTTCGATTCGCTTCAACAGAAAGGCCGCCCCGATAAACGTGATCAGCACCCCAGCGAAGAGTACGATCAGATCGACAATATAAAAGGAGGCGCCGGCGTGGTACATGTTCACGAGCCGAAAAGCACGGCAAAAATGCGTGAGTGGAAAAAGCTCCGAAATATAGCGAATCGCCTGAGGCAGTTGTTCCAGCGGCGCAAACGCGCCTGAGAGAACAAAGACCGGCAATAGAAAGAAAACCGAAAATTGGATCGCCTGGGTTTGAGTACGTGAAAACGCCGAGATCAACAAACCAAGCCCAAGCGAACAAAGGAGGAATAGCAGGCAAATCAGGGCAAGCACGTGCAGCTGATAAAACGCCACCCCAAAATGCCAACTGCTGAGCACCATGATCGCTGCCACCAAACAAATAGAGACCGCCAGATAGGGTAGGATTTTACCGATGACGATTTCACCTCGCTGCAGCGACGTCACGAGCAATTGATAGAGCGTGCCCGATTCCCGTTCGCGAGCGATCGTGCAGGCCATCAGGGTGACCGTCAGCAACTGCAAAATCAACCCGATCACGCCCGGCACGACGTAATCGATGAAGCGCGATTTCGGATTGTACAGGTTCTTCCCCTCCGCGTTCCACGCCGTCATGAGTGAGACGAACTGTTTACGGATATCGACGGGCAATTTCTTGCCCAGCTCGATCACATCTTCCGGGAGCGACTCGACAATGAGGTCGCGCTCTTTGGCTTGGAAGGTACCCAGATTCTGTTGCACAGCGCCTTCGACTGCACTGGCGGTGTTAGTGTCGCTGTCATCAAGATAGAGGGGTAGCGGCTTCGGATCGCCCTTGTTCAGACTATCGGTCCAGCCGCTCGGGATAACCAGTGCCGCCTTCACTCTATTCCCGATCAGGTCCGATTCATTTTGAAAATCAGGCCCTGGCATTCGCCAGTGAAAAGTTTTGTCCTTGGAAATGATCTCGATGAAACGCGCGGTGCGCTCCGTCTGATCGCGATCGATGAGCAAGGCCGGGACGCCGGTGAGCTGCGTGTTCTCGAACGCATGCCCAAAAATCAGGGTAAAGAACGGCGGAAGAATGATCAATAAAAGCAAAACGCGCCGGTCACGGTAGATGTGCAGGAATTCTTTGTAAGCAACGCTCGCAATCGCGCCCAGTGATGGCCATTTCATAATTCCGTTTTTTTCAAAACGCCGTCGTAGCCTTGCGAATATGCGGTGAAGACATCCTCCATGTCGGGTTCCACCCAGCGTTCACCTAACAAGCGAATATCCGGAAAGGGCCATTGCTGGCGCCACTGCGCAATCAATTTCTCGGGTTCCTGCGCGTAAAGGCGGAGGCTGCCGCTACGCAAAGAAACGCCCAGCAGCTCGGGCACACCTCGTAACCGCACCAGCGCGGGCATCAGCGGCTCTACATCGATCTCGAGCAATCGAACGCGAAAGCTCGATTTCAAAGCGCGCGGCGAAGCTTTTGCCAGTAGCCGGCCGCTTTCGATGAAGCCGACCTCGGTGCAGCGCTCCGCCTCGTCCATGTAATGCGTAGTAACAAAGATCGTTTTTCCCTCGTTACTCAGATCGTAAAGCAGATTCCAGATTTGTTGCCGGTGCACGGGATCAAGACCTGCCGTCGGTTCATCAAAAAAAAGGAGCGGTGGATCGTGCACGAGCGCACAACCGATTGCCAGCAATTGACGCATACCTCCGGATAGACTTCCCGCGGCGGTATTAACTTTTTCTTCCAAGTCGCTCAGCCGAAGCAAGCGCTCAATCCGTTGCTCCAGTTCCCTCGCCGGCACACCATAGGCACCGCCGAAAAAGCGGAAGTTTTCCAGCACCGTGAGATCACGGTAGAGGCTGAAGCGTTGCGGAACGTAGCCGAACTTCGTCCGAACACGCTGTCGATCTTTCCAAACATCCGCATCTGCAATTGTCGCATGGCCACCGGTCGGGTGAGTCAGGCCGCACAACATCCGCATGGTGGTTGTCTTGCCAGCGCCATTCGGACCCAGAAAACCAAAAATGGTTCCCGGCGCGATTGTAAGTGAAAGATCTTGCACGGCATGGACATCGCCAAAACTTTTGCTCAGATGGTCCAGCACGATTACCGGTTCGTTCATCTTGAATCCTTATTGCGATGATCCCTCAAATTTGCAACCATCCGTCACAGCCCGTCACATACCTTCTCTCATGAAATTTGAAACGCATCAGAACGGGGTACAGGCAACTTGCCTGTGGAGCAGGCGAGCGGCTCGCCTGCCGATTGCGAAAATCTCCGTCGTTCTCTTGCTCCTAATCCTGTTTGGGGGCTCGACAATTGCACGCGCCGACGCCGTTTCCGAGCTCGCCTCCTTTTCCATTTTCGACAAGGTGGACCTCGCGCAACTTGCGAAGAGCGACGTCAAAACGGCTCACGGACCACCGATGAGTAACCCCCGTTTTCTCGCCGTCCAAAGCTGTTATGTGTCGCCAGGTACGCCGGCGCAGCTAATCGCAGCGTTGCGCCGATGGGATCCAACAAGGCATCGTGAACTAAAGGTTTTTCTGCACTCCGATCTACCCTCCAGCCCGACGGCCGCGAATTTTGAAAAATTGAAAAATGCTCCGAATAGCGGGCCGGTGCGCGCTTTGGTAGCCGACACGCAAAAACTCAGTCCTGAGCTTCAAATCAGTCAGGCTGAGGCAAAGAAGTTTTCTCCTGGAAGTGCCGGTGGAGGCGGCGCCATGCCCGCATCGGTCGTTACGTTCTGGACTGAGGTGTTGCTCTCGCGGACCAAGAGCTTTGTATCCGGAGGAACTTCAGCGCAGCCGCCCTACGATCACTCCGGCAAAGCCATCCGAGCCAGCGATGAATTAAACGGTCTGCTGCGGGAACAAGGAAAAATCCAGCGCCAGTTTTCCGGATTACTTGGAGCTACCGGCATTGGTCGCGGCGCGGGATCGCTTACACCGGCGCTTTATTGGGAGTTGCTCGATGTCGATGATCGCGGGGTGGTAACCCTTGGGGCGGATTACAGCCGGGCAGGCGAAGGCGGGACCTATCAGACCGCTGACGTGCTCTACTACGCGAGCGGCGGTTATTATGTCGCGCTTACGTTGTACCAGATGTGGCCCGTTACGGTAGAAGGGAAACCTTCCATCCTGGTTTGGCGCGGTGATATGATCTCCGCACCCTCCCTGGCGGATTTGCACGGCGTTGAACGGCTCGGGTCCGAATCAGTCATGATGAAACAGATCTCCAAAGCCGTTACCCTGTTTCGCCGTGACACAAGTGGAAGCCGTTAAGCGAGTGAAAAGTTCGGCGCGTCGATTTTTTCTTGAGTCGCTTTGTATCGCGTCATCGATTTTCTTTGCGACATCGATTTTTGCCGAGGAAGGTAACCCCGGAGCCCTGCGGGACTGGTTCGGTTCGGGCGAATTTGTTGCTGAGGAAACGTACGTCGGCAGCGGCGATGTCGAACGCAACTCCAAAAAAAGCGTTCGCGATTTTGACGAGCACGACTCGGTCCTGAGTCTCATATTCACTCCGCGGATCAAACCCGGTGTGTTGCGGCTTGGCGCCGAATGGGAACGCTTTTCATTTGGCATTCCAGACGGCGCCCCGCTGCCAGATGTACTGCAAGCGGTCAACCTGGTTATTGGACTGGACACCCAGCTTTCCGATTCCATTCTGATCCGCCTCGAAGCCCAGCCCGGCGTCTATAATACGGGGTTTGATAATTTGTCGGACGACTTTAACGCTCCGTTTGTTGCCGGCGGCACTTACATCTTCAGCCCGAATCTACAGCTGGTTCTCGGGGTAAGTGTCGATATCGAGCGCAAGTATCCTGTTGTTCCCGCCGCCGGTATTCGGTGGAAAATGGCGCCCCAGTGGCTGCTCGATGCGGTCCTGCCGACCCCGCGTCTCGAGTTCGAAATGAACGGGAGCCTCACGCTATATGTTGGCGCAAATCTCAAGCAAGCTAATTATCGTGTTGACGATAATTTCGGCGACAACACGGGATCCCCAGGACTCAATCACGCCGTGGTCACCTATACTGAAATTCGAACCGGCGCCGGAATCGATTGGAAAATTTCTTCTGTTATAACGTTGACCAGCGAGGTCGGATACCAGCCGTATAGAGAATTCGATTTTTATCGCGCCGACATTCGCTACCACGAGGACGGCGGGGCACCTTACGGGATGATTTCTTTACACGGAGCGTTTTAGGTTCAGTTAATTTTTGTAGGGCGTTTGACTCGTTCGCTCCCACTCACTCGGCCTCCGGCCTGCCCGTCTATGTCGCTCGGCGCCCGTCGGCTCCATTCTGTGAAACGCCACGACACAGCGTCTGGCTACAGATTTAGCGCAAAGTCCTATCCAGCACGCCGATTTTGCGGGTTTGTGGCCAGCGTAGGGCAACACCAAGCACAACCAGAATTGTTCCGATGCCGCCCGCGACCACCGAAATCACCGGACCAAGTAGTGCCGCAGTCAATCCCGATTCGAGTGCGCCGAATTCGTTCGATGTGCCGATAAAAATATTGTTCACCGCCGAAACGCGACCGCGCATTTCATCCGGCGTGACCAGTTGCACAATTGAACCCCGAATGATCACGCTGACGCTGTCGAAGGCTCCAATCAAAAACAGTAAGCCGAGCGACAACCAGAAGGTTTTGGACAATCCGAAAAGGATGGTCGCAATACCAAATCCAGTCACACACCACAGCAAAGTCTTGCCGGCCCGTTTCATTGGCGGCGCGTGCGCGACCACGAGCGCCATCGCGAAAGCGCCGACTGCCGGTGCGGCGCGCATCCAGCCAAGTCCGATAGGGCCGCAGTGCAGGATTTGATCGGCAAAAATAGGCAACAGTGCCGTCGCACCCCCAAGCAGGACGGCAAACAAGTCCAGCGTAATTGTTGCCAGAATGACCTTTCTACTGAACACGAATCTCATGCCGGCAACCAGACTTCTCCAAGTCCCTTTCTCATTCTGATTTCGCGATTGAGTGCTTCGGCGAATCGGCAAAACAAGAAGGAAAAAGGCCGACGCACAAAGTGCGTCCAGCATATAGACGAAAGGGAAGCCGACGTGCGCGACCAGCAATCCGCTGACACCCGGGCCGACAACCGATCCAATTTGGAAAACGCTGTTGTTCCAGGTAACCGCATTCGCAAATGCGTCGCGTGGAACCAAGGTCGGAAAAAACGAGCTGCGCGCCGCCCAACCGAATGTGCGCGCTATTGCGCCGATAAAAAGAAGCAGATAAATCAGCGGAATTGAGGCGTCATCGAAATGGAACATCGGATGGTGGCGCTCGAAAACCGCTGCAATGCTTGTTAGAACGCGATTGCCATCGCGCAGCGGTGCGACCAGAGGAATGGAGAGATGCTTCCAGGAAACCAAGGCGAGAGCCAGGGAGGTGATCCCGCTAAAGATCTGCGAGACCAGAATAATGTGTTTTCGACTGAATCGATCCGCCAAATGGCCGGCTGGCAGGGAAAGCGTGACCACGGGCACGGCGATTACCAACCCAACGAGCCCGAGTGCAGTCGCCGAGTGGGTCCGGGCATACATCTCCCATTCCACTGCCACGGCGAGCATCAAACGGCCGGTGATCGAGAGTAAATTGCCAGCCGTGAACAGGCTGAATTCGCTGAAACGAAAGGCGGCGTACGGATCGTGAGCCCGGCGCTCTAATTCAATTGGTGGGGTAACGGCCGGACGCTGCCCATCGGGCGATTCATACGACCTTGGATCGGTTGGTGGCGGCATGCTCGGGCGCGTTCGTTCGAACACGCGCACGAGATTGTAGATTGAGTGGTCAGTGTCGCAACCTTGGCGCTCGTTCGAAATTTGGAGTGCGCGGACATCTCCGCGCTTTGAAAGCGGCGACATGTCGCCGCACTCCCAAAAGAGACGTCCAGTCTCTGTCTGTTTTGTCGGATAACAGGCTTGCGTTTGGCGCGGATTTTTGGTTCGATCGCCATATGCCCCCAGCTGCGGACGGTGTGACGTCACTGACCGCGATTGGCGGAAGCGCCTATCGCGGCACGGCGTTCACTACCACGCACTGGAGCGTGGTGCTGGAGGCACAAGGTGAATCACCGGCGGCTACGGCGGCGCTCGAAAAACTTTGCCGCACTTATTGGCGACCTCTCTATGGGTTTGTGAGAAGGCAGGGCGTCGGTCCCGAGGAAGCAGAAGATCTCACCCAGGGTTTTTTTGCGCTGCTCTTGGAACGACGGGATCTGGATGCCGTCCGCAAGGAGAAGGGGCGCTTGCGTTCCTACCTGCTGACATCGCTCAAACATTTCCTGACAAACGAGCGAAGCCGTGCCATGGCGGTTAAACGGGGTGAAGGCCAGCGGTTGATCCCCTTGGAGGAATTGCGCGGGCGCGAGTCTGCCGGCTTCGAGCCGGCGGATACATCGACTGCGGAGCAAATTTACGAGCGCGGTTGGGCGTTGGCTCTCTTGCAGCAAGTCCTTACGCGTTTGGGAGATGACTATCGTGCCGCTGGTCCGTCGGCTGCCCGATTGTTTGATCAGCTCCAGAAATTACTCATCGACGAATCAGATCGCCCTTCGCAGGCAGAGATTGCAGGTGAACTGGCCATGACCGAGAACGCCGTGAAGCAAGCGTTCCATAGATTGCGTCAGCGCTATCGGGACTTGTTGCGCGAAGAAATCGCTCACACGGTGATGTTGCCAGGCGATATCGAGGATGAGCTGCGCCACTTGATTTCCGTTTTGCGAGCGTAACCAACCAGAGAATTTCTTGCGCTATCTAATTGAGGGGGCTGATGGCCATTCCATCAAATGAAGACTGCCACCACCGTTTGCGGAAAGTGCGGGGCGGAAATTCCTGCTGACGCACGGCAGGGAGCCTGCCCGGCTTGCCTGCTCGAGACCGGTCTTGGTCTGCTCATGGACGAACCTGTAGCCGGAGTCGGCGACCCCGGCCGGCCGGCATCACCGATGCCGGCTACAGCACATCCCACAAGGATGCCTGGAGACTGTCTGCTGCGCGGCGGGCTCGGCCAATCAGTCGCGGAACCAAAGCCTCTCGCCTCTCTGGCCTTTGGCGATTTTGAGGTCGAGCAACGCGCAGATGGCTTTTACTGGGAACTGGGTCACGGCGCCATGGGCGTGACCTATCTTGCCATGGACAAGGTGTTGCGTCGCCGGGTGGCGCTGAAGGTGATCGATATCCCGGAGACGCCGGCTGATCGGGACTCGCAGGCGGTGCGTGAACGCTTTTTGCGTGAAGCCCGCGCCGCGGCTGCCTTGCGGCATCCGAACGTGGCTGCCGTCTTCCAGTTCGGCGCTTCGCCGGATGCCACCCACTGTTATTACGCGATGGAATTAGTGGAGGGCGAAACCGTGGAAGCGCGCGTCCAGAGGAAGGGTCCACTTAAAGCAGAGCAGGCGCTGGAAATGGCGATTCAAATCACGCGGGCATTGATCGCTGCGGCGGCCCACGGCTTGATCCATCGCGATCTTAAACCCGCCAACGTCATGCTTGTGAACGCGGACGAATCCGAAGTGGTAGGGCGCGACCGCCGGGCGCGTCGCGGAGGGGCGGCGTCCCGCAAGGGCGGGGTCCCCACCGTGAAAGTCATCGATTTCGGCCTAGCCAAGGCGATCGCCGATGCCGGAGGAGATATGGACCTGACCCACGGCGGCTTCGTCGGCACGCCGGCCTTCGCCAGCCCCGAACAATTTGAACGCGGCCCGGTCGATGCGCGCGTGGACATTTATTCGCTCGGCGCCACCCTCTGGTTCGCTCTGACCGGACTCGTGCCACGCTCTGGCAGCACGATCGAAGAGATTCGCGCTCGTCACACGCCTGGCGATCTGCCGGTTCAGCAATTGGTGGCCAGGAAAGTTCGTGAACCGATAATCAAACTGTTGCGCTCCATGCTTGCAATCGATCCGAGCAAGCGGCCGGCGTCGGCTCGGGAACTGATGGAAGCGCTTGAATCCTGCCGGCGAAAATTGCCTCACGGCATTCGCTCTTTCTACAAATTGGCCGCGCTGATCCTCGTCGCTGCAATGGTCGCGGGAGCCTTCTTCGTGCTAAGAGTGAATCCTCAACGGGCGGCGAGTGCTGCAAAGAACATCGCGCCAACAGCGTCCGCCGTAATGCCGTTACCGGAAAAATCGATCGCGGTGCTTCCGTTCGAAAATCGGAGTGAAGACAAGACTAACGCCTACTTCGCTGATGGTATCCAGGAGGAGATCCTGACGCGACTGGCTGGAATCGCGGATTTGAAAGTAATTTCGCGCAGTTCCACGCAGCGCTATCAGAGCAAACCTCGCAATCTTGCCCAGATCGCGAAGGAGCTTGGCGTAGCGAATATTCTGGAGGGTAGCGTGCAAAAAGCGATCGACCAGGTGCGGATCAGTGTGCAGTTGATTAACGCGCAAACCCATGCGCAACTGTGGGCCGACACCTACGACCGGAAGTTGACTGACGTCTTTCTGGTCGAGACCGATATCGCGAAAACAATCGCCGACAGTCTCAAAGCAAAGCTGACTCGCTCGGAACGGCAGGCTATCGCTGTTCGCCCGACAGCGAATCCCGAAGCTTACGAGCTTTACCTCAAAGGCAGATTCTTCTGGAACAAACGCACCGGCGCGGACTTGCGCAAAGCGATTGATTGTTTCAATCATGCGATTGCTAAAGATCCCAGCTATGCGCTGGCCCATGCGGGATTGGCCGACTGCTACGATTTACTTCATGAATACAGCGACCTTTCGCCAAAGGAGTCTTACCCCAAGGCCAAGGCCGCAGCGATAAAAGCGTTAGAACTGGATGATACGCTCGGTGAAGCTCATACCTCACTGGCATATAGCCTGATAAATTACGATTGGGATTGGCGGAGCGGGGAGAGAGAATACCAGCGAGCGATTCAACTCAACCCCAATTACGCCACGGCTCACCAGTGGTATGCCGAGTGTTTATCGATGTTAGGGCGTCATACGGAAGCGATCGCTGAGATCAAGAAAGCACAACAGCTTGACCCACTCTCGCTCATCATCAATCAGGGCGTGGGGGGAAAGTACTTCTATGCGCGCCGGTACGATGAAGCGATG